>Ga0163151_10003926_pt1 | contig 20676 bp, 20 predicted proteins | sample OliLakLV19MP5IB2_FD_145596 | JGI IMG/M metagenome (GOLD analysis project Ga0163151, IMG submission 145596) | Freshwater microbial mat bacterial communities from Lake Vanda, McMurdo Dry Valleys, Antarctica - Oligotrophic Lake LV.19.MP5.IB-2 | ecosystem: Environmental > Aquatic > Freshwater >... | reverse complement strand
GCGAAGACCGCTCGGCACGGCGTCAAGCGGCGGCGGGGATGGAGGTCCGGACGCTTACCGTTGCATCGCCCGTTCCGGCGCGGTGGACGGTGGCGCGCGCGGGGCCGGCATGCCCGCCTACCAGCGCAAGATCGAGGTCCGCACGCCCGGTCGCGGGCTCACGGACCTGACCGACCGGGTCGCTGAGATCGTTCGCGCCTCGGGCATCTCGCTGGGCACCTGCCTCGTCTTCTGCCGCCACACGTCCGCCGAGCCTGCTGATCACCGAGAACGCCGACCCGTCGGCGCGCCGCGACGTGCCGGCGTGCCTGGGCTGCCTCGCGCCGGACGGCGATCTTCGCAACTCCCACAACGACGAGGGGCCCGACGACAGCCCCGCGCAACAGCGGAGCGCCATCACCCGGACGAGCGAGACGATCCCGGTGACGCATGGGAAGCTCGCGCTCGATCGTGGTGTACGTCAGCGGGGAGTAGCGCCGAGAGGGGCGAGGCCCTTCAGACTAGGCAATCAAACGTGTATTTACTCGCTCGGAGGACCATAATAACTCCAAATCGCATTCGCTAGGAGCGCGGCGGCGGTATCCGGGGGTATCGACAGGGCCCCGGCCGCAGCCTTTGTGATCATTCGACCCAACCAGCCCGACACTGCCGTACCAAGTGCCCGCTTGACGGGCTTCGGATCTGAATTCAAGGCTGCATCGAGGTCGCTGATATCGGACTCATCGATCTTCGCCGCGCGCAGTGCGGACCTAAGGGCCTCAAGATCGCCAATAGCAGTATGAGAAGTGGCGTTCTGGGTCACGGTATGTCCAGCCGCGATGATTGCGGTCCCTCCAGACATTGTGATGTTTAGGATCTGACGTGCTTCTTCTGGTGTGACCCGCGACAAGGCTTCATCGCTCTTTACGACTTCTGGGCGTACTCGCCGGAGTTCAATAACGAACTCAAGCGCGTGCGTTCGAATGGAGTCGAACATCCCGTCCAGATGGGCAGATTCAACGGTCGAGTAGGCGCCAATTAACTTGAGCCCATTGGAAATCTGAAACCTAGTCGCGGAAGCGATGACCCACTCTTGCGGCCACTCCCATCTGACGCTCTGCCCATCAGCGCGGGCAAAGCTGGCAAGTTGAGCTACAGGCTCCGAAAATCGTAGTGTCGTGACGCGAGTCCTTATGCTCTCGTCGATCCACGTCTGCGGCAGAGCCCGGATTTCGCGGTGGCCTGCGACACCGGCAAATACACCCATCGGGGCCGCTGGCAGAACTCTGTAGGACGGGAGCTCACTTGCCTCTGGATACCCTTTCAACTCTCGGGCGGCCCATTCGCCAAGACTGGCGCTAGAGATTTCGGCGGACAGAACCATCATCATACGAAGTGACGTAGACAGGTCGCATCCTGAACTCGTCAGTTGCCGCTGCAAGTCTTGAATAAGGGTCATCTAGCGGTGCGCTCCTGCCTTTGATTGTCCCTGCAGCCACCCGCGACTCTTCCGCCCCGATCGATGCAGTATGCGTGGTCTGCTGGCGAGATGCTCGGAAGCACCGCCGGAGGATAGCCGCGCGCTTGCGACTTCGCAACGGCTTGGAACCTGCGATCCGTCCATAGTGTGCCCCCTCCCCACGCAGAGAAAGGCCCCCAGACGTCGGTCTCCCCCTGCGGTCCAGCGTGTCGCTCTACGCCGCGGGCTTCTTGCGCAGCTTCGACGGATTGACTGTCGTCGAATTTCGCCACCGCAACGCCCTCGACGCGCTGCCACACCCCGCGCCTAGTCGCTCCTCAGGCAAGCTCCCGGATGGCCTTACTGAATAGTCCGTAGTTTAGTCGACATATTCCGCTGCTACGCTAGTAGACAGCAGCATGAAGATCGATGGCCGCACTCTCACCCACGAGGCCAGCGAAGCCATTCGCTTGATGGCCGTTCGTCGAGTTCGCGAGGGCGAGGCCCCGAGCGAGGTCATCAAGAGCTTCGGGCTCAGTCGCACGACGATCTACGAGTGGTTGTCCGCATCGGCCGCGCGGGGCGAGGCCGGTCTAAAGTCGCGCACGCACCCTGGGCCGGAGCCCAAGCTGAGCGTGGCGCAGATGCGGAAGATCCGGGAGTGGATCTGCGGCAAGGACCCGCGTCAGCACGGTTTCGATTTCGGTTTGTGGACTCGGAAGGTCGTCGCTGAGCTGATCAAGCGATGATTCGGGATCTCGCTCGGGCTGACCGCCGTCGGACGCGCGCTCGCCAAGCTCGAGATCACGCCACAGCAGCCGCTGAGGCGCGCGTATGAGCGCGATCCCGCGGCGATCAAGCACTGGAAGGAAGCGACCTACCCTCTCTTGAAGATTCGTGCGAAGCGTGCAGGTGCGCAGATCTTCTTCCTCGACGAGGCCGGTGTGCGCTCCGATTCCACTCTCGGACGAACGTGGGCTCCCAAGGGGCAGACTCCCGAGGTGCGCACGAGCGGGCAACGCCAGCAAGTCAACGCGATCTCTGCCGTCAACGATCTGGGCGCGTTCTGGTTCTAGGTGTACACGGGCAAGCTGAACGCGGAGGCCTTCGTCGACTTCCTCAAGCGCTTCATGAGCCACCGCCGCCGTCCGGTGTTCCTCGTCGTGGATGGGCACCCCAGCCATAAGGCCAAGCTCGTAGCGAAGTACATCGCGGCAACCGAGGAACAACTGGAACTTCATTTCCTGCCGCCCTACGCGCCGGACCTCAACCCGGATGAGTTCGTGTGGAGCCACCTGCGGCAGCACGGAACGTTCAAGACGCCGCTGCGCCAGAACGAATCCCTACGACGACGCGTCGAGCACGACCTTGCCCGCATTCGATCTCAGCCTTGGCTCGTTCGTTCATTCTTTCATGCCTCAAGTGTCGCCTATACTGCGGACTAGTCAGTACGTACCTGAGATTCCGCATCGTCAAGCTCGCTCAGTGCCCTGCTGACGTCGCCATCGCTGGGGCTACGGTCTCGTGCATGCCGCAGCTTCGTCTGGGCGTCGTCGATCACGGATAACGCTCGCTTGAGTGCCTTCACCGCAGTCTCTGCGCTCATGCCTACCTCGTCAGTTCGGGAGCAACTGGACCTGAAAAACCACGCCGACGATCGCACGCGGCGACGCGAGGTGCAACCAAACAACGTATTCCTTCTGGGTAGCCTGCCTCGGCAGGAAACGCGCTCGGTCGGTTCCAGTGCTGGGGCGAGGAGCACGCGCGGCCCCGTAGTTTGCTCACGTCGCGCTCTTTCTCCACCACCGCCCAACTGCGAAGGCGGCCGAGCACAACCCCGGCAACGAAGAACGGCCGTCGACCCGAGGATCGGCGCCCCCCCCTCCGCGCCACGCGTCTCAGGCGGCAGCCTTCTTCTTCCGCCGCCGCGGCTTCCCCGGCGTCGAGACCGTGGACACTGGCAGCATGAGGCCGGTGTTCTTCATGCAACTGCTTGGGTCGCAGCACCTCACAGTTGCGGGACTACTCGGCCCCCGCCAGCGCCGCTCGCCGCTTCTCCGGACCGCGAGGTGTGGGGCCGTCTGAGGCGGGGAGCGCCATGTCGGACCCAATGGGCTCGCGGCAAGGGTTAGCCATGCAGGCTTGCCGCCGAGGCGCCAATGTCCGACTGAAGGGAATGGGCGACCACATTACCAAGATAGTCTGCGTGATCCTCCTGCTGACGAGCCAGCGCGCAACTGCCGCTTGTCTGACGAAGCGCCAGATCGATCGGAGTGGCCAGCTCATGCCGTAGCAGGAAATGTCCTAGTTCATGCCCAACGACCTCTACCGATTCATCCGGATCAAGGTGTTCTGCAACGAATATCGCGTAAACGCCGGAGGTCTCAACAAGATACCCACGCCGGATGCCCAAGGGAATGCGGCTGACGGTTAGCCCAAAGAGCCCAGCTACCGAGCGCATTGACCAGTCAGGACCCCTATAGCACGCACGTCGATATACGCATGAAAGTGGATGACTAATGATCGCCCTCAGCAAGCAGTCCAGCACCGGAAGGCGCATTGCCTGTGCATTGCTTGCGAATCCAGCCATGTACTGAGCAGGCAGTTCCAGCGCCCATAGTGCGGTTATGAGCGCACTCCGTCCTATGGACTGATGAATGGCGGCAGCTTGCCTGCGAATGATCGCCCCTACAAACGCCTCTGAAAGCTGTGCAAGGCCGCGCATGATAATCAGTATCGTCAGTGTGCATGTAGCCACTACCTGAGTCCACGCCACGACTAGAGTTGACCGGTGCGGCTTGTCATGGTCCGTTTTTGTCCACCGATCATGTATTGCAATGACGGTAGGCGAATCCGAACTGATGCAAGCTGGCTGCTGATGTGAGCCTCTATTTGCGCTAGCCGCCTCCTGCCGACTAAAAGGCAGCCGCGGCAGCAGAGTCTGTCTAGATCTCGGCTCGGTTCTCACACGGCCCCCTTTCCGATCGGGAGACCGAGGTATTGGTACCGAGCGGTCATGGCGACCGCGTACACTTCGCGCAGCTGCCGGTCGCGCACTTGACCGGCGGAGACTTCGGGCAGCAGATCGTGGCCATCACTGGCCAACATGCTAACCAAACGCCGGTGCCCCAGGCGAGTGAGCCTGAGGGACATCAAGCTATCGCTCGGCATACGTCCGGTCCGTAGTGCGCCGTTCGGTCCGCACGCATCTTCCGGCAGGAGGAAGGCGCGGTGCATCCGCCTGATGATGTCCGGCCGAGGGAAGTCGGTCGGGTTCGCGCGCATTTCGGCGTAGACTTGTGGCGATACTTGGATGCGTTGTGTGGCCTCGGCATCAGTCATGTCGAGGACGAGCACCTGAAACTGGATCAGTGCGGGGTAACCGGGGTAGTCGATCGCGGCACGGGCTTGGTCCTCGGCCCGCCAGGAAGGTCCGGCCTCAGGGTTCAGCCGCGTCGTGCGGATCAGTGCGATGAATGCCGCGAGCCCGGCGGTACCCCACACGTACGGGCTCGCCGTCCCGATTATGAGCGGGTCGAGCACACCCAGTTTTCCGAGCTTTTCCGGCAGATCGACGAGGTCGGCGAACCCCGAGCACGCCGACGCAGCCCCGAGGATCACGGTGTACGGCGACCTAAAGGGACGTGTAGCCACAGGCCGATCACATCGGCGCGCACGATTGCGCTTGTTGGGCGGGAAGGTGCGTCAACGCCCTGACGGTAGAGCGTATTTCATGTTAGTCGAGATCGCGGGACGCCAACTTACATGACTCACACAATGGGCGCCCGAAATTGAGACCGTCTTGAACGAGCCCGTTGCGTGACGTCGCTTGGCCGGCTTCTCGGCGAAGGACTCGCCTACCATCACACCCTTGGCTCGGAAGGTCGCCGCGACGCCTCCGTGCCTACTAAAGGTTGCCCGCAGCGTGTTTTCCGTCGTCAGCCGCAGGGTCCTGTCAAAGGCGTTGTGCGCGATGGGACGCCGCCCCAGCCAACAATCACGCCGCCGCGCCTTTCCGCTTCCGCCCCGGCTTCCCGGCCGGGGTCGGGGTGGCCACGACGACGCCCTCGACAGCCGCGGCCACAGGAACGGGGTCCTGGCCTCGTGGAACGCACCACGCTGGGCCGGGTCGGTCGTTGCCCCGAGGGCCTTGGTCGCCGTGATAGCGAACCTCACCTCGGGCTTCGCGAGGTCGCGTTTGCCTTCGTCGCCGACGCGGGTGTCGACGACCTTCGCGGTTAGTTCGACGCCGCGGCCGGCGGTCGGCGCTCCAAGTTCACGGCCAGTCGGCGCGGTCGTGCCAGTTGCTACCGCTGACGATCGTCCAGATCTACCCAGCGCGAGCGGAGAGCTTCCTTCGGGCCGACCACGTCGTACTTCGCGAGCACGCGAGACGAGTTGACCAAGATCACCGACTTCCCTTGGCGGGAAGACCCGTGCCTGGACGGCTGATCGGTCACGGCACCCTCGCGCCGACCGCGTGAGAAGTAGGCTCGGAACGCTCGATCGACGAGCGGATCGCTGTGGTACGTCATGGATCTTCGACTCCTCCTGCCATTGCGCTCGCTGAGGATTGCAGCCTCGGCATGGACTTGGTTCCGTCACGGCCCCTACCGCCTACGGCGGTCAGGATTCAGATGTGAAATGCTCGAGGATGTGGAACTCGATCACGCTTGGATCTGGCTCTCGCTCGGGCATCGTGGCTCGAGAAGCGCAGCCAAGGGTCGGCACCACGTGGTCTTCAGGCTTGGGGAGCCGCCGGGAGGCCCGGCGGCCCGCACCGTTCCTCACGCCGCCGCCTGCTTCCTCCGCCCGTGCGGCTTGGCCGCCTTCCGTGCCGCGCCCATCGACTCGGCCACCACGACGCCCTCAACCGCCACCGCCGCCGCCACGAGCGTCCGGGCCTCGGAGAACGCCGTGCGCAGGGTCGCGTCCGTCGTCGCCCCCAGGGCCTTGTCGAGCGCTTTGGTCGCCGCGATGGCGTGGCGAACCTCGGGCTTGGCGCGGGCGCGCTTGCGCTCGTCCCGGGCTTTGATGGCCTCGATCTTCGCCTGGAGTTCGGCGATGCGGGCGTCGGCCGGGCGCTGCTGCTTCTTCGTGTCGGTCATGTCGATCCATCCTTTGCCGCCCCGGTTGTGGTTCCGTCGTGCGCAGGGCGTCGGCGCACGGCGGTGTTCAGGAGGCGCGCGCTTCGAGCGGCGGCGTCAGGTCGAGGGGCAGCGCGGGAAGCGCTTCGAGCGCGGCCTCGATGTCGAGGAGGCGCGGGTCGCTGTAGACGGCCGTCATGTCCAGGCTCCCGTGCCTCATGGACGCCTGCACCGTCCGAGGCCCAACGCCCGCGCGGTTGAGCAGCGAGGCGTGGCTGTGGCGGAGGCTGTGCACGCACGCCGTGCGCCCTCGGTCGTCGTGCTTCGCGATGCCCGCGAAGGCGAGGTCGCGGTTCAGCACCTTCACGAAGTTCTCGTGCAGCCGGAACAGCGCGCGGTCGGCAGGTGCGCCAGCGACCCACTCGCGCAGGTCCGTCGCAAGGTCGGCCCGTAGCGGGATCTCCGAGCCCTTGCGGTTCTTCTCGTGGCGCGCGTCGAGTATGAGGTACGGTCGTGGTGCGTCGAGCGCGACGTCGCGCACACGCAGCGCCGTCAACTCCCCGAGTCGCAGCCCGGTCAGGACGAGCGTCTTGTAGATGAGCGCCCGTTCTCGACCGACCCGGATGTACTTCGCGATCGTCTCCGGTCGGAGCTGCGCGCCGTTGTGACCGCGCCGCCAGCCACGGCTCACGCGCTGACCTTGTTCGAGCGGACGGCGTCGTGCCGCGTCGAGAAGGCGCGCGATCTCGTCGGCCGTGAAGGGAATAGGACTTCCAAGCGCATGACCAGCGGTACCCGGACTTCCCCGGGGCAGCCGTGCTGGGCCTCTCTCGCCCGCCCGGCCCGCGGGCCGGTCAGTAGCTGGGCTGAAGCGCTCGTGTCGGAGGAGCGGACAGTCGTTTCGGAGTCGACTTGGCTGAGCGACCGCATCGCTCCGCCAACCCGGCGAGCCCACGGCGGCGCGGCCCGGGCGCGTCGTGCGCGGGCCGGGATGGACCGGCTGGAACGCGCAACGCTGACGCCTCGGCGCTCGCTCGATCAACCCTGCGCCGCGGACGCGTCGTGGGGATCCAGGAACCGCCAGGCGATCGGGCGCTCGGGCCTCAGTCGATCGCCGGCCTCGCAGCGCGCTCCGCGAACGCCGCGTAGGCTTCGATCAGGCTGCGCACGCGCGGCCCGACGCGACCGTCGCCGATCGTGACGCCCGCGGCGCGCACGACGGGCACGATTCCGCGCGACGAGCTCGTCAGGAACGCTTCCTGGACACGGCCCAGATCGCGCAGCGGCAGGCGCTCGTGCTCCCACGCCAGCCCGATCTGTGGTGCGAGGCCGCGCAGGATCAGGCTCGTGATCCCCTCGAGCACGCCGTCATCGGCCGCGACGATCGCGCCGTCGCGCACGAAACCGATGTTCGCGCTCGTGCACTCGAGGATCCGGTCGTCCGCGTCGAGGAGGAGGCTCTCGAACTGCTGCTGCGTGCCGAGCGGCAGCGGCTTGCGCGCGCGCACGAAGCCGGTCGTCTTGACCCGCGGCGTCTCGCGCCGCAGGTGCCGCGCGACGTCGACGCCCACGCCGTCGCGCACGAATTCCGCGGACACGGGCACGAACGGCGAGAGCGCCAGGAACACGTCCGACCGGATCCCTTGCAGCTCGAAGGGCTCGCGCAGGACGTCGAAGCGCACGCGTGCGTCGGGCAGCGGATACGCGCGGACCGTGGCGTCCAAGGCGGAGCTCAGCGTTTCGCGATCCAGCTTGCGGTTCCAGCCCAGCCCGGCCATCGAGCGATCCGTGCGGTCGCAGTGCGCGTCGAGGCGCAGGAATCGGTCGTGGTGAAACGTGCGCAGCGCCGAGTAGACGCCGTCCGGAAGCTCTTCGAGCAGGTCGTGGACGCTCGCACCGCTCGAGTCCGCTTTCAGCGCGCGCGGGCCGTCGGCGGTGAGCGCGAACAGTTGCAGGCCGGTCGCCATGGTTCAGGGCGCCTCGTTGCAGACGGCGTCGAGCACGGCCTGGCCGAGCTCGGGGAGGGTGGCCCACTCGCTGTTGCACATCAGCGCGAGCGCGAGGTCCTGATCGGGCAGCAGCATGAGCAGCGTGCGCGTTTTTTCCTGCGAGCCGCCGTGGCTGATCAAGCGCCGGCCGTTGTGCTCGCCGACGCGGAATCCCAGGCCGTATTCCGTCACTTTGCCGTCGCGCGTCGACTGTCGCGTCCACACGCTCTCGCGAGTCGCCGGCTGGACGAGCTGTCCCGCGAGCAGGCCCGAGCCGAATCGTGCCAGATCGAGCGCGGTGGACAGGAAGCCGCCGCCAGCCAGCTTCCAACTCACGTCGCCGTCGATCGACGGCACGATCGCGCCGAGCACGCGCCGGTAGCCGACCGTCCGGTGGGGGATGTCGATCCAGTGCTTGTCCGCGCGCAGCGTGCTCATCCCGAGAGGCCGCGCGACGCGCTCGATCACCTGCTGCTCGAAGGGCTCGTCGCCGGCGCGCTGCACGACCGCGCCGAGCAGCACATAGCCGTGCGTCGAGTACGCGTACTTCTCGCCGGGCTCGCCCACGAGCGGCGACAGTGCGAACGTGCCGACCGCGTCGACGGCGTCCTCGTGCGGGTGCGCGCGATCCGTGCGCGGCGGCGCTGCGACAACCGGGCCGTTCGTGTAGTGCACGATCCCGCCTTGGTGGCACATGAGCTGTCGCGACGTGATCGCCCGCGATTGCTCCGGGAATTCCGGTACGTACGCGCGCACGTCGCGGTCGAGGTCGAGACGCCCCTCTTCCACGAGCTGCATCGCCGCGACGGCGGTCAACGGCTTCGAGATCGACGCCCAGCGGTACAGCGTCGCGTCCGTGGTCGGGATCTGGCGCTCGCGATCCTCGAAGCCGAAGTGCTCGACGTGGGTCAGGCCGTCCGCGCGCGCGAGCACGAGCGAGAGACCGACGAGCTCCTGGCGCTCGACCTCGGCCAGCGCGATCCGACGCACCTCGGCGCGCGTCGAGGGCGCGAGGGCCTCGGCACGCGTCGAGGACGGCAGGGCCTCGGCCCGCGTCGCGCTGGGAGCCAGCGCGTCCGCAGAGCGGCAAGCGCTCGACACGTACGGGACGCACGCGACGAGTAGGAGCGCGATGCCCGTTCCTGGACTGCGAAAAGCACGTGTGCGCACGCGGGTCTCCATCGGCGACGTTCGGCTCGGAACCGCGCTCGAGCTTGGCCGCCGGCGCGCGCGGATCGTAGCCTTTGCGCCCCTCGGCCGGACGCCGACACGCCCATGAAGATCACTCCGCTGCTCGCCCTCGTGTTCCTCGTCGCTTGCCGGTCGGACGGCCCTGAGCGCAGTGCGGAGGACCGTCATGCAGCCGCGCAGCGTATCCACGCCTCCGCGCCCGTGTTCGACGGCCACAACGACCTTCCGGGCGAGATCCGCGGCAAGGGCTTCGACGCCTACGACATCTCGCAGCGCCTGGACCATGGGCATACGGACATCCCGCGGCTGCGCGCGGGCGGAGTCGGCGCGCAGTTCTGGTCGGCGTACGTGCCCGCTGCCGAAATGCGCACGAAGACGGCCGCGCGCTACGCCCGCGAGCAGATCGAGCTGATCCGGGCGATGTGCGCGCGCTATCCCGCCGATTTCGAGCTGGCCCTCACCGTGGCCGACGTCGAACGCATCCGCGCCGCGGGCCGGATCGCCGGCTTGATCGGTATCGAGGGCGGCCACGCGATCGAGAGCTCGCTCGACATCTTGCGCGAGTTCCACGGCCGCGGCGCGCGCTACATGACGCTGACGCACAACGACACGACCGATTGGGCCGACGCCGCGACCGACGAGCCGCAGCACGGCGGGCTGACGTCGTTCGGCGAGGACGTCGTGCGCGAGATGAACCGCCTGGGGATGCTGATCGACATCTCGCACGTGTCGGCCGACACGATGCGCGACGTGCTGCGCGTGAGCCGCGCGCCGGTGATCGCGTCGCACTCGTCGGCCTTCGCGCTGGCGCCGCACCCGCGCAACGTGCCCGACGACGTCCTGCGCGAGATCGCGCGGAACGGCGGGCTCGTGATGGTCAACTTCGCGCCGGCCTTCCTCGACCCCGAGGCGGCCCGGATCGCGGTCGCCTGGTATCCCGCCATGCGCGCGATCGAGGCCGGCACGAGCGACCAGAAGGAGCGCGCGGAACGCTTCGACGCCTGGCGCAAGTCGAACCCGCTGCCGGCGGTGCCGTATTCCCGCGTCGTGGACCACATCGAGCACATCGCCGAGGTCGCCGGCGTCGCCCACGTCGGCCTGGGCTCGGATTTCGACGGGATCCCGAGCACCCCGGTGGGCCTCGAGGACGTCAGCCGCTACCCCGCGGTCACCGAGGAGCTCCTGCGGCGCGGGTGGAGCGAGGCGGACGTGCGCAAGGTGCTGGGCGAGAACGCGGTGCGAGTGCTGCGCGAGTGCGAGCGCGCGGCTCGGCCCTGATCGGGAGGTCGGGATCCCGCCCGCATGCAGGGCAGGGCCAAAGCGGCCGATAGAGTAGTCGGGGATAGGAACTCCAAGCAGATGACCCCCGGCAGAGGGTAGGAGTTCGGGCCGATACCCCGTAGGTCTCGAGCCCACGGGCGAGTGGATCCGGTCCCTCGGACGCACGTCAAGCTGTTCTGCAGAGCCTCGGGAGCCGCATCGAGCCGGCCGGAGGCGCTGGGTTTGCGGCCCGGGGCAGGGCGCCGCCACACCGCGCCTCTTTGGAGGTGCGCAGCTCGCTCGCGTCGTGGACTACCAGGCGAACTCGGGCTCGGGAGGCGCTCTGGCGGGAGCGATCGGCGGCGGGGAGCTGGGCAGCTCGAGGTGGCCCTAGGATCCTGCGCACGACGAGCCCCTCGGTGATCATCGCGATCAGCCTGCGCGCACCGCCGCAGCGGTCGAGTCTCCGGCCGGTAGATCACCAAGTAGTCGAAGACGCGCCAGACGCGAATCGACTCGGCGTGACGTCGTCGCGCCGATGGCCGATCCGGGGTGAGCCCGAGATGCGCTCGAGCGCCGCCTCGATCGCAAAGACGACGCGGTCCGCTGCGCGTGTTCCTCCTTCGCGCTCGACGAAATCGCTGAGGTCCGCCAAGTCCTGCTTGGCGGCCCGCGACAACCGATAGGGATTCAGATCCCGTTCTTGCGGTGCGCTTCGATGCGAGCCGGATCTCGGCGAAGACCTCGTCGGGATCGAGCATCAGGCCCGCTTCGCTCTGTGCCCAGCCGACGTCGATGGCGTCGCTGAGCTCCTGGCGCGCGCGACGATCCTCGGCCATGCGATGCAGCGCCTCGCGCACCACCTCGTCGGGTGACGCGTAGTCGCCGCGGCGCACTTCCTCGTTGACGAACTCCGACAGATCCGGCGGCAGGTGCAGGTCCAGGCCTTCACGTTCGTCGGGGCGTTCCATCGCGTCCGTGGGGGAGAGTCGGTGAAAGCCGCACCGAAGTTCGGGGAATCGTGCTCGTCCCCGAGTCTAGCTCGACGTGCCGATTTCGGCCGAGATCAAGTCAGCGAGCGTTTGCGCCTGCTCGCGAATGCGATCGGCGTCGGGACCCTCGACCATCACACGCGCGAGCGGTTCCGTGCCGGAATAGCGCAGGAGAATGCGGCCGTCCTCGCCCAGCTCGTTCTCGAAGCGCAGCCGCGCGTTCGCGATGCTCGCGATGTCGTTCAGCGCCGGCTTGCGTGACACGTTCACGTTCAAGAGTACTTGCGGGAACGGCTGGTACGCCGATGCGAGCACGGACAGCGGCTTCTTCGCTTCACGCAGCACGCGCAACACGCGCAGCGCCGTGTAGATCCCGTCGCCGATGTAGTGATGATCCGCGCCGAAAACGACGTGACCCGATTGCTCGCCGCCGAGCTCGAGGCCTTCGCGCTTCAAGGCCTCGACCACGCGACGATCGCCGACGTCGGTCGTCACGACCGAGACGCCGACGCCGCGCAGCGCGCGGTGCAGGCCCTTGTTGCTCATCACCGTCGCGACGAGACGCGGATCCTTCCAGGCCTTCTTGCGCATCGCTTCGATCGCGAGCAGCGTCAGGATCCCGTCGCCGTGCACGATGTCGCCGCGCTCGTCGACGAGCAGACAGCGATCGCCGTCGCCGTCGAGCGCGATCCCGAGATCCGGCTTGTGCGCGCGCACCGCCGCTTGGAGCGCGTCCATGTGCGTCGCGCCCACGCCGCGGTTGATGTTGTCGCCGTCGGGTTCGGCCGCGATCGAGATCACTTGTGCGCCGAGACGACCGAACACGCGCGGCGCTATGCGACTGCCGCCACCGTGCGCGCAGTCGAGCGCGATGACGAGCCCGTCGAGGCGCAAGTTCGCGCCCGGACCCGCGAGGAGCAGATCGAGGTACTGCTCCTCGAGCGCGGGGTCGTGCTTCGGTCCCGCGCCGCGCAGTTCGAGCTTCGGCCGAGCGCGCAGCTTCTCTTCGATCTCGATCTCGATCTCGTCCGAGAGCTTGTCGCCCTCGCCGGAGAACACCTTGATGCCGTTGTCCTCGGCCGGGTTGTGGGACGCGCTGACCATCACGCCCATGACGAAGTGATCGAGCTTCGTCAGCAGCGCGAGGCCGGGCGTCGTGATGAGGCCGGCGCTCGTCGTTTCGAAGCCGGCCTGCGCCAGCCCGCGCGACAGCGCAGCTTCGAGTTCGGGACCGGAACGGCGGCCGTCGTGTCCGAGGAGGACGCGCAGGCGCGCTCCGTTCTCGCGCGGGATCCGCGCACCGAGCACTTCGCCGATCGCGGCGCCGAGGCTCGTCACCGCGGGCACGGAGAGCCATCCGTCGCCTGCGCGACCGCGAATACCATCCGTTCCGAAGATGCGTGACTGCGCCAGGGGGGCCACCGAGTCCGCGGCGATTCTGCTACTCGCCCGCATCCGAAGGAAGAGCGCGGTTCAGCTAGGAATGCCGATCGCGCGCGCGACGAGGGCCGCCTCGCGCATCACCGCGACGTCGTGGACGCGCAGGATCTCGGCGCCGCCGAGCACGCCGAGCGTCACCGCGGCCGCCGTGCCGCCGATGCGTTGCTCGGGCGGAGTCTCGGCGCCGGTGATCTTCGTGATGAACGATTTGCGCGAGACGCCGAGCAGGATCGGCAGGCCGAGCGAGCGCAGTTCGCGCAGTCGACGCAGCAGTTCGAGGTTGTGCTCGAGGGTCTTCCCGAACCCGATGCCGGGGTCGATCCAGAGCTTCGTTCGATCGACGCCGGCCTCGAGCGCGCGGAAGCAGCGTTCGCGCAGGAAATCAGTCACTTCGGCCGCGACGTCCTCGTAATGCGGCGCAGTTTGCATCGTGCGCGGATCGCCTTGCATGTGCATGGCGACGTAGCCGGCACCGCGGCTGGCGACGACCGCGAACATCGCGGGGTCGGCGAGGCCGGCGGACACGTCGTTCACGATCGTCGCGCCGGCGTCGAGCGCGGCGCGAGCGACCGCGCTCTTCATCGTGTCGATGCTGATCGGAACGCGCGTCCGCTTCGCGAGTGCCGTGATCACCGGCACGACGCGTCGCAGCTCTTCCTCGACCGTGACGGGTTCGGAGCGCGGGCGCGTCGACTCGCCGCCGACGTCGATCAAGTCGGCGCCCGCCGCGATCTGCGCGAGCGCGTGCTCGACCGCGCGCGAAGGATCGAGGTGGTCGCCGCCGTCCGAGAAGCTGTCGGGCGTCACGTTGACGATGCCCATGATCCGCGTCGGACCCGAATCACGCTCAAGGTTGAGGTGCGCCTCCATCAGCGCTTCGCCCGCGGTGAACGGGAAGAACAGCCCATCGGACTCGAGGCGACCTCGGCTGTACAAGAGCTCGGCTCTCCCTCTCGATGCGGGGACGACCGTCAATCTCGCATCGCGGCCGTCCGCCTCTTTCCACTCGTAGTACTCGAACGTCTCCGCAGTGATGCCGGCCGTGCACAGCGCAAGGCGGACGATGTCGTCTCTCTCGTCCCCGCTCGTCGCCCGGATCACGCCGAGACAACGCGGTGAAAGCCGACGCGCGACCTCGCCGAAGACGGGGTCGCGCGCCAGATCGGTCATCGACGTGTTCGAGCGCCGATCAAGCCGGCGACAGACCCGGCGTGCCGGGCAATTCGCCGCCGGTCACCGGCTTCGGCGCGTTCTTCGCCGCTTCCGCGCGTGCGCTCGCGGTGCGCGGCACGACGTGCGGAACACCCGGACGCAAGGAGTCGAGCGACGCCCCGCGCAGGATCTCCTTCACCTCTTCGCCGGTGATCGTCTCGTAGCGCATCAACGCGGTGGCGAGCAGCTCGACGGCGTTGCGATTCGCGCGGATCAGCACCTCGGCGCGTTCGTAGGCCTCGCGCAGGAAGCGCTGGATCTCCTGGTCGATCTCGCGCGCGGTCTCCTCGCTGTGCCACTTCGAGCTCATCAACTCGGTGCCGAGGAACTCGCTGCCTTGTCGCTCGGCGTAGTTCACCGGGCCGACCTTGTCGCTCATCCCGAGCTCGGCGACCATCCGCCGCGCGAGCTCCGTGTTCTGCTTGATGTCGCTCGACGCACCGGCCGAGATGTCGCCACAGAACTCGGCTTCCGCGATGCGACCGCCGTAACCCACCGCGAGCTGGCCGACCAATCGGCGGCGCTGCATGTGGTACTGCTCCTTCTCGGGCATGAACGTCGTCAGGCCCAGCGCGCGGCCGCGCGGCACGATCGTGACCTTCGTCGGCGGATCGACCTCGGGGATCATCGCGCCGACGACGGCGTGACCGGCCTCGTGGTAGGCGGTGATCTTGCGGTCGGCCTCTTCCATCTCGCGCGAGCGCTTCTGGCGGCCGAACATGACCTTCTCGCGCGCCTCCTCGAGGTGCTCCATGTAGATCTCGTCGCGACGCTGCAACGCGGCCATGATCGCGGCCTCGTTGATGATCGCGGCCAGATCCGCGCCGGAATAACCGGGCGTTCCGCGCGCGAGCCGCGTGACGTCGACGTCGCCGCCGACCTTCACCTTCTTGAGGTGGACCCTCAGGATCTGCTCGCGGCCGTTCAGGTCGGGCAGGTCGATCGTGACCTCGCGGTCGAATCGACCGGGGCGCAGGAGCGCCGGGTCGAGCACGTCCGGACGGTTCGTCGCAGCGATGACGATGATGCCATCGTCGGTGCCGAAGCCGTCCATCTCGACCAGGATCGCGTTGAGCGTCTGCTCGCGCTCGTCGTGACCGCCGCCCATGCCCGAACCGCGACGGCGACCGACGGCATCGATCTCGTCGAGGAAGATGATGCACGGGCTATTTTCTCGCGCTTGCTTGAAGAGGTCGCGCACGCGGGAGGCGCCCACGCCCACGAACATCTCGACGAAGTCGGAACCGCTGATCGAGAAGAAGGGGACCTCGGCTTCGCCGGCGATCGCCTTCGCGAGCAGCGTCTTGCCGCAACCCGGTGAACCGACGAGCAGCACGCCGCGCGGGATCCGTCCGCCGAGGCGCGTGAAGCGACCCGGGTTCTTCAGGAACTCGACGATCTCCTTGACCTCTTCCTTGGCCTCGTCCGCCCCGGCCACGTCGTCGAACGTGACGTTGACGTGGTTCTCCTTGCTGTAGAGCTGAGCGCGCGAGCGACCGAAGTTCATCACTCCGCCGGCGCCGCCTTGGTTCCTCATCTGGCGCATGAAGAACAGGATGATCACGAAGACGAGGATCAGCGGCCCCCACATGAAGAGGGCCTGCGTGAGCATCGAACTCGACTCGGTCGCCTTCGTCCCGTTCGTCTTCGAGATGTCGAAGGCCAGCGACTCGATCGGCACCGATCGCGCGCGCAGCATCGACGTCAGCGCGCCGAAGTCCTCGACGTCCGTGACCTCGAGCCACACCGCGCCCGATGCCTGCGGCAGGTGGAACGGTGGATCGTTCGTCTCGACGGCCTTCCAGGCGGCGAGCGGACGCGCGGTCGCCTGGACCAGCATGCGATCCGTCTGCGGATGCACGCGCGGCGGTTTCGGCAGGGCGGCGTCACCGGGCTTCGCGTCCTCCGTCACGGCCGCGGCGGCGTCCTGCGCGCTCTCACCGTAGGCGGTGAGGTGCCGCGCCGAAACCGGTTGGTACCAGCCGCCTTCGAGCGCGCGCTGCAACTCCGCCGGACGGATCGATTGAATGTTCTGGGCCGCCTTGAGCTCGCGGTAGAGCGACTCGCGCCGACCGACGTCGGCGAAGCGCACCGCGAAGAGTCGGCCGTCCTCGAGCGTGCCCTCGACGACGTTCCCGCCGACGATCTCCTGCGACGCGACGTCGCCGCCGTACAGGTACCACTCGTAGAGATCCTGGGTCAGATCCATGCGCGGGCGCATCCTCTGACCTCCCCACAGGAGGAAGATCGCGACGAGCACGAACAGGATCAGGGCGAACGAGCCGAACGAACGCGTCTTGCGCGCCTTGTCCTGAGTCTCTTTGTTCTTCGGTTCAGGCATGGAAGCTCTATCGACGGAGAGGGCCCGAGGCTCCAGCGGGAGCTGCGCGGCGCGCCACCCATAGCGTAGGGACCGCCGGCCTTCGATGGGTGCGGGCAGCGGCAAATGCCGCGGTTCGCCCAGTCTCGCGGGTGTCGGCGGTCTTTTCCTCGGGTTCAGCGCTCATTCGAGCGGCGCGAAGAGGTCGAGGACGAGTTCTTCGGCGACGTAACGGATGGCCCGGTCCTGGGCGTCGGAAGACGCAGTCGGATCGTCGAGGACGTAGCCGATCCAGACCTGGGCGCGTCGCTGGGGCCCGAGAGGCCGATCCGTCGCGTTGTCGTACAGCCCCGCCTCCGCCTGGATGTAGAGGCCCGTCTCGAGGAGTTCGTTGTCCGTGCTGCGAATCCCGCCGCGCCGGTGGTACTCGAGGATGACGCCCCGCAGGACGACCGCCGAAGTGGCCGGTTCCCCGATCGGCACGTCGGTCAAGGAACGAATCGCCGACGTCAACGCGTCCTGCATCGGGCGCTCGATGTCGCGCTCCAGAGTCGAGTTCCCGAAGAAGGGCACGCCGACGCTACTCATCCGATCGGCTACGCGGATTCCGGTGGAATACCCGCATGAAGCGATCATTCCCGCTCCGAGTGCGAGGGCCGCGACGAGCAGTCCGCGAGTCACGGCAAGGTCTCCGACCCCGTGATCGGGTTGACGGCCGGAGGCAGCTCGCGCTGCCATTCCTCGGCACGCGCGAGACGCGCCGCGTCACCCGCATCGCGCGCCTCCTCGATCGCACGCCGCGCGTGGCGCTGGGCGCCGAACGGGTTGCCGACTGTGTCGTAGAAGCGCGAGATCAGGAGGTCGCTCTCGGCGAGGCGTGACAAGCAATCGGCGAGGTCGAGCCGCACGCGTTCCTGGAGGTCGCTCGCTGTGTGCGTGACGAGCCACTGCTGCAATTCCTGGCGCGCGCGCTCGAGTTCCTCGCGGTCGTACTCGGGGCTCGCGAGCATCGTCAGGCGCAGCTTTGGGACTCGCGCCTCGGCTTCCACGGCGAGCGGGCTTCCGGGGTGGTTGAGGACGAGCCCCTCCGCGCGCGCGATCGCGAGCTCCCACTCCTGATCTTCCTCGTAAATCCTCGATAGCGCCAGGTACGCCTCGTCGCAGCGCCGCGACCAAGGCGCCTTCAGGATCACGTACTCGAGGACCTCGGCCGACTCGCCGAGCGTGTCGAACATCCCGAAAAGGGTCGGGGTGTCGTCGGACAACGCCAGACCGATGTCGGCCATGAGATTCCCCGACGCGACGCGCTCGTGGTGCAGCGGAAATTTGTCGTCGAGGCGTTTCAAGAGCTCGTACGCGTCCACCGGCTCGCCGATCTCGACGTACCGCCGCGCGCCCGCGAGTCCCGCCTGCACGGCGATCTGGCGCGGCAAACCCAGATCGACGAGGTCCGCGAGATCGTCCGGGTCCGCATCGGGTCCGGCGAGTTCGGCGATGCGGACTTGAGCGCTCGATTCGAGCTCGATTTGCACGCGGTCGCGCAGTTCCGGGGTGAGCCCGACGGCGCGCGAAGCCGGCGCCAGGATCTCGAGCGCAGCCTGCGCGTCGCCGCGCGCGCGCGCCGCGGTCGCGTCCGCGAGAGCCGCCGGGACTTCCTCGGGATCGAGTGCGTCGGACGAGAACAGCCCGCCGGTCGACGAGCAACTCGCGGCGAGGAAGACGAGAAGGGCCGCAGCGGCGGCGTGGAGTGCGCGGTGGATGGAAATCACGATTCGGAGCGATCGGAGCGCACTGTGGGCGCGTTGCGGTTCGGCGCGGCGAGGAACGCGCGGTGCGAGCGCGGCCGCGCTTCGAGATGGTAGTCGAGGAAGCGCTCGATCCAGTCGCGGACGCGGACGATCCGTTCGGGTTTCGCGTCGGCGGGCCAGGCGCCTTCTTGGAGTCGGCGCGCGTCGTCGAGCACGGCCAGGGGGAGCGTGCCGACGCGCAAGCCGCGTACCCGGCCTTCCTCGGCGTGCTGGGCGCACAGACGGCCGCCCGCGCCGGCCGAGAAGTGCACGCGGCCCTTCGATGCGGGCGCCGGCCCACTGCACGCGGCACAGACTTCGAGCGCCGGCGCGAACCCGAGGTGCGCGAGGTAGTCGAGTTCGAAGCGGACCTGCTCGAATTGTGGATCCGTGGCCTCGGTCGTCGCCTCATCCGCCGCCCACCGGTCGAGCGCATCGAGCGCCTGCTCCGCCCGCGCGAAGAGCGCCGCGTCCGGCGGCCCGAAGCGCGACGCGATCGATAGGAGTTCGAGCACCGTGAGGCCCGCTCGATACGTGTCGAGCGATGTCGCGATGCGCGACCGTCTCCGAGCGATGTCACCCGCGCGCAGGTCGAAGAGTTCGCGGCCCGGGACTTGGTTCCACTCGATAGCGAGCGTGTCGAACAGGTCGAGCACGCAGTAGAAGCGCGACGTGGTCCGATACGCGCCGCGCGCGAGCAAGTGGACGCGACCGTGCGCCGCCGTCACGACGTGCGCGACGAGCGACGACTCGCTCCACGGATGGCGCTCGAGGACGAGCGCGCGGTCGGTGCGCAACGGCATGCGCGCCAACCTACCCGCTATCTCGGTACGCGGCGCGGTATCGGCTGGAGCGCTGTGCTGCTACCAGCTCGGGTACCGGAACTCGGCCGCATTCTGCAGGAGCAGCACGTTCCACCTCACGAACGGGTTCGCGGTGCAGTGGTAACGGAAAGACGTCAGCCCGACGACGCGCGAGCGTGTGGAGAATTCACACGCTCGAGGCCGTCGCGGAGCGGCGACCTTGGGATCCGAGAGCCCGTAGGCTCGATTTTCGGCGCATCCGGCTTTCGTGTGGGTCAGTGCGCCCGTGCTGGTCCGCAGGGCCCGCGTTGACGGACCTCGACTCGGGCGCCGGTGAGCCCTGTGGATCCAGGGCGTACGCGCGGTGTCCGGATCCACGACCCGCGTGGGGCGCGCATTCACACCGTGTGCAGCGGTGGGCGCAGTGATGGGCGCAGCGATGCTTGACTGGCCAACTCCGCTCTTGTCACTCTTCTTGTGTGCAGTGATGGGCGCAGTGATGGGCGCAGCGATGGGCGCAGCGATGGGCGCAGTGGGCGTGGCGGACGTGGCGGACGTGGCGGCATGCGCGTCGGCATGCGCGTCCGTGAGCGCGTCGGTGAGCGCGTCGGTGAGCGGGTCGGCGAGCGCTTCGGCGTGCGCTTCGGCGTGCGCCGCCGTCGGATCAGGTTCTGCACTCCGCTCGGCCCCCCGCACTTGGATCCGGCCGCGGTGCCTCGCTCGTCGCAATGCGTCCGCCCTTCAGCCATCCGAACAGGAGCAGCCACGAACTCGCTTTGGGCAACGCACGATCGCTCCTCGGCGTCCGATCCATCCACCCGCTGAACCACGGGCCCGACGAATGCGCATCGATGCCGAAGATGCGCGCTCCGTGCTTGCGCGCGTTCTGCAACACGTAGACGAGCGCGTTGCGCACCTCGCGCGGCGACTTCAGGACACGCGCGTGGTAGCGATCGCCGAGGACGCGACCCGTCCGTTCCCACGCGCGATTCAGCGCCTTCGCGACGCGCACGAGCAGCCCTTTCATGCCGCGCGCCAGCGCGATCTCGTCCGGCGCCTCGACAACGAAGTGCAGATGGTTCGACTGAATCGAATACTCGATGAGCCGGAAGCCGAATCGGTTCGCGCCCGCGGCGAGCGTCGCGCGCAAGAGCGCGA
>Ga0163151_10003925_pt1 | contig 20690 bp, 45 predicted proteins | sample OliLakLV19MP5IB2_FD_145596 | JGI IMG/M metagenome (GOLD analysis project Ga0163151, IMG submission 145596) | Freshwater microbial mat bacterial communities from Lake Vanda, McMurdo Dry Valleys, Antarctica - Oligotrophic Lake LV.19.MP5.IB-2 | ecosystem: Environmental > Aquatic > Freshwater >... | reverse complement strand
ATCAAAAGGGTTACTAGGCAAGATGCGTACATTCGTACTGCGAATGAGATCTTTGGCCTCGCGCTTACTCGCGAAAATGAGGACGAAACTGTGACGCTCTTAGTAGCAAAAGCTTATCTAATGGGCGCTCCTACCTACAACGGACTAATTACAGGAGGCCTGCTGCCCAAAAAAGGAGAAACAAAGTGAGTGATGATATGTCCATGTCAGATACTTTTAAGACTTTGGGTCTTCATGTGCCTGCTCAGACTACTTCAAACGTAGACCTTGTGAAGCGGGAAAGAGATCTAGCTGTAGAAAAAATAGCTGAGAAATTAGAGAGTGTGAAGCTACAGATCGACAGACAGTTTAATCATCTAGAATCACAATTGAATCAGAAACTAGCTGATGTAGGCATGAACGTAATGTCAGCAGAGATGGAAAACTTGAAAATGTTTATGCAAAATATAAATGTAAATGTTTACAGTGGCCCACAGTATTACAGCAAGATTAACGGGCTTTATGATTTCACTCCGATGAGTGACGACATTATATATCTGAAAAAAACTGTGAATATTTTAGCTAGAGTAATTCTCAAATACCATGGACAGGGTACAGGATATTAATTATGGCAAAGAAACCTAAAGACAAAAATGAAAAGCGTCCTGAGAATACAGGACTAGCAGCTTTCAGAGAATACAATAAGAAAGTTGCTTCTGATGTGATTGAGGAAGAGTTAGAAGCAAAGACTTCCCAAGATGTAATCTCCTCTGGCTCCATCATAATTGACCATATTTTAGGTGTAGGTGGTTTCGTGAAAGGAACTATCCATGAAATTGCAGGAGAGCAGCACTCAGGTAAATCGACCATCTGTTTACAGACAGCACGAAATTCTCAGAGAGAAGGTAACTCTGTAGCCTACCTTAATACAGAACAATCTCTAGATAAAAAATATGCCCTGTCCTTAGGTGTGAACATGGAAGACAAGAGTCTTTGGTATTATTCGACCCACAATAGTTATGAAGGCTTAGCCACAACGATTAACGGCCTTATAAATGTTGGAGATATCCGAACAATTATTATAGACTCAGTCACAGGATTCGAGAAGAAAGAAGTTCTAGATGAAGACACATCTCATGGAGCTACCCAGATAGGGACTGCAGCAAGATTCTGGAGCGACTACCTTAAAAAGCTAGCCTCACTAGCCCACAAAAATAATGTTTTGATCTTAGCTACAAACCAAACCAGAGTAGCCAATATTGGAGTCTACGGCTCTAACCCCATTAAAGATACCACAGGCGGAAATGCTTTGAAGTACTGGAAGACAACATCTTTGCATCTTCAGGGATCTAAAGCCAAGGCTGAAGACAGTGTGGATGACTTCGGAGATAAATATTACCGGGTTAACGAAGACTACACAAAGGTTGTAGCCAAGGTAGACAAGAACAAGTGGGCACCATCCTATAAATCTGCCATCGGAAAGATTGTACCGTACTTAGGCTATGATAACTATGAAGCTTTATTTAAACTAGCTACTACCAAAGGACTGGTTCAAATAGCAGGAGCTTGGATATCTTATAGAAATGAAGAAGACCCAGACCACTTTAAAGTCCAGGGCCGCCCAGCTGCTCAAGAAAGAATTAAGAATAGTCCCTCGATACTTAAGAAACTTATAGAGGATGTAGGCCTTGCAAACCCCGAAAATTACTTCCCGAACTCTAAGTTTTAGAGAGGAACATTATGTCCGACTGGAAGGAATCTCAAAAGCTAACTTGGAGGCAACTCTTTACCAAGCTAAAGCACACAATGGAATATATTGCTGTGTCGTTCGAGACAGTAAAAGACGAATTCTTTTCAGTTATCAGGGAATCTGGCACGATACTAGTCTCTGTTTCCGGTTTTGGATGGAGTTTATTAGTAAAACCACGTAAGAATTTAGCTGAAACCCTCCTCATCATGACCCCGGCTGTAGTTCTTACAGCTGGGGTTTTTTACCTTAAGTTTTGGATATTTTTAATAGCTACCCTCATGTATTTAGCTGTCTTTTTTATCCTCATATCTATTAACCTCTATGATCTGCCCGACCGCCTTGTCAAGTATGGCTACCTATGGTATGTATTAGGTATAGTGTCTTTGATTTTTAGTTTCTTCTTGTAGGAGATCAGTTGTGGAAATGCCCGAAGGTTGGAAAAGATTCGATATTGCTACAGACAAAGATTCTGGTGAATGCTATAAACAATATGATTGCGAAATAGTACGAGATCTCATGAAAGAAATGGCAGAAGCACTAGAGGCTATTGAATTGTGGCTCGTAGAGAAATACATTAACAATTATGAAGACTTAAAGATTAAAGAGAATGGGGATGTGTATGCCTAGTTATACTTATTTATGCGCTGACTGCCGTGTACAGAGCCAGCTTATGCATGGACTGTCGAGTAAGACCGTCCCGGTCTGCCCTAAATGTGGGTCAGAATGCCTAAAAAGGGTGCTTAGAGGCTCTGGATTTCACATTGCCGGCCCTGGTGTCTATCGAGAGGGATTCTCGCAGTATAGGGCTCCTCTGACTACCCCAGACGGGGAACTATTTAAGGGAGATAAGAAGTGAAAAAGAAAAAATTAACGTATAAAATTGAGCCCAAACCACAGACATTTATCACACGACTAATTAGAAAGATCATTAAATATGTAATTAAAAGGGGGTGGGCCGGGGAATTGAAAATACCTAGCGAGTTCTTCGAGAGTGTGAGTCTAAAAGGTCTTCTTAATCCTGGAAGGAAACTGTAAATGAAAGAACTAGATACGTTACAAGCCCGCTATGCAAAGGTTGCAGACCGAATCAAAGAGATTGAGTTGGAAAATGCAATGAAGAAGAAGAAGCTTCAAGAAAACCGAGATGAAATCGTCAAGTTAGGCTTCGACCCGGACAAGTTAGACACCCAAATCCCAGCCATCAAACAAAAAATCCAAGCACGTTTACAGGAGATTGAAGTTCAGGTAGATTTACTATATGTGGAGCTTGGGTTAGGCAATGAAAAACAAGGATGATCTAGAAAATTATCTCGTCTACGGGATTCATATTCAGAATCGAAAGATATTCTTTGGATCTCCCATGACTTCAGAAGATGCTGATGATGACTTCGGATCTTGTTCTGTAGCCATGGCCATCAGAGCCATTGACCTAATGGTCAGCATGAACTCCAAACCTATTGAATTACATATAACAAGTTCCGGTGGCCTCGTATACCACATGATGGGCCTTAAAGATAAGATGCTGGAGAGCCCAGTGAAGTTTATATTTTACGGACGAGGTCTTATATCTTCCGCTGCTACATGGATTCTTGCGTGTTCAGATGAACGTTACTTAAGTCAAGACTGTACTGTCATGATTCATAACGGGGGTACTCACCGAGAGAATGAGTCTGGTACTACACGAATGACAGACCAGACCATTGATACTGAAGAAGATGAGCGACTCCAAGACAGACTGAACCAAATTTTCAGCGACAATAGTAGAATGCCTAAAAGCTTTTGGGATACCATAGTTCAACGGGATTGTTATCTGACAGCTGAAGAGGCTGTTATGCTGGGTTTAGCGGATGAAATCATTCCCTATAAAAAGAGACTAAACCTAAGACAAAAACGACAGTCACTATTAAAGGCCCACCCCACTAAAAGGCAGATGGAATTACTGGCCAAGAAATTACTTGCGCGAGTTCGAATGAACCACATGGCTAAGGATGTGCAAGTACAACTTCCTGTGGAAGCAGCTGAGGAACTTCCAGCATACGATAGATCAGAATTAGAACTAGAGAAACTTAATGGAGATGGTAATGGAATCAAAACTGAACCTACTGCAGAGTAAAATCTCGACCAAGTTAAGTGAGAAGAAGATTCTCTCCGATCAACTCTCTGACATAGATCGAGAGATTAAGAACCTATCTACCCGCACTATCAACTACAATAAGGCCGCAGCATTCTGTGATGTACTCATTGAGAAAATGAATGCCGCTTCAGTAGAAGACATCGAGAAGCTAGTCACAGAAACTTTGCAGTTTATTTTTGAGAGACCTTATGAATTCACCATGAAGCCTCATGTAAGCCGGGGATCTGTTACGTATAACTTCGGTTTAAAGATTGATGATAGGGAAATAGACAATATTATGGATAGCGAAGGGGGGGGCATTGTCTCAGTCATCTCGATTATCATGAGGATTGTTACTATCTTAATCACAGACCCTCCCATGAATAGATTACTAGTGCTAGACGAAAGTCTCGGGATGCTATCAGCCCAGTACATTGATAACGCTGCTCGATTCATAAAGCAATTGGGAAGTAAATTAGGATTTAAAATAGTCCTCGTGACGCACCAAGAAGAGTTTAAGACCCACGCTGATGTGGTCTATGAAGTTACAAAGGGCGAAGTGAGGCTTACCAAATGAGCTTGAGTGGAATACTAGGCGCGTTTAACCTCGATCTTGAGTCTGACTCGACTCCTGTAAGCTGTAAGGCGGGGCCGGCCCACTACTTGAGTCTGTGGGAAATAACTGACAATAACTACAAGAGACTAGTTTGGCTTTTACATGGCACCAATTAAAAAAGTAATTCTCAGTTACTCTAAAGTATCGACGTACAAGTGCCCTCGTAAGTACATGTATCAATATGTACAACGCATGCCTAAAAAAGACAATGGTCGATTCTCATTACCTGGTCGCGCAATACAAAAGCTCTTCGAATTATTTGTAAACTCGAAACAATTTAGCAATGGGTCTAAATGGCTTTATGAAAATGTGGCTGTTGTTTTCTACAATGAGTACAAACGGTATGAAGCCACTACAACTTTCTTAAAGGGTGAAGAGTATGAGGATGTTCTTCATGAAGTAGTTGACATGATTCCTAATTGCTACGATTTATTTATTAAAAAGAAATGGAACTACGGGAAGATCTCTAGTGAGATTCGATTTCAAACAGACCTCACTGGGTCTATATCTCTTATGGGGGATATGGACTTTCTGATTGAGACTAAAACTGAAACAATTTTAATGGACTTTAAGTCAACGGCCAAAGGTCTAAGTGGTATAGACAAAGAACAGCTTCTGATCTACAACCACCTTTATAAATCTAAGTACGGAAAGTATCCCGATCAAACCTATTTCTTTTTATGTCGTGATAATCAACTAGTCAGAGTGACTATTAAAGACGATGAGATGGAAGCCCTGATTAGTAAGCTTGTTAAGGTAGGCGAGGGTATCCAGAATGAGGACTACCATAAGGTCCCAAGCAAAGAGAACTGCGGCTGGTGTCCGTACAAGAAGTCTTGCTTTGCACCGGAGAAACCACCATGGTAAATGAAGTGCTCACAAAATTCGGTCTGTATTATATTGACTATGGTCAAGATTACCTTCAAGTCGGAGTGCTCCTCAGGTTTACTAAAAAAATTTAGACTTTGAAATCCATCAAATTTTTCCTCGCCCAATTTTTTTCAAAAAGGTTTTTTATACATTCTCAATAGATTTTTGAGTTTGTTCTGGCAATACCTGACCACACTCAGTGCAAGTGCTTGATAAATCATGTATTTTATGCTGTAATTCTAGATATTCCTTCTTTATAACAGAAACATCATCATACTGAACGTTTTTGATCAATACCCTGTACTTCTCTAGGTCAGCCATAAGCTCAAGAGCCCTCATCAACTTAGAAGTATCTGGAATATCCTGTACTACCCTAGACCCAACTGCCTCCAGCAGCTTTATTAACCTACTAGGATCTTCTGGCCTCTTATAGTCTGGCGTTAGCTGGCAATACTCAGACAAGATTATCAATTTACTAGGGTTTTCCGGTCTACTAGGTAAAGGTGTTAGCTGGCAATACTCAGACAAGATTATCAATTTACTAGGGTTTTCCGGTCTACTAGGTAAAGGTGTTAGCTTATACTGTCGATTACTCTCTATAAGCTCTTCCACTCTACTTAAGTCCTTTGATAGCTTCTCAATCTGTGATCGACTCTCTAGGATGCTCTGTAAGCGACTATTCAACCCTTCAGGGTCTCCTAGATCCACTAACTTAGTTTGGATAGCCTCACGGTCAATCTGGCGAATAGAGAGTGTAGATGCCATCTCTGAGCTATCCTTGGCTATTCGAGACTTAGCTGATTTAACCTTCCCTGCCTGGGATAGAGAGGAAAGCAGCTTAGAGACTTCAGAATCACTAAAAGATACAAGAAAGGGTGAATCCCATTGCTGTGAAATGTTTACGTAATATTTCTTTTTATCTACCTCAATAGGCTGGAAGCCTAGGTCTGCAATTTGCTGCAGTTGATCTCTGCCGATTGCCCGAAGCTCGGGGCCGCCATTAATTGAGTATCCTGTGCTTGAATCTCGTAAGTACTTGATTTTATTGCCGTCATCCAGCTCTAGTTCGATTTCCAGGCTTTTGGCACCATGTCTTATAAAGCTTTTAGAGGGGATATTATAAAGTAGGGTCTTAAAGGCACGTACAATAGCAGTCTTTCCTGATGAAGAGTGACCGACTATCACAGTAAAGGGCTGTATGTCTAATACAGACTCTTTGTGGCTCTGAAAGTTTTTAAGTGTTAGTTTCATACTAAATTAATATAGTGCCCAATTATCCAAATATAGCTAGCAGAGTTTTCATCGTATAAGCCAAGACTTCTGGAGTCTTTTAGTTTCCAAGTTAAGTATTCTAAGTTAAAAATACGAAGTGTTTCAACTACCGACATAAGACTCCAATATCTCTCGTACTTCAGGCTCAAGATCAGACTCTTTTATAAGAGTATTTATGTCTAGCTGTGTAGAATCCCGCATGGATTGAACTCGTTCTAAGAAACCTTTAAGCTCGTCTTTTTTCTCCGATTTAATTTCCCTTTTCCAGTCTTTAAAGATGTCCGATTTTATTTGTATGGGTAAATACTCCGTTGAAATAGTGGATTTGCCGGCTGAATCCCATGCCACTGTTATAAGAGTAATCTGAGGTACTCGGTCAATTTCTTCAGACGCTGTGTTTGTACGTCTGAAAGCTCCTGGCTGAACAAAAATCTGCCCTTTACTGTTTATCATCTGCGGGAGACTAGTGTGCTCATGCCCATTACAGAATAGATTTACGTTAGATTGTGTAAATTCCTCTATGCCTAGTCTGTCTTCACTGTAGAACTTGCCTGACTTTAAACCTATCATCATATGTATGAGCCCTATAAGAGGCGCATCTTGTTCTGGGTTTATCGCAGAAAATCGACTCATATCAGTAGTGTACGAGTGGTCGAATCCCGCTATTCCGACTCTATTCTGGCCGTTTTGGGTTGATACATACTGTGGAATATTAGTTGCTCTAGTTAAAATCCCGGATTCAAACATAAACTTTAAAGGGTGATTGTCGATAGAGTTAAGGGAGGTATCGTGGTTTCCTGCGATTGCAAAAACCTGTAGACCAAGCAGTTTGATATGTTGTGCCGCTTTTATGGAAGTTTCATAAGAAATTTTGGTTCCATGCTTTGAGTCGAATAAATCTCCCGAAATTAAAACCGCAGCTACATTATACTGATCACAGTATTTCCTGACTTGCTGGAATTTGCCAGAAAGGGTCTCCATGATATCGTCTACCCGGTAACTGTTAGAACCCGTCCAGTGTATATCAGTCAAATGTACGAAACTTATTTTCATAACAAACCCTCTATAAACGAGTTTAACTGAGACTTTAGGGATTCGTCAAGACCCTTTTGAAGCATTCCGTTCGGGTCTTTTTCACCCTTTAGCCGAAAGTTGTAGATATTGTATCTTAGGCCAAATTTCTCTAGCACTTTCTCAGCTGCTTTCTGACCCGCTTGGTCGTTATCAAAGAACAGTACAAATTTATCAGTATATCTGCTGAAAATCTTTAAGTGGCTCTCATTCAACCGAGCGGAAAGAACTGAAAAGGATAGGAATCCCAATTTCTCTAGTGATAACGTGTCGATAGGCGCTTCTGTAATTACAATAGGCTTACCAAAGAAGGCTTGTTTTAGGTTCTCTGCATTATAAATAGCGGGGCTCTCAGCTTCTTTTAAAAGGTATATGTACTTAGGGTCTTGGCCTGGACGGTACTCTAACTGCCCTCTGAAATGACTGTATTCATCCTTCAAGGGGATGCTGATACAGAATCTGGACGAATGGTAGACGATCTCATGCCTTTTTAGCTGGTCTTCGTCTAGTTTTCGGTCGTTTATTAGATGTAGAAGCTGTTCGTTCATTTCTTCTTGTCTTTAAGCTTTTGCCTGGCTTTGTCTTGGGCATTTCTAAAATTCTTATATAATTCGGGGTTAGTCTGCTTAACCTTCTCAGCCTTTACTCTTGCCGCTTCTTTTTTGGCCTCTTTGCCGGCATCGAAATCCTTCTTAAGATCTAGGTCTGCTGCGCTGATAAAATACTCCGGTGGTTTCGTAAACTCTCGTGACAGCTCATATTCAGAAGGCATACCTAACTCAGCGTTTGACTGCGGAACATCATAATTATTCTTAAACGCTGCACCTTTTATAACTATACCGGGAGCTGCGTACACACGCTCTGTTTCCACACCACATTGCGTATCAGCATTTCTACATATGGGATTAGCCTTCGGCTTCATAGCAGAAATGATCTCTATTTGATCAGAGCACACGATACACTGGAACGTAAACTTAGGCATTTTCCGCAGACTCTGCCTTAGCTTTGCGAGGTTTTTTAGAGGAGATTGAGACTGGCTCGTTAGCTGCTTCTTTTACAGGAGCTAGAGCGGGAGTAAACTTGTCTTTTAGTCCTGAATTTCTAATCTGTGCTCTAAGAGAGTCCATAGTTGTAGGATTATAGTCTTGTCGGCCCAGTAATCGGTTCATCATATTCGAAAGCTCGAAAATATTGGGCAGTGAATCCTTTAGTCCAGGCGAGAGTAAAAATAATTCTACGAACTCAGCTATAAGTTTATTCACATCTGCTGATGTCAGTTCGACCGTGTAGTTAATGTGTTTTTCACCGTTCATTTATTACCTCCTGGGTTATAGTACTTACTCGCAATAAAATTAATGTTCATCACAGCAAAGAATATGGCCAGTGTGAATAGTATTACCCATCCAGTATTACCGACAGCCAGGTTTATAAGAAGAAAGGGGGCTGTGATCATTAACACAAATATGTTTAAGTTTAAAATCAATCTTTTGTTCATGGTTTCTCTTTTCTAAAAAGTTCGTACAGACTCTTGTCTAGCCTGTGGTTAAAAGTAACTCCAATTGAGTCTAGCTTCTTCTCAACTTCTTTAATAGCGGTCAGAGCCACTTCTTCGGACTCCCACTCTTCTTCAGGATCGGCTTCTACTTCAATGAACCGGCCCACTTCTTTGAAGTCCTCATTGTAGCAAATATAATAAACTAGTACCACATTATTTTTAAGCCAGTAGATCCAACACATCTTATAGATTTGAAAGTTGAACCAGTAGCCTTTCTCTTTTGCATCAGAAAGTACCTTATCTAAATCCACTGTCAATTCAATAGCAGCATTTGAAGGCTCTTTGAGTAAAGACCCCTTGTCCATTCCAATCATCTTAAGGAAGGAATTATAAGTATCAATATCAGACTTCCTACTTAAATTTATCTCGGTTCTCTCAACATTATTAGACGCGACAGTTTTGGCTTTAGATGTCAGCTCTCTTTTTGCAGAAGTAGAGCCGCTTCGGTCTCTAATAAACTGATCCTTGTTTGCAGGGTCAGTATAGTAGTGATCCCATGATCCAACTTCTAAGAATTTTTTAATCGGAAACTCTTCGAAAATCTTCTTGACCTTCAACAGACCAAGCTCATTTTTCTGATACTTAAATTCTATCTCTTTGAATTTCATAGTTTTATTCTTACCTAACTAGGGCCTTCTGTCAATTCATCAGCGGGTTTTTGATATCCTTGTGGGTCACAAACGTAGTTTTATGAGTCTTTTCAAGTACTAAGGGCTGCTGATCTACGCGGAGGTTTTGCTCCATATAGAGGGAAGTTATCAGGAATTGGTCGATATAGGACTCTATATCTAAGTTCTGTAGCTTAGCGAGGTGCTTAGTGAACTTAGGGAGCTGTAATGTAATTGTCGTACTGAAGGTATCCGCGTCTTTCAAGGATAGATGCGGGAACTTCATGGGCTGCATCTTCCCAAGCTGATATAGTTCCTTTGCGTAAGAAAATTTTCGCTTCAATGGATTTAATTTTTGAAGGAATTTAAACATTAAAGATACCTTACTTTCTCTAAAGTGAGCCATGGTTTCAGACTCACCAAGACTCGCCCTTCTTATTAGGCATATGGATAGTGACTCCATAGGGAGCTTTAGCCCTTGAGTTCATTACCCATAGACTCTGATAGGTCACAAGGTCTTTGTTTGGGAAGTCACCATAACCGTCTGTGAGCATGATTACAGCGTTAAACCGCCCTTCCAGGGCCTTCTCATGCACAGGCACGAAACTCGTGCCTCCTGAGGTTGATCTGGCCCGATGGAAGCCGTTGAATTTATAGTAGTTTGTAATCCTTGTATCAAAAGCAGCTACCCATATCTCTACACCTTGGCCATGGATCGCGTAGATCTCGTTCATTGCTTCCGCCCACTCACCATCTGTATAGGAGCCGGACTCATCAAGACCCACTAGGATCCTAAGCTTCGGCTGCTTCTTAAACCCTGGTAGTTCTCCTGGGAATCGTCTATTGACCTTCTTCCAGTTATTGTGGCGGTCTGTGGATATAAGGCTATGTACAAACTGTCTTAATATAGTAACCCAAGGCAAGGCTTTCTTCTTTTCAAGATCTACCATGAAGGCTGTGATCTCGCCTGGAAGGCGTCCTCTGGTTCGACTCTCAGCTTCTTTCAGAGCATTATACACAATATTATCAACTAGATCTGGATCTTTTAGGCTTTCCTCAAAGTAACTGTGATCACTCTCAACAAGAGGACCACCACCACTTCCAGTGGAATTCATCCCGAGATTTTCCATCAACTCACTGTTCGATATAAGGGATATATAGTACTTGATCCAATCCTCGCCTTGTTTTTGGTCGAAAAATTCTGGGAATACAAAGCCACCACTCTTAAGAATCTCTTCCAATTTACCAGACAACTCCTTTTTGGCGTCTTCTGTCTTAGCAGTCTTAATCTGGTCCATAACACCCTTAGCTGCCATTACAGTGCTAAGACCTTGTTTAGGATCATCTTTTAAGGCTTGGTTGAAGCTATTAATCTCTGCGTCTACCGCGTAGTTAAACACCATCATGTTAGCTGGCTTTTTGAGCTTCGAGGAATATTGTTCATGAGCTTTTTGCTGAAACTGTTGGATATGTCTTCGTACAATATGTTGGAATTCATGTTCAATTACGCCAGCTTGAGTCTTTAGAGGCATTTCAGAAAGCATCTTCTGATTCAGGACCATCTCTAAAGTGTTCTTGACTAGTACACAGGCTGGGTATTCGATCTTATTATCTACCCTGATTTTGCAGCTTCTAAACAAGTTAGCATAGAAGGGGCTTCTTTTTAGGAGTTCAAACGCGATTTCATCGACAAACATACACCCTCCAGCTTTAAAAATCGTAGGTCTTTTTAAGAACTACTTTCTTTTCTTTCCCGCATTTCACACAAGAAAGATTCCTCGTTTCGTGCAGAACTTGGGAGGTTCTAGAGCCATTTTGCACTCTAGAAAAACCTCCCTTCTGCTTATATAGATGACGACATAAGGAGCGGCTCAATAGAAACATGAATCCAGTCCACATTAAACGCCCTTTTGAGCATTTATAAAGGAGTCGATTTCAGAAGATTCTTCTTGAATTCTCCCATATAGGTTCATGTGAGTTGTAGAAACATTGCCCCATAGATATAGCATAACTAATTGATGGGCGTTAGCTCTGTCTAGATTATCCTTCACAGAAGCTTCGTTAACGATGATCTTATGGGTCATATAGTTATACGAGAACTGATAGAAATAATCTTTAGGTAATTGACCTAAGAAGTCGATTAAATTCGAGAACTTAGTCTTATCTAGTAGTCGTTCAAAGTGTTCTTTTACTTCGGCAACTCTAACCTTTTTAAGCGTGGAATCTTCACTGTCGATATCATTTACGTAACCTGTAAAGGTTATTTGAGTTCTCAGTTTTTCAACTAAGCCAATGATTCCAGTCAATATAGTATTAACACTCTGTGAGACTAGATCTTCTCGACCTTCTTTACGAAACTCAGCAAACTTAGTCTTATTCTGGTCCCAAGAATCGAACACATCTTCGAAAGATAGTGGCTTCTCTTGAGAGTCCATAAAAGCTAGATAACTTGCAGCTGCTTCTCTTCCTAAAGTCGAGGACAAGATATCACTAATGATCTCAGAGTCAGTTAATGACTTAGGATCAATAAGCTCGGCAGCTCTAAATAACTTAGACGCCATTTCCTGTGTTCTAGGCGTAGGTTCGATTGGAATGCCTGTCTCTAATTTCTTAGATAATCCCATATGTTCATTTTGAAATTCCATGAACCGTAATAAATCTTTATGGAAAATACCTGATTCTTTTCCGTATCTTAGAACTTCTTCAGCCTGAGGTTCAAACGGAATGATAACAAATCGTTTAATAAAGGCAGAACTCATGACGTTAGCAGTGGTGTACTCAGAAGTACTAGGGTTAATAGCTGCTATGACTACTGAATCTTGGTGTAAATAGTGATTATGAACACGTTTCTCATACACTAATTGAAATAGAGCAGACTCTACATCTCTGTTGGCCTGATTCACTTCATCTAGGAAGAGTACGATAGGGCCTTCTAGCATCCACTCAGGACGTGCCCACTTAGTGTTCTTCTCATTACTGTTAACTTTAGTGGATTCAACTAGGTAGGGGAGTCCGATAAGGTCTCCGATATCCTGTTGAGATGCCATCAACTTAATGACCGTATGGTTAGGTAGTATAGACTTGGCCGTCTGTTCAACTACAGCACTTTTACCAATCCCTGAATGCCCAATAAGCAATGCAGGAACGTTACCTTTCATGCAATACTCAAGTAGTCTTTGTGTTCTTTTGATATTCATCGTCTCTCCTCGTCATCTAATAGTCTATCGAATTCAAACTCTATGCTTAAACCGTATCATGCAGTTCGAGAATAGACAAGGGGGTCCTAGAAAATATTTGGGAGATGTTTAGTTTGCTTTTTGTGGCGGTATCTGCTGAGAGCCCGTTTGAATTCGGGGTTTCTAATGCGGCTTAGTTCTTCGTCCACTCCTTTGACAGTGGAAAGACTGCAGCTAAAGCAAGCCTTTAGCACTTCCCTTGCTTCTTCATACTCAAAGCCGTAGACAGCCTTAAATTCTAGTTCGCCTGTTATAGGGGTGTTTAGAGCGTCTAGCTCCTTGGTTTGAACGTGAATATCCCTCTTTAATTTGCTCATTTTCTTCCTTTCCAGTTAATTACAACACTTACTAAAAAACGGTGTTAGAGGTCAACAGTACTGGGAGGCAACTGCTAAATTAACTATCCTCTGGTGACTCGCCCTCTGAAATACTCATAACTAGGTCCAACTCTTCAGCAAAAACTTGTTGCACCCATGCTCTGATAGCATCGGTTTGTGCTAATAGCATAGCCTTTCTAAAAACATTGTTATTAGGAAAAGCCATATCCATTGCCCTTGAGATAAACATAATCTTTGATGCGTCTGTTTGAATAGACTGTGTTAGTTCTTTGTACTCTTCTAATGTTTTTTCTTCACTCATAAATCGCCCTTGATCTTTTTGATTGAAATAATTAGGTCATCCACAATTAAGTCTGTACCTTCTGCCAGTTCTTGTCTAGACCAGTGACGAGTTTGTAGTTTCGTGTTGATCTCCACTTTTCCATCTTCAGAAGTTAAAATCGCTATGTATTCTCTGCTCATTTAATGATCTCCGGCTTATCTTGTTTTGGAATAGCCCACTGCTTAAGTTCAAACTCTTCCATCTGACGGTTTAATCTGACATCACAGTTTCTGAAAACGTGCACCATTCTATAAGTCTCGCCATCAGGAGCCTTGTTAATAATCTGGCCGCTCTCAATGCATACATTACCTTTTAAATTTACCAGGTATTGGTCTTTCTCTTTAAGAAAAAGCGTTGCGTTGACTGTCTTTGACGTGCAGGCACTCAAGAATATTAAAGTCAAAACCAATACTGCTAATAAGATCTTCATTAAAAGTCAAATCCAACGCTTAGAAGTAAATTACCATTTGTGTGTGCCTCTACACCTAGAGCTACTTCGTCAGAAACTTTTCTTTCGTAGCCAATGCCGCCTACTGCACCTCTATTGATAGAGATTGTATTGGCATTATGGTTAAGCTCATTGTTAGGTCCAATACCGAATAAGCCTCGAATCCTATTCTTCTTAGAAGCTGAAGACTTCTCAGCCTGAGCGGATTCGTTTGCAAAGGTATCGCCCATTAATGGCGTAGCTAAAAGTATTAAAATCAAAAATAGTTTCATTGTCGTCTCCTTTATGGTTGGAATACATTTCCAAATTGGTCGGTTAGAACGTTTGAGTTGTTTACACTAAATGAACAGCCAGAGCCATCAGTCGTGGTGAAACTCCCAGCAACTAGTTTGCTTAGACGTACTGTGAGTGCGCTGCCATTTTGGGAGAAGGAACTCACTAGACTGCCATTTTCAAGTCTTAGAATAACTTCTCTGAAAGCTGTTACAATACTGGGACAAGGAGTGATTAACTCTTTGATTTGATACTGTGATGAACTTCCTGGAACTCCTTGATTACCCTGAACTCCTTGATCACCCTGAACTCCTTGATCACCCTGAACTCCTTGATCACCCTGAACTCCTTGATCACCCTGAACTCCTTGATCACCCTGAACTCCTTGATCACCCTGCTGGCCTTCGTTTCCATCACATACGACACTTGCGCTTGTGACTTCAGAATCTTGTAGACTACCATCTCTGTTAAGGTCTGGTCCTGACTTAATAAGGGCCCCCGATTCAGATGTACAGACGCTAGAATCTGCAGTAAATCTTGCAGAACTAATGAGGCTGTTTTTACCACTAGAGCCATCTAACCCATTTACTCCTGCAGCTCCTGCAGCTCCTTGAAGCAGGGTGTAGGTTTCGTCTCCACATCCTACTAAAAATAGGGTTGCCGATGCACAAACAGCGGAAACTAAAATTAATTTTGCTGCTCCGTACATTACTAGTTTAACTGGGTCCATGATATTGTCCTTTCTAAAAATGGGCCGAAGCTACAAAGAGGGGGTAAGTTTGCAGCCTCGGCTTCCGGCTTTCCTAACGGGGAAGTATAGGAAATTCTATTTAAAATTAATCCTAAGTCCACCTATAAAAAATGTTACCACATAGTTTGAGTTAGCGCCAGCCTCTATAGAAATATTCTTCGTGATAGGAATGTCTACATAAGCGTTGGCCACTACTGTGGGTACAATCTCTACCACACTATTTCTAATAGACCCTGGAAATTTGTCTACTTTGTTAGTAGTTTCACGTACATAGAGTCCGGCAGCTGCTCCCAAATGTAGGTGTGAAAAATATGTCCACACTGGACCGGCCATCAACGTACCAGCATTTTTACCGAACGAGTCTTTAAAGTACACTGCAGCACCTTGGAAATTCTTATGGCGGTAAAGGAAGCCCAAAGCTGGGTGAAAGGTCCAAGTCCCATCTTCAGATAGTTTATAAGGCATGGCATCTCTAACCGTATCATCCACATTCAGAATCCCATGCAATGTTACTGCTACTGGACTGATTGTCAGCGAGTGGCCTATAACTGCTGCGTATAGTAGAACTGAAATCATTTATTTCTCGATTTTAGTATAAGAGTAGCCACCGTTTCGGACTCTTTTAAAGAAGAAGCTCCCTTTAGATTCTGCAGACTGGAAGTCTTCATATATATCTAGAGGCACATCCTTATATTGATAGACAATCCCGCTTTTAAAGCGTACTTCTAAAACCTTCTCGGTTTTCTTATACCCAATAGAGGCAATATTTGTTGAATCGACAGCAGTTCTTCTCATATAGAGGTTCTCCCTTTGTTCATTTCATTTAGTATTCGCGTGGCTACAGCTGAAATCTGTTTGTTTCTGAGATATACGCAATAAGCAGATAGAATTTGAGTGTGACTTTTTGTCATTGCATCAAATACACAGCTAAAGCCGAGGTCTTTTTTCAGCTTCTTTTTAGTAGAAGCCCAGTTCACGAACTTAACTTTACCCTTAAGTTTTAGAAGACCTAATCCTGCCGGCAATTCGAAAGTAACTTCTATTGGAGTATTTGGAAGTAGAAGCTCTTCACTATATATGAAGACTCCTTTTGAAGAGATATCCCTCAAATTTTTATTCATATAGGAGTCATCTAATAATTTAAGAGTGGCTCTTTCAGATATTAACGGTATGCGAATTTCACTTCGTCGTTCTTTCATTTTGTTATCCCTCTCGTAACCTTATTGAAGTTTACGTATTCATATGTATAGTAGTCACCAGCTTTAGGATCATTCAAGTATTCAGCCTCTGAAATATTTTCCCCGTCCGCTCTACTATAGCCGGTCACTTGCTTGATTTCCCCTTCAATATCTAGGCTAACTCCACTTAGAGAGATGCCTCTAGTTTGCGCAAAGATTTCCAAGGCTTTTTCAATTGCTTCTTCTTCGGAGTGTGCTTTCACTTCAATAGGCTCTAAGTTAGTTCCACAGTTAAGGCCATTAACGCTATCGCAATCTATGCCGTGGTAGGGGGTAATCGTATATAGGTTCATGATATAAGCCTTTCTAAAAATCTAATCAACTTGTCTATATATAGGACCTTGCTTTTTTCAGCCGCGTCATTGCTGCCTTCAAGTTGTTCTTTGTCCGCTATGAGTTCATCTATATAGGTTCGGATCTTAGAAGCTGGGATGAGTCTACTTGAAAGTTCAATTCCCATAAGTTTTTCAACTTCCTTAATCAATTTAATTTCTTCCAATGATTTAGGTTTATTACTTTTTCAGTTCGTAACTTTATCTTGGTGCCTGCTTTGATATCCCAAAGTTTTCTAGTCAAAGCGCCCATTTCTTCACAAGTTCTCTTATAGATCTCGATAGATTCTGAATCCTTTGGGTTTAAAGTCTTAAGTTTAAAACTTAAAGTCTCTAATTCACACTCAATCGCTGCTTTTGAAAACGAATTAGTCATTAATTTCCTTCTCCGTTTCGGTCAGCTACTTCAAAGTATTCGAAAAGTGTATTCGAGGCGATATCTAGTACGTTAACTCCTCGACTCACTGAAGCTAGATGGTTAAAGTCTTCAGATGCTGGATTGGTTTCTTTGGCAAGACCATTAGCATAGATTTCTGCTTCCTCATATTTTCTGAAGGAAACGAGCTGGTCTATCATACCGTCATTAGTCTGGATCACTGTATATAGTAGAGTCTGTTTTTCTTTAGTTCCCATTTTTGCCTCCCTGTATTCTATTAAGTTCTTTATTTGCAAATTCTAAATTAGATCTCAAATTCGTGTGCTCCTCTAAAGAGAGGCTCAGATTTTTATCTTCTAGTAAAGACTCTATTAAAGTCTTTTGAAGCTTCAGCATAATCGCGACTGGGTCTTTCATACTCTCAATCCTTTCTACACACTTGAATTCGCGTCACTTCAGGCATATCAAATGCCTTATCTACATTATGGAACACAACTGGGGAAATGTCTATGCCCCCCGTGCAAATTTCAGGCATATTCATATATCTAATCCAATACAGGTCTAATCATTTCACCAAACACGCCTTTCCATCAAAATTAATTTGAAAGATCTTAAGACGTTGCTCAAGTTCTTTTATCATCGATTATTTTCCGTGCAAAGTAATAGTTACTATATCTCCTTCTTTGGCCATTTTAAGTTCTTTATCCTTTGGAAGCTTAAACGTTGCTTCACTTCGAAGCCACCAAATACTATCTTTATTTTCTAATATGACACTATTGTCATTTACCTCTAGGACTTGGCATTTCATTTGATTTCCCTTTCAGTTAATACTAATGTAAATTCTGGAGTAATATGAGAAGCTATCATAAATATAGGCTTTTTATACATTGGAGATCCTTTTTTCTGCAGTTTCTTAATACTTTTGGCTCTATTTTTAGCTTCCTTTAAAATGTTTTCAAGTTCGTTAAACCTTAATATATAAGTAAAGCATTCTTCCCCCAATGCGGTTACTTCTTTCATCCATATACGTCTACTAACTACTTCTAATTTTTTAATATATATCTTCCCATCGCCTAATTTCTTCAGTTCTTTTTTAGTATACTTTTTCAACACCTTTGAATTAATAACGGCCATATAGTTCCTTTCAATACATTATACTAATTAAATCTAAAAATCCTCCTGAGCGGGAACACAGGGACATATATGAGCGCAAATTGACATCGCAATAGATTTTGCGCTATATTTAATTTATAGCGTAATTAATTCCTATCAAAATCAAACAGATCATCTTTTAAAATACTATCAAAATCAGGTTCATACAATGAAATGAGATTTTTAGCACGTCTTTCAACTTCTTCATCTGTGGGAAATCGACCCAAACTTTGGAATAATTGAGATTCGGCTTCAATCCACATATCTTCCCAAATGGGGTCTTGGCCATAATAGTTAGTTGGATATTTCATTCTTATTCCCTCCGTATACTTATGGTATCAGAAATTAATACCAATTACAAGACTACTACCTAAAATTCCTAAGCCATCGGCCATCAAATCTTTGGCATGCTCTCTGCCTGTATTCCTGTTGCCATCCATGATTTCCTTAGATATTCCAATAGCACTAGTCGTTAATATTGACGTAATTAAACATGGAACTTTTTTTTCTATTACTTTTTCGCATACCGAATAGACAGTATGATTAATCGCCCATGATAGCCCAAAATGGGCAACTTTATCAACTGGAATTTGACCAATAGTTAAAGTTGACAATAAAACTAAATTAATCATAATAATTTATTTTCCATTCCACTGTAATCATTTCATTCGTCCTAAAATGCTAGTCAATAACATATCTTTAATGTTTAACAGATTTAAAACTCTGTCGTTGTCATATAAAGGTCTATCCAATTCAGAATTGATTAGAGCATTGATCTTTAATTCATAAGAAACTTGATTAATAACAGCTAAAAAGTCTTTTTCGTTTTGATTTAACGTATTATTCATAGTTTACAATACTCACTTAATCTTTACTAAAATCACGTAGATCGCAGTTCCTATTAATAGACCAATGACTATTTCCAGTATTCTATTCATTTTTGCATATACTTTGGCCTTTTCTTTCAATTTTCTAATTTGAGTATCTACGCCAAAATTAGGAGCTTTGATATTTTCCACAATTGTTATCCGTTACCTTTCATTTTATTACTTTTTTGATGCCTTCTCGTCTGCAATGTAGGCATCGTAAGCCGCATCGTAGGTAATTAGGAGATCTTCGTAGGCATCACTTGCTAATTTGTAAGCATCACGTGCTACATAGTAGTTATTTCTAGCCGCAAAGCATGCAGCACGTACTGATAGGTAGGCGGTCTTTCGCGCTAATTGTTTGTCTTCTTTGTTCACTTTGATGCTCCTTTTGTTTCTCCTTTTTTAAAAGCATAAAAAGCTGCCATATAGGCCGCTTTAGAATCTGTGCGATTGCCTAGGGCTTTGGTGGCAGACCTGCGGACATACCGATCTTCATGTTTGAGATCTTTAATGAGAGCATCGGTAGCGGCTTTAGAATCTTTCGTCATTTTATATCTCCTTTTTTAAAAGCACCATAAGCTTCTATATAGGCCTCGTAGGCCGCTTTAGAAGCTTTGTGTTTGCCTAGGGCTTCGATAGCAGACATGCGAACATCCGCGTCTTTATCATCGAGAGCTTTAATGAGAGCGTCAGTAGTTGCTTTAGAATCTTTGTTCACTTTGTTTCTCCTTTTTTAAAAGCACCATAAGCTCCCATATAGGCCGCTTTAGAATCTGCGTGATTGCTTAGGGCTTCAGCAGCATACCTGCGAACTTCCTCATCTTTATCATCGAGAGCTTCAATGAGAGCATCAGTAGCTGCTTTAGAATCTGCATGATTGCCTAGGGCTATGGTAGCATACCAGCGAACATCCGCGTCTTTATCTTTGAGAGCTTTAATGAGAGCATCAGTAGCTGCTTTAGAATCTTTGTGATTGCCTAGGGCTACGGCAGCAGACACGCGAATACCCGCATCTTTATCTTCGAGAGCTTTAATGAGAGCATCGGTAACTTTAGAATCTTTGTGATTGCCTAGGGCTATGACAGCATACCTGCGAACATCCGCGTCTTTATCTTTGAGAGCTTTAATGAGAGCGTCAGTAGTTGCTTTAGAATCTGTGTGAGTGCCTAGGGCTTCGATAGCAGACAAGCGAACATTCGGATCTTCATCTTTGAGAGCAGCTTTAATGAGAGCATCGGTAGCTTTAGAATCTTTGTGTTTGCCTAGAGCTACGGCAGCATACCAGCGAACATGTAGATTTTTACCTTTGAGAGCTTTAATGAGGGCATCGGTAGCTTTAGAATCTTTGTGATTGCTTAGGGCTTTGGTAGCAGACAAGCGAACATCCCGATCTTTATCTTCGAGAGCTTTAATGAGAGCGTCAGTAGTTGCTTTAGAATTTTCGGTCATTTTATATCTCCTTTTTTAAAAGCACCATAAGCTTCTATATAGGCCTCGTAGGCCGCTTTAGAAGCTTTGTGT
>Ga0163151_10003921_pt1 | contig 20700 bp, 17 predicted proteins | sample OliLakLV19MP5IB2_FD_145596 | JGI IMG/M metagenome (GOLD analysis project Ga0163151, IMG submission 145596) | Freshwater microbial mat bacterial communities from Lake Vanda, McMurdo Dry Valleys, Antarctica - Oligotrophic Lake LV.19.MP5.IB-2 | ecosystem: Environmental > Aquatic > Freshwater >... | reverse complement strand
TCGGTCTCGCCCTCGGGGTTCTGCGCCCCGGGGTGGCCGAGCGCGAGACCGAGCGCCCAGTACACGAGCGCCGAATCTTCGTCGCCCCAACGCTCGACAGGCAGGCCGCGGATCACGAGGAAGCCGCGCCCGTCGAGCAGCTCGCGGCGCCAATTCGCGATCGACGCACCGAACGTCGGCAGCACGACGTCCGCGCGCGTCAGCGTCGCCACCGTCTTGCCGTGCGCCCGGAGCGTCGTGCGCAGATCCTCGAGCTCGGTGAGCGCGCTCGCGTCCAGCGTCGTGACCCAATCGTCGCGCCGCGCGAGATCCTCGCCGCGCCACGCGGCGGGTCCGGTCAGCGGCCCTCGCACGACCGCCTCGTGCGGACGATCAAAGTAGCGCAGGGCCTGCTCCCCGAAGCTCAGATGGCTCGGCATCATTCCATGTACCCTCAGTGAAACGTGGCCCGGAAGCTCCGGTACCCGTACAACACGTTGTTGAGCCCGATCTCCGGTGGCCCGACCTCGATCGTGCGCACGCGCGTGACCATCGCACGCAAGAGCGCCTGCATCTCGAGCTGCGCCACGTGCGAGCCGGCGCAGCGGTGCACGCCGTGGCCGAAGCCGAGGTGGTCGCGCGCGTCGCGCATGACGTCGAAGCGGTCGGGCTCGGGATAGCGGCGCTCGTCGCGGTTGCCGGAGGCAAAGAGGATCAGCACGCGGCTGCCGGCCGGAATCGTCGCGGTGTCGATCGCCGAGAGCTCGGGACCGCCGACGTCGTAGTCGGCGACGGCGTAGCGGCTGAACGCGCGCACCGGGGCTTCGAGCCGGAGCGCTTCGTCGATCGCCCGCGGGATCAGCGCGTGATCGTCGCGGATCATGGCCCACTGCTCGGGATGGCGCCCGAGCTGGAAGAGCAGATGGCCGAGGCCGAGGATCGTCGTGTCGAGACTCGGCGCGATGTAGTCGATCAGCAAGCTCGCCACGTCGGTCGGCTCGATCTTGCCCTCATCGACGGCCGCGAAGAGCTGCGCCGCCCAGCCGCCAGGGAGCAGCGTCGCGCGCTCGACCTTGATCGCGTACGCCATCATTTCGAAGAGCAGCGGCGCCGCGGCCTGACCACGCGCGTTCATGGGTCCGAGCGCGTCGAAGGTGGCCTGCGCCCACTCGAGCATGCGCTGCCGACCGTCCTCCGGCAGCCCGACGAGATGCGACACGACGGCGACCGGCAGATGCTGCGCGAAGTCCGCGATGCCGTCGAACGCCTCGCGGCCGACGAGGTCGGTCACGAGCGCGGCGCCGAGCGCCTCGATCTCGCCCTGCACCGCCCGGAGCGTGCTCGGCATCATCGGCTTCATGAGGACGGAGCGGAGCTGGCGGTGCAGATCGCCGTCGCTCGTCAGCGTGAGGCGCGCGCCCTCCGCGTTCAGCATGTCGTTCAACGCGACGCCGCGACCCGACACGAGCGTCTCGTCGGCCCGGAGCGCGGCGCGCACGTCGTCGAAGCGGCCGATCGCCCACGCGTCGTGCGCCGACAGCCAAACCGCCGGACCGAGATCGCGGATCGCGCGGTAGAGCGGATACGGGTCGACGAGGGCGGCGTCGGTGTAGAGGTCCGTGGCGAGCGCGGGTCGCGGCACGGGCGGCACGCTCACACGGGCTGCGCTACGGCGCAAGCCGAACGCAGCGCGCGGCGGCGGAATCCGTTCCACCGCCGCGCGCCGTGCCGACTGAAAGCTTTACGACAGCGTCGTCTAGTGCGAGCCGCCGGCCGCGGCCATACCGCCCTCCGGTTTCAGCGTCGCCGCCGGCCGCTCGAGCAGCCCCTTCTTGGTGAGCTCGGCCACCGCGGATTCCATCGTCTGCATGCCGGACTGCCCTCCGGTCTGCATCGCGGACGGGATCTGGTGCAGCTTGGCCTCGCGGATCAGGTTCCGGACGGCGGGCACGCCGACCAGGATCTCCGTTGCCGCGATGCGGCCGCCGCCCTTCTTCTTGAGCAGCTTCTGCGCGATCACGGCCTCGAGCGACTCGGAGAGCATCGTCCGGATCTGGCCCTGCTGACCCGAGGGGAAGACGTCGATGATGCGGTCGATGGTCTTGGCCGCGCTCGACGTGTGCAGCGTGCCGAACACCAGGTGACCGGTCTCGGCGGCCGTCAGCGCCAGCGAGATCGTCTCGAGGTCGCGCATCTCGCCCACCAGGATGACGTCGGGGTCTTCGCGGAGCGCGCTCTTCAACGCCGCCGAGAAGGAATCCGTATGCGGTCCGACCTCGCGTTGATTCACGAGGCAGCGCTTCGATTGATGCACGAACTCGATCGGATCTTCGACGGTCAGGATGTGCGCGTCCCAGGTGTTGTTGATGTGATCGACCATGGCCGCGAGCGTCGTCGACTTGCCCGAGCCGGTCGGTCCCGTGACGAGGACGAGGCCGCGCTCCTTCTTGCAGAGCTCCAGGAAGATGGGCGGCAGGTTCAACGACTCGAGTGAGGGGATGATCGTCGGAATGCGGCGCAGCACGGCGCCCGGACCGTTCTTGTGCATGAAGACGTTCACGCGGAAGCGGCCGACGCCGTCGAGCGCGCAGGCGAGGTCGAGCTCGTGCTCGGCTTCGAACTTGGCCTTCTGCTCGGCGTTGATCACGGTCCCCACGCACGCCATCACGTCCTCGGGACTCATCACCGGATAGTCGAGCGGCGCCAGATCCCCGTCGACGCGGAGGCGCGGCGGCTGCCCCGCACTGAAGTGGAGGTCGGAGGCGTTCTTCTCGACGGTGAGGCGGAGGAGCTCTTCCATGGTCGGCATGCGGCGATTTCCCCTTTCGTGGCTGCCGTCTGAGGGACGGAGGCCGAACACTGCGATTGCAAGACACACGCCATGCGCCGCGGGCGAAAGGGTGCGCGCGCGGAGGGGTGTGGCACAGCGAGAGCGCCACGGCGCTGCCATCGTGACCATTGGATGGCGGGCGACGCGGAACGGATGGTAGAGAGCCGCCGATGCCGCATGTCACCTGCCCTGCCGCCTCGCGTGCGGCGCGAGCCGCCGCATGAGCGGCGCGAGCCGCGGCGTGAATGCCGGCCGACCCCGCATCGCCGTCGTCGGACACGCGCAGCACGTCACCATCGCCGCAGTGCCGAATCTGCCCGCGCTCGGCGACATCCTGCACCTCGACTCGCCGCTGTGGATGGCGGGCGGCGGCGGCGCCATCACGTTCTTCCAGTTGGTGCGGAGTCCGGCCGAGGTTCATTTCTTCACCGCCGTCGCTGACGACGGTCCCGGTCGTGAGGTCGAGACCGCGCTCGCAGCATCAGGCGCCGTCATCCACGCGGGTCGTCGCGCCGGCGCGCACAGCCGCGACCTCGTGCTGGTCACGCCCGACGGCGAGCGCACCATCGTCGTCATGCAGCCGCCGCTCCAAGCCCGCATCGACGATCCGCTCCCATGGGACGTCTTCGCCAGCTGCGATGCCGTCTTCTTCACCGGGCAAGACCCCGCGATCCTGCGCGCCGCGCGCGCCGCGCGCCGCGTGGTCGTGACCGCGCGCCGGGCCGCCGTCGTGGCCGCGGCCGGCGTCGAAGTCGACGTCGTCGTTGGCAGCCTGAACGATCCGCGCGAGTCGTCGAACGCGTATCCCGTCGCGCCCCGCGCGTTGGTTTTGACCGACGGCCCCAACGGCGGCCGCATCGACACCGCGGCCGGCAGCGAGCACTTCGAAGCCGCGCCGTCCCCCGCCACCATCGTCGGCTCCTACGGCGCCGGCGACAGCTTCGCCGGCGCACTCACGTGGTACCTGGTCGCGGGCTTGCCGCTGAAGGACGCCTGCGAGCGCGCGGGGGCGCATGGGGCTGCCGTGCTGCAGGGCGTGAATCCGCTGGAGCATCAGTTGGCGCTGCCGGCGGTCTGAGTTTCGCTCGGGCTCGGGTCGGGCTGCGTCTGGTCGTCCCGACGGAACGGTCCGGGACATCGCGGACAAAAGTCCGGGTACATGGTTTACAGTATGTCGCCGGTCATTTCGCCGGTGCGTTCATCGAGCTTGGCGAGCAGCGTCGTATAGTAGACGACGTTCCAGATGCCATCGCCGACTTCTTCGAGGCCGATGACTTCGTCGCGGAGCGCGGTACTGAGAAACGGTTCGTGCTGTTTGAGTCGGAAGGTGCCGGCGCTGCTGACCGCGCGCACATGGAGATGCCCCGGATATTCGGGGGCGCGCACGCGTTCGGGATAGACGCGTGGCGACGGTGTCCAGCGCTCGCTCGGGACCGCGCCCCCAGGGCATCGTGCGGGCGTTCGTTGTTGAACCGACGGCGGAAGTGATCGAGCTTGCGCTGCTGTCCCTGGTGCGTGGCCGCGGGGGGCCGCGTCGCTTCGCGCTTCATGTCGCGATGCATGCGTTCGTGCTGGCCGTTCTCTTGCGGACTGCCGGGATGAATCCGTTGATGGAGGATGCCGAGCTGCAGCCACCACACGCTGAGCGCCGTGAGGCCCCGGACGGCGCGCGAGGCGAAGGGCGCGCCATTGTCGGTCCGGATCGCGTCCGGCAACCCCGCGGCGCGAAACAACGTGCGAAAGGCGTCGATCGTGGCCGCGCTGCGGGTGGAGGTCAGCGCGCGACACGTCAGGAGTTTGCGGCTGTAGTGGTCGGTGACGGTGAGCGGATAGCAGTACTGGCCGTTCTGAAGTTTGAATTGCCCCTTGAAGTCCGCCGGCCAGACCTGATTCGGCCCCGTCGTCCGCACCCCACCGGCGCCGGGATGCTGCCAGCGGGGGCGTCGCCGGTGTTTGTGGAGCTTGCCGTGGCGATCGAGAATCGCGTTCACGGTGCTGCGCGCGGGCAGCGCGAGCGTCGGTTGCCGCCGCGCGAGCACCTGCAGCAACTTCTTCGCGCCCCACCCGTAGTGGGCCCGCAGCTCGAGGAGCCGCTGCTCGACCGCGGGCGGGGTGCGATGCGGACAGTGGGCAGGCGCGCGGGAGCGGTCGCCATAGCTCGCGAACGTCCCGTCGTCGACGATCCGGCTGAGCCACTTGTAGCCGGTCGTGCGACTAATCCCGAAGCGCGCGCACAGCTCGCTCAGGGACCACTGGCCGCTGCGCATCGCTTCGGCGAACTGCCAACGCTGCTCTAACTTGTTCGTCTCCATCCAGGGCATCTCCAAGGTGTAAGGGATGTACCTGGACTTCTGTCAGCGATGTGCCCGGACTGAACCGACAGCGCGTGGTGCGCGACCGCCGCCGAGAGCCCCCGGAGCAAGACGCCGCCAGGTGTCCCCGGAGCCTGACAATCACATGCTCGTCGGGGAAGATTCCATCGCACATCGCGATTCCTGAATAGGTTCATCTATTTTCCTTGACACCGAATTGCCAAGAAGGCACAAAGGTAGCCGAATCAAGATGCCCCGTCGACCTTCACAAGGCAGCTTGCCGCTGACCGAACGCCCGCGTTGGGGTGGTCGTCGTGCCGGAGCCGGTCGCAAGCCGAGTGAGCGTGCTGGTCTCGCGCACGCGCAGCGAGATCATTTTCAGCGACCCCTACCGGCGCACGTTACGCTTCGACTGCGTTCAGATCTCCCGTCGCTTCGCATGGTACCGATCGTGCGCGAGATCGAGCGCACGTTCGCGCATGGCTGTGTGCGCCCGGGCTTTCGCCTCGTCCACTATTCACTGCAAGGAAATCACGCGCACCTCATCGTCGAGGCGAGCGACCGCCATACGCTCGGCCGCGGCATGATGGCGATCGGCGCACGCCTCGCGCGGGCGGTGAACCGCATCGCGAAGCGCACCGGGCCGGTCCTCGCTGATCGGTACCACTCGCGTCTACTGCCGACGCCGCGCGAGGTGCATCGGGCGCTCCGCTACGTGCTCCTGAATGCCCGCCGACACGCGACAGCCACAAAGACCAAGCCTGCGCCGGTCGCGAAGCTCGATCCGGCGTCGTCGGGGCGTTGGTTCGACGGCTGGAAGCGAATGGCCCACGAGACGCGAGCGGACGCGGCCACCGTCACGCGCCCGGCGGTCGCCCGAGCACGGACCTGGCTCCTGACCATCGGCTGGCGACGCCACGGATTGCTCGATCCGGCCGACGTACCGGGCTGACGCGGCGCCACTACGCTTCACTCGCCCGGGTGCTGTTCAGCGCACCATCGTTCCGAGTTCACCCCTCCGCGCCAGTCGTGCTACAGCCGCAGCACCTTCCACCCAGGAGACACCCATGTTCGATGCCTTTCGCCGCACCCTGTTCGTCTCCCCGTTCCTGATCGCGCTCGCTGCGCCTCTGCTGTCGCCGACCGTGACCCGCGCCGTCGAGAATTGCGGCAACTGCGTCAACGACGACGCCAATCCGTTGGTCGACCGGAAGGATCCCTCGTGCACGCCGCGCGCCGACGGCAACGACCTCGGCATCGGCGACGAGAGCGAGGGCAAGCTCCTCACCGTCTGCGCGAAAGCAACGCAGAAGGCCGGAGCCAAGTTCGTGCTCGGGGCGATGAAACAGTTCCACAAGTGCATGGAAGCCTCTTCGGCATGCATCCAGCTGAAGCCGGGCGACCAAGCCTGTAAGGCGAAGGCGACTGCGATCTGCGCCAAGGCCCTCGGGAGCTTCGATGCCACCGCCCTGAAGCTGCAGAACGCGGTCATCGCCAAGTGCGGCGACGACGACGCGGCGGCGGTCGCGAATCTCCTCGACCCGACCGGCCTTGGTTTCGCGAGCGAGCAGGCGCCCTGCCAGAGCGTCGACGGCGGCCCGGGCAGCTTCACGAGCACCGCCGACATCGGTCAATGCATCGCCCTCCAGCACTTCTGTCGCGTCCAGCACCTGGTGGCGATCGCCAATCCGCGCGCCCGTGAGTTCCTCACCTTCGCGGGCCGCCCGACGGACGAGTTCCCGTGCATCGAGGACATCGACGGCATCGACGGCGGCGGCGCGACGGTCGACCCCGGGCACGTGAAAAAGCTCCTGAAGTGCACCAAGACGATCGACAAGCTCTCGCTCACCCTCGTCGGGAGCGGGGCCAAGGTGGTGCAGAACTGCCTCAACGCCGGCATCGCGTGTCAGCAGACGAAGCCGCAGGATCCGAACTGCGTGCCGAAGGCCAAGGCGAAGTGCGCCGCCGGCTTCGGCAAGCTGCGCGACCCGCAGAAAGGCACCGCCGCGAAGCTCGCGGCGAAGTTCTTGAAAGCCTGCCGCGTGCAGGAGAACCTCGACATCGGCGACATCGTGCAAGGCTACGGGCTGGGGCTCAGCGCGCAGGTCGGACGATGCACCGCCCTCGGCTACGGCAGCGATCCCGCAGGCTGCTTCGGCGCCCAGGCGTTCTGTGAAGGCGCCCAGATCATCGAGCGCCAGATTCCCCGCGCCCGCGAGCTCGCCGACTTCCTGGAAGTGAACCTGAGCGGCCTGGTCGACTGATGACTGCCCCGCGCACCCATGCTACGTCCGCGGACGGCGCCGGCCCCCACGCCGCGAGGAGGAGCCCGTGAACTACACCCAACACAATCCGCTTCCGATCCCCGACATCGGTCCGACCGAATCCGTCGACGTCACCATGACGTCGATCTTCGACTGGGAGTACGCCCTGAAGCGCGAGAACCTGCTCGCGCTCTACGAGAAGGGGAAGCTCAACACCTGGAACGCGACCGACCTCGATTGGTCCGTCGACGTGGACCTGGAGAAGATCCAGCGCGACTACATGGGCATGGGGTCGCAGGACGTCTTCAACCAGATGCTGAACCCGCCCCGCCCGCTCGATCAAAAAGAAGCGATCGACCTGAACCTCAACATCAACGCGTGGATGCTCTCGCAGTTCCTCCACGGTGAGCAGGGGGCCCTGCTCGCGACCGCCAAGATCGTCCAAGGCGTACCGTGGGAGGAGGCCAAGTGGTACGCGGCCAATCAGGTCGCCGACGAGGCCCGTCACGTCGAGGTCTATCACCGCTATCTCACCGAGAAGCTCGGACTCTCGTTCGGCGTGAACCGTCACCTGCGCGTGCTGCTCGACGAGATCATCTCCGACTCGCGCTGGGACATGACCTACCTCGGCATGCAGATCATGGTGGAAGGCCTGGCGCTCGCGGCCTTCGGCATGATGCGGCTGCAATGGCCCGACGAGCCGCTCATCCAGGACATCACGACGCGCATCATGGCCGACGAGTCGCGCCACGTGGCCTTCGGCGTGCTCTCGCTCGAGCACCTCTACACCCACGAGCTCACGGCGGCGGAGCTGAAAGAGCGTGAGGACTTCGTGATCGAGGCGACGCACCTCATGCGCGATCGCTTGCTCATGGAGGACGTCTACGAGCGCATGGGCTTCGACGTGAAGACGTGGGTCGACTGGTCGATCAACACGCCGTTCATGTCGGGTTTCCGGCAAATGCTGTTTTCCAAGATCGTGCCCAATCTGAAGCGGCTCGGTCTGCTGACCCCGCGTGTGCGCGCGGCCTACGAGAAGCTCGACCTGCTGCGGTTCGAGCACATGAAGGATTCGAGCGAGGATCCCGAGGTCGCCTCGCCGGCGGAGCTGGTCGAAGCGCTCATGAAGATCCGGGCGGGCACCGCCGCGTAACCGGTGCGCTCGCTTGCAGGATTGCGCGAGGAAAAATCCGTCGCGCAGCCCTGCAAGCGGCCCTGCGGCGGGCGCGCGGGACGCGCTTGGCCGTCCACTCGCCATGGCGCGCCCGACGACACGTCGGGGGGAAGTGCGCGCCGCGATTGGGCTCTCACCCGAGCGTCATGATTGCGACACGGGTACGCAAAAGCGCGTGGCACTTCGGTTGCTGAGTGTCATCCCCATGCGCGACCAACGTGGTTTCTCCCTGATCGAAGTCCTCGTCGTCCTCGTGATGATCGGCGTGCTCGCCGGCATCGCCATCTCGCAGTACGCGAGCTACCGGGCTCGCAGCTTCGACGGCCGAGTCGCCGCGGCGATCCGCGGTGTCGCGACGAGCGAAGAGGCCTACTACGCCGAGAACCGCGAGTATGCGGAGGACGTCGACACCCTCGGCAACATCGCGACCGGCGACGTGGCCATCGCCATCAGCCCCGGCAACAGCGGCACTCTCGGCACCTCGTTCAAGATCGTCGGGACGCATCCGTCGGGGACGCGGACGTACACGTGGGTGAGCGACCCGGATCCGGGCGAGCCGAATCTGCTCGAGAGCCGTTCCTAAGGGCTTAGAGCGTGGTTCTCGCTCCGGGTTGACGTGGGGTCTCTTGCCGGACGTTCACGCCGAACCAACCCGTTTTGTCACAGCCCGGGTGACGTCTGGACCTAGACTTCAGGAAGCCCGACAAACGCCGACCAGACGGGGTGCGCAGCGATCAAGAAGCGCTCGCCGCGCTTCACCTCCTCATGGTCGCGCCGATCACGTCCACCGTTCGCGGTACTCCAAGCGAGGTCGTCGTGGGTATGGCCGCGGGACTGAAGCACGACTCCGGCGTGGACCTCGACCCTGTCCAGACCGTGGAGCAGGCGCGCGTGACCCGCGGCTTGGGACCGTTCGGCCCCGCAAGGATACCAGCTGTCTGTCGCTGCGCTTGAGCATCTGCTTCTAGAAGCGCCCGTACTCCGGTACGGGCGCCGCGCAGATCGAGCACTCGAAACCCCCTTGCAGCGCTCGCGGGTCGTCGCACGACGCGTTCAGTGAGCGCTCGTGAATGTCGCCGTTCTCGAAGCTGATTCCTGCGAGGACGCGCGTCGCCACATCGACCCCGGCCACCGCGAACGTGCGCGTCGTCGCCGGATGGCTGTCGACCTTCACCGCCGACTGCCCGCCATCCGTGCCAATGCCATCGCTCCGGCGCGTATGCAGGCGCCGCGTTCGCAGCCTGATGCTGGTTTCGGCGTGGTCGTCTGCCGAATCCAGCAGAGAACACGACGGCATCCACCCGATAACGCGGTCATTCCGAAGCTCCTCCAGCGGCCCTGGCTTTGCTCTCCTTGCGAATCGTCGTTCAACCCTTTGACCGTAGGAGGAGAGGATCATGATGAACAAGCACAGACGTATGTCGTCCCTCGCTGTCGCAGTCGCCGTTGCCCTACTCGTCGCGCATGCGCCGCAGGAGTGTCGCGCCGACGACGAAATTCCGTTCAAAATCGCGAAGATCTACTGGGAGTACAACGCGTCGGCCAACGACCTCGGCGTGCACGTGTCGCTCGATGCCGAGGACTGGCGATCGCTCACGGTTCGGAAGCCGAACGGGCGCTCGATCTTCGAGGTCGAAGGAAGAGGCGCCTACCGCGAGCTCGGCATGACCGAGCTCTTCTTCGAGGGCGCAGAACCGTCGCTCGACGAGTTTCCCCTTGCGGGCCTGCTGAAGCGGTTTCCCGAGGGAGAGTACGAGATCGCCGGGCGCACGGTTGATGGCAAGGATCTGGAAAGCGACGTGATGTTCTCGCACGCCATTCCCGCGGGCCCCGTGGTGTCCGCCGTGGTCGGTGCCGGCAACTCCCTGGTCATTCAGTGGACCCCGGTCACCAGTCCGCCGCCCGGCTTCCCCGCCAAGCCCATCACCATCGTCGGCTACCAGGTCATCGTCGGCCTGTTCCTGGTGACCGTACCCGCTACGACGACGAGCGTGACGGTGCCCCCGGAGTTCGTTGCCTCCTTAGCCCGGGGAACGCAGCCGTACGAAGTGCTGGCCATCGAGGCCAGTGCCAACCAGACCCTCACCGAGGGTACGTTCGTCCTCCCGTAGCGGGTCCGCTCTCTCGTACGAGGACGCGAGCGGCGACCCCGATCGGGCGTCGCCGCTCGCGGTCGTCGCGACGGTCGTGCGCGAGGCGACGGCAATGGACCGGACGGCGACCGCGGCGATCAGGACACAGAGTCCCCTGGCCCACATGAACGGAGATCGCGATTGTGGCGGCGCTCGCGGTGGCCGCGCCTCAGTCGGATGCTCGCGCGCGGGCGGACTACTCGCCCATCTCGAGGTGGTAGGCCAGGAGCCGTCCCAGGCGGGCATCGCGGAGCGGCGGCGGCCGGTCGTTTTGCTTCACGGGTCTCGACGCCGCACCGCCGGCGCAGCGAGATCGACGCCGGGGTCGATTCGCCGTACCCGCGCCGTGGCGGCGGGACTCATGGACGACGTTGCTATTCATGGCTGCCGGCGTCTGCCGAAAGCAGGCCGCGTCGGCATGAGGCCCGAACCCACCCGTTCGAAGTGCCGTTCAGTCTGGCCGTGGACGACGGCGTCCCGGATGACGAGGCGCGCGCGCTCCGGTGAATAGACCCTCCTCCTTCGGCTCGCGGCACAGCTGTACGACTCAACCCGCGGCTCACTCGCGCTCGGCCGCGCGCTCCGCGCACGGAGCCCACGACGGAGCGATCTCTGGCGTGCGCCTAGTCCTGCGCCGGGGCCGAGATCTTCCCGCTCGTGACGACCCCGAAAGGCCCGACGGCCTGACCGTGGAACGCGACCACGTATTGCGGGAAGCCCCCGCTGCCGAGCGGTGCGGGAATGCCCGCGTCGCTCTCGGTGCGACAAGCGCGTAACACGATCATGCCCGCGCTCGCGGGCGGAATCGTGGACGGAACGACCGGCGGATCGGCGCTCGGGAGCCGCGTCGTCGCGATGGGCGCGAAGAGCGCGCACGCGAAGCACACGTCCGGCACCGACGCGATGCTCTCGAGGGTGTCGGTGATGGCGGCGTTGCAGCAGACGTGCGCACCGCCGAGCGCGGCGCTCGGCCGGCTGATCGGCACGATGCTGTCGCCCTGTTGCTCGAGGCCGATGATGATCACCTGCGACGTGTCGAGCGTGCTCGGGTCGAACGTCGGGATCACGAGGCCCTCGGTCGCGAGCAGCGCCGGATCGGGGAGCGCGAAGCTCGGAAAGCCGATGGCGTTGGCGCCGAAGGCGCTGCCCACGGTGCGATCGGCGATCGTCCACGAGCCGATGAGCTGGGTCGGCGAGATGCCGGGCGGCGCCTGCACCGTGACGATCACGACGCCGCGCTCGCCGGTCAGATCGACGACGGGACCGTGGGAGGTGTTCACCGGCTCGCCGGGGTTCTGGGTCTGGCTCTGGATGTGGGCCGCGTCGACGACGATCGTGTCGTTCTCGGTGAGGCCGATCGAGAGATCCGCGAGATGGCTGCAGTCCGCCGAGTAGAAGACCCAGTGGGTGCTGACGGCGCGTGGGGACGCCGTGTCTCCGGCGCGGCTCACCACCATGTAGCTCGAGTGGCCCTCGGTCACGTCGAACGGCATCACGAGCACGCGCGCCGGCTGCAGATCGGCGATGGTTTGTGCGCGGCCCGGAACGGCGGCAACCAGCATGACGGCACCGAGCGCGAGCCCGTGCCACAGATGTCTCTTCATTCCCCTGTGGACCCCCCCGCGACATTCCGCCTGCGCAAGGGCGCAGCGTCTACGTCACATCTCGTCGAGAAACGCCGCAACGGCGGCGTTGAACTCGGCCGGCCGGGCCAGGTTCACGAGGTGCCCGGCGCCCGGTATCTCGACCAGCCGAGCGCCCGGAATGGCCTCCGCGAGAGTGCGGGAAGGCTCACGGGACAGGCGATCCCGTTCGCCGACGACGACCAGGGTGGGGATCGTGACCCGGGCGAGCGCCGGGCGAAGCGTAGCCACCGCCGGCTGCACGGCGATCACGCCCCGCAGCATGTGGGCGATCGCGTGCGGCTGGTGCTCGAGGAAGCCCTTGCGAACGAGATCGGCGCCCGCGGCGTCGAGACCCGAGGTGGGTCCCCAGACGAATTCGGCGCCCGCCGCCTCGAGGCCGTCCGCGTCGATCCGGGCGGCGAAGGCCTCGGCCAACGCGGCATAGCCCCCGGCCACCTCGGCGGACGCCGGGAAGGCTGCGAGGACGAGCCCCCGCGTTCGCTCCGGATACGCGAGCGCGAACCGGAGGGCGATGCCGGCTCCCATCGAAAGACCACCGACCACGGCCGCACCCGCCCCCTCTCGATCGAGCACGCGCCCGACGTCGTCGACGAACGCGGCGGGCGTGTAGGCCGCCGCATCGGTCGGGGCCGCGCTCCGCGCGTGGCCACGGGCGTCGAAACGGATCACGCGCGCGCGCCCGACGAGCGCGCGTGACTGACCGCGAAAGTTCCGCGCGCTGCCGCCGAACCCGTGCCCGAGGATCAGCGGCGGACCATCGCCCTCCGCCTCGACGTGCAACCGTACGGCGTCCGTCATGCGCTCATCGCCATGGGCCACGGGCCAATTCGGCACTCGTGCAACGGGCCGGCGGCACGAATCGGGGCACGGCCGCACGCGGAAATCGAGTCGTGGCCTCGCGCGCTTCGGCAGGTGTCATGGCGAGTGGCCAGGTACGACCGTTGCTCTTGGTGGTGTGGCACTCGCTCGGGCCCTCCCCCCTCCTCGCGTCGCGCGTCGGCTCGCGGGCATCGTCGCGATCTTCGTGGCGATCGTGGCCTGCCTCCTCGTGTTGGTGAACGCGGAGATGTCCATCATGGCCGGCGTCCGCGCGTACGTCGAGGGCGAGAGCACGTGGTCGAAGAACCAGAAGGACGCCGTCTTCCATCTGCGGAACTACGCGCTCACACAGGATCCGCGCGACTACGAGCGCTTCGAGCGCGCCATCGCCGTGCCGCTCGGCGATCATCGCGCCCGCGTCGAGCTCGGCACCGCCACGCCGGATCTCGCCGTCGTCCGCGCGGGCTTCGTCGCGGGTCGGATCCACGCCGACGACATCGACGAGATGATCATGCTGTATCGACGCTTCGGCACCGTCTCGTACATGGCCGACGCGATCGCGATCTGGGCCGAGGCCGACCGCTATCTGCTGAAGCTGCGTCACACGGGAGGCATCCTGCACGCGCGCATTCGCGCCGGAGAAACCGCACCGGCGGCCCTCGCCCGCGAGCTCACGCGCATCGCCGTCCTGAACGATCGGCTGACGCCGATCGAGGAAGCGTTCTCCGCGACGCTCGGACACGGCGTCCGGACGCTCCGGCGCCACCTGGTGCTCGTCATCGACGGCAGCGCGGTCGTGCTCGTGCTCCTCGGGATCCTGATCTCGTGGCGCGTCCTCAGTCGGATCCACGACGGAGAAGAGCGCTATCGGCGGCTGCTCGAAACCGCGAGCGACGCCATCATCGTGACCGACGACGCCACCGGCCACATCGTCGACGCCAACCAGCGCGCCGGCATGCTGCTCGGCGTCCCCTTCGCCTCGCTCGTCGGCATCGATCCGCGGACCTTCGTCCACGAATCCAGCGCCACCGGCGCGAGCGCGCACGTGCAACGCGCCGACGGCGCCCGCACGCCGGTCGACGTGACGGTCAGCACGACGATCGTCGCCGGCCGACGCGTCAGTCAGAGCATCCTCCGCGACGTGACGGAGCGGGAGCGCGCCGCCGCCGCGCGGCGTGCCGCCGCCGCGGCGCTCGAGAAGTCTTTCGCCGAGGTCGAACGCGCCCGCCATCTGTCGGAGGAGCGCGCCTTCGCGCTCGCGCGCCAGACGGTCGAGCTCGACGCCGCCCGCCAAGCCGCCGTCGAATCGGTGCGCGTCAAGTCCGAGTTCGTCGCCACGATGTCGCACGAGCTCCGGACGCCGTTGAACGTGATTCTCGGCTACGTCGACATCCTGCAGGACGGTGGCGTCGGCGCCGTGACCGGCGACCAGGAGGACCTGTTGCGTCGCGTCCACCAGAGCGCGCTGCACCTGCTCGAGCTGATCGACGCGACTCTGGCGATCGGACGCCTCGACGCCGAGCGCGAGAGCGTCCACGCCCTGCCGGTCGACGTCGGCGCGCTCTTCGCCGAGGTCGTCACGTCGCTCGAGTCGCTCGTCCCGGCCGGCGTCGTCCTCCAGGCGAGCGAGACGCTCGGCCGCCTCCGCCCCCTGCTCGATCGGGTGAAGCTCGAGACCATCGTGCGGAATCTGGTCGGCAACGCGCTCAAGTTCACCGACACCGGCACGGTTTCGCTGGCCATGCGTCCCGCCGGCGACGCGGTCGTGCTCGAGATCAAGGACACCGGCATCGGCCTCCGCGACCACGAAGTGCCGGTCATCTTCGAGATGTTCCGCCAGTGCGACGGCTCCACCACCCGCCGCTACGGCGGCGTCGGCCTCGGGCTCCACATCGTGAAGCGCTACGTCGCGCTGCTCGGCGGGACGGTCGCGGTCACGAGCACGCACGGCGTCGGCACGACGTTCACGGTGCGCCTGCCGCTGGTCGTCGACGCGGTGGACGACGATGCCGACGAGGACGTCGAGACCGTGCTCGCCTCGTAGACGACGCCCCGCGGCCCGGACTGGACTGGACTGCGGCCGGCGGCGTCCGTATGGACAGCGCCATGACGCAGCGGCCGACCTTGCTCTGCGCGCGCGGGATGGTGGTCGCGGAGCACTATCTCGCGGCCGAGGCGGGCCTCCGCATCCTGCACCGCGGCGGCAACGCGTTCGACGCCGCGGTCGCCGCGACGCTCGTCGAGGGCGTCGTGAACCCGCACATGCACACGTTCGGGGGCGAGCTGTCCGCGCTCCTCTACACCGCACACGACCGCCGCGTCCTGGCCGTGAACGGCAACACCAAGGCACCGCGCGCCGCGACCATCGAGTGGTTTCGCGCCCACGATCTCGCGCTGATTCCGATGAGCGGCGTGCTCGCCGCCGGCCCGCCCGCCGCACCGCACGCGCTCCTCTCCGTTCTCGCCCGCGCCGGGACGATGAGCTTCGCGCACGTCGTCGAGCCGGCGCTCGAGCTGGCGGACGGCGGGTTTCCGATGCACCCGGCGCTCCGCGGCCCCGCGCCGGCGCACCTCCTCGGCGACTTCTCGCTCGCCGCCTGCTCCGAGCTCTTTCGGACGACGTGGCCGACGTCGGGCGCGATCTATCTGCCGAACGGCACGCTCCCGGACGTCGGGACGCTGATCAAGAATCCCGACCTCGCCGCGACCTTCCGCACGATGATCGACGCCGAGGATCGCGCCGTCGGCCACGGCCGGAGCCACGGCATCACCGCCGCCGTCGACGCGTTCTATCGCGGCCCGATCGCCGAGCGCATCGCCGACCACGCCCGCGCCCATGGCGGCTTGCTCGCGATCGAAGACCTGCACGACTACCGGAGCGAGATCGAGCCGGCCGTGTCGCTCGCGTACGGCGATCACCTCGTCCACAAGTGCGGGCCGTGGAGCCAGGGTCCGGTTTTCCTCCAGCAGCTCGCGCTCCTCGCGGGCTTCGACCTGCGCGCGCTCGGTCACAACAGCGCCGACTACGTCCACGTCGTGACCGAAGCCGCGAAGCTCGCCTTCGCCGACCGCGAGCAGTTCTACGGCGACCCGACGTTCGTCGATGTGCCGCTGCGCGAGCTCTTGGCGCCGGCGTACGCCGACGCGCGCCGCCCACTCATTGATTTGACGCAGGCGTCTCTCCAGCAGCGTCCAGGCGATCCACGCCGCGGCGCAGCGCTGCTCACGGAGGGTGACGTGTTCGCCGCGCGCGACTGGGGCCGCGGCACCGTCTACGTCGCGGCCGTCGACGCGCAACGCAACATGGCGTCGTTCACACCGAGCGGCGCCTGGATTCCGACTTCACCCGTGATCGACGGCGTCGGCTTCCCGCTCGGCACGCGGGTGCAGACGTTCTTCCTCGACGCCGCGCACCCGAACGCGCTCGTGCCCAACAAGCGGCCGCGCACCACGCTCACCCCGACCCTCGTCACACGCACGGGGGCGCCCACGATGGTCTTCGGCACCCAGGGGGGGGACCAACAGGATCAGTGGACGCTGCAGGTGTTCTTGAACCAGGTCGTCTTCGGCATGGAGGTGCAGGACGCGATCGAGGCGACGCGCTTCTCTTCGGTGCACTTCCCGTCGAGCTTCCATCCCCACCACGCGACGCCCGGCGGTCTCCGCGTCGAAGGACGCCTGCCGAAGGCGGTGTGCGCGGAGCTGGCACGGCGTGGCCACGGGGTGACCGTCGACGACGACTGGGTGCAGGGCGACGTGCTGTGTATCCGCGTCGACGGAGAACGCGGCGTGCTGCGGGGTGGGGCCGATCCGCGAGGCGAGATCAGCCGGCGGATGCCGTCGTACGCGATCGGCTGGTAGCGGTTACGGAGTTTTTTCGCCTTCGCCCTCGCCCACGAGATCTTCAGGCTCGAGCGCGTCGGCATACGGATGGGGTTGGGGCCCAGGAACGATACCGGCAATGTCCGGATCTTCGCCTTCGGGAGTTTCGCCTTCCGGCTTCTCGCCTTTTTCGGTTGCCCGCTGCTCACGCCGTGCCGCCTTGGTGACGCGGCGCTGCTGCCGAGCTTGTTCCTTCTGGCGCTTGGTGACGGAGGTCCGTGACTTACCGCCCATGGGTGTTCCTCTTTCTTTGGGAAGACTCCGCGGGGAAACCCGCGGGACGCGACCGCCGCGCAAGGTAGCATCCACCTTCCACGGCCACAACTGACGGCGGCCCTTTGTCACCATCCGCGCGTCGTCGTAGAGAACGTCAGCTGATCGGGGAGACTCGGAACCACATCCGAGCTTCCCGCCTTGGCTGGAGGTGGCGTGCAGGCGGAACGAGGTACCCGGCTTTCCATGCTCGAGCGCGTCCTGCGCGTCTTCACGGACATTCGCGCCGGCGAAGGTCTGACCGGCGTCGTGCTCTTCGTCAACGTGTTTCTGATTCTCTGCGCGTACTACTTCATCAAGCCGCTCCGTGAGAGCTGGATCGCAGTCTCCGACATCGCCGGCCTCTCGAAGATGGAGGTGAAGGCCTACTCGAGCTTCGGCCAGAGCCTGCTGCTAGTCGGCGTCGTGTCCGTCTACGGCCGGCTCTCGGCGCGCTGGCCGCGCGGCCAACTCATCACGCGCTGCACGCTCGCCTGCATGGCCTGCCTCCTCGTGTTCTGGCTGATGTCCCCCGGCGTGCTGCTCGCGAACCTGCCCGGATCGGGCGTCGCGTTCTATCTCTGGGTCGGCATGTTCGGCGTCTTCATCGTGGCGCAGTTCTGGGCGTTCGCCGCCGATCTCTACGGCGATGAGCGCGGCCAACGCCTGCTCCCGTTGATCGGCATCGGCGCGACCGCCGGCGCCGCGGCCGGATCGTTCCTCACCGAGCAGCTCGTCCAGTCCAAGCTCTTCGACAGCGGCACGCTGCTGCTGTTCGCGACCGTGCCCCTCGGCGCCTCGATTCTCCTCACGCGGATCGCCGACAGCCGCGGCCCGATCGGCACGACGCAAGGCGAGCGCGCGCGCCCGAAGAAACCCGCCGCATCCGGGGACGGCACCGGCGCCCTCGGCTTCGTCCTGCGCCACCGCTACCTCCTCGCCGCCGCGCTCGTCGCGCTCGTGACCAATTGGGTGAACACCAATGGCGAGAACCTGCTTTTCCGCGTCGTGCAGGAGACCCTCGAACAGGAGCGCACGACCCGCGGCATCACCGATCCAGCGGCGACCATCGCCTTCGTGCGCGAAGGCACGGCGGCGTTCTACGGCAACTTTTATTTCTGGGTGAACATCGTGGCGCTCGTGCTGCAGGCGCTCGTCGCTTCGCGTCTCCTCGCCTACGGCGGCTTCGGGGCGATGTTCCTTCTCCTCCCGACCATCGCGCTCATTTCCTACTCGTCCATGGCGCTGTTTCCGGTGCTCTGGATGGTCCGCGTCATGAAGGTCGCCGAGAACAGCGTCGACTACTCGATCAACAACACCGCCCGTCAGGTGCTGTGGATCCCGACGACAGCGGCGATGAAGTACAAAGCGAAGCCGGTTGTCGACTCGCTGTTCGTGCGCCTGGGGGACGGCTTTGCCGCCCTCACCGTGCTGCTCGGCGTGCACGTCTTGCATCTCTCGACGACGCATTTCTTCGTCGTGAACGTCGTGCTCGTGCTCGGCTGGCTCGCCGCGGCCGTCGTGATCGTGCGCGAGCATGCCCGCCTGATGGCGCCGCGCGACGACCGGGAGGCGGCATAGGCGCTACGCGCGCATCGGCCCGACGGCCGTGAGCGCCGCCGCTACCAGACTCGCGCGGGCGCTCGGCATCGAGCGCAGCGAAGTGGGCGTGCTCGCCTGGAGCGCGCTCGCCCTCTTCTTGATGTCGTGGGCATCGATCTCGGTCGCGAACGTCGCCGAGACGCTGTTCCTGAAGCGGGTCGGCGTCGACCGGCTGCCCTGGGTGTTTTTGATCAACTCGGTGCTGCTCACCGGCACGACGTTCATCGCCGGCCGCATGGCGCTGCGCTACGAGGCGCGCCACCTGCTCGTCGCGACGCTCGGTCTGCTCGGCCTCGGACTGTTGCCCCTCTGGATCCTGGTTTCGGGCGGCGTGACGAGCGCCTTCGTGCTCTTGATCCTGGCCGCGAAACAGCTCGACGCGATCGCGCTCGTCGTCTTCTGGACGGCCGTCGGGAACATCGTGAGCGGCCGGCAGGGCAAGCGGCTCTTCGCCCGCATCAGTGCCGGCGGCACGCTCGGCGCGATCGCGGGCAGCTTTGCCTCGGGCGCGCTCGGCCGCACGTTCGGCATCTCGGCGCTGCTGCCGATCGCGACGATCATCATGATCGCGGCCGGCGCGGCGGCGTGGCCGCTCGTGCGCATGCGGCGACCACGCTACCACCGCACGCTGAACGCGCCGCCGGTTTCCGACGACGATGCGGGCCTCCGCCTCTTGCCACTGTGGCGGGCCGGCGCACTCTTTCGCGTCCTGGTGCTGGCGTCGCTGCTCGCCGGCATCCTCGGCCCGATTCTGTATTACGAGTTCGCGTACGTCGCCGACCAAGCGACGCAAGGCAGCGGCGGCGAGCAACGCCTGCTCGACCTCTACGCCCTCTTCCGCGGTTGGCTGAACGTCGGCGTGCTGCTGATCCAGATCGTCGGCACGCCGGCGGTCTTTCGCCACCTCGGCGTCCCGCTCGCGTCGGCGCTCTCACCGCTGATCTATCTGCTCGGGCTCGTCGGCTTGAGCGTGCAGCTGAGCCTCGCGGCCGGCGTCGCCGCGGTCGCTGGCGCCAGCCTCCAGGACCACGCGGTCTACGATCCGGCGCAACGCATCCTCGTCACGCTCTTCCCCGAGCGCGTACGGACGGCGGTCACGACCCTGATCGACGGCCCGGTGAAGCGGGCCGGGTCCGTGCTCGGCAACGTCATCATCATCGCGGCGCTCGCGTACGCGACACCGCTCTGGGTCGGCTTCGCGGGGTTGCCCATCGCGGCGGCGTGGCTCCTCTTGTCGCTTGCGCTCTGGCGCCTCTACCCGACCATGTTGCTGCAGGTGGCGACGGCGCGCCGCACCGACTTCGACGACCCGCCGCCGCTCACCGAGCTGCTCGACGGCGGCACGGTCCGACTGCTCGAGCAGAGCCTCGTCAGCACCGACGTCGAGCGCTGCCGGGCCGCGTGTGAGGTCGTCGCCGAAGCGGCACCCCGCCGGGCGGTCCGGGCCCTCGCCCGGTCGCTCCGGGTCGCCCCTGCGGCGCATCGGCCGCTCTTGATCGCGACGCTGCACCGCATCCTCGAAAGCGAGTCGGCCACCACGCTGATCCACGACGAGAGCGCGCGCCACCTGGCCGCTCTGCTCGCGACGCCGCCGACGCTCGACCCCCTCGAACGCGCCCACGTCGTGCAAGCGTACGCCCGCCTGGTCGGACCCGTCGCCAAGGGACGCCCAGCGGCCTTGCGCGACGCGCTCGCGGACCCGCACGAAGCCGTGCGCCTCGCCGCGACCGCCGCGCTCGTACGCGTCGGCGCCGTGCCCGGCGGCGAGCTCGCGACCGCGGCGGCCGAAGCCCTCGCGAGCCCGGATC
>Ga0163151_10003915_pt1 | contig 20730 bp, 15 predicted proteins | sample OliLakLV19MP5IB2_FD_145596 | JGI IMG/M metagenome (GOLD analysis project Ga0163151, IMG submission 145596) | Freshwater microbial mat bacterial communities from Lake Vanda, McMurdo Dry Valleys, Antarctica - Oligotrophic Lake LV.19.MP5.IB-2 | ecosystem: Environmental > Aquatic > Freshwater >... | reverse complement strand
CAAAGTGACCACTCACGGATCTCTAGACTGAACACGACCCCCAAGGAGCACAACACATGGCAGAACGCGTCGTTCTCGCGTACTCGGGCGGACTCGACACCTCGGTTGGCATCGGCTGGTTGAAGGATGCCACGGGCAAAGAGGTAGTCGCGCTTGCGGTCGATGTCGGCCAAGGTGGCGAAGACATGGATGACATTCGCCAGCGAGCGCTCGATTGCGGCGCAGTGGAATCCATCGTCGTCGATGCCAAGAATGAGTTCGCAAGCGACTTCCTCATGCCGGCACTCAAGGCCAATGCGATGTATCAGAAGCGCTATCCGCTCGTTTCGGCACTCAGCCGCCCGGTTATCGCCAAGCACCTCGCCATCACGGCGAAGGCCCTCGGCGCAAATAGTGTCGCTCACGGTTGCACCGGTAAGGGAAACGACCAGGTGCGGTTCGAGGCGGCAGTCGCAGCACTCGCTCCAGAGCTGACGAGCATCGCGCCTGTGCGTGACCTTGCACTGACCCGCGATAAGGCGATCATCTACGCAGAAGAGCACAACCTGCCAATTCGACAGAGTGCGGCGAACCCGTACTCGATCGACAAGAATGTCTGGGGACGGGCGGTCGAAACCGGGTTCCTAGAAGACCCTTGGAACGCTCCGGTTGAGGACCTGTACGAATACACCCAGGATCCCGCCGTTGTGAAGCCGGCCGATGAGATCACGATCACCTTCATCGCTGGCATCCCGACGGCAATCGACGGAGTCGCAGTCACCCCGCTGCAGGCCGTTGAGCAGCTCAACGCGATCGCCGGAAAGCACGGAGTCGGGCGCATCGACGTTGTCGAGGATCGACTAGTAGGCATAAAGAGCCGCGAGGTCTACGAAGCTCCTGGCGCAATCGCTCTCATCGAGGCGCACGAAGCTCTTGAAGCGCTGACGCTCGAACGTGACCTCGGTCGCTATAAGCGTGGCGTCGAAGCCAAGTGGTCAGAGCTCGTCTATGACGGGCTGTGGTACTCCGGGCTCAAGCGCAGTCTCGACGTCTTCATCGATGACACCCAGAAGTACGTGAGTGGTGAGATCCGCCTCAAGCTTCAGGGCGGGCGTGCAGTCGTCACTGGTCAGCGCTCCGAGCAGAGTCTCTACGACTTCAGCCTTGCAACCTACGACACCGGTGACACCTTCGACCAGTCGCTGTCGAAGGGCTTCATCGAGATATGGTCGCTCCCGTCGAAGATTTCCGCGCGCCGCGACCTGCGCGCTTAACGAAGGCGGAGTGAGCGTGGCGACAGCGGATGGCGGTGCAGCGGATGGCGGTGCCGCGGATGGCGGTGCGGCGGACGGCGGTGCAACGGGGGCCGGCACCACCGCACACGGTGCTCTCTGGGGTGCGCGATTCTCGAACGGGCCATCCGCCGAACTCGTCAGGCTCAGTCGCTCGACCCACTTCGATTGGCAGCTCGCTGGCTACGACATCGCGGGTTCGCAGGCCCACGCGAACGCGCTCGCAGTCGCGGGGTATCTCACCGCAGACGAAGAATCGCGGATGCACGCCGGACTCGACGAACTCCTTCGCAGAGTCACGACCGGAGAGTTGACCGCGAGCCCGACCGACGAAGACGTGCACGGTGCGCTTGAGTCGGGCCTCATCGAGATCCTCGGGCCGCAACTTGGCGGCACCCTTCGCGCAGGGCGCAGCCGTAACGACCAGATTGCCACGCTCATCCGCCTGTACTTGCTTGACCACTCAGCGATCATCGGCGACCTTGTGGTCGATCTCATTGACGCGATCAATGAACAGGCAGAGGAGGCGGGTTCAGCGATCCTGCCGGGCCGCACCCACCTGCAGCACGCTCAGCCTGTGCTCCTCGCCCACCACTTGCTCGCACACGCGTGGCCACTCGTGCGCAATCTCGAGCGGCTTCGGGATTGGCGGGTTCGAGCATCCGTATCGCCGTATGGCGCCGGTGCGCTCGCTGGCAGCAGTCTCGGCCTCGACCCCGCTCTCGTTGCCAGGGAACTCGGCCTCGCAGGGCCGGCCGAGAACTCGATCGATGCGACCGCGAGCCGCGATGTCGTCGCGGAGTTCGCCTTTATCGCAGCCCAACTCGGCATCGACCTGTCTCGCTTCGCCGAGGAGTTGATCATCTGGAACACTCGCGAGTTCGGTTTCGTCACCCTCGATGACGCATACTCGACCGGCTCGTCGATCATGCCACAGAAGAAGAATCCGGATATTGCCGAGCTTGCCCGCGGCAAATCCGGTCGCCTCATCGGAAACCTCACCGGCTTGTTGGCGACCCTGAAGGGCCTCCCGCTCGCGTACAACCGGGATCTGCAAGAGGACAAGGAGCCAGTCTTCGACTCTGTCGAGACACTCGAGGTGCTGTTGCCGGCCTTCACCGGCATGGTCGCGACGCTGAGCTTCGACCTCCGGCGGATGGCTGAGTTGGCCCCGCAAGGCTTCTCTCTGGCGACGGATGTCGCTGACTGGCTCGTGCGCCAGCACGTCCCGTTTCGCGAGGCACACGAGATCTCGGGTGCGCTGGTGCGCTTCTGTGAAGAGCACGGCCTGGAGCTCAATGCACCGAGTGACGAACAGTATCTCGCCATCTCACCGAAGCTCACCTCTGCTGTTCGCGAGGTGCTGACGATTGAGGGTTCGGTCGCGAGCCGCAGCGGTGCCGGGGGCACGGCTCCAGTCAGGGTCGCCGAGCAGCGCACCGAACTCACCGCGCGCGTTCGCGCCCTCACAGCCAGGAGCACCTCGTGACCTTACACAAGGACCAGGATCCTGGTTGGTGGCGCCGCGGCATGACCAAGCGCGGTCAATGGATCGTCGTGCTCGGAGCGGTCACCGTGCTCGCGTTCGTCGCGATCATCATTGTTGTGAACGGCATCCCGCTCGTTTAGTCAAGTCGGCCTTCTCGAAGATGCGAGCATTCGATAGCGTTGCGGACGTGCTGTTCGTAGCCCCGGCGACGGAAGTCGCGCCACAGCTCCTCGGCGGGACCATCTCGGTCGACGGCGTCACGCTCCGAATCACCGAGGTCGAGGCGTATTTGGGCGTCGGCATCGATCCGGGCTCACACGCCTATCGCCGCAAGGGCGTGAAGAACGCCACAATGTTCGGCCCGCCGGGTCACCTCTACACGTATTTCACCTACGGGATGCACGTGTGTGCGAACGTCGTCTGCTCGCCGGAGGGGGAAGCATCCGCGGTGCTACTTCGCGCTGGCGAAATCGTCGAGGGCATCGAGCGAGCGAGCGCCCGCAGGGTCACTTCGCGAGTCGACGCTGATCTCGCGAGAGGCCCCGCCCGCCTCACCGTTGCTCTCGGCATCACGCTTGCCGACGACGGCACCAATCTCGCCACCGGCAGGGTTCGCATCCAACTGCCGAGCGTCCAAGTCCCGTTCGAACAGAGCCCGCGCACCGGTGTCTCCGGGCCAGGGGGAGAGCCATCGTTCCCGTGGCGCTTTTGGATAGCTGGGGAGCCGACCGTGTCGTCGTACCGCCGTGCCGCGAGCCGCTAGCACCGGTTGATCCTCCGCTACGGTTGAAGACGTGGCAGTGACAGCATCCGAATCCCTGAAATCCCAGTCGAACGATCCATCGTTCGACGACATCTGGGACGAAATCACTTGGCGCGGCCTCGTTCACGTCTCCACGAATGCAGACGAACTGAAGGCGCTGCTCGCCGGCCCACCGATTACGTACTACTGCGGGTTCGATCCAACCGCGCCGAGTCTGCACCTGGGCAACCTTGTTCAGCTGCTGCTGCTACGCCGGTTGCAACTTGCTGGACACAAGCCCCTCGGCCTTGTCGGCGGCTCGACGGGCCTTATCGGCGATCCGCGCCCAACTGCCGAGCGCACGCTGAACGATGCGGCAACCGTTCGCGAGTGGGTGGGGTACCTCGAGGATCAGGTCGCGAAGTTTCTCTCCTTCGATGGCGAGGGTGCTGCGCGACTGGTCAACAACCTGGACTGGACTGCGCCGATGTCTGCCATCGACTTCCTTCGAGACATTGGGAAGTACTTTCGGGTCGGCACCATGCTCAAGAAGGATGCCGTCAGCGCGCGCTTGAACTCCGACGCCGGCATCAGCTACACCGAGTTCAGCTACCAGATTTTGCAGGGACTCGACTTTCTTGAGCTGTACAGAAGCTATGGATGCGTATTGCAAACCGGTGGCAGCGATCAGTGGGGCAACCTCACGAGCGGGGTGGACCTTATCCACAAGGCTGATGCGGTGAGTGTGCACGCGATCGGTACGCCCCTCATCACCAACTCCGACGGCACCAAGTTTGGCAAGAGCGAAGGCAACGCCGTCTGGCTCGAGCCAGGGATGACGAGCCCGTATGCCTTCTACCAGTTCTGGCTCAACACCGATGATGCGGATGCCGTCGCTCGCCTCAAGATCTTCACGTTTCTATCGCGCGCAGAGATCGAGCGCCTAGAAGCTGTTGTCGCTACTGAGCCGTTCCGGCGTGAGGCCCAGCGAGTGCTCGCGTGGGAAGTCACCGCGCTCGTGCACGGAGCAACGGCCACTCAGTCGGCGATCGACGCTGCTGCCGCACTGTTCGGTCAGGGCGAGCTTTCTGAGCTGGATGCCGCAACTCTCGAACAGGCGCTGCGAGAGTTGCCGAACACCACCTCGCCAGCCGACACAACTATTGCGCAATTGCTCGTCGACACCGGGCTCAGCCCGAGTCTCGCCGCCGCACGAAGGTCGATTGCCGAGGGTGGGGTCTACGTCAATAACACCCGGGTCGACGACGAGACATCCACGATCGAAGGATCCGTCTTGGCGGCCGGCGTTGCGGTGCTCCGACGCGGCAAAAAGACGCTTGCCGGGGTCTTTGTGGAGTGATTCGGGCTCCCCGGTCGCGGGCTCCTCGGCGCTGGCGTCGCTGGATCGCCCGCTGATCCATATAACTCGAGCGCGCGTGACACGCCCGGGATGCGTCGAAACTTGCAGGGGCGCAATCATGACCGTAATGTTGAGTCTCGTCACCCCAAAGGTTCGTCTCAGCCGCTGAGCTGAACGGCCTCAAGAGGGACTACATCCACCCGGTGAGTTTTCCCGCTGAGTAGCGGGTACCTTCTCCCGGTGGTAGGTTAGAGCAGTTGCCCTGAATTCGTCGTCGCAAGACGCGTTTCAGGAGCGCCCGATCCTTGAGAACTCAACAGCGTGCACAATGTCAAATGCCAAAAACCCGTCCGCACTTCGGTGCGAACGGATTCCTTTGGAAAAAGATAAAAACAACAAAGCAAGTCAGTATTGATTTGTTCTGTCAGTTTCAAACTTGTCACCTTTCATCCACTGAATTTCTGATTCCCAGAAGCGCAGCCGGATGACGGTGGCGCTAGATGTGCCGAGGGGCTTGCCTCTCGAGCAATCAAACATTTATGGAGAGTTTGATCCTGGCTCAGGATGAACGCTGGCGGCGTGCTTAACACATGCAAGTCGAACGATGAAGCCGGAGCTTGCTCTGGTGAATTAGTGGCGAACGGGTGAGTAACACGTGAGTAACCTGCCCTTGACTCTGGGATAAGCGTTGGAAACGACGTCTAATACCGGATACGACCCTCGGAGGCATCTCCTGAGGGTGGAAAGAATTTCGGTCAAGGATGGACTCGCGGCCTATCAGGTAGTTGGTGAGGTAACGGCTCACCAAGCCGACGACGGGTAGCCGGCCTGAGAGGGTGACCGGCCACACTGGGACTGAGACACGGCCCAGACTCCTACGGGAGGCAGCAGTGGGGAATATTGCACAATGGGCGAAAGCCTGATGCAGCAACGCCGCGTGAGGGACGACGGCCTTCGGGTTGTAAACCTCTTTTAGTAGGGAAGAAGCGAAGTGTTTTACACGGAGTGACGGTACCTGCAGAAAAAGCACCGGCTAACTACGTGCCAGCAGCCGCGGTAATACGTAGGGTGCAAGCGTTATCCGGAATTATTGGGCGTAAAGAGCTCGTAGGCGGTTTGTCACGTCTGCTGTGAAAACTGGAGGCTCAACCTCCAGCCTGCAGTGGGTACGGGCAGACTAGAGTGCGGTAGGGGAGATTGGAATTCCTGGTGTAGCGGTGGAATGCGCAGATATCAGGAGGAACACCAATGGCGAAGGCAGATCTCTGGGCCGTAACTGACGCTGAGGAGCGAAAGCATGGGGAGCGAACAGGATTAGATACCCTGGTAGTCCATGCCGTAAACGTTGGGAACTAGATGTAGGGACCATTCCACGGTTTCTGTGTCGCAGCTAACGCATTAAGTTCCCCGCCTGGGGAGTACGGCCGCAAGGCTAAAACTCAAAGGAATTGACGGGGGCCCGCACAAGCGGCGGAGCATGCGGATTAATTCGATGCAACGCGAAGAACCTTACCAAGGCTTGACATATACCGGAAAAGTTCAGAAATGTTCTCCCCGCAAGGTCGGTATACAGGTGGTGCATGGTTGTCGTCAGCTCGTGTCGTGAGATGTTGGGTTAAGTCCCGCAACGAGCGCAACCCTCGTTCTATGTTGCCAGCACGTAATGGTGGGAACTCATAGGAGACTGCCGGGGTCAACTCGGAGGAAGGTGGGGATGACGTCAAATCATCATGCCCCTTATGTCTTGGGCTTCACGCATGCTACAATGGCCGATACAAAGGGCTGCAATACCGCAAGGTGGAGCGAATCCCAAAAAGTCGGTCTCAGTTCGGATTGAGGTCTGCAACTCGACCTCATGAAGTCGGAGTCGCTAGTAATCGCAGATCAGCAACGCTGCGGTGAATACGTTCCCGGGCCTTGTACACACCGCCCGTCAAGTCATGAAAGTCGGTAACACCCGAAGCCAGTGGCCCAACCGCAAGGAGGGAGCTGTCGAAGGTGGGATCGGTGATTAGGACTAAGTCGTAACAAGGTAGCCGTACCGGAAGGTGCGGCTGGATCACCTCCTTTCTAAGGAGCACGTGCAGTTCGCTCTGTATACAGGCGATAAAAACTGCCAGCTGTACCAACCTGTTCGGGTTGGACAGCGCTCATGGGTGGAACATTGACATTGTGACCGGGAGAGAAACCTGGATGCCAGTACGTCGGCCGTGTTGTTTACAACACGAAAGATTGGAACAGATCCGGATGCCTCGACTGGTCTTCTGCACGCTGTTGGGTCCTGAGGGACCGGGCAGCTTCGCTTGTTGAGTCGCGCTACGGCGCGCACGAAGACAGTGAAGCTCACCGCACCTCCGGACCTTGTTGTGACTGGGCTTTCGCACAGGCGCACGGGGTACCGCCCGTATTTTGAGAACTACACAGTGGACGCGAGCATCTTAGATTCGAACCGAAAGGTTCGGATCACATAAACGATGACTCCTGATTTCTGTTCTTCGGAACGTAAGTCAGGTAATCATTGGTCTATCTTGTTCGGCTTCGGCCGAGCACGATCGATTCAAACTCATGTGATATCAATTTTCTAAGAGCAGACGGTGGATGCCTTGGCATCTGGAGCCGAAGAAGGACGTATAAATCTGCGATAAGCCTCGGGGAGCTGATAATAGAGCTTTGATCCGAGGATTTCCGAATGGGGAAACCCCGTTAGGCGTTGCAAGACGACCTGATGACTCCCGCCTGAATATATAGGGCGGGTAGAGGGAACGTGGGGAAGTGAAACATCTCAGTACCCACAGGAAGAGAAAACAACCGTGATTCCGTTAGTAGTGGCGAGCGAAACCGGAAGAGGCCAAACCGATCATGTGTGATAGCCGGCAGGCGTTGCATGGTCGGGGTAGCGGGACTTTTCAGCTGTTACTGCCGTACAGCAAGCGTTACAACGATATATAGGCGAATGGTGTTGAAAAGCCAGTCATAGAGGGTGCCAGCCCCGTAGCCGAAATGTATCAATGGCGCGAAGAGTATCCCAAGTAGCACGGGGCCCGAGAAATCCCGTGTGAATCTGCCAGGACCACCTGGTAAGCCTAAATACTCCCAGATGACCGATAGCGGACAAGTACCGTGAGGGAAAGGTGAAAAGTACCCCGGGAGGGGAGTGAAATAGTACCTGAAACCGTCTGCTTACAAACCGTTCGAGCCTCCCTAGTAGGGGTGAGAGCGTGCCTTTTGAAGAATGAGCCTGCGAGTTAGTGCTCAGTGGCGAGGTTAACCCGAGTGGGGAAGCCGTAGCGAAAGCGAGTCTTAATAGGGCGTTTTAGTCGCTGGGTCTAGACCCGAAGCGAAGTGATCTATCCATGGCCAGGTTGAAGCGACGGTAAGACGTCGTGGAGGACCGAACCCACTTCAGTTGAAAATGGAGGGGATGAGCTGTGGATAGGGGTGAAAGGCCAATCAAACTTCGTGATAGCTGGTTCTCTCCGAAATGCATTTAGGTGCAGCGTTGCGTGTTTCTTGCCGGAGGTAGAGCTACTGGATAGCAGATGGGCCCCAAAAGGTTACTGACGTTAGCCAAACTCCGAATGCCGGTAAGTGAGAGCGCAGCAGTGAGACGGTGGGGGATAAGCTTCATCGTCGAGAGGGAAACAACCCAGACTACCAACTAAGGTCCCCAAGCGTGTGCTAAGTGGGAAAGGATGTGGAGTTGCATAGACAACCAGGAGGTTGGCTTAGAAGCAGCCACCCTTGAAAGAGTGCGTAATAGCTCACTGGTCAAGTGATTCCGCGCCGACAATGTAACGGGGCTCAAGCACACCACCGAAGTTGTAGATTTCGTGTATTAGCTAGGCATCCAGTGGATGTCCAGGCGCACGGAGTGGTAGGAGAGCGTCGTGTGGCGAGTGAAGCGGCGGTGTAAACCAGCCGTGGACGCCACACGAGTGAGAATGCAGGCATGAGTAGCGAAAGACGGGTGAGAAACCCGTCCTCCGAAAGACCAAGGGTTCCAGGGCCAGGCTAATCCGCCCTGGGTAAGTCGGGACCTAAGGCGAGGCCGACAGGCGTAGTCGATGGACAACGGGTTGATATTCCCGTACTGACGAAGAACCGCCCAAACCAATCCAGTAGTGCTAAGAGTCCTAATCCGGACGACGGATCCCTTCGGGGTGAAGCATCCGGCCTAACGCTCGACCCCGTTCTGGTGCGGTTAGCGTATTAACAGGTGTGACGCAGGAAGGTAGCCGTACCGGGCGATGGTAGTCCCGGTGTAAGGATGTAGGGCGAACGATAGGCAAATCCGTCGTTCACATAGCCTGAGATCTGATGCATAGCCTTCACAGGCGAATTCGGTGATCCTATGCTGCCAAGAAAAGCATCGACGCGAGGTTCAAGTCACCCGTACCCCAAACCGACTCAGGTGGTCAGGTAGAGAATACCAAGGAGATCGAGAGAATCGTGGTTAAGGAACTCGGCAAAATGCCCCCGTAACTTCGGGAGAAGGGGGGCCTGAGGCGTGACGGGATTTACTCCCTGAGCGTTTGAAGGCCGCAGAGACCAGTGGGAAGCGACTGTTTACTAAAAACACAGGTCCGTGCTAAGTCGCAAGACGATGTATACGGACTGACGCCTGCCCGGTGCTGGAAGGTTAAGAGGAACGGTTAGCCGCAAGGCGAAGCTGAGAATTTAAGCCCCAGTAAACGGCGGTGGTAACTATAACCATCCTAAGGTAGCGAAATTCCTTGTCGGGTAAGTTCCGACCTGCACGAATGGCGTAACGACTTCCCAGCTGTCTCAACCGCGAACTCGGCGAAATTGCACTACGAGTAAAGATGCTCGTTACGCGCAGAAGGACGGAAAGACCCCGTGACCTTTACTACAGCTTTGTATTGGTGTTCGGTGTGGCTTGTGTAGGATAGGTGGGAGACTGTGAAGCTTGGACGCTAGTTCAGGTGGAGTCATTGTTGAAATACCACTCTGGTCACTCTGGATATCTAACTTCGAACCGTGATCCGGTTCAGGGACAGTGCATGGTGGGTAGTTTAACTGGGGCGGTTGCCTCCCAAAAAGTAACGGAGGCGCCCAAAGGTTCCCTCAACCTGGTTGGCAATCAGGTGTCGAGTGTAAGTGCACAAGGGAGCTTGACTGTGAGACTGACAAGTCGAGCAGGGACGAAAGTCGGGACTAGTGATCCGGCAGTGGCTTGTGGAAGCGCTGTCGCTCAACGGATAAAAGGTACCTCGGGGATAACAGGCTGATCTTGCCCAAGAGTCCATATCGACGGCATGGTTTGGCACCTCGATGTCGGCTCGTCGCATCCTGGGGCTGGAGTAGGTCCCAAGGGTTGGGCTGTTCGCCCATTAAAGCGGTACGCGAGCTGGGTTTAGAACGTCGTGAGACAGTTCGGTCCCTATCCTCTGCGCGCGCAGGAAATTTGAGAAGAGCTATCCCTAGTACGAGAGGACCGGGATGGACGAACCTCTGGTGTGTCAGTTGTTCCGCCAGGAGCACCGCTGATTAGCTACGTTCGGAACGGATAACCGCTGAAAGCATCTAAGCGGGAAGCCGGCTTCAAGATGAGATTTCCATGGCTTAGGCCGAGAGACCCGCAGCTAGACTACTGCGTTGATAGGCTGGATGTGGAAGTGGGGACTAAAGACCCATGGAGCTGACCAGTACTAATAGGTCGATAAATTGATAACACCCCACCTCACCGTTGGCGAGTGCAGCAATGCGCCGCTAGCGATGGTGAATGAGAATGATTCTCGCGTCCACTTTGTGGTTCCCGATTTACGGTCGGGAACTGCTTTCAACCCGCTGGTTGGGCTTTGCTCAGCCGGTGCGCGTTGACCGCAAACTGATACATAAATCAATAATGTTTCGGCGGCCATAGCGAGAGGGAAACGCCCGGTCCCATTCCGAACCCGGAAGCTAAGACTCTCTGCGCCGATGGTACTGCAAGGGTGACCTTGTGGGAGAGTAGGACACCGCCGGACTTCTTTGTAAAGTGGCCACCCCAGTTGTTGAAAAACAGCGCGGGGGTGGCCATTTTGCGTTAACCGGATCAAGCTATCGACCTCGAGGAGCATCGTGAGCGACACGCGAGGCGGACCGCCGCCAGGCAAGGGTCATGCCAGGAAGCCGGACGAGAAGCGGCTCTGGACACAGGGCGGCTCTCCTGCCAGGGGCGACCGCGACGCGCGCCAACGGGAGACACCAGAGGATCGTGACCCGTTCGGCATTCGTTCGGTCAGGGCGTTCCACGAGGCGCCCGAGATTCCAGAGGACGTTACTCCCAAGCAGCTTGACCGGATTGCGCTCAATGAACTCAAGACCCTCAGCAAGGAAAACGCCGAGGGGGTCGCACGGCATTTGGTGATGGCAGCACGCCTGATCGAGGACGACCCGGACTTGGCCCATCGCCATGCGATTTCGGCCGCTCGACGGGCCGGTCGCATCGGCGTTGTGCGCGAGACGCTTGCGATCACTGCATACGCAACGGGCGACTACGCCTTGGCGCTGCGCGAACTGCGCACCTATCGCCGCATCACCGGGCGCGATGACCAGCTGCCGATGATGGTCGACTGCGAACGCGGCCTCGAACGTGCCGACCGCGCTCTCGAGCTTGGGCATTCCGTGAGCCGAGCATCCCTAGCGGTGCCAGTGCAAGTCGAGCTCGCGATTGCGATGTCCGGCGCACGACTCGATCTCGGTCAAGTCGACGCTGCGCTGGTTGAACTTGAGATTGCGCAATTGGATCCCTCGACCGCCTACTCATTCAGCCCAGCACTCTTTGCCGCCTATGGCGTTGTGCTTGAAGAACTCGGGCGGGATGCTGAAGCGAACCTGTGGTTTGAGCGAGCCGATGTCGCCGCAGATGCGCTCGACAACGAGGATGGCGCTGATGACACGATCGAAGTCGTCGAGGAGGAGCTTGGCGTCGAGGAGGAGCTTGCTTTCGAGGAAACGAAGCTTGACGATGAGCAGTAGCCCACTTTACGGCGCAGCGGTCGTGCTCGCCGACCTCGACGGTGTGATCTATCGCGGGCCCGCGGCCATCCAATATGCCGTTGAGAGTATGAACGCGATCAATGAGTCGGTCCGAGTCGGCTACATCACCAACAACGCGTCGCGCACCGACGTCACGGTCGCCGCGCACCTTGCTACCCTCGGATTGCAGGTCGAACCGGGGGATGTCGTGACCTCATCGCAGGCCGCCGTGCGCCTGCTCGCAGGACTTGTGCCGGCGGCATCCACCATTCTGGTCGTTGGTGGCGATGGGCTGACCAACGAGGTCGAGCGCGCTGGGTTCACCGTGACCCGGTCTGCCGATGACGACCCTGCCGCTGTTATCCAAGGATTCGCCCCAGAAGTTGGCTGGCTGCAGCTCGCCGAGGCGGCCTTTGCGCTCAAACCCCGAGCGAGCGCCGAGATTCCGTGGGTGGCGACGAACACGGACTGGACGATCCCGCAAGCCCGGGGCACGGCGCCGGGCAACGGCACCCTTGTTTCTGCCGTGCACACTGCGGTCGGTCGACTGCCGATCGTTGCTGGAAAGCCTGAGGTCGCGATCTTCGAAGAGGCCTTCACCCGATTCGGTTCGAGAGAGGCGGTCATGATCGGCGACCGCCTCGACACCGACATTCTCGGAGCGAATCGAGCTGGCATCCGATCGATTTTCGTGCTTACCGGCATCGACCAAGCCAAGCAACTGCTGGCCGCGGTGCCGAACGAGCGCCCGACCTACATCCTCGATGACCTTCGCAGTATGCACGAGCCGTACCCGCCGACCGAGGTGCGCGAGAAGCGCGGCGCGGTTCTGACGAGCGTCGCAGATGCCACGGTGAAGCGAACCGGCCTCACACTGTCGGTCGAACGTGGCTCTGGCATCAACCTGCTACGAGCTGGCGCTGCTGCTATCTGGAGTGCGCCGGCCGCGATCTACGCGCTGGACGTGCCTGCCGAGCTCTACCGGGATCGGTGACGTAGAACGGATCGGGAAACACAACGACTTCGACGTCGTTGAATGCACCGTTGAAAATGACCACGGGTCCGCTGGCCCCGAGTATGCCCACGAGCGTACCTGAGAATGTTGCCGAGATGAGGGCAGTATCAGTGCCTGTCGACTCCCATTTTGTCACCTCAAACACGAAATCTGTCTTCTGCTCGGGAACGTCATACTGATATCCCCACGTTGCCACATCATCGGTGCCGCCGGTCGGTGGTCCGGAGAAATTGACCTCTGAAAGATCTTGCACCGGCCCGGTGGCCCCAGTGAACCCAAAGACGCCGAACGTCAACTGACGGGCATCAGGTGAGGTTGCGGAAGGAAACGCGAGCTGAAGGTACGTCCTGCCCTCTGGATCCAGACTCGGCGCACCGCCGGCAAAGTATGACGCGCTCGGAGCGCTCCCGGTCCAATCGACGCCGTCGACGAGCATCGCGGCCGCTGGCGAGCTTGGCTCTGCCTCTGGCGCAGCGGACTCTGCCGCAGGTGCAACTCCTTCATTGTCAGGAGCTTGCACCGGTGAAGCCGGCGCGCAGCCGACGATCAACGATCCCGCAGCGACCATAACGAGGGTGAATCTCAACAATGCCATCGAGGTCATGACGAAAGCATCGCAGGTGCACCACGATTGGTCACTACATGCGCGCCCCAGCTCTGGCTGGCGGCTGACCAAAGAATAGGATTCAGTCATGGACGACACCCTTTCCTCCGAGTCGGATGCCCTGCTCTCGCGCCTTCGCGCGATTGAGGATCAACCGCTCGAGACGCGGGCCGAAGCGTTCACGCACCTGCACGATGAGTTGCGGCAGCGGCTCGAAGGCGGGGACCAACCTGCCTGAGCGACTTGACACGGCGCTGGCTTCACGGGGCCAGGCCCGCTCGCGCACTCACGCCGCAAAACTCATCGCGGCTGGGCTCGTCACGATTGACGGGCATCCAGCCGTCAAGCCCTCTGCTCCGGTCGAGGCGAATCAGGTCATCGCGGTCGCTTCGAGCGACCACTACGTGAGCCGAGCCGCGCACAAACTCATTGCCGCGCTCGACGCCTTTGAACTGGATGTCACTGGTCGCGTCGCGCTCGACGCCGGCGCGTCAACTGGCGGCTTCACGCAAGTGTTGCTCGAGCGCGGCGCGCGTCACGTGCTCGCCATCGATGTCGGTCACGGCCAACTCGCGCCCGAGATTCGAGCCGATGCCAGCGTTAGCACCGTCGAGGGATTCAACATTCGTAAGCTTTCGCGAGAGTTCATCGAGGCGCAGCGCGCGGTGCCAGAGCCGCCGACCCTCGTCACGGCCGATCTGTCGTTCATCTCATTGCGGATGGTGCTGCCCGCCATGGTCGAATCCGTCGGTCTGGATGCCGACTACGTGCTCTTGATCAAGCCACAGTTTGAGGTCGGACGCACGGGCATCCGCGAGGGAATCGTGCGCGATGTTGGTCTGCGCCAGGACGCGGTCAACTCGGTGCTGTGGGCGGCGTGGGATATTGGCTTGCCGACGGCGGGCGTCATCCCCTCCCCAATCGCCGGCGGGGCAGGCAACCGCGAGTATCTGGCCTGGTTGAGTGCTGCTGTCGGCAGCAATCCGACAGAATGGAGACTGCAGGTCTCTGCCATGGCCTGAGCCCCGCTGCCGCCGATGATAAAGGAGCACGATCCCGTGACATCCGAACGGCACATTCTTGTGGTCGCGCACACCGGGCGATCCGACTCTATGGATGCCGCGATTGAAGTATGTCGCCAGCTCATTGCCGGGGGCATCACGCCCGTGCTTACGACCGACGAGTATCTCGACATCATCGCTGAAGCGCCAGACCTCGCGGATATCGCTCGGCTCGGCGAAACCGTGCAGATTGGCGATCTTGAGCTTGTGATCGTGCTGGGGGGAGACGGCACGATTCTGCGGGCGGCCGAGCTCGCACGCGGCTGTTCTGCCCCACTCCTCGGCGTGAATCTGGGTCACGTGGGGTTTCTGGCGGAAAGCGAGCGTGAGAACCTCACCGAGACCATCGCGCGCGGACTGGCGAAGGACTACCTCGTCGAGGAGCGGATGACCCTCTCGGTGCGCGTCAAGCTCGACGATGAAGTGGTGTACGAAACGTGGGCGCTCAATGAGGCGACGGTCGAAAAAGCCAGCCGAGAGCGGATGCTCGAAGTCGTTATCGAGGTAGACCAGCGACCGCTCTCGAGTTTCGGCTGTGACGGCGTCGTGATGTCGACGCCGACCGGCTCGACCGCATACTCCTTCTCGGCCGGCGGTCCGATTGTCTGGCCGAGCCTTGACGCGATCCTGCTTGTGCCGCTCAGCGCGCACGCGCTATTTGCTCGACCCCTCGTTGTCGGCCCCGATTCCGCCTTGGCGGTCGAGCTGCTGCACCGAACTCAAGGTACGGGAATCCTGTGGTGCGACGGGCGTCGTTCGTTCGACCTGCCAGCGGGCGCCCGGGTAGTCGTGCGGCGGTCCCCGGTACCGGTGCGACTCGCACGGCTCAGTCAAGGCCCGTTCACCGATCGACTCGTGAACAAGTTCAACCTGCCCGTGACCGGCTGGCGGGGTCCGGTCGGCGAGGAGGCCCGGGGTACATGATCGAGGAGGCTCGAAGTACATGATCGAGGAGATTTCGATTCGCAATCTGGGCGTGATCGGAGAAGCGCGCCTCCCGCTAGGGCCGGGCTTTACCGCCCTCACCGGCGAGACCGGTGCAGGCAAGACCATGGTGGTTTCGGCGCTCGGGCTGCTGCTGGGCGAGCGCGCTGACAGTGCCGCGATCCGCTCTGGCAGTTCTCAAGCTGTCGTCGAGGGACGGTGGCAAATCGACGCCAACGGCCCAGTCGCCGACCGGGTTCGGGATGCCGGTGGCGACCTCGACGGGCAGGAATTGATCCTGGGCCGATCCGTCTCGACGGAAGGGCGAAGCCGCGCGGTCGTCGGCGGGCGAAGCGCCCCGGTCGGCGTGCTCAACGAGATCGGCCAGCAACTTGTGGTCGTGCACGGTCAATCTGATCAGGTTCGACTGCGGTCAGCGACCGCACAGCGCGAGGCGCTTGATCGCTTCGCCGGCGCTGAATTCGGCACCGTGCTCGCTGACTATCAGAACGTGTACCGCAGATGGCAGTCCAATCAGGGCGAGCTGGATGTGATTGTTGCCGAGCGCGACCGTCGTTCCCGCGAGGCTGAGGATCTTCGCGTCGCCATGGCCGAGATCGAAGCCTCGAACCCGCGTCGTGGAGAAGACATTGAGCTCGCCGAGCGCGCCGACCGGCTGACGAATCTCGAAGACCTGAGGATGGCCGGAGTCTCGGCGCATGACGTGCTCTCCTCCGATTCTGCAGATGATGTGCACGACGTCGCGAGCATGCTGACGACCGCGCGGCGCCAACTCGAGCGTGTTGCGGGGCATGACGCAGCCCTCGGGCCGATCGCCGAGGCGATCGCCGCGGCATCATTCAGCGTCGGCGAAATCTCCGGGCAGCTTTCGAGCTACCTTGCGAACCTTGACGCAGATGGCGGTCGAGAACTCGAAACCGTGCAGGAGCGTCGCGCGGAGCTTGCAGCACTTGCACGAAAGTACGGTCCGAGCCTCGATGAGGCGATCGACTATCTCGATACCGGCAGCGGGCGGTTGCTGGAGCTCGACAACGATTCGACGCGCATCGATGCGCTGCGCCTCGAGGTTGAGGCCGACCGCGCTCGACTGATTGAGTTGGCCGCCGAGCTCAGCGGGATCCGCCGGGAGAATGCCATCCGGCTGTCTGAACGGGTGACGTCAGAGTTGGCGGCGCTTGCGATGGCGAACGCTGCCGTGACGGTAACCGTTGAGGATCGCCCAGACTATTCAATGAGCGGCAAAGACCAGGTCTCGATTCTGCTGCGTCCGCATTCCGGCGCGGAACCGCGGCCGCTCGGGCGTGGGGCATCCGGCGGCGAGCTGTCGCGCGTGATGCTTGCGATCGAGGTCGTGATCGCCGGGAGCGACCCGGTGCCGACCTTCATTTTCGACGAAGTGGATGCCGGTGTTGGCGGGGCTGCCGCGATCGAGATCGGGCGTCGGTTGGCGCGCCTCAGTCGCACCGCGCAGGTTATTGTCGTGACCCACCTCGCTCAGGTTGCTGCCTTCGCCACCAACCATTTGCGAGTAACGAAGGACAGCGACGGCGCCGTCACCGCATCGAGCGTTCAGCAGCTCGACGGCGAGGAGCGCATTTCAGAGATGGCTCGACTGTTGAGTGGCCTGCCCGACAGTGAGTCCGGCCTGACTCACGCGCGAGAACTCATCCAATCTGCACGGGAGTTCGCCGATCGGTAGCTCCCAGACTTGCCAGCGCTCAAGTTTGGAACCGCTCGGCACGAGAACCGGCTAGTCACGCACCGGAACGGTGACCTCGGTGGGGGTCTCGCCCTGACGCGCCTCGAAGATCATGTCGATCGAGACGGCGCCCGATCCCACACCGCTTGGCGTCGTTAACACGTGGCTGGTCGGCGCGAAGTCGGAAGTGCACACCTGATCGGTGGGAGCCGCAAAACGTAGCACCAACATCGACTCGCTGGGCGCCTCGAGCGAACGCGGCACGCTCGGGCAACCGGATGAGCCCCACGTGATGACCGTAAGCGTTGCACGATCGTCGGTCCACACGGCGATCGGCTCTTCGCCGAGCCCCTCCGTCTCTGTGAGCGTCACTTCAGACGGAACCCCGCGGATTGTCTCGGTGGCGATGCTGGCTGCTGGCGAACATCCGGCAAGAATCAACGCGATCGATGCTGCAACGGTGACGGCTGCTACGAGACGGAAGCGAGGCGAGGTGGTGACGGTAACAGAGTGCATATCACGAGCGTACGCGGCAAGAGCCACGCGTGTCGAGAGTGATGGTCAGCTACTGCGCATAAGATGGAACCCCGTGGTGGACAACTTTGAGCGGCACGTGAGCAAGCACATTTTCGTCACCGGTGGTGTCGTCTCGTCCCTCGGCAAAGGCCTCACCGCCGCGAGTCTCGGCAACCTCCTCACCGCCCGCGGGCTGCGTGTCGTCATGCAAAAGCTCGACCCGTATCTGAACGTCGATCCTGGCACGATGAACCCGTTCCAGCACGGCGAAGTCTTCGTTACCGACGACGGTGCAGAAACCGACCTCGACATTGGGCACTACGAACGCTTCCTCGACATCAATCTGGATCAGGCGGCTAACGTAACAACTGGGCAGATCTACTCGACCGTTATCGCGCGCGAACGTCGGGGTGAGTACCTGGGCGACACTGTGCAGGTCATCCCGCACATCACAGACGAGATCAAGCGGCGGATGCGACTGCAAGCCCAACCGGGACCAGACGGCCAACCCGCGCCAGACGTGATCATCACCGAGATCGGTGGCACCGTCGGTGACATCGAGAGTCAGCCGTTTATCGAATCCGCGCGCCAAGTGCGTCACGAACTCGGTCGCAAGAATGTCTTCTTCGTGCACGTCTCGCTCGTGCCATTCATGAACGCGTCCGGTGAGCAGAAGACCAAGCCGACCCAGCATTCGGTTGCGGCTCTGCGCTCGATCGGTATTCAGCCCGACGCGCTCGTGCTGCGCAGCGACCGACCGGTCTCAGAAGCGAATAAGCGCAAGATAGCCCTCATGTGCGATGTTGACGAGGCCGCGGTCGTCAATGCCGTCGATGTCACGAGCATCTACGACATCCCGACGATGCTGTACGACCAAGGCCTCGACTCGTACATCACCGAGCAACTCGGGCTCGAAGCATCCGACGTCAATTGGGACGGCTGGCGCGAACTGCTCGAAACGGTGCACGACCCCAAGTTCGAGGTGACGATCGGCTTGGTGGGCAAGTACATCGACTTGCCGGATGCCTACCTGTCGGTCACCGAGGCACTTAAGGCCGGCGGGTTCGCCCACAAGACGAAAGTCGCGATCCGGTGGGTTGCCTCAGACACCTGCGAAACACACGACGGAGCCGCGAAACAGCTCTCTGACCTCGACGGCATCTGCGTGCCGGGCGGCTTCGGGGTGCGAGGCATCGAGGGCAAGCTCGGGGCGCTCAAATTCGCACGCGAAAACAACATCCCGGCGCTCGGACTCTGCCTCGGGCTGCAGTGCATGGTGATCGAGTTCGCGCGCGACGTCGTTGGGCTGGCCGGGGCATCCTCGACCGAGTTCGACCCAGACACCGAGTATCCGGTGGTTGCGACGATGGCCGAGCAAGTGGACATCATTGCCGGGGGAGACTTGGGCGGCACCATGCGGCTCGGGCTGTACGAGGCAGCACTCGCCCCCGGTTCGATCGTCGAGGAGTTGTACGGCGCTGCAACAATTGCAGAACGCCACCGCCATCGCTACGAGGTCAACAACGCCTATCGGCAGCAGATTGCGGATGCCGGACTCATCTTCTCGGGGATCTCGCCAGACCGCACTCTGGTCGAGTTTGTTGAATTGCCGCGCGAGGTGCACCCGTTCTACGTCGGGACCCAAGCACACCCGGAGTTGCGGTCGCGACCCAACCACCCGCATCCGCTGTTTCGAGGGTTGATTGGAGCAGCGCTGGAGCGACAGCAAGCGAGCCGCCTGTTCGAGGTCGCTGAGGTCGCTGAGGGCGCTGAGGTCGCCGAGGTCGCTGATGTCTGAAGCTGACTGGGCTGACGATGGCTCGGCGCAGGCGTGGGGCACAGATAGCGAACTTCTCGCTGATGACCCGATACACCGACCGGTCAGCGACTCCGAGACGATCTTTCAGGGAGTCGTGTGGAACGTCGTTCGAGAGCGGTTCGAGCTTGAGGGCACGACGATTGCTCGGGAGTTCATCTCGCACACCGGTGCCGTTGCGATCCTGGCGATCGACGAGCGGGACCGAGTGCTGCTGATCAAGCAGTATCGTCACCCGATTCGTGCACGTGACTGGGAGTTGCCCGCCGGACTCCTAGACGTTCTCGGGGAAGCGCCGGTGATGGCCGCGCAACGCGAACTCGCCGAAGAAGCCGACCTCGTCGCCGACGATTGGTCGCTGTTGTGCGACTTTGCGAGCTCTCCTGGCGGCAGCAATGAGGCGATTCGCGTGTATCTGGCGCGCGGTGTTCGCGCGGCTCCGGAGGCTCACGAACGCACCGACGAGGAGGCTGGCATCGAGGTGCGCTGGGTTCCGCTGGACGATGTCGTGAACGCGATCCTCGACCGGCGGGTGCAGAACTCGATCCTGATCATCGCCGCTCTGACGGCGCACACGGCACGAAACCGCGGTTGGGACAGCTTGGGCAATGCGGATTCGCCGTGGCCGCGGCATCCGCTCAGTCGTTCTGAGCAGTGAATTCTCGGCAGTGACCATGGCAACGGAAACCGCAGCAGCGAGCTCGACGCCGCTTCCGGTTGCGGTCGACAAGTTCTTGCGGCACGTCGCGGTAGAGCGCGGCCTGTCGAAGAACACCCTCGAGGCGTACACGCGAGATTTGAACAGCTACACCGGTTCGCTTGCCCGCCGCGGCATCGAGAGTGTGCAGTCGATCAGTTCGGTGGATGTCTCGGCCTTCGCCAACGAGTTGCGCTCGCGTACCGAGCGACCGCTCGCTGCATCGTCGCTGGCGCGAATGCTGTCGTCAGTTCGCGGGCTGCACCGCTTTCTGCTCGACGAGCAGCTGGTCGATGCGGATGTCTCGGCCGAGATTGCCGCGCCGAAGCTCGCTATGCGATTACCGAAAGCGATCAGCATTGAGCAAATGGCGGCGGTGCTGGCGGCCACCGATGGCGACGAGCCGCAAGCGTTGCGTGACAAGGCGCTGCTCGAACTGCTGTACGCCACGGGCGCCCGCATATCGGAGGCTGTTGCGCTCAACGTCGACGACGTGATCGAGGGCGACGTCGTCCGCCTCCTTGGTAAGGGCTC
>Ga0163151_10003914_pt1 | contig 20731 bp, 16 predicted proteins | sample OliLakLV19MP5IB2_FD_145596 | JGI IMG/M metagenome (GOLD analysis project Ga0163151, IMG submission 145596) | Freshwater microbial mat bacterial communities from Lake Vanda, McMurdo Dry Valleys, Antarctica - Oligotrophic Lake LV.19.MP5.IB-2 | ecosystem: Environmental > Aquatic > Freshwater >... | reverse complement strand
ACCATATTTTATGCTTTTTGTTTCTTGGGGGATTTTCTGCGGAAGAAGGATTTTGTTTAAGGCAAGGCATTAAAAATCACAAATGGCTTTGGTTTATGAACTATGGTCTATGGGCCAAAAAACTTCTTCCTTGACCAAGGCTGCGGGGTAAAAAAAACATTTTTGCAATTATGGATTTTGAATGGGTGCAAGGTAAAATCCGTCTTGAATATTGGCGGAGAAGCTTTTGAGTTGAAGATTGAAATTGCTTTCTAAAAACTGGTGGTGACTTTGGCTTACGGCGGGAATGGGTGCGGCCCAGGCGTAATGTCGGTCCAGAAAATAATGAATGGGGATGCTATCTGCTTGGAATCTTGCTATTTGTCCGCTTTGGTAATCGTTGGCTGGTAGCAGGAGATTTTGGGTGCTGAAGCCGTTATTTTTTGTGATGCTTTTGTTGCGGGAGTTTTGGTTAAACATGGAAAAGGGCACAAAGGCAAAGATGCTATAAAGCAAAATGATGCCGATAAAAACAAACTTTTTACTGGTAAGATGTTGTATGATTTTGGTTAATTTATTTAGCATTAAATTTTCATATTCACTACTTGCAATAGGTTTGCTTTCAAGACCGATGGTTTGGCTGGCAGTTTCAACACTTTCAATCTTACTGTTTTGAGGAAGGCTTTTGGCATTTGGAAAAATACCAAAAGCCTTCGACCGAATTTGGGTGAGCAAAATTTGGGCATTGAAGGCAAAAAATGCAATAGCGGTGGGAAGCATTAATCGGTATTGGGTGAGGTTGAGCCATTCTACAATGGTGAGTAATAAGAGTAGCAAAATCATTGAGATGCTTTGGGCAAATTTGTGCGGTTTTTTAAGGAGTAATACAAGAATTAATAGTATGCCTATTAGAAAATTAAGGGCAATTAGTTTGTTCATAAATCCTTTGTAACCTGGTCGGGTAAGCCATGTTGCTAAGCGGCTTCTCTTTGCTGGTAATGGCTCCTTAAATACCTCTACGCCAATGCTATCGCTGATGCCCCAGGAGACAATGCCTTGGCGGTAAGCCGCGTTCCAAAAGGCTGGAATTTGGTGTTTGGGACTTTCATAATAATTTGCACCTATGTTTGAGGGGTATAATGGATATCCGGTTTGAAGGTAATTTTTATAGATGACGGGACTTATTGCAAGTATCAAAATAAAGATGCTTAAGGAAAGCGATTTGAGGGCATTTATTAGTTCAACTTTTGTTATAGAAAATTTTGTTGCGGCATGTGAGGTAGTACCTAATTTTTGAGCGCCTTTATTTGTTGCATCATAGTTTGGGACGCCAAACTTTGTCGTACCTAATTCTGGTGTACCAAGTGCTGGTGAGTTAAACGCTCCCGCGTCAAACTTTGTCGTACCTAATTCTGGTGTACCAAGTGCTGGCGAGTTAAACGCTCCCGCGTCAAGCTTTGTTGTACCTAATTCTGGTGTATCAATTGCGGGTATGTTAAACGCTCCCGCGTCAAGCTTTGTTGTACCTAATTCTGGTGTATCAATTGCGGGTATGTTAAACTCTCCCGCGCCAAACTTTGTCGTACCTAATTCTGGTGTACCAAGTGCTGGTGAGTTAAACGCTCCCGCGTCAAACTTTGTCGTACCTAATTCTGGTGTACCAAGTGCGGGTATGTTAAACGCTCCCGCGTCAAACTTTGTCGTACCTAATTCTGGAGTATCAAGTGCTGGTGGGCTAAACTCTCCCGCGCCAAACTTTGTCGTACCTAATTCTGGTGTGCCAAGTGCTGGTGGGCTAAACTCTCCCGCGCCAAACTTTGTCGTACCTAATTCTGGTGTGCCAAGTGCGGGCGAGTCAAACGCTCCCGCGTCAAACTTTGTCGTGCCTAATTCTGTTGTACCTTTTGTTGTTCCAACAATAATTACATTGTTAATTGCTCTTGCATCACGTTTTGTGGCGACCTGTGTTTTTGAATGATTTGCTGTTGTATCATTTTCTATTGAATCTTGTTCTGTTTCGTCATGTTTTTTTGCAACAGGTGTTGCTGCGCCAAGTTTTGTCTTATCAATTTTAATATTGCGAAAGGTGAAAGCATCAAGTTTTAAATCTTGGCAAACTTGTTTGAGAACGACTAAAATTCCAATGGCAATGGCCAATAAGGCAGGGGGTTTAATGGCGAAAAGAAAACAGGCCAATAGGAGTAAAATGGCTGGATGCAAAAGCTTTGGTTCAGACCGAAACCAGTAGAATAGCAAGGGGATAAAAACCAAGAGGGGCAAGTCTGGACTGGGTGCGGTGAGGTACAAAAAACCCAGTGGGAATAGGCAAATGGCGTATAGCAATAAATAGGCTTTTTGGGCTAATGCAGTCTGGTATTTAAAGGATGATTTGTTTAAATGGGTTGCTTCGTTGGCAATGGTTGCTTCGTTGGCATGGGTTGCTTCGTTTGTATGGGTTGTTTCGTTGACAATGGCTACTTCGTTGGCAATGGCTACTTCGTTGGCAATGGTTGTTTGGTTGGCATGGGTTGCTTCGTTCGCATGGGTTGTTTCGTTGGCAATGGTTGTTTCGTTGGCAATGGTTGCTTCGTTGGCAATGGTTGTTTCGTTTGCAATGGTTGTTTCGTTTACATGGGTTGTTTCGTTGGCAATGGCTACTTCGTTGGCAATGGTTGTTTCGTTTACATGGGTTGTTTCGTTGGCAATGGTTACTTCGTTGGCAATGGTTACTTCGTTGGCAATGGTTGCTTCGTTGGCAATGGTTGTTTCGTTGGCATGGGTTGTTTCGTTGGCATGGGTTACTTCGTTGGCAATGGTTGCTTCGTTTATATGGGTTGCTTCGTTGGCAATGGTTACTTCGTTGGCAATGGTTACTTCGTTGGCAATGGTTGTTTGGTTGGCATGGGTTGCTTCGTTGGCAATGGTTGCTTCGCTTGATGCGGTTATTTCGTTTACGTTGGGTGTTTCATTTGCTAAGGTGTCTTTTTTGAGGATGGGGATTTTTTTTGCAAAATTTGTTTCTTGGGTTAGTGTTATTTTTTTTGCCAAGGGTGCTTTTTGGGCTAAGTTTGATTCTTGCGATGATTCAATTTTAGTGGTACTAAATTCGAAAAATAAAAATAAAAAAACAACCATCAATAAGGTGCCGTTGATGCCATAAAATGCAGTGAGGTCTGAACCAAAAAATGGCAGGTTGAACAGCGTGCTGAGGGAGTGCCAGGCAGAACCTAATCCCAATGCGGGGTATAGGTTTCCCAATCCGCGGATGGCGCCATATTCTCGCATCCATTGCAGGGTTTGTAGGTAGTAGGCGCCCATGTCGTGTATTTTGGTTGGGATGGCGCTTTGGTAAAAAAGTATGAGGACAAAAAACGCAAAAATTGCATAGCTGATTTTGCTTAAACTTTTGAACCAACTGAATAGGTTTTTTGAGTGGGTTTGATAATAAAATTGATAGCGCCAAATGGCAACGATGGCGCCAAAAATTGCTACAATTTGTGTGAATCCGTTTATTGGTCCGCCAATGAGAAACCACTGACTTATGATTCCTAAGACGGCGTAACCCAGCAATGCTGGAATAAAGGGATTAAAGGGGAAGGTTTTTTTTAGGAGTATAAAGGGCAATAATCCGTAGAGATAAACGAGAAAAAAAACAAGGAGAAAATTAGGAATTATTGCGAGCATGTGGTGTTAATTTTTACGGGTATTTGTGGTAAACAGCATGGCAATTAATATAAGGGTAATAAGCGGACTAAAGGCTACTTTGTGGAGCATGCTGTATAAATTTTGGAGGGCGGGGTTTTGTGGGGTGCTGGGTTGTGGGATGCTGGGTTGTGGGGTGCTGGGTTGTGGGATGGTAGTTTCTTGTATGGGAGTTTGGGTTGAATTTACATCCATAATTTGTTGGTTAAAATTAAGGTAAAGTGCGGCAATGGCGGCAAGAAAAAGGAGGCTTGAAAGGATCCAAAAACTTTTCTTATTTTGCGGATAAAATTTTTGTTGAATAACATAGAAGCAGCATAGGTTAAGACCGAAACGAATGGCTTTATTGAGGGCAAATGCTGGCCATGAGAGGTTCTTGGCATTGTATTGATACATGGCTGAAGAATGATTTTGCCATTGTGTAAAATCAAAATTTTGAAGGGCAAAATTAAGGGCAATGAGCAGAACTAGGATCAGCCAAAAAAGTATTTTATTCATGGCTGGTTTTTTTTACGGTTTGAACCCAGGCAACCATGAAGAAAAATGCGAAAATGTACAGCACGGTGGGGAAAAGATACTCGTGTGTGAATACAAAATATTGGGAATAATCGCGGCGGATTACAACGAGGAGATAGAGGCGCAGGAGGTTTGCTGCGAACATGGATATGGCGGCCACTGGGATGTAAATGAGGTATTGTTTGCGTGGGCCTTTATAGGCGATGAAGAAGCTTATTAGGGTGAGGAAAACACTTAGTCCGTTACAGCCTTCCATGATGTTGACCATGGCTTTTTGGTTGAGGAGAAATTGGATTCTGGGGCTGTTGGGCAATTGTATGGTGCTTGCATTTGTAAAGCAATATTTGAGGGCTTGTGCGGTGAAGTTGGTGAGGGGATCTGCTTGGTTTGGGTAGGCGCTTAGGTACAGTGTATAGGCTAGGTTGAAGCCTATGTAGGTTGCGATGAAGATGAATACAAATTTTAACGAGGGGTGCATGTGGCGAAGGTAGGTTATTTTTTAATTTGCTGCAGCCTTGTCGAAAGGGGGTGTTATTGGTGGGGCGAATTATGGCTTTGTTAATTTATTTTTAGACAGGGGCAATATTCGATAGAAGTATAATCCATAGACAAAAAGCATAGAACTACCGAAAAGGGCAATCGGGTATGGGTAATGGACCTTGTATTTTTTTGAACTTTTTTTGTAGGGTTGGATATCCTAGCTTTGATGGGCTAATTTGGGGATTTATGTATATGCGTATTTTGTTTTTATTGTGGACTTTACTGATGCTTTCTTGTGGCAATGAAGGTGGCAAAAATTCGGCTGGCGAGAAGGTTGATTTAGGGCGTTTGGATTCTGTTAAAATTTTGGATCAGACCATATTGAAAACGCATGATGAGGTGATGCCTAAAATTGGTTTGGTATTGAGCTTGAGGCGCAGGATAAATGCGCGAATTGATTTGACTAATTCAGGTGCTGAAAAGGATGCTTTGCAAAAAATTAGTTTTGCACTTACGAAGGCGGATGCAGATATGATGAAGTGGATGCGTGCTTACCAAAAGCCTTTGGGGTTGGATACTGCGCTCTCTTATTTAAGTGGGCAAGTGAAGGAAATAGATAAGGTTAAGATGCAAATTCTATCGAGTATTGAGTTGGCTCAACAGGAATTGAATGCTGGTAAATAGCTTTTTGTTAATTGTAAGATTATTTTGAGTTATGAGTTATGAATTATGAGTTATGAATTATGAGTTATGAATTATGAGTTATGAATTATGAAGCAGGAATTATGAGGCAGGAATTATGAATTATGAGTTATGAATTATGAATTATGAATTATGAGTTATGAATTATGAATTATGAAGCAGGAATTATGAGGCAGGAATTATGAATTATGAATTATGAGTTATGAATTATGAATTATGAGGCAGGAATTATGAGTTATGAATTATGAGTTATGAGTTATGAATTATGAAGCAGGAATTATGAGGCAGGAATTATGAGTTATGAGTTTTTTATTATGAACTAAAAACTATGAACTATGAACTATAAACTTTCTGCTTTTAACCAAAAACGTCTTTAAGAATATCTGAAATAAGGTCGGCTTCGTAGCCCTTGGTGGCTAAGAAATGATAGATTTTCTGCTTGCGTTCTAACGGATGTTTGGCCTTGGTATTCTCATTCTTTTTAACTGCCAATGCTTTGAGCGTTTCGTAATAATCAGATTCATCAATTTCCTTCATGGCCTTTTGAATGCAATAATCGGCTATGCCGCGAATTTTTAACTCACGTCGGATTTTTAATCGGCCCCAATGTTTGACCCTAAATTTGCCGCCAGCAAAGGTTGTCGCAAAGCGCTCTTCATTGAGGTAATTTAGCTCTATTAATTGCGACAGAATCATATCGGCCTGCACACCATAAACTTCCCATTCTGCTAACTTGTGTTTTACCTCGTTGTGACAACGTTCTTGGTAGGCACAATAACTGGCAGCCTTCAATAGAATTAAGTTGCTAGCATTGGGCTTTTGGGCAGATGTATCGGAGTCCATTTTACCTGATTTTGGTGTAGGTTTAATCTTAGATTTTGGTGTAGGTTTAATCTTAGATATTGGTGTAGGTTTAAGCTTAGATATTGGTGCAGGTTTAAGCTTAGATATTGGTGTAGGTATAAGTTTAGATTTTGGTGCAGATCTAAGCTTAGATATTGGTGTAGACCTAAGCTTAGATATTGGTGCAGGTTTAAGTTTAGATATTGGTGTAGAATTTGACGCAGATTTTGATTCGGCTTTAGGACTAGCATTTGACAAAGGCGTTGGTTCAGCCATAAGTATAGCCTTAGATTCAGCTTTTATCTTCTCTAAATTAGAGGCAACTAGCTTGTCAATTTGGTTGCTTTTATTTTGCTTTTGGGGTTGTTTCATACTTCAATAAACGATTTAGTTATTTAGACATTCACTTTATCTGTTTACACCATTTTCCATTTCAATTTATAATAAAGGCGATTTACTTTTTTGGTTCAAAATTTCCACAAGTTAGGCTGTCTAAGATCAATTTTTCTGGACAATCACACGCTAACTTGTGGTTTTAAATCTATAAAAACCTCTGATCACTTTTAATTAAGTATCCATTCTTAAAACATTTGTAATTTAAAGCTAAGTACTGTAAATTACAACTTAAAAAATTTTGGTTTTAAACATCTGCGCTTTTAATCGTTGGCTTTTTTTAAAATTATTATTTTGATAATCGGCACTTTTAATCGTTGGCTTTTCTAACTTTAACTATTTTAAAAATTTGCGGCTTTAAACTCCGATTCTTTTAACATTGGTTACTTTAAAAATTTGCAGCTTTAAACTCCCATTCTTTTAGCATTGGTTATTTTAAAAATTTGCGCTTTTAAACTCCCATTCATTTAAAATTGGTTATTTTAAAAATTTGCGCTTTTAAATTCCCATTCATTTAACATTGGTTACTTTAACATTAGTTATTTTAGCATTGGTTATTTAAAAAATTTGCGCTTTTAAATTCCCATTCTTTTAACATTGGTTATTTTAAAAATTTGCGCTTTTAAATTCCCATTCTTTTAAAATTGGTTACTTAAAAAATTTGCGGCTTTAAATTCCCATTCTTTTAACATTGGTTACTTTAACATTGGTTATTTTAACATTAGCTATTTCAAAAATTTGCGCTTTTAAATTCCCATTCTTTTAACATTGGTTATTTTAACATTGGTCACTTTAACATTAGCTATTTTAAAAATTTGCGCTTTTAAACTCCCATTCATTTAAAATTGGTTATTTTAAAAATTTGCGCTTTTAAATTCCCATTCATTTAACATTGATTACTTTAACATTAGTTATTTTAACGTTGGTTATTTTAAAAATTTGCAGCTTTAAACTTCCATTCTTTTATCATTGGTTACTTTAAAAATTTGCAGCTTTAAACTCCCATTCTTTTAGCATTGGTTATTTTAAAAATTTGCGCTTTTAAATTCCCATTCATTTAACATTGGTTATTTTAACATTGGTTATTTTAAAAATTTGCGCTTTTAAATTCCCATTCTTTTAAAATTGGTTACTTTAAAAATTTGCGGCTTTAAACTCCGATTCTTTTAACATTGGTTACTTTAAAAATTTGCGGATTTAAACTCCCCTTTTTTAAACACATAAACCTAAAAGAAATTGAAGTTCATTAAAATTTTCACAAATTCCGACTTAAATCGCTTCTGCAACCACCTCTTTTACTTCTGGAACCATTTTGGTTAGCAATCCTTCAATACCTTTTTTTAAGGTGACTGTAGAAGAAGGGCAACCGCTGCAAGAGCCTTTTAATTCAACCGTTACCACGCCATCGTTAAAAGATTTGAAGCTTATCATGCCTCCATCGGTTTCAACAGCTGGCTTAATATAAGTATCCAATATTTCTAGAATTTGGGCAACAACTTGATTTTCGGCACCTTCGTATTTTTGTGGCTCTGCGCGTGCAATTACAATGGGTTCGCCAGCTTCTACGTATGCTTTTAAAAACTCTTTTACAATGGGAATAACTTCGTGCCATTCTGTGCCTTCGAGGCGGGTAATGGTTACAAAATTGTTCATAATAAACACGCCATTTACAAAGCTAAACTCATACAGACTCTTTGCTAGCGGAGACTCTTGGCCCTTTTCACGGGTTGGGAAATCGAGGGCGTCATCGGGCAAAATCATCTTGTTAAAAACGAATTTCATCGTCTCCGGATTAGGCGTTTGCTCGGCATATATATTCAGGAAATCTTTTGGTTCAGACATGATTATTTAGAATTAGTCTACAAAACTAACGTGTTTTAGTCAAAAAAGTTTACTTGTAGATATGTTTATTTGTCACATTTGCCACAGTTGTTAATTTTACAGCATGAAAAGAACGATTCTTTTGTTGGTTACCTTGGTTGGAATGCAAGCCATTTTGGAGGCGCAAAACCTCTATCCTATTCTTAAAAAAGACAAGTGGGGCTATATGGATGGCGACGGTAGTTTAGTGATAGATTTTAAATATGACTTGGCGCAGAATTTCCATGAGGGCTTTGCCAGCGTGGCTTTGGGCAATATGCCTTGCCTAATTGATGTGAAAGAAAAACGGATTATCGACACGGGAATTTACCAATTTATTGGTACTTTTTCGGAAGGATTGGTGCCGGTAATGGATTATAAATACAAGCGATATTATATGGATGCAAAGGGTAAGGTGGCCCTTTCTTTGCCAAAAGAAATCTATGATTCGCGCAGTTTTTATAATGGTTTGGCGCGTGTGGGCAAGAAGGTTGATATTGTTCAAAACAAATTTGGGTTCGATATTTCCAATTTGGGCTATAAATTTGCGTATGTGCGCAAGGATGGCAGCATGGCTACCGAATTTATTTTTGATGACGCAGACGATTTAGACAATGGCTTTGCGCGGTTTTTACAGGGCACAAAATTTGGCTTGCTGAACCAAAATGCGGAGGTAATTTTAACCCCAACTTATGAGTTTATCAGTAGTTTTAATGAGGGCTATGCGGTGGTAAACAAAATGGGGAAATTTGGTTTTATCAACACCAAGGGTCAATTAGTTTTGGATGCTACTTTTACTTATGCCAAAGAATTTAATGGTGGATTGGCGGCAGTTGAGGTGGATGGCAAATTTGGTTTTATAGACACCACGGGAACCTTGGTAGTGCCTGCCTTGTATGATGATGTAAGGCCATTTGCCGAAGGCAGGGCGGGTGTTCTTTACCAAGGGAAATGGGCCTTTGTAGATGCCAAAGGGAATTATATTTATCAGCCCTATTTTCAAGAGGTAACCTACTTTAACGAGGGCATTTGTTCTGTGAAACTCAAGGGCAAATGGGGCGCTATTGACAAGGATGGTCGCATCTTGGTGCCGTTTGAGTTTGAGAACATTGGCATTTTTGAGGATGGCATTGCGGAGGTAATCTTTAAGAGTGTAAATTTGTATGTAAATCGCAGGGGGGAGATTTTGCCGAAATGAGTTATGAATTTTTAATTATGAATTATGAATTATGAATTATGAATTATGAATTATGAATTATGAATTTTTTCGAGATAAGATTTAAGGTATAATTTAACTATGTCGTTAACGCATACTTTATAGCTCATACTTCATAGTTAAAATGGTTTTCTTCATAATTCATAATTCATAATTTGCAACAAACCAAAACACAGAATTAAGCATTGCCACAAATCAAAAAACGCATACTTCATAGCTCATACTTCATAGTTAAAATGGTTTTCTTCATAATTCATAATTCATAATTTGCAACAAACCAAAACACAGAACTAAGCATTGCCACAAATCAAAAAACGCATACTTTATAGCTCATACTTCATAGTTAAAATGGTTTTCTTCATAATTCATAATTCATAATTCATAATTCATAATTCATAATTTGCAACAAACCAAAACACAGAACTAAGCATTGCCACAAATCAAAAAACGCATACTTTATAGCTCATACTTCATAGTTAAAATAGTTTTCTTCATAATTCATAACTCATAATTCATAATTTGCAACAAACCAAAACACAGAACTAAGCATTGCCACAAATCAAAAAACGCATACTTCATAGCTCATATTTCATAGTTAAAATGGTTTTCTTCATAACTCATAATTCATAATTTGCAACAAGCCAAAACACAGAACTAAGCATTGCCACAAATCAAAAAACGCATACTTTATAGCTCATACTTCATAGCTAAAATGGTTTTCTTCATAATTCATAACTCATAATTCATAATTTGCAACAAACCAAAACACAGAACTAAGCATTGCCACAAATCAAAAAACGCATACTTCATAGCTCATATTTCATAGCTAAAATGGTTTTCTTCATAATTCATAACTCATAATTCATAATTTGCAACAACAGAACTAAGCATTGCCACAAATCAAAAAACGCATACTTCATAGTTAAAAATGGCTTTCATTCTTAACTAATAACTAATAACTAAAAAAAAAGTGTTCCTCTCAACCAACATAGAATATCTTAAAGGCGTTGGTCCGGCTAAGGCGGAGCTTCTTAAGAAAGAACTGGGCATTTTTACTTTCAACGATCTACTCTTTCACTTCCCATACAAACACATCGATCGCAGCAAAATTTACAAGGTGCGCGACCTTCGTGCAGACATGCCTCATGTGCAGGTGAAGGGCATCCTATCCAACCTTAGAACCCTTGGCACAAAAGGCACGCAGCGTTTGGTGGCAGAGCTGCACGATGATACAGGGGTGGTAGAATTGGTTTGGTTTCAGGGCCATAAGTGGATCAAAGATTCGCTTAAAGCCGATACCGTTTATTTGGCCTTTGGCAAGCCAAACGAATTCAATGGCACCATCAATATTGTTCACCCTAACTTGGATGATCCGGAGGATGCTGCCAACAAAAAATACTTGCATATTATGCCGCTGTATCCGTGCACAGAAAAGATGAAAGCGCGGGGCATCGATTCTAAGGCAATCATGAAATGGGTGAATGCTTTGTTATTGAATAGGGAGTGCACGGTAGACGAAACACTAAGCTCAACGTTGCTAGAACAACATCAACTGATGGGTCGCTTGTTAGCCTTGCAACAAATTCATTTCCCACAGAGTTTGGAGTCGTTGGCTGCTGCAACTTTCCGATTAAAATTTGAGGAGTTCTTTTATATCCAATTAAAATTATTGAAGTACCGTGTTAAGCGTCACCAGTTGGTTAACGGCATTCAGCTTACCCACATTGGCGATCATTTTAACGCCTTCTTTCACCAATATCTTCCGTTCGAATTAACCAATGCACAGAAGCGCGTGCTTAAAGAAATTCGCCTAGATGTGAAGCGAGGTATACAGATGAATAGGTTGGTTCAGGGCGATGTAGGAAGCGGCAAAACAGTGGTGGCGTTAATGAGCATGCTTATGACCATAGACAATGGCTACCAGGCTTGTATGATGGCTCCAACCGAGATCCTTGCGGCGCAACACTTTGAGACCATTAGTTCATTGTTGAAAAACATGAATGTGAACGTAAAATTGTTAATGGGTTCAACCAAAATAAAGGAACGAAGAGCCATTTATGAGGCCTTAGAATCGGGCGATTTGCATATTTTAATTGGCACGCATGCACTCATTGAAAACAAGGTTAATTTTAAAAATTTAGGCCTTGCCGTCATAGACGAACAACACAGATTTGGGGTGGAGCAAAGGGCGCGTTTGTGGCAAAAAAACAAGTACCCACCCCATGTATTGGTGATGACGGCAACGCCCATTCCGCGCACCTTGGCCATGACGTTATACGGCGATTTGGACACCTCTATAATTGATGAATTACCCAAAGGGAGAAAGCCCATTCAGACCATTATGCGCTTTGATGCAAGCAGGCTTGCAGTGTATGGTTTCTTGCGCAACGAAATTGGCAAAGGAAGGCAAATTTATATGGTGTATCCGTTGATTGAAGAATCGAAAAAAATGGATTATAAAAATTTGGTGGATGGGTATGAGGCTATTTGCAAAGAATTTCCTGAACCAAAATTTCAAGTGGGCATTTTACATGGCAGGATGAAATCGGCAGAAAAGGAATTTGAGATGGGCAGGTTTATTCGCGGCGAGACAAATATTTTAGTGGCCACAACGGTTATTGAAGTGGGTGTAAACGTACCCAATGCAAGTGTGATGGTGATAGAGAGTGCGCAAAAATTTGGCCTCTCTCAATTGCATCAATTGCGTGGCCGTGTGGGCAGAGGAGCAGAGCAATCTTATTGTATTTTAATGAGCGATTTTAAACAAAGTGCAGAGGCCAAACAGCGCTTAAATACGATGGTTGAAACCAATGATGGATTTAAAATTGCGGAGGTGGATTTAAAGTTACGTGGGCCGGGAGAGTTAGAAGGAACGGCACAAAGTGGGGTACTCGATTTAAAGATTGGCGACTTAGGCAAAGACACTGAAATACTGGCCATGGCAAGAAATGCCGCGCAAGAAATACTGGATAAAGATCCTAATTTAATAGAAGAAATAAATAAACCTATTGCGCAATTCCAAGCCCTTTATCGCAAAACCGCCCGCTGGGGACGCATATCATAGAGTTGTGAATTGTGAATTATGAATTATGAGTTATGAGTTATGAATTATGAGTTATGAATTATGAGTTATGAATTATGAGTTATGAATTATGAGTTATGAATTATGAATTATGAAATCAGGACTAAAGACTAAAGACCAACGACTAAAGACTAACGACAAAAGACTAAAGACTAACGACCAAAGACTAACGACTAAAGACCAAAGACTAAAGACCAAAGACTAACGACTAACGACCAAAGACTAACGACCAACGACTAACGACCAAAGACTAAAGACCAAAGACTAACGACCAACGACTAAAGACTAACGACTAACGACCAACGACCAAAACTCAACTCATTCGTTCCATTAAGTCTTTTGCGGTTTCTATCAAAATCATTTTTCGGTTCGAACCAACGCCGATGGCATCCATGTGTTCATAAGCTTTCTTGAGATATTGCTGTTTTTCGTTTTCGGCAAAGGCCCTTATTTGATACTTATTGTATAGGTTTAGAACGCCAGAAATTTTATGTTTCTCATTGGGTTCAACAAACAATTCTTGCAACAAATTTAAATCGTCTTTTTGGGCAGAAGCTATCAATTCAATTAGCAATAAAGTTTTCTTGTTAGAAGCAATATCGCCGCCAATGCGTTTGCCAACTTGAGCTACCTCACCAAAGCTATCTAGTATATCATCTTGTATTTGAAAAGCAATGCCAATGCATTTTCCAAACTCATAAAGGTGCTGTGCATCCTGCTCGTTTGCGCCACCAATTAAAGCTCCCAACTTAAGCGAGCAACCCAGTAAAACAGCAGTTTTTAGGGTAATCATTTCAATATACGCTGCATGTGATACATTCTGCTGCGTTTCAAAATTCATGTCGATTTGCTGTCCTTCACAAACCTGGGCGGCAGCATCACTAAAAACATTTATAAGCTGAGCCAAGTTTGTGCCTTCAGTTTTTGCCAATAAGTCAATCGATTTTATCATCATTAAATCGCCGCTTAAAATGGCCACCGGCATATTCCATTTTTGATAAATAGTTTCCTTCCCTCTGCGCAAGGGAGCATTGTCCATTATATCGTCGTGCACCAAAGTAAAGTTATGAAACACCTCAACAGCAAGCGCTGCATCGAGGGCCTTTTCAATATCCTTACTAAACAAATCGCAAGCCATCAAAGTTAATACTGGCCTAAGCCGCTTGCCACCTAGCGACATCATATAATCTATGGGTTCATACAATTCTTTTGGTTCAGACCCATAAGTGCTGCTGACAATTTTTTGATTTATTTTACCTAAAAGTTCTTGATAACTATACATGAGATTCATTTGTATGCAAGTTTATTTTTTGCAAGTTTATTTTTTGCATGATTATTTTTTGCAAGTTTATTTTTTGCATGATTATTTTTTGCATGATTATTTTTTGCATGATTATGGCTTTAACAAAATGAGATGGCCAATGACCAATCACTAAATATTAACCAAAGTAAATACTAAAACTATAAGCAGAGTTTGAGGCAATTTGATTGATAACCATTACTGGAATTTCCTCTTTGTTTCCAATCACACTTTGCTCAAACGAACCGCCAAAATAAGTAAAGATATTTTCGTGGTTATTGATGATGGTAATTAAATCGGCATCCACCGCTGCCGAAAGGCGTATAAAATCTTTGGCGAAATCGTTTTTATCTATGCCTGTAATTTCATAAGCCACCTTATTTTCTTCTAACAATTCTTGGGCATACGGAATATTGCGTTCAATTTTAGCCGCAATAAATGGATCCTTTTCTTTTAAATATACGATGTGAATTTTGGATTGAAAATACTTGCCAATTTCCCATGCATATTTGATACTTTGTTTCACCTCTTGGTTAAAATCAACCGGAATAATGATGTGCTTAAAACCCTCTGGTTTCATGGGTTTGCGCTGCACCACAATAAAAGGAACATCCGAATTGGTGATTACTTTTAGTGCCTTTGAACCCATTACATGCTGCATGCCTTTTACCCCATGCGTACCCATCACAATTAACCTTGCTTCTTGCCTATCTGCAACCTTTCCAATGTCCTCAAAAATATTGCCTATCTCAACATGGGCACTTGCTTCTATGTTTTCCTTTTCTAAACGATTAACTTGAATTTCCAAGGCACTCTTAGCTGCCGCAATATCTTTTTCTTTAGATATTACATGCAACAATTCAACCTTTGAACTAAGAATTCTCGACAATTGTGAGGCGTAAGCTATGGCACTATCTCCAATTTCGGTAAAATCTGTAGGGACTAATATTACAGGTTTCTTCATATTTATTTTAATTGAGCGAATCTACTATTTTATATAATTCTTTTAAATGTTCTAGCTTTTTTTTCTGGCGTAAATTGCGGGCACCGTTAGTAAAATATTGATGGGCACTTAAGAAAGATATTTGCAACCTATTCCAATCCAATTCAGTTTTTAGGATCTCCAAGGCCTTCAATTCGAGGAATAGCTTGCCTCCAATTTCCCAAAAATCGTCCCGACCGATATAATCTAAATCGGCATCACAAATAATCTGCTCCAATAAATTATGCGGTGTTTGCGGAATTTTTGTAGCCATAATCATACCACAAATTTTTTCGATTTGAACCGAATTATACCCATACTTTGGCAATTGATTGCGCACAATGCCACAGCCCACCATTTCGTGGTTATTTAATTGTACGGTAAAACCACTGTCGTGAAACAGCACCGCAGTGCGCAACAAAACTAAATTCTCTCCTTCAATGCCTTCTAAATCGGCTAGATTTTCAGCCGCAGAATAAACATCCATCACATGGTTAAAACTGTGATAATAAAGAATTGGAGGCAATTCATTTTGCAATTTTGCTAAAATATATTCTCGTACTTTTTCAAATTCCATTACTCAATAATAAGTAAAAAACAGAAAGAAAAAAAGTTTGGCAAAAAGCCATGTATTTACCGTTTTTGTTCACTAAAGACCTATTAAAATTCAACTATTAAATTTTACCACCTCTGGTATAAAGTAAAATTACCAGAATCAACACCCTATTCTGTCAAAATTATGACATCCTCCTTTTCTTTACATTTTATTTCTACCATTAGCAGAAACATCAATAAATTAATACCCCCTCATAATAACACATAACTCATAACACATAACTCATAATTAATAATTCATAACTCATAACTCATAATTCATAATTCATAACTCATAATTCATAATTCATAATTCAAAATCACCTCCTCTTCTTACCTTTCCCACCAGGCTTAGCTCCATGGCCACTGCCCCTACTACTTCCTTTTCCCCTTTTGCCATCGCCTTTATTTGAACCTTTGCTACCGCGAATATCTCCTCTTCTACCCCTATCAAAAGTGCCCCCCCTTACACTGTCGCCTGCAAGGCCAAGATCAATCTGACGTTTAAAAATATCGGCAGCCAAAACCTGCACGCGTATTGGATCGCCCAATTGAAATTTTCTTCCACTTTTTCTGCCAATGATCCATTGATTTTGCTCATCGTAATCGTAATAGTCATCGCCCATATTCGACAGGCGCATCAAGCCCTCTGCTCTATACTGACTAATTTCAACATAGATTCCCCAATCGGTTACACCGGCAATAATACCATCAAATTCATCGCCAATAAAATCCTTAATATACTCAACTTGTTTAAACTTAACCGAAGCTCTTTCGGCCTCTGCAGCTTTAACTTCCATTTGAGAACTCTGCTTACACATGGCCTCATAATGCGCCTCGTTGGCGTTAGCACCTTGGTTCAGATATTGAAACAACAAACGGTGAACCATCAAATCTGGATACCTTCTTATGGGCGATGTAAAGTGTGTATAATGCTCAAATGCCAATCCGTAATGCATCGATTTTTTACAACCATAATAGGCCTTGCTCATGGTTCTAATAGCCTGACTCTGTATTAAATTTTGCTCGGGCTTGCCTTCTACTTCTTCTAACAATTGGTTAAAAGACTGCGAGATACTTTTATGACTCTGCGTTAAAATTTTATGTCCCCAACGCGCCGCAAAAATATTGAACATGCGAATTTTATTTTCGTTGGGCTCCTCATGAATTCGGTAAACAAAAGTCTTTTTATGATCGCCTTTGCCAAGGCTGCTGGCAAATTCTGCCACCTTGCGGTTAGCCAACAACATAAATTCTTCAATCAATTTATGCGCATCCTTTCGCACCTTCACAAACAATTCTATTGGCTTAAAATTCTCATCCAACTTAAACTTCACCTCTTGCGTTTCAAAACTAATGGCCCCTTTCTTAAAGCGCTTTTCCTTTAAAATTTTGGCCAGCTCGTTCAAAATATTCAACTCAGTTGCCAAATCACCCTCCTTAGTTTCTAGTCGCACCTGCGCCTCCTCATAAGAAAAACGCCGACTAGAATGAATGATGGTTTTACCAAACCACGTATCCAAAACCTCTGCCTTTTCATTCATTTGCACCACCACCGAAAAAGTTAATTTATCCTCATTGGGCCTTAAAGAACACACGCCATTACTTAACTTTTCGGGCAACATTGGAATGGTTCTATCTACTAAATATACACTGGTAGCCCTGCGCAAAGCCTCCTCATCTAGCTTGCCATTTTCTGGAATATAATGACTCACATCGGCAATGTGAATGCCTATTTCATATAAGTTTGGAGAGATCAATTTAAAGGAGATGGCATCATCAAAATCCTTCGCATCCTCTGGGTCGATGGTAAAGGTTAAAGTATTCCTAAAATCCTTGCGTTTCTTAATTTCGGCAGCCGGAATTTTCTCTGGAATTTTATCCGATTCCTTTTCAACCTCATCCGGAAAACGGGTTGCAAAACCATACTCCACCACAATGGCATTCATCTCTGTTTCATGGTTGCCAGGCCTACCCAAAACTTCCACAATTTCGCCAAAAGGATTTTCCTCTGCGGCACTCCACTCTGTTATTCTGGCAATAGCTTTATCTCCCTGTTTGGCTGAACCAATCTTCTCTTTCGGAATAAAAATATTGGTATGCATTTTCTTGTCGTCTGGAATCAAGAAGGCATAATTATAATGCACTTGCACCACCCCAACAAACAAGGTTTTAGCACGCTCCAGCACCTCGGTAATTTCGCCCGTTTGCTTGCCATTAATTTCATGTGCAAACAACGAAACTTTCACCTTATCGCCATTTAAAGCCATGTTCTTAAAATCGGTTCCAATAAAAACATCCTCTTCCCCGTCGTCTCTACGTACATAAGCCGTTCCACTCTGGGTAACATCTACCACCCCTGTTACAAATTGATGCACAAATAAGGTAACATACCTACCAGCATCAATTTCTTCGATAAGCTTTTCCTGAACCAATTGTTTCATCACCAAGAGCACTTCATTCTTACCCTCGGTGCTATCCATTTCAAGTTTACGAGCAACTTGTTTATAGTTTAATATTTTCCTGCCAGCCTCCGCAAAAACGCGCTGCACTTGCTTCTTTAATTTCTCATTCGACTTTTTAGCCATAACCACAATCTATGGTGGCAAGTTACAGCATTAATGCCAGAAAATTGCTATAGGCTGTGGGCTTTGGGGGTTGGTCTTTGGTCGTTGGGCTTTGGGCTTTGGGCTTTGGGAGTTGGTCGTTAGTCTTTGGGCTTTGGGCTTTGGGCGTTGGGAGTTGGGCGTTGGGCGTTAGTCTTTGGGCTTTGGGAGTTGGTCGTTAGTCGTTAGTCTTTGGGCTTTGGGCTTTGGTCGTTGGTCTTTAGTCTTTGGTCTTTAGTCTTTGGGAGTTAGTCGTTGGGCTTTGGGAGTTGGGAGTTGGGAGTTGGGCGTTGGTCTTTAGTCTTTGGGCTTTGGGCTTTGGGCTTTGGGGGTTGGGAGTTGGGCGTTGGGGTACTAGTCGCTCCTTGTTCCCCACACTTCGCTCTTCGCTCTTCGAAGACAAATGCCAACGATTTGGTGCATCATTGTTTGTTAAATTTGAGCAATGTATGTTGGTTAATGCTGATTCTAATAGTATACCTAATTTTCCATGTTTATTTTTTTGGTCCATGGTCCATGATCCATGATTCATAGACCATAGCCATTTTTCGTGGCTCTGTACTTTGTTCCAAATGATTAAGTTTCTATAGATATTTAATTTGCAAGGAAGCAGAAAGTTTCTTAACAAAAAAATATGAACTTTTATAGAACATTAATCCAGCATGCAAAAGTACAAAAAATGCAAACGGACATGGACCATCGACTATAGACTATCGATAAAAAATATGAATTATAAACTTTAACCTAAAAAAAGCGACCTAAAAACCTCAGGAACCTCCACCGTTTTGCGCGCTATATAATCAAAACAAACCATACCCGTTTTGGCCTCACACACCAGAGAATTATCCTGCTTGCTAAACCGATAATACAAATCAAAACTCCGCACACCAAAATTAGCCGCACAAACCTCAATGTTTAACACATCCCCATAAAAACACTCCTGCTTATATACAATAGCCGTATCGCCCATTATTACACTTACACCGGCTAAGTCCTTTTCTGAATATCCAAATTGCCCAAAAAACTGCATGCGCGCCTCCTGCATCATTTCAAGGTAGACATGGTTGGCAAGGTGATTCCCATAGTTTAAATCGGATACACGAACGGGCATTGACACCTTAAAATTAAAGGCATTTGGCAAATCTAACTTGATGCGAGCCATACTTATTTTTTCTTCGAAATTAATAAAAAAGTCAGGATTTACATTGCGCCATAAATTATACTATCCACATTTAAACATTGGAAAAGCACGCATATCTTATGTTAATTTATTCTTAATTTAGTATGATGAAAATTTTGCAATTTTTGTTCATGCTACTCCTCTATTTCAACGGCGTTGGTTCGGCCCGAGCCCAAAGAAATATTGTGGTGTTAGATGATGCACACATAAAATGCGAGGCTGGCTTAGATCTGTCCTCCATTTCTTTTAGGGGGTTGGATGTGGTGAACAATTTGGTAGTTTGGGCAAGTGGCAGCAAGGGTGTTTTTGCGCGCAGTATTGATGGTGGAAAGACCTTTGAAGTGAAGCAGATTCCGGGTTACGATAGCTCGGATTTTAGGGGCATTAGGGCTTTTAACGCAAACCAAGCTATTGTGATGAGCAGTGGGTCACCTAGCTATATTTTAAAAACTTTTGACGGGGGTAAAACTTGGAAAAAGGTATTTGAAGACAGGCGAAAAGAGCTTTTTTTAGATGCAATAGACTTTTGGGATGAGGACAAAGGAATGGTCATTGGCGATCCAATTGACGAGCGTTTTATTTTGTACCGAACCACTGATGGAGGCAACACATGGTATGCTATGGATACGAGCATGAGGCCATGGGCAGTAGCTGGAGAGTCTTTATTTGCAGCCTCTGGTACTAGCTTTAGGTGCATGCCCAAAAACAGCATTGCCTTTGTTACTGGCGGCTATGTTGCGGCCTTACATTGGCTTCAAATTGATAAAAAATACAGGCGTTTTGAACTCAAATCTATGAATCAAGGGAAGCCAAGCGACGGGGCTTTTTCTTTCGATTTCACCAAACAATATATAGTGATGGTTGGAGGAGATTATGCCAGCGATACGGCAAAGGCTAAACATGGCTTATATAGATATGGCTACGATAAATTTGGCCTTCAATTAATGAACATGAAACCCTTTTATTCCAATTATCGCTCGTGTGTTGCCATCATGGAGAATGGCGATTTTATTACTTGCGGCACCAAAGGAGTTGACTTTAACAACGCCCTAACATTAATAACAACCTCCAATGAAAAGTCGCAAATTTCTGACCAATCTTTTCATGTGGTAAGAAAAGCCCGCAAGGGGTCTTTAATTATAATGGCAGGTAGCAGGGGAAAGCTTGCAAGAATAGAGTTTTGAATTATGAGTTATGAGTTATGAATTATGAATTATGAGTTATGAATTATGAGTTATGAGTTATGAATTATGAGTTATGAATTATGAGTTATGAGTTACGTGTGCGCCGAAGCGT
>Ga0163151_10003912_pt1 | contig 20747 bp, 18 predicted proteins | sample OliLakLV19MP5IB2_FD_145596 | JGI IMG/M metagenome (GOLD analysis project Ga0163151, IMG submission 145596) | Freshwater microbial mat bacterial communities from Lake Vanda, McMurdo Dry Valleys, Antarctica - Oligotrophic Lake LV.19.MP5.IB-2 | ecosystem: Environmental > Aquatic > Freshwater >... | reverse complement strand
GTCCGGCGATCGTCTCCGGTACGGTCGCGCTCGCCGAGCTCGATGTCGCCCCGCCCGAAGGCGACGACTTCGCGCTCGGCTGGACACGGCTCGAGATCGGCATCCGCGAGGTCCGCCTGCCGGGCATCCTGCCGGGTCCGGGTGCGCCGGCTGGCAGTCCGATCAAGGTCGACCTCGCCCGCATCGCGCTCGCCGCGCCGAAGATCCGCTTGACGCGTACTGCCGACGGCATCGTGCTGCCCGTCGTCTCGGTCGCGACGGGTGGGGCGGAGCAGGGCGCTGGCGCGGATCCGGGTGCCGCTGCCGCTGCAGCGCCAGCGCCCGCGGAACCCTCACCCGCAGCCGCACCCCTCGAGCTGACGGTCGACGAGCTCACCATCGACGCCGGCGAGGTGACGATCCTGGACCGCACCGTGCAGCCGTTCTTCCGCGGCCGGCTCGCGGCGATCGAGCTCGACGCCAAGGGCCTCGCCTATCCGTCGAACCGCTTCCGCGACGTCCACCTCACCGCCCAGGCACCCGGCGGCACACCGCTCGAGGTGCGCGCGCAGCAGAAGGGCACCGCGATCGACGTGACGATCGATGCCAAGGGTCTGGCGTTGCCGCAGCTCAACCCGTACGTGACCGGCGCCGCCGGCTACAGCATCGCGAGCGGGACCTTCACCCTGGCCTCGAAGCTGCGCTGGGGCGAGGACGGCTACCAGAGCGAGAGCGCCCTCGCGTTCGATGATCTCGACGTCGCCGGGGCGGAGGGCGATGCGCTGTTCGCGCAGCGCTTCGGCGTCTCGCTGTCGCTCGCGCTCGCGCTGATGCGCGACGTCAGCGGCCGCATCGCGCTGACGGTGCCGGTGAGCGGCGACCGCTCGGGCAGCGTGCGGCCCGACATCGCTCCGATCGTCGCCGAGGCGCTGTCGCGCGCGCTCATCAACGCGCTCGCGTCGCCGCTCAAGCTGCTCGGCGCGCTGTCGCTCGATGGCGAGAAGGTGGCGGCGTTCGCGCCGCAGCCGGTCGCGTTCGCCGTTGGGCGCGCGGACGTCGACGACGAGGCCTGGTGGCGTGTCGAGCAGCTCACCAACGTGCTCGCGGCGTCGCCGGCGTTGCGCGTCGAGCTCACCGGGACGGCCGGTTCCGACGATGTGCGGGCGCTGCAGGAGGCGGCCGGTTCCGACGATGTGCGGGCGCTGCAGGAGGCTGCGGTCCTGGCCGATCTGCAGGCGGATCAGGGAGTGCTCGCGAGCCTGCGCAATCTGCCGCGCAGTGGCACGCGCAGCGCGATCCGCGATGCGCTCGCCGCGCGCGCACAGGGCGAGGCAGTGATGCTCGAGCCTGATGAGGCGGCTCAGCTCGAGGAGTGGGTGGCCGCCAAGACCATCTCCGACGAGGATCTGAGCGCACTCGCGACCGCGCGCCAGCAGCGCCTGCGCGACGTCCTGGTGACCGACTACGGGGTCGCGGCGGACCGCATCGGCGTCCGCGACCCGGCGCCAGATCCGGCCACGGCCGGCCACGGGCACCGCCCAGGTCCGCGTCGCGATCGCCGCCCGGAGCTGAACAGCCGGACCGTGTTCGGCAGGCTATACGGCCTCTTCGAGCTCCTCGGGGTCGTTGCTGACGCTGGCGAGCAGGGCCTGGGCCTCGCTGGCGGGGAGCTGCTCGACCTCGCGCAGCTTGCGCTCGATCGCGCGCGAGCGCTTGGCGGCGTCGTCCATCGTGCTCGACGCCTGGTCGAGCTTCTTCTTGACGCCGTCGAGCACGTCGCCGAACTTGCGGAACTCGGTCTTCACCGCGCCGAGGATCTTCCATACCTCGCTCGAGCGCTCCTGGATCGCGAGTGTGCGGAAGCCCATCTGCAACGAGTTGAGCAACGCCACGAAGGTCGACGGTCCGGCGACCACCACGCGGTGGTCGCGCTGCAGCGCCTCCATCAGGCCGTTGCGGCGCACGACCTCCGCGTAGAGCCCCTCGGTCGGCAGGAACATGATCGCGAAGTCGGTGGTGCGCGGCGGGTTCAGGTACTTGGTGGAGATGTCCTTGGCGCAGCCGCGAACGCGCTTCTCGAGCGCGCGCGCCGCGAGTTCGCTGCCGTCGCGGTCGCCTTCCTGCGCCGTGTCGACGAGGCGCTGGTAGTCCTCGAGCGGGAACTTGGCGTCGATCGGCAGCCAGACGCACTCGAGCGTGCCGTTCTCCTTGCCCGGCAGGCGGATCGCGAACTCGACCGCTTCGGCGCTGCCGTCGCGGGTCTTAACGTTGCGCTCGTACTGCTCGGGGCTGAGCATCTGCTCGAGCAGCGCCTCGAGCTGGACCTCGCCCCAGCCGCCGCGCGTCTTGACGTTGGTGAGGACCTTTTTCAGGTCGCCGACACCGGCGGCGAGAGTCTGCATCTCGCCGAGGCCCTTGTGCACCTGCTCGAGGCGGTCGGAGACCTGCTTGAAGGACTCGCCGAGGCGCGCCTCGAGCGTCCCGTGCAGGCGCTCGTCGACGGTCTGGCGCATGCTCTCGAGCTTCTCGGCGTTGTCGCGGTGGATCTGGCCGAGGCGGGTGTCGACGGTGACGCGCAGGCTCTCGAGCTTGCCCTCGCTGGTCTGCGTGAGCGCGCCGAGGCGTTGCTCGATGGTGGTCAGGAGGACCCCGAGCTGCGCTCCGAACTGCGCGAGCTGGTCCTGCTGCAGGGTCGCGATGTCCTTGCTGCGCGCCTGCAGCGAGTCGCCGAAGACGGTCAGCGCGCGCGTCAGCTCCTCGCGGCTGTCGCGTGCGGTGGCACCGGCCTCGCTCCGGTTCTGCGCGATCTCCTGCCGCACCGCAGCCTCGATGCGCTCCTGCTGCTCGCCGATCGACTCGAGCCCGGTGACCAGCGGCGACGCGGCCGCGGCGGAAGCTCGCCTGGCCCGCGCCAGCACGACCAGCACGGCGACCAGCAGGACGACGGCGAGCGCCGCACCGCCGGCGGCGACGTACGGTAGAGCCTGCTGCACAGCTTCGACATCGATCGTCATCCCGGACCTCCCTGCGCCTGCGCGGGCGGGCCGAACCTATGCTCCCGGTCCGCCAACCGCTGTCCGACCGCGGCCACCGCGGACCGACCACCACATCTGGTAGCACCGGCCGCGGCGGAACCCCAGATATCAGGGTTCGGGGCGGGGCGGAAGGCCTTCGCGGATGCGCGCGGAGAAGTCGGGCGCCCGGTCGGCGGCCTTGGCGCGCGCGACCACGTTGCTCGCCTGCTTGAGCTCGGCGAAGGGCAGGGCGGTGTCGATCGTACCGCGCTCGTACATCATCTCGTCCATGTAGCCGTTGGCGAGAATCCGCCAGTTCCACGGCCGGGCGGCGCCGATGTGCTGCACGTGCACGCGGATGCCGGTGGTGCAGTTGTCGACCCCGGCGTTGTACCAGCGCGGATTCGCGGCCAGATCGTTCATCGTCGCGACGTAGTCGAGGAGCAGGCCGCGTGCGTCGGCGGGCGCCATCCGCACGCGGTAGAGGTAGACCTGCTCGTCGCGGTAGTTGGTGCGCACCCGGACCAGGTCGCGCTCGTCGGCGGCGACGTAGTAGAGTTCGTACTCGCGGAAGAAGCCGCGCAGTGCCGAGTACTCCTCGCCGCGCTCCTTGCGGGTCTCGATCGAGATCGCGAGCGGTGGCGAGTCGGCGAAATCCCAGCTCACGATGGTGTGCGCGATCGACGGCGACCCCCAGTAGGACAGGAACAGGTCGCCGCCCTCGATCTTCGAGAGATCGTAGGTGCGCTCCTCCCACCTCTCGGTGAAGTCGGTGTCGGAGCGGTAGTCGAAGTTGCGTACGTTGCGCACCACCAGCGTGTCGCCGCGCACCTCGGCGGTCGGTGGCCGCGCGACCTCGGGCGACCAGTCGCGGTCGTTCGACGGCTGGACGGTCGCATAGAAGGCGGCGAACGCCCCGAACAGCACCGCGAGCGCGCCCAGCTTCCTCGCGAGCGGCCGCACCCAGAGCAGGCTCGCGACCACCGCGAGCACGAAGACGCCGCCGGTCCCGTGGCGGACGACTGTCTCGGCTGGCAGGCGGAAGCCGAGTGCCAGGCCGCACCAGAACGCCGCCAGCACGACGGGCAGGGAGAGAACGAAGCCGAGGAGCTTCTTCACGGGCGCGCGGGCGGCGAGAGCGTGACGGCCGGCGGTGCGGTCGCGGCGCCGTCGCTCGGTCCGAGGTCGAGGTCGCGGTCGTCGCTCGGCACCGGCTGCGACGACGCGGTGGGCTTGCCTTCCGCCGCGTCGAACTGCGCGATGTGCTCGAGCAGGATGCGCCGCACCTCGTTGATGGCGTGCGGGTTGTCCTGGCAGGAGTGGCCCGAGGTCACGACCAGCTCGGACTCGACGCCGTCGATGTGCGCGCTGGTGTACTCGACGACGCCGTCGTCGGCCTGGTCGCGCGGCACCTCGGGATCCTTGACGGCGACGATCGAATGGGCAGTGACGCCGGGGGCGAAGGGTGTGTCGATCAGCACTTCGATGAAGGGGTTGCCCGGCGTCATGCCGGTGATGCTCGATTGCATGCCGGCAAAGGTGCCCTTGAGCTTGGTCTGGTTCCGCGTCAACACGGCCGCGCTGAGCTGCGTGATGTTGACCGGCAGGTTGATCAGGCGGGCCGCCTGGTGCGCCAGCCAGCTGCCCGCGATGTAGCTGCCGCGGTGCGGGGTCGAGAGGAACACCACCCGCGTGACGCTCGGCACCGGCTCGATGAACGCGATCCTGCGGATCGCCTCGCGCTGCTCGGGGTCGATGTCGAGGGCGTCGAGCGGCTCGTTGCTCACCGTTTGCCAGAGCCGATCGCCGGTGTCGATGGCGGTCATCTTGGTCAGGAGCCCGCCCTGGCTGTGGCCGATCACCACCATGTCGTGCAGCGCCGCGTCCTTGCCGTCGGGGTCGAGCGCCTGCACCAGGTCCTTCAGCGACTCGCGCAGCAGCATTCCCGAGTACCCGATCGGGTTGCCGGTGTCGTACATGAAGAGCCAGAACTGCACGCGCGGGCCGATGCGGCGGTCGTTGCCGAGCTCGTTGATCATCTGCGCCCAGCGGCCAGGGCTGGACGCCGTGCCATGCACCAGAACCACCGGGATGCGGCCCGGACGGTAGGGCTGCAGCGCGGCGAGCTGGGTGCCCTTGTCGACCGCCGCCATCCGCTGCAGGAAGCCCCAGATCTCGCGCTGCCACACCGGAGACTCGGCCAGCGAGTAGGCGAGCGCGGCCGAGGTCTCGGCTTCGAGCGCGACCTCCTGTCCTTCGATCTCGACCTTCTCGCGCCGGATCGGCTGCTCGAGGCTGAGATCCCCACGCACGCGGCCGGTCGCGAGCTGGTCCCTGACGTTGCTCATGCGCAGCAGCGCCGTCACGGGCACCTTGGCCCACGGCTGCACGTAGTCAGTGTAGCCCTTTTCCGGGTCGCGCGGCACGGTGCTCGCGGCGAGCGGCGCACCGAGACCGGACCAGCGGTAGCGGGTCGCGAGGCCCTCGACCTCGAGCTCGGCGACCGGCGTGAACTTGACGAGACGGCGGTCCATCCAGTCGAGCTGCGAGTCGTCGAAGTAGAGGTCGAGCGTGCCGAACGGGACCGGATAGCTGCCGGCACGGGGCACGAAGTCGCCGTTCGGCGGCAGGGCGAAGCGCTCGACGGGCGCGCGCGAGGCCGCGGTTGTAGAGGTCGGCGGCGGTTCGCGCGCGCCCGTCGAGCGGGTCGAGCTTGGTGTCGTCGCCCGGGAAGAGGAACAGCCAGGCGTAGACCGCCGCTGAGCGGAAGTAGGGCAAGTCGTTCCTCGCCTCGGCGTAGGCAAAGGAGATCTCCGCCAGCGCGTACACGTCGTTGCGCCGCGCCTTGCCCGCCGCGACGGCATCCTGCAGGACCGCGATCGCGCCAGCGGGATCGTCCTCCCAACGCGTGGTCAGGTCGTGCTGGAAGAGCGCGTTGCGCGTCGAGTTGCTGAGCGAATCGGAGGACAGGATGCTGCGCGTGAGCTGGCGCTGCACGGCGGTCGGGTCCATGCGCTTGACGCCGACCGGCGTGCCGCACGCGGTGAGCAGGAGCAACGCTGCCAAGGCTCCGGCCGGAATGCGAGCGATCGGGTTCGTCATGAGATGCCTTTGTCCTCGAGCCGCGCGTAGACGATCGGCGGCCGCTCCCCCGTGCCGCGCACGTCCTCCGCGGTGAGGTGCCCGAAGAGCTGGATCAGGCTCGCGACGGTGCCGGTCCAGCCGGTCTGGTGGCTGGCCCCGATCCCCGCGCCGTTGTCGCCGTGGAAGTACTCGTAGAACAGGATCAGGTCCCGCCAGTGCGGATCGTTCTGGAACTTCTCGCACGCTCCGAATACCGGCCGCCGCCCGTCCGGGCCGCGGCGAAAGATGGCGATCATACGGTTCGAGATCTCCTGCGCGACTTCGAACAGCGTCATCATCCGTCCCGACCCGGTCGGGCACTCGATGGTGAAGGATTCGCCGTAGTACGAGTCGAGCGTCAGCAGCGCGCGGACGATCAGCAGGTTCACCGGAAACCAGACCCGGGCCGCGCCAGTTCGAGTTGCCGCCGAACAACCCCGAAGTCGATTCGGCGGGCTGGTACTCGACCCGGTAGTCCTGTCCGTTCACCTGGAAGACGAACGGGTGCTCGGCGTGGTGGCGCGAGATCGAGCGAGATCTGCAGCATGCACTGGCTGAAGAAGGCCATCCAGGCGGTGCCGTCGCTCCAATGTTGTCCAGGCCGAGAAAGCCCCCCTCGCACACGTTCTTGCCCGTCGGGTCTTTGCGATTGACCCACCAGGTGAAGTTCACCAGCAGCTTCTGGAAGGCCTGCGCGAGCCACGCCCGGTCGCCCTTGCCCGTGGCATCCTTCTCGTTGCGGTAGATGAACAGGGTCGCGAACGCGTGCACCGGCGGGTTCACGTCGCCGAAGTTCCACTCGTACGCCGGCAGCTGGCCACTCGGGTGCAGGTAGAGCTCGTTGAGCATCAGCGTGAGCTGCTGCTTCGCGAACTGCATGTCGACGATGGCCAGCGCGATGCAGTGGAAGGAAAGGTCCCAGGCGGCGTACCAGGGGTACTCCCACTTGTCGGGCATCGAGATGACGTCGTCGTTGAGCATGTGGAACCAGTCGGCGTTCCGCACGCGCCCGTGCTTACCCTGCTTGAGCGGGTGCGCGCCATGTTCGTCGAGCCAGACGTCGAGGTCGAACAGATAGTACTGCTTCGACCACAGCATGCCGGCGAGCGCCTGGCGAAAGATCCGCCGCGCGTCCGCGTCCACGCTCGGCGGCGTGATCCCGTCGTAGAACGCATCCGCTTCCTGGCGGCGCGTGGCGAGCACGTCGTCGAACGCCGGGCCGAGGGCGGCGCCGGTCGCCGTGCGGCGCCGGCGCAGGCGAAGGCGCAGCACGCGCTCGCCGCCGGCCGGCACCACGAGGGGATAGTGCGCCACCGCCTTCGTGCCGGTGCCCGCCGGATTCACGGCGTCGGCGGTGCCGTGGACGAGGCGCTCGTGGAACGCGTCCTTGACGAAGGGGCTCGCGTTGGGCGTGCCAAAGAGGTGCTGCGTATTGCTCTCGTTCTCCGTGAACCAGAGCTCGGGTGCGTCCGCGCACAGCAGCTCGTACTCGCCGATCTCCGGGTGTGACGCGGCGATCACGGCCGCGCCGTCGATGCGGCCGTCGTTACGCAGCAGCGGACGCGGCGCGGCGCCGTCGCGGGCCCACGTGTTGCGGAACCACAGGCTCGGCAGGACGTGCAGCGGCGCGTCCTCGGGACCGCGGTTGCACACCGTGATCTGGATCAGCAGGTCCTCGGGGTCGGCCTTCGCGTAGTCGACGAAGACGTCGAAGTACCGGTCATCGTCGAAGACCCCGGTGTCGATCAGCTCGTACTCCGGCTCGTGCCGCGAGCGCTTGTGGTTGGTGTCGACCAGATCCGAGTACGGGTACGCCCGCTGCGAATACTTATAGAGGTACTTCATCGACGAGTGCGTGGGCGTCGAGTCGAGGTAGAAGTAGTACTCCTTGACGTCCTCGCCGTGATTGCCCTCGCTGTTGGTGAGCCCGAACAGGCGCTCCTTCAGGATCGGGTCGGCGCCGTTCCACAGCGCCAGCGCGAAGCACAGGCGCTGCTTGTCGTCGCTCACGCCGGCGAGACCGTCCTCGCCCCAGCGATAGGTGCGCGAGCGCGCCTGGTCGTGCGTGAAGTAGTCCCACGCGGCGCCGGTGTCGCTGTAGTCCTCGCGCACCGTGCCCCACTGGCGCTCGCTCAGATAGGGGCCCCACTTCCGCCACGGGATGCCCGCGCGGGCCTCGTCCAATCGCTGCTTCTCCGCATCCACCTACGAACACCTCGAGATGTGATGGTCGAACGCGTCTGGTCAGTTCTCGGGCGCCTTCTCGACCGAGATCGCGACCGCCTCGGTGTAGGTGATCTCGACCAGGTCGCCGACCTTGACCTTCTCGATGCGGCTCGGATCCTTGACCTTGACCTTCACCAGGTTGCCCTCCGGACCCTTCAGGGTCACGGTGTTGGTCTTCTTGTCGATGCTGGTGATGGTCGCGGTGACCGCGACCGCGGCGCCACCGACTGCGCCGGGCCTCGCACCGAGCGGAGCGCGCTCGGCGTCGGCGGCCTCGGCGATGCCGGGCTCGGCCGTGCCCTTCTTCTTCAGCTCGTAGGCGATCGACTCGTAGAACGCCGCGGTCACCAGGTCACCCTTCTTCACCTGGGCCAGATTCTTGACGTCATCGGAGACCTTGATGGTCACGAGATCGCCGTCCGGGCCCTTGAGGGTCACCTGGCGCTTGGCGACGTCGATCGCCTGCACCGCGGCGGTGACCGTCACGGTCTCCTCGATGGCCCCGCCGGTCGGGGTCTGCGAGCTCGAGACCGAAACGGTCGGCGGCGGGGGTGCGGGCACCGGCTTGCTGGCGGCGCACGCCGAGAGCGCGAGGCCGGCCCCCGCCACCAGGACTGCAGACGATAGCTTGTTCATGATCTCCCCTCCCGTTCGCGGCCCACCACCGAGCCACCTGCTGGTATCAGACGACGACGTGCCACCGCACGCGTCGTCACTCGAAACGGTGATTCCTACACGACGCGGCCCGCGACCGCTCCTCAGCGCGGTGTGCTGGCGTCACCTGGCTGGCCGCTCAGTCGCTCGATGAGGAGCCGGACCTGCGGGTCCTGCGTGACGTCGAAGAGCTTGCGTGCCCAGGCCAGCGCGGCGTCCCGATTGCCGGCCTGTCCCTCATACTGGACCAGCGCGGCGAGCACTTCCGGCGAGCCGGGGCGGCGCTGCTGCGTCTCCTCGAGCACCTGGATCGCGCGCTGCGGCTTGCCGCCGTCGTGCAGCGCCACCGCGTAGACATAGGCGTAGCGTGTCACGTCGGGTGCGAGCGTGCTGGCCTTGGCGAGCTCCGGCATCGCCTCGCTGTTGCGTTGCTGGCGTACCAGCGCGAGGCCGAGCGCGTGGTGCAGCTCGGCAACGTCCGGCGACGCTGCAACGCCGCGACGCAGCACCGCCTCGGCGTCCTTCTCCGCACCCGCACGCCGCTCGAGCTCGGCGAGGTTCGCGTAGGCCGGAGCGAAGGTCGGCTGCAGGCGGATCGCCGCCGCGAACGACGCACGGGCGGCCTCGCTGTTGCCGAGCCGTGCATCGAGCGTGCCGGCGTTCGTGCGCGCGTCGGCGCGGTCCATGCTCTGCGCCTGGACCGCGCGGTACTCGTCGATCACGCGCAGCAGGTCCGCGCGCTGCTCGGTGCTCAGCGTGCTTGCCGGCGCATCGAGCAGGCCGGCCAGCACCTCGATGCGCACGGTGCGGATCGGGTCGCGCAGCAATGGTGCGGCGAGTGCGGCGCGCTCCGCGGGATCGACCGTCGTGATCGCGCCGGCGGCGGCGCGGCGAACGAGCGGATCGGGATCGCGCAGGCTCTCGCGCAGCACCTGCATCGACTTCGGGCCGGCGTGCGCGGCGAGCAGCTCGACGGCGGTCGCACGCGCGATTGCCGGAACCCCTGGCTCCCGCGCCGCGCGTGCCAGCTTGTCGTGTGCGCCCGGTGCCCCGGTGCGGCCGGCGTGCAGCGCTTCGGCGAAGAGCGCGCGCCGCGGGAGGCCCGCACCATACCGGCGGTCGAGCGCGTCCATCGCCCAGCGCGGCTCCTCCTTGGCGTGGCAGTCGTTGCAGGCGTTCGTGGTCCCATACGACTGCGAGAGGTCGGGACGCGGCACGCGGAAGCCGTGATCGCGCCGGCCGTCGACGCCCATGTAGACGCGCTCGGGCATGTGGCAGGAGACGCAGCGCGCGGCCGGCGTCCCTTCGGCGTGGAAGTGGTGGCTCTTGACGTCGTAGGTGGTGGCGACGTGACACTGCGTGCAGAGCGCGTTGCCCGGCGCGCGCAGGACCAGGCTGTGCGGGTCGTGGCAGTCCGAGCAGCGCACGCCCGCCGCGTGCATCTTGCTCTGCAGGAACGAGCCGTACTCGTAGACCTCGTCCTGGATCTGGCCGTCGGCCTGGTAGGTGCCCTCGTCGAGCAGCGACACCAGATGCGTCTGTGCGAGCGGCTCGCCGTGCCGGTACTCGCTCCAGAGCTGCGCGCGGCGCGAGTGGCAGCGCGCGCAAGTCTCGATCTGTGCCTCGGAGGACGGCGGCTTCGTCCGGCTCGCGATGCGCGCACCGGGCGCGAGCGTCCAGGCGCTGCCCGAGTCGTCGCGGAGCTGGAACACGAGACCACGCAGCGGGTCGGGCGTGACCCTGCCGGCCTTCGCCTCCGTCGCCCAGCGCAGGTGCTCCGCGGCCGGCCCGTGGCAGGCCTCGCACGCGACGTTCGGCTCGGACCAGGTGGTGGTGAACGTGTCCTTCGCCGCGTCATAGCCCTTGTGCAGGTTCGTCGAGTGGCACTCGGCGCACATATGGTTCCAGTTCTGCGCCGGGCCGGTCCAGTGCAGGACGTCGGTGTGGTCGATCTTCTCGTTCGGGTAGAGGTGGAACCAGCGCTGCCCGCCCTCGGCCTTGGGCCGCGTGTCCCAGGCGATGCTCAGCGCCTGCATGCGGCCGCCGGCCAGCTCGAGCAGATACTGCTGCAGCGGCTCCCAGCCGAAGGTGTAGGCGACGCGGTAGTCGTGCAGCTTGCCGTCGGGACCGTCGCTGCGCACGAAGTACTTCTCGCCGCGACGGAAGAAGGTCGTGGTGACGCCGTCCTTCTCGAACTTCGTGTCGGCGAAGTTGCCGCGCACGGTGCTCGGGGTCGGCAGCTCCATCGCGTGGTCGTGGTGCGAGCCGCGCCAGAGATTGGTCTCGCGCTCGTGGCACGACGCGCACGCGGCTGCGCCGACGTACGTCGGACTCTTGTCGCTGGCGGCGGCCGGTGTCGCCGACGGTGCAGGACCGGCGGTGTCCGACTCCGCTGGCCGTGCCATGAACAGGGCGAGAGACAGGCCAAGGAGGGCGGCGGCAGCCAGTCGGTGCGACATCGGCCAGTTCGTTCAGCCCGTCGGGAACAGCAGCTGGACGACCTCGCGCAAGGTCGTCACCGCGGCTCCCTCGGGCCGGACGACGTTGTAGTAGCCCTGGACGGCCGCATTGATCGGCTGCTTGCCGACCGTGAAGACCTTGCCGAAGCCGCCGCCGGCGGGAACGGTCCAGACGTCGGCACCGGGAGAGTTCCAGGTCGCGTTCAGGATCGGCGCCGATGCGAGGGCGAAGGCGAGCACGAGTGGGGGACGCCAGCTCACCCGGCCACCCCGACGAGCTGGACCACCAGGAACGCGGCGATGCCGGCGAGGCAGAGCAGGTCGAGCATCGGGCCGCGGAACTCGAGGTCGATCTCTCGTGGCGCGTCGCCGGTGCCGTCCTCGTAGTCGAACGAGATGATCTCGTAGCCCACGCCGCCGTGGCTCATGCTGCCGGCGCAGCCGCCTTCTCACCGCCGTCGTCATCTACCTTCGTCCACGTCTCGTCCGGGTCGAAGGTCGTCATCGCCTGCGCAACCTTGACCGTGCCCGGTCCGAGGTCCTTCTCGTAGACCGCGCCCTCGTGACTGACGACGAAGGTCATCACGCCGGAGCTGCCGTACTCGGCCGGATACGCGACCAGCGCGAAGCCGCCGATCATCTTGCCGCGCACGACGTAGTCGTAGGCGCCGCCCGGCGCGTTCTTGCCCTGCGCCTTCAAGATGCGGAAATAGTACCCGTGGTAGGGTTCGGGCTTGCCCTCGCCGGGCTTGTAGCCCTGGCTGCGCGCGCTTGCGAAGACCGGGCCCATGGGGCTCGCGGGCTCGCCTTCCGCGGTGTCCCAGTAGAGCCCGTCCTTCTTGCCCTTGCTGCTGGCGATCAGCTGCGCGTACGGCGGTAGCGCGGCGCCCTCGGGGTTGAGATCGTAGTAGTCGCGCTGCGCGTCGACGTAGGCAAGGCAGGCCTGGATGGTCGTCAGCTCGTTCTTGCCGACGCGGCGGTTGATCATCTCGTCCTTGCCCGCGGCGGTGTCGAAGCGCCAGCCCTTGTCCGTGTTCACCAGCGGGATCGGCAGCGGCCAGTCGTCCTTACCGGTCTGCAGGATCATCTCGTCGTCCGACCCGGGCACCAGCTTGTGCGCCTCCTCGGAGGACGCGACGAAGCCCTCGCGCGCCGTCTTGTCGGCGACCGGGTCACCGGACGTGATCAGCGACTTCGCGTCGGGGCCGAGGATCGTGAGCAGCGCCTTGGTGTCGTCGGCCTTGGCCGCGGCGACCAAGGCCGTGACCGCCTCCTCGGCGCTCGGGTAGGTCTTCTGAGCCGCCGGGGCGGCGTGTGCAGGGATTCCGGCGGCGAGCACGCACGCGAGCGTGGCGAGCAGGACGCCGGCACGATTGATGGAGATTCCTTTGCGGATCATCGTCGCCGCTCCTTTCAACGCCGGCCGCCGCCGCCGCGACCACCGCCGCCGCCGCCGCCGCCGCCGCGCTGACCACCACCACCACCGCCGCCACGTTGGCCGCCGCCGCGCGCTGCGGCGCTCTGGCGGCTGACGCGTCCACGGTCCGATTGCTGGCGTACCTGCTTGCCGTTGCCGGTACCCCCGAACGCACCGCCATCGCGTCGCGCCGAAGCCTGACGGTTGGCGCTGCCGCTGCGCTGCGCGGCGTTCCCCTTGTTGAAGTCGCGATTCCCCTGCTGACCCTTGAACTGATTCGCGTTGCCGCGCGCGAGGTCCTGGCGTCCCTGCTCGGCCCGGCCGCGGAACTGGTCGCGCGATTTCGCGTTGGCCTGGTTGCCCTTGCCGTACTGGTTGCGCACGTTCTGGTTGTTGTACTGGACGCCCTTGCGGTGCACCGAGTTGTGGTTCCAGTTGTTGTTGTTGATGTTGGTCCGGTTGAAGTTGTTGTAGCGACTGACGTTGACGTTGACGTTGCCGCCGCCCCAGTTGCAGCCGCCCCAGAGCGCGGAGCCGACCGCCATGCCGACGCCGAACGAGATCAGCGAGCCGACCGCCGCGTAGCCCGGCGAGTAGTAGTAGTACGGCGGGTACGACGGATACGGCCACGGTCCATAGATCGTGGTCGGGTTGTACGTCGGCACGTAGACCACCTGCGGGTTCGCCGGCTGGATGATGATCGTCTGCGGCTGCGCGCCCGCCGGCTGCTGCTCGACGGTGACCGTCTGCTGCTCGTTGCTCTTCAGGTTGCCGGCGGCCTGCGCCTTCGCGCGCAGCGCCTGCACCGCGCTCATCACGTCTGCTTGCTGCGCGAGGAAGGCATTGCCGAGGTCGGTCGTCGAGGCGAGGTTCTGGTCCATCATCGCGAGCACCTGCGGGAACGCCGTCAGTGACTTGACGCTCGCGTCCCAGGACTGCTTCTGCATGGCGTCCTCGAGCGCCTGGCCGGTGACCTTCGAGTTGGCCTTCACCCAGCGCGCGGCCTCGACCACCTCGAGCGGATAGGTCGACGCCATCAGGATCTGCGCGACCAGCGAGTCCGGGTAGAGCGCGATCGGCGCGACGAGCTGCTCGATCTGCTCGTTGCTGATGGTCTGCTGCTGCGCCGGGTCCTGGGCGAAGGCGCGTGGCACCAGCGCCGACGGCGGACACACGAGACTCAACACGAGCCCCAAAGCGACGGCTCTACGCACGCCATCCATCGATCTCTCCTTTGCGTTGCCACGCATCGGGCAGGGTGCCAGTGCAGTGCCCGCCTGATCTATGGATCCTCCGATAACGGTGCAAGGCTGCGCCGGGGCGAATTCTGGTCGCGGGGCCGGATGCGGGAGGTAGCGATGGGAACGACGGATGAGCAGCCGCCGCTCGACGACGAGGAGCTGCAGCTGTCGCTGCGTTCAGCCTGGTCGTGCTCGCGGTGTCGACGGTCAAGCGCTCGTTGCTGGCGATCGCCGTTCCGACCGCGCTGCCGCTGCTGGCGGTGTTCGCGATCGAGGCGCCGGTGAAGGAGATGCTGCTGCAGCTGCTCAAGACCCTCGTCTGACCCGGGTTCGCGTGACCAGGGGTGGCGCGCGCGTCTACGGACGTCCGCCGTCGACGCGCAGGATCGCTCCCGTGGTGAAGCTCGATGCTGCCGACGCGAAGTAGAGGGCAGCGCCGACGACCTCGTCCGGGTTGCCGGCGCGGCGCAGCGCGGACGTGTTCTCCATGTACTGCACCATCTTCGCGTCCCACGCCTTCGAGATGTCGGTGAGGAACGGCCCGGCCATGATGCAGTTCACGCGCACCTTCGGCCCGAACGCGTGCGCGAACGCCTCGGTGAGCGCATTCAGTCCAGCCTTCGCCGCGGCGTAGGGCGTCTCCATCGGCGTCGGTCGAATGGCGGCGATGCTGCTCACGTTGATGATCGAGCCGCCGGCGCCGGCGGCCATGCGGGTGCCGACGTTTGCCGTCAAGCGGAACGGTCCCTTGAGATTGACGCCGAGGACCTTGTCCCAGAGCGTCTCGCTGACCTCGGCGAGCGACGGGTAGAGCGGCGACATGCCGGCGTTGTTGACCAGCACGTCCACCTTGCCGAACTTCGCGTAGGCCGCGTCGACGAGGCCGTCGAGGGCGGTCCAGTCGCCGACGTGGCAGGCATGGGCCAGTCCCTTGCGGCCCAGCGCTTCCACCGCCGCGGCCGCGCGCGCACACGAGTCCGCCTTGCGGCTCGCGATCACCACGTCGGCGCCGGCGCGCGCAAAGGCGAGCGCCATCTCGTAGCCGAGACCGCGGCTGCCACCGGTGACGAGTGCGACCTTGCCGCTCAGATCGAAGAGCTCCGCTGCGCCCTGGCTCATGTCGGTCCTCCGGCGACGGCGCTACACGACCGCACCCGGCGCAGGCAAGCCGCCGGCGTCATTCCACCTGGCTCAGGTCGACGACGGAGACCTGCGGCGTCGAGTGCGTCAAGTAGGCGTGGCGGCCGTCGGGCGTGATCGCGATCGCGCGTGGTGTCGGGCCGACCTCGAGCTGTCCGGCCACGGTGTTGGTCGCGGTGTCGATCACGGTGAGGGTATTCGACTGGAAGTTGGTCACGTACACGCGGGTCCCGTCGGGGCTGGTCGTGACCCCGAGCGGCTCGGCGCCGACGCGCACGCTGGTGACGATCCGCTGCGCGCCCACGTCGGCCACCGACACGCTGGCGTCGAGCCCGTTGGTGACGTAGACGCGCGCGCCGTCGGGCGAGACGTCGACGCCGCCCGGCACGGTGGGCAGGGTGAGCTGGATCGCCTGGCCGGGATTGGCGGGATCGATCCCGTGCAGCGCCCCGTCCGAGCACATGCCGCGGCAGCCGGCGACCCAGACCAGGCGTCCGTCCTTGCCCGCGACGAGCTGGCCGGGGTGGAAATCGAGCGAGCGCTGCTCCTTTGCCCCGGTCACGGCGTCGATCGTGTACAGCAGGTCGGCGCCCGCACCCTCGGGCTGGCTGAGCGTCGCGTAGACCTTCGTTCCGTCCGGGCTCACCGCGACCCCGGGCCGCAGCACCGGCCGCCGCGGCTCGCCGAGATCGACCCGCCGCACGACGCTGTTGCTCGTGGTGTCGATCATCCACACCTCGCGCTGCATCAGGTCGATCGCATAGACGCGCATGCCGTCCGGCGACATCGCCACCGCGTAGGGCATGTCACCGACGTTGATGGTGGACGCCACCTGGTTGGTCGCGGTGTCGATCACCAGAACCTTCGCGCCCGCGGCGACGTAGGCGCGCGTGCCGTCCGGGGTGAGCGCGATGCCGGTGCCGAAGTCCGACACCGGGATCGTCGCGACGACGGCACTCGGCCCGGACGATCGGCTCGCCACCGCGCTGCAGCCCGTCATGAAGAGTGCTGTGACCAGTACCGCACCACCAGCCGCCCCGATCGCCCGCGCACGCACATTCCCCATGGTTGCTCCCTCCGGTTTCTCCAGGCGAGGGATCATGCCATGAACGACGCAGAAACCAACGGAGTCCGCGCATGCCCCACACGACTTCCACAGACGGCGCTCGCATCCACTACGAGGTGCACGGCGCGGGCGAGCCCGTCCTGCTCATCATGGGTCTGGGCTCGAACGCCTACGGCTGGGCGCGTACCATCCCGTGGCTCGCCGAGCGCCATCAGGCGATCGTGTTCGACAACCGCGGCGTCGGGCGCTCGGACGTCCCCGCGGGCGCCTACACGATCGCGCAGATGGCGGCCGACGCCGCCGCGGTGCTCGACGCCTGCGGACACGCGACGGCGCACGTCGTCGGGGCGTCGCTCGGTGGCATGATCGCGCAGCGCTTCGCGCTGGCGTACCCGGAGAAGCTGCGCTCGCTGATGCTGATCTGCACGACGCCCGGTAGCGCCCACGCCGCGCGCGCGTCTGACGAGGTGGGGCGAGCCCTCGTCGAAGGTGGCGCGGATCCGTCGACGGTCTACCGTCGCAACGCGTGGTTCATGTACGGCGAGGACACGCGCGTCAGCCACCCGGAGCGCATCGAGGAGGACCTGGTCGAGCGCGGCCGCATCCCGACGCAGCCGGCCGGCTATTTCGGCCAGCTCCAGGCGGCGATGGCGCACGACGTGTGGGACGGGTTGCCGGCGATCACCGCGCCGACGCTGGTCATCCACGGCGACGCGGACATCCTGGTGCCGACCGAGAACGGCCGGCTGATCGCGTCGCGCATTCCGGGTGCCGAGCTGGTGCTGATCCCGGGCGCCGGCCACATGCTGCAGGCCGACGCGGGCGACGCGGTGCGCACCGCGATCCTCGGCTTCCTCTCGAGCGCGATCGCGAAGATTGTTCTCGACGTCGATGCAGCCACCTGATGGGCGCCATTCGGGCCGTTTGTTTCGCAAGCGGCCAAGGAGGGATCCTCATGCGGCGTCTCGCGCTGGTGGTGCTCGTCTTTTCCCTCGTGCCCGCGTCGGCGCGGGGGTGACCGTCGCGGTCTACGAGACCAGCAGCGGACAGCCCACCACGGCAAGCTCCTGCACGGTCTCTTCCGGCGGCGAGCGCACCACCTGCAAGTGACGGTCGCCAGGGCGCTCTGAACCGTCGTACGATCAGCGGAAGTGCGGGATGACGTGCTTGCCCATCAGCTCGATGGTCTGCATCACGCTCGCGTGCGGGATCTTGAACGGGTTCACCAGGCACAGCAGCAGGTCGACCCCCGCCGCCTCGTAGCGCTTGCAGGAGGCGACGCACTGCTCGGGCGTGCCGAGCACGCAGGCGCCGTTCTCGATCAGGTACTCGAGCGTCAGCAAGTCGAGCGCGCCGGCCTCGTCGACGTTCTTCATGTCGGCCGCGTAGGCGTACGAGCCGAGGTCGCGCTTCTTCTCGGCCATCCACGTGGCGAGCGAGCCGATCAGGCGCGCGCCGGCCTTCGGGTACCACTCGAAGGACTCGCGGGCGACGTCGCGCGCTGCCGCCTCGTCCTGCGCGCACAGCGCCATGGTGAACGTGGACGCCTGGTCGTGGACGTACTTGCCGAGCGGCTTGGTGCAGGTCTTGACCGCAGCGCGGTAGATGTCGATCTTTTTCTTGACTTCCTCGGGCGAGACGCCGACCGCGAACGAGCACAGCCCGAGGCCGGCCTCGCCGATCTGCTTGTGGCCGTCCTCGCTCGAGGTCGCGCCCCAGATCGGCGGGTGCGGGTCCTGAAGTGGCTTCGGGTGCACGTTGCGGCGCGGCATCTGCCAGTGCTTGCCGGCGAGCTCGTACTCCTCGTTGGTCCAGCAGCCGACGACGTGCTGAATCGCCTCGGCCCACATCTCGCGCGTCTCGCCCGGGTCGACGCCGAAGCCCTCGAGCTCGGCGCGCGTCGAGGAGCGTCCGGTGCCGAAGTCGACGCGGCCGTCGGAGATCAGGTCGAGCACGGCGACCGACTCCGCGGTGCGCACCGGATGGTTGTACGGTTTGGGCATGAGCCGCACGCCGTAGCCGAGGCGCATGCGCTTGGTGCGGCTCGCGATCGCGCCGTACAGCACCTCGGGGTTCGAGCAGTGCGAGTACTCATCGAGGAAGTGGTGCTCGACGGTCCAGAAGGCGTCCCAGCCGAACTCCTCGCCGGCGAGCGCCTGCTCCAGCGTGTCCTTGTAGGCGCGGTGGTCGCTGTCCTTGGTCCAGGGCTTGGCCACCGGGATCTCGTAGAAGAGCGCGAAACGCATCGATCACTTCCTCCGCTCGGCGCCCGCCCGCGGGGCGAGGCCTTGTACGATGTAGCGGCTGACGAAGCCGCGCACTGCCCGCACGTCGTCGAGGTCGATCACCGCGGACGGCATCACCGCGACGGACAGCATGATGCGCACGATCCACTCCGCGGCCTCGCGCCGGTCGAGGCCGGGACGGATCTCGCCGCGCGCGGCCGCCTCGGCGAGGAACGGCTGCCAGAAATCGATCCAGCTCGCGACCGTGCCCTCGAGGTTGGCCGTCAGGAGCGTCGCGAGGAGGGTGTCGCTCTGGTCGCCCGCCGCGTCCGGAGCGTCGCCGTCGCGCATGTGCTGGCGGATGTATACCGCGGCCTCCGCGACCTGAGTCGCGAGCGTCCGCCGCGTGCGCACCGCCTGCTCGCTGGAGCGCACGAAACGCTCGGCGGCGCGTGCGAGCACGGCGCGCACCAGCGCTTCCCGATCGGGGAAGTGGAAGTACACCGAGCCGCGCGACATCCCGGCCGCCGCCGCGACGTCGCCCATCGACGCGCGCTGCACGCCGAGCCGGCGCAGGCAGCGCTCGGCCGCGTCGAGGATCCGCTCCGGCGTCGCACGTGGGGCCGGATGGGCCGCGATGTGCGCTACCCGGGCCGCTGCCGCATGCTTGGACATTTGAACAATACCTATCAAGTTGTATAAACCCCGCGCAACCGAAGACGGAGGGTGCAAGCATGGCAACGGCAAGCGGTCGGCTCGAGGGAAAGGTCGTTCTCGTCACGGGCGCGTCATCGGGGATCGGGCTCGCGACGGTGGCGCGCTGCCTCGCCGAGGGGGCACGGGTGCTCGGCGCCGATCGCAACGAGGCGGCCGAGGGCGCGCCCGCCGCGGCCGGCGACGAGCGCTACCGCTTCGTGCGCAGCGACGTGACGCGCGAGGACGAGGTCGAGGGAATGGTCGCGCTCGCGGTGCGCGCGTTCGGCCGCCTCGACGGGGCGGTGAACGCGGCCGGTATCGCCGGCGGTGGTCCCGTGCACCTGCTGGATGCGGCGTCCGGCTGGGATCCGGTGCTGGACGTGAACCTGAAGGGTACGTTCCTGGTCGCGAAGCACACCGTCAAGCAGATGCTCGCGCAGGACCCGGTGAACGGCGAGCGTGGCTCGCTGGTGACGATCGCCAGCGTCGAGGGGCTCGAGGGAACCGCCGGCGGCAGCGCCTACAACGCCTCCAAGGGCGGCGTGGTCCTGCTCACCAAGAACGTGGCGATCGACTACGGCCGGCAGGGCATCCGCGCCAACGCGCTCTGCCCGGGCTTCATCGACACGCCGATGTTCGCGGGCGTGCTCGACATCCCGGTGATGGCCGCGGTGCGCGAGCACATCCGCGAGGAGCACAAGCTGCGCCGCTTCGGCCGTCCCGAGGAGATCGCCGCGGTCGCGGCCTTCCTGCTGTCGTCCGACGCGTCCTTCGTGTCGGGGCAGGCGATCGCGGTCGACGGCGGCTACACGGCGGGTCGTGACCACGGCGTGGTGGCGCTGATGGGGCTATAGGGAGGCGCCACGACGCTTGTGTTCTATTGCACGTAGCCGAGGGCGCGGAGCTGGCGGCGGACGTCGCGGGGGACCTCGAGGGGGCGCTCGCCGACCTGTGCGGTCTCGGTGTCGCGCCAGGTCTCGATCAGGCCTGCGAGCTCGGCGGCGCGTGCCGTGTCGTCGGCCACGAGGTCGTTCTTCTCGCCGGGGTCGCGCGTGAGATCGTAGAGGTCGAGTCTTCCTTCCTCGGCTGCCTCGATGAGCTTCCACGATCCACGTCGGATGCCGAATCCCCAGCCCACCTGGCTGAGCCGCCGGCGGCGGCCACCCTCGCTGAAGTAGGGCCGTGTCAAGTAGATCAGCCGGTCCGCGGATAGCGTCGGGGCTGCGCTCAGGGCCGCGAGCAGATCGAGGCCCGCGACGCCCGACGGGGGCGCGGCCACACCGCAGGCTGCGAGGATGGTCGGCAGGACGTCGACCAGGTGCACCGGCTCGGCGACGCGGCGTCCCGGCGCGACCTGGCCGCGCCAGCGCACGACCAGCGGCACGCGCACCTCCTCCTCGAACACGTCGCGGTTGTGCCCCGCATAGCCGTGGTCCCAGAGCCCCTCGCCGTGGTCGCTGGTGACGACGACCAGGCTGCCGGCTTCCCCTGCGGCGCGCTCGAAGCG
>Ga0163151_10003910_pt1 | contig 20752 bp, 19 predicted proteins | sample OliLakLV19MP5IB2_FD_145596 | JGI IMG/M metagenome (GOLD analysis project Ga0163151, IMG submission 145596) | Freshwater microbial mat bacterial communities from Lake Vanda, McMurdo Dry Valleys, Antarctica - Oligotrophic Lake LV.19.MP5.IB-2 | ecosystem: Environmental > Aquatic > Freshwater >... | reverse complement strand
CTTCTATGCGGTCACCTCGATCCACTTCGGCACCACTTGCAACACTAGCGTCATTGGCGCCCTGGACATAACACTCGTCGAGCAAGTCACGTCGTTTGAGGTCTAGCATCCGAGCCTTAAATTCTTTCTTCGTGGCATTCCAGCGGATGTTGGTCGCGAAATAGGTACGTGGGTCGAAGCGCTTGGTTGCATAAATTCGATAGTTATTTTCCTTATTGTCTTCGACCAAGGAAAAAACATCTTTGTCCAGAGGTGTCACATTTTGCGGACGGTCTCCAAAATAAGATTGGGTCAAACCATGGCTGACAGAGCTTATCTGGCAAAACCGAGCCAGCGGTACATCATTGCCTGGTACATGCGCCTCACGCTTTATATTTTGCCCTGAGGTGCTGAGCGCTTGTGAGTACAACTCTTTGCAAAAACCTTCTTCAGCCGCCTCATAACCGAACGCATAAGGAATTTTGAAGTCCACGTTTGTATTTGGCAACATAAGGTCGCGAGTGAAAAGATAGAAGCCCTCCTGAAAATCGATGTTTTCTCGTTTCAGAAATTCTTTGCTGGGCGTTAGAGGATCATGATAGAAAGTTTGCGCACGTGAGGCGAATCGTTGTGGACCTTGACCTTTGACCGCGACTCTAAGTTTTTCCGCCAGCACGTTAGGTCTGCGGTAAAAGTCACTGATGGTGCCATGACGCTGATATGCCACCGCGGGCATAATGAGTGTCAGAAGCAATGTGCTGCCTGTAAGAAACGCAAACAACTCTTTTGTCAGCTGTCCACTCGTATACGCCAAGTAATTGGCGCTAACAAGCAACCCAAGTCCACCGGTAACTGCGATGCTCTTGCCGAATAAGGACTGCGCATCCTTCATCAATTCAAAGTTAACAAACTTACCGACTAACCAGGGGAATTTTGCAGTCAGCAAGTGCAGTTGTGGTGCAACTAAAAAAACGATACCCGTCAGCAAAACGATTGACCATATCACTGCTGTGGTTTTCTGCGCCGCCAGAGGCACTTCTTTATCCATAGCAAGAGAAGCACCACGGGCCGCCATCAAAGCCAAAACAAGGGCCGGAAAAATGAGCAGTTTCACTGGATAGCGAAAACTGGCCAGGGCCGGTGATAGATTGCAGATTGCCGGTGCAATTGGAGTGAACTGACCTAAGGCCATAATCAAGGCACTAGCTCCCACACCAAGCACCACAAATCGCCAGCGCCAGTTTTTGTCGAACAGTGACCAGCAGGCCAAAGTGAAAACGACCGGACCTACATAGCACGACGTAATATAAGGAAGAGAGTTCAAACGAGTTGCAACCAGATTTAAATACTTTGAGCCAAGCAATGTAAGGTCGCCCAGTGGCTGAGCCGCGACCATGTTGAGGCAGTCATACCAATTTGCGCTCCACATCAACACCCATTTCAATTCCAGACCATTTGACCGGGGAGACAAACGAAGCCATTCCGCAGCAGGCAGAATAACCGGTAACGCAAATAGGCAGCCGGAGGTCAAACTCAATATCCGCAGTCCAGCCTGAGTCAGTGCCTGCCGCGGCATTCGATCTTCACGGTAGGCACCAAATGCGGTGACAGCGATATAACCACCGGCCAACAAAGAAGCCGGAACAAATATCTCCGGTCGTCCAGCTGCAATCATTCCGAACATGCAAACGGAGCCACCAAAGATGCGAAACACGTTGGTCCGCGTGAAAGCTGGATCGATACTGCGCAAGAAGAAGAGCAACAGCGGGAACCAGGCCGCGGTGGCCACCAAAGTGTAGTTTGCCGTCAGCGAAAACATGTACCCGCTCATTCCCACAGCAAATCCGCAGACAGCAGCAGCAAGAGCGCCCCAGCCCAGTGAAACTACGAGCAAGTACGCACCACAACCGGCAATCAGTTGATGCAACGCCATGAACGCAGCCAATGCCTGGGAAAATTCCAGGACGACAAACAGAAGCATCGGCGGATAAAACAATCCCGGGGACGGAACCGCTGCCTGGGCCATGCCGCAATACAGATAAGGATTCCACAGAGGAAGCTGCCCCCTGCTATACCCATCAGCTATAAAGCGCGAAAACGGCTCAAAGTAATAAGTCAGGTCCGATTGATAGTAGGAGCGCTGCCCAATGAGCCAGGGAAAGTAGTACCCAACCAAAAGCCCAGCCAAGAGCAGGCAGAAAAACCTGAAACTGCTTGTCAGTTTGCCGTTCACGTTTCCTTCCCAGGCGCAGCAGTACGCGCCATGCCCCAGTAAATAGCCTATTGGGGCTGTTGACTGGGGGCAGTGCCGATGGTGACAGGCTTAGCCATATTGTTGACCGCGGTGGACGCAAAGCCCATCAGGGGACTGACGTATATGGTGGCGGCAATGATCCCAGCGATGCTGAGGGCAAGTGCCAATACTGTTCCGCCTTGCGGATAGGTATTGTTCCTTTCTCCGTCAGGTAAAGCAGCAACGCATCTGGATGGATCTTTGACCACCATCATGATTACGACACGCGTGTAGTAGTAGACAGCCGGCACTGAGGTTACCAGCGCAGCGCCTACCAGCCAATAGCCCAACGTGTTGTACATCTGGAAACCGGCCCAGAAGATAAAGACCTTCGCCAAAAATCCGGCAGGTGGCACTGGCAAGCCGGCCAAATTCAGCAAGCAAATAGCCAGCGCAATCGTCACAATAGGGCGCTTACGGATAAGACCGGACATCTCCTCGATGTTGTCCGTGCCAGTCTCATTTTCTATCAGGATAAGCGCACAGAAAGCACCCAGGTTCATGAACGTATAGACGACCAGATAGAAGATCATCGCACTGAGACCTTCGCTGGTGTTAGCGACTAAACCAATCAAGAGGTAGCCGACATGTGCAATTGATGAGTAGGCCAGCATTCGTTTAAGCGATGTCTGCGCCAGGGCGATCAAATTACCCATGACCATCGACAGAATCGCCAGGGCACCGAGGACCGGACCCCAGTCACTAACGGCACTGCCAAATACTAGTGTGAGCAGACGGATAGCAACGGCGAAACCGCCGAGTTTAGAACCGGCAGCAAGGAAGGCCGTAACAGGCGTTGGAGCACCTTCGTAAACATCCGGCGCCCACATGTGAAAGGGCACCATTGACAGCTTGAATCCAACAACGCTCAACAGCAGGATCAACAAAAGAATCATCACCAGTGACGGCGATTGCGACACGATAGAAACTTTCGGCGCGATTTCGTAATAGTTAGTTGAGCCAGTCAAACCGTAAAGGAACGACAATCCATAAAGGAATGTGGCAGTGGTGGCAGCAGTTGAAAGCAAGTATTTGAGCGATGCTTCGTTACTCTTGCGATCCCTCTTTGCAAATCCTGACAGCAACACACAGCAGATCGTCAAAGTTTCCAGGCCGACAAAAAGCATGATCAAATCTGTGGTACCGGCAAGCAACTGAACAGCAAGGATAGCCGTGAGCAAAATTGCGTAGAACTCACCGCGATTGTTTCCAAACTTGTGTTCGTAGCCCATCGTCATAAAACAAACAATGATGCCAATGGCGTTAATTATCAGTCCGAAGGCTACTGTCAGCCTGTCAATTGTGAACAAGCCTGGGGGGAACAGAAGCTGCCGATCCGGCAAACTGAATTGCTGAAGCAGGAACGCGGTCGAAATGACCAGAAGAATTACCGATACTATCGGCGTAACTGATCGCTGCCTGGGCGCGAATAGGTTAAAGACCGCAGCGAATAAAATACCGACGACCAGAGTAATTTCCGGTGCCATAAAACGCAGCGCGCTAGTGTAAATCTGTAATGCGTCGTTCATCTCGCCTTTGTGATGCCTGAGAAGCTGAAACGAGTTAATTCTACAGAGCTGCAACGTTGGAAATCGCTGTAGTGTAGAACTGCAAATTATTTAACGCTCTAAAATGGATGAATTCTCGACAACATTCGATTTAAGCCGTACGATTTGTATATCGGGCACAGGCACTCAGCTGGAGGTTCACACCTCCATGTCAAGCACTCACAGAAAGTCTCAATAACAGTAATGAATCTAGAATCTCCACGACCTGGTCTTTTGAACGGCCAAGTCCCTTGCTTGCTGGCACTCGAGGATGGCAAAACTTTTGTCGGGCTCAGCTTCGGCGCAACCGGAACGACAACCGGCGAAATCGTGTTTAACACCAGTATGTGCGGATATCAGGAAATCCTCACTGACCCAAGCTATGCCGGTCAGATCATCACGATGACATATCCGGAGATGGGCAATTACGGAACAAATCCGGACGATGTCGAATCACACAAGATCTTTGCCAGAGGGATGGTTGTCAGACACTTGACCCGACGACATAGCTCTCGGCTTGCCACATTTTCGCTGTCCCAGTATTTGCAACAGAGCGGCGTTGTCGGAATTTCCGATGTCGACACACGGGAGATTACCCGTCACATTCGCGACAAAGGGGCGATGCGTTGCGCCATTTCCACTGAGGTATTGGATCCTCAGGCTCTTGTGGAAGTTGCACGGGGGTCTCAGGAAATGGCCGGCGCCGACTTTACGTCGGAAGTGACAACTCCGGAGGTCTACAAGCTAGGCACTAGCGGCTACAAGATAGCCGTGATGGATTTCGGCATCAAACGCAGCATTTTGCAAAATCTCGCCGAATTAGGCTGTCAGTTGACGGTGTACCCGGCTCATACACAAGCAAGTGAAGTGCTCAAGACGAAGCCCGATGCAATATTCCTTTCCAATGGTCCAGGCGATCCAGCAGCGTGCAAAGAAGTCTTGGAGGAGCTACCACATCTGGTGGCATCCAAGTTACCCATCTTTGGCATCTGCCTTGGACATCAGCTACTAGCTATAACGCTAGGCGCATCGACATACAAGCTGAAGTTTGGACATCGCGGAGGCAACCAACCGGTCAAAGATTTGACAACCGGAAAGGTAGAGATCACTTCGCAAAATCACGGATTCGCCGTAGACCAAAACAGTTTGCCGTCCAACCTCGAACTTACTCACATCAATTTGAATGACAACAGCGTTGAAGGATTCCGCCACAAAGACCTGCCCATTTTCTGCGTGCAGTACCACCCAGAAGCTAGTCCCGGTCCGCATGATGCCCGCTATCTGTTTGATCGGTTCAACCAACTCATCGAATCGACTAGAAAGGTAGTCTGAGTGTATAAACTCGCTATTTTCGATTTTGACGGAACCCTCGTAGATTCTGCTCCCGGCATCGTTCAGGTGATGCAAGAAGTCATCGACGAGATGGGTTATTCACAACAGTTACTCGATCGCTGGAGCCATCTTGTCGGCGTGCCTCTGCTGCGCCAGATGGAGTTGCTGTTTCCTGAAAACGAACCGCAGTTTCACGAGGATCTTGCCAACAACTACCGTGACAAGTACGACCGCAAGGCCGTTGAGATCTGCCCGCTCTTTCCCGGTCTTAAGGACATGCTTCAGAGCTTGGCTGACAAGCAAATCATCATTACCGTAGCAACTTCGAAAAGACGCCATTTGGTCGATGCGGTAGTAGACCATCACGGTCTCACTAACTACTTCCAGATGATCGTCGGAGCATCGGATGTAACACATCACAAGCCCCATCCGGAGTCCGTTCACCTGACAATGGAGGCGTTGAGAATCCCGTCGGAGCAGGTCGTTGTCATTGGAGACAGCACTTTCGATCTCGACATGGCACGCAGTGCCGGTGTCGACGCTATCGGCGTTACAACCGGGATCCATACACGTGAATTGCTGCAAAAGTCTGCGCCACGGCACATCGTCAACGGATTACACGAAGTGACGCCACTGATTTTGAATGGGCGACATAAGTAGCAGTTGCCAAGAATCGTCTCATGCGAAATCTTTCTCAGGTAGCGTTACGATCCGATTGGCAACCTCGGAATATATTTGTTCGTCTGCTATCATGTCCTGACCGATCTAATTGCAACCTACGCAAACTAGACCCAATCAGCCTTTTCGGCAACCGGGCATAGCACGTTTTATTCAAGAAAGCTCATCTTTCGAGTTGCCATCCCACGAAGGTCACAATGCACACACTTCTTCCGTCGGAAAAAATCGCATCCGCACTGCTTTGCGCGATTTTCAGCGTCAACGTTCTGCCAGCACTTGCAGCAGAATCTACCGCAGAATCTACAGCAGCGACTACTTCGACTCAGGTCGCGACACCGGCAAGTAGTGTTTCCGCTCCAGCCGCCGAAAGCGTCGCCAACCCAGTTGCCAGCTCAGCAGACCCTGCCACTGCTGCCAGTGAAGAAGCGGCACCCAAAATTATGTGGAAGCCAGGACAGAGTCTTGAGACATCCACAGATACAGAAGACATCGTTGCCACTTATGACATCGATCTGGCTCGTAGGCAAGTAGCTGCTTATGGCGACAGTCCGGAAGCATCTTTCATCCTCGCCATCGCCCTAACGCGCACCAGCCGTGTAGAAGAAGCGCTCAAAGAAGTTCAGCGTGCTCGCAGATTAGCAGAGTCTAAGGGTGGACCTGCCTATTTCGACAAAATGATCGCGTCTTACGAAAAGATGCTCGTCAGTTACCCCAAAGACAACCAAGTTAGATACGGATTGGCCTGGGCCTATTACATGAAAGCTTACTTGCTCGGCAGACACTCTCGAAAGGTAGCGGCATGGAAAGCTGGGGCCGCGGCGCAAGCGCAAGCACTGGCCAACGGCACCACATCCGGTGCTGCCACAGGTGCCACCAAATCCGGTACTTCAGGCAAGGACATCGGTAAGGCGCTAAGTTCGGGCAATATTGCTGCCATTGCAGGGTCTGTAGCTTCGATGGTTATGGGTCAGGGAAATCCCGGCGATTTGCCGCATATTCCAACTGCGCTGGAGAAAGTAGACCCGGCAGACATTCCGCAAATCAAAGGTTTTTACGATAAGGCTCTGAGCCAGATCGACGAGATTCTGAAAACAGAGCCAAATGATATTTGGTCTGTTGTTTACAGCGCTCACCTGAAAGCCGAGTACACCGGCAATCTAGAAGGCTCCATGAAAGTGTGGCGCCACGTTGCAGCGAACAATCCGAACAATCCAGCACCGTTCTTCTTCCTTGGTGAAGGTTATCTAAAGCAAGGCAATCTTAAAGAATCGATCAATCACGTGTCCAAGGCCATCGCCTTGCGCGCTCTGGGTAACTGAGGAACATTAATGTCCGTTGCGTCTCAAGCATCGATGGTCTTTAACAAAAATCTGCTGAAGTTATTGGCCGCTTTGTCGATTCCGGCTGGCATTGCCTGGCTATTCTTCTATTCGCAACACCTGGCAGAAATTGAAGTCGACGCGTATAAGAAGGAACAGAAAATCAATCCGGTTAACGAAAAAACGATTATTGAAAATTACGCCATGAAGGAAATTGACGATCTGAACCGCATCCGCTGGCAACTTGTGGCGAAGAAAGGGACAGTGATGCCCAACAATAAGGACATCGAGCTAGTTGAAGTGAACGTCGAATATTTCGATCCGACAACCAGAGAACTGAAGATGCGCCTGACCGCTCCTTTCGGCGAAGCGAACCAACAAACCAAGTACGTCAAACTGCAATCTCGAGACGGAAAGAAAGTCGTGGCTGAGGGCCAGGGCGGCAAAGCGAAGCTCATAGCCAACGTGGTTGAATTAATTAAAAAGAATCAGTTCTTGGCTTCAGGTGGTGTTATCATCGACTGGCCCGGAGTAGCCAAGGTGACCGGAGATACAGCATCAGGCTTGACTGACCTGTCATCCGGACCAAAAGACTTCAAAGTTATTGGCAATACACACGCAGAAATCGTGATGAAGTAGGACCCCGGAATTTTGGCTATGAGAAACGCAAAAAGCTTCCTGATTAGTTTGTTGGCATTGACACCATTGATGGTGCCAATATTAAGTGTCCAGGCACAGGCACCGGCAGCCGCACCATCGGGACCGATCGATATTCGCGCCAACGAACAGGAATTTGCCGAAGGGCAAGTGATTGCCAAAGGCAACGTTAGAGTCACCTACCAGGATAGTGTCGTGGTAGCACCACTTGCAACTTTGTTTAAAGATGCGGCCGGAAATCCCCAAAGGGCAATTTTTACCGGACACCCGCACTTAACGCAGGGCACTAACAAGATCGATTCAGATACGCTCACGTTTGAGATCCTGACATCCAAAATTATCGCCACCGGTCATGCGCACTCAGAAGTCATATCCAGTGGTGGAGATGAAGCTAAAAAGCCTAAGGTGGCAACTAACGCGCCCAGCGGAGTTGTTTTCCCGACAGCGGAATCTGATGCACAAAAGGAAAAGGAAGCATCGCTTGCCGATGAGCTAAGCAGCTTATCAAAGCCCTCTGGCAAAGCAGACAAGTCCGCTAAACCGGAAAAGCAAGAAAAAATCATTACCGACTCGGATAGGCAAGAATACGATCGTGCATCCGGCCGATTCGAAGCCATGGGCAATGTTCGCGTTCAGCACGGTGAAATTTTTGTCAAAGCAGACAAGCTTCAATTGATCTACGGCCTAGACAGCAAGCCTGAAGCAGCAGTCTTCACAGGCAACGTCGACGCAATGCAAGGCAAGAACAGCACCAAGGCCGATACCATGACCTACTCACTTGCCACCAAGCGATTGCAAGCCACCGGGCACGTTAAGTCCACCGTCATTCAAGAAAACAAAGACGGTAAGGGCGGTGTCAAACCTAAAAACACGGTCGGGTTCAAAGATCCAGTAGGTATGCCTTCGGCGAATGCTGCAACCGCAACTGCACAACAACCGAAGGAAGACGTGATTGTAATCACGTCTGATTCTCAAGATTACAGCCGCGAAACCGGGCGGATGTCTGCCAACGGAAATGTCCGGGTCTTTTACCAGGACACCATCGGTGCCGGACCTACCGCCATCCTTGTGAAAAACGCAGAGGGAAAAACCGAGCGGATTGTTTTCACTGGACGTTCGCAAATCAGCCAACCTGGAAAACGCTGGATTGCTGATCGTATAGAAATGACTATGGAAGACAAGAAAGTAATCGCAACAGGCAATACCAAAGCTCTAATACTGCAGCCAACGAAGGAACAACCCAAGGCGCCCGAAACGCAATTGGCACGTCGCAGCGGCAACAGTCTCAGCGCAACAAGAGTTGACCCAACCAGATGACAATACTAGTTGAGAATCTTCAAAAGAGTTACGGCGGAAGACGAGTTGTAGACGGCGTAAGCTTTCACGTAAACCCGGGCGAAGTGGTCGGATTACTTGGGCGCAACGGTGCCGGTAAAACCACATCTTTCGATATGGTGCTCGGGCTGGTTAAGCCTGAAAAGGGCAGCATTCGCTTGGATGACACGCAATTGGCGAAAATGCCAATCCACATGCGAGCGCGACTAGGCATCAGTTATCTACCGCAAGAAGCTTCCGTATTCCGTAAATTGTCCGTTTGGGACAATTTACGCCTTGTCCTTGAACTGCGTGGCATGAGCCGCAGAGAGCAAGCAGAGCGCATCAAAATTTTACTCGGAGAATTCGGTCTGGATCACCTCGAGCACACCATGGCCGTACAGCTTTCCGGTGGTGAACGTCGCCGGCTAGAAATTGCTCGCTGTCTGGCTAACGAGCCCAAATTCATTCTGCTCGATGAACCATTTACCGGAGTTGACCCGATTTCAATATCGGACATTCAAAGACTAATTCGCCGGCTGCGTGACGAATGGGGCTTGGGAGTGCTGCTTACCGACCACAACCCGAGAGCAACCCTGAAGATCACAGACAGGGCCTATCTAATAGATCACGGCAAAATTCTTGTTAAAGGCACGTCGCAAGAAGTGGCCGAAAGCCCAATTGCACGGAAACAATACCTCGGTGAGGACTTCTCGCTATGAGTACAGCTGAGCTAGAACGACCAGTAAGAAGTAAACTGGAGCGATCGGAACAAGGTCCACAGTGGGGATCTTCCTTCGGCTGGAAACTTCTCGACGGCTACATTGCAAACGAATTTTGGCAGCCCTTGCTGTTCGGCGTTGGTATCGTAACGGGCGTATGGTTCGGTGCAGACCAGCTCAAAACCATTTTCAACTTAATCATGAAAGCCGGTGTGCCACTAAATTTGGCGATGATGATCATCGGTCTGCACTTACCGGCAATTATCGTGATGACAATCCCTATCGGTGTATTGCTCGGTACGTTGCTGGTCTTCAACCGCATGAGCGGAGATTCGGAAATTATCGCTCTGCGTACCAGTGGCGTTAGCTTTTATCGAATCATGGTGGCACCTTTGATGTTCGGTATCATCACGAGCATCGTCAGCTTTGGCATCAACGAATATGTGGTGCCAATTGCCAACAGAACTTCCAAGAAATTGGAATTCGTCGCCCTCTATAAAAGTGAGATGCCTGCTGGGTCGGCGAATTTCACTTATATGGAACGCGGCAAGGATATGGCGCTCAACAGAGTGTTCTATATTGGGCACCATGATGGGCAATCAATCCACAACATAATTATTCTCGACTTCACCCGCGCCAAGCTCGTGCAGATCGTCAGTGCTGCCACCGGCAAATGGAACCACGGCGAATGGATCCTGGAGAAGGGTCGGACCTATGCATTGGCCGGCGATAGTGATATAACGCGGATCATGCAGTTCGACAAGCTAAATATGCCCGGGGTCAAAAACGCTCAGGCAGCGCTTGAGACGCAGAAAGTGGCACCAAAAGACATGAGCATGATCGAGCTCTGGAATTATATGGAAGTGCTTAAGGCTTCCAACGCCTTGGGCAACGATTTGCTTGTGCGTTTCCACCAAAAGTTATCACAACCACTGGCATGCTTGATCGTCGCCTTGGCCGGCGCGCCATTAGGTCTACTTGCACGGCGAAGCCGAAGCAACATCGGACTGGTTTATAGTGCCGCAGTTGTGTTTGCCTACTACGTGCTGGTATCGACATCTGGTGCCCTCGGTGAATCCGGACGATTGGATCCCATGCTTGCGGCTTGGTTACCTAACATAGTGATTGGCAGCGTGGGACTCTTAATCCTATACTTTAAAGCCAAGTAGGATCAATTTTGATCTCCAGCTAGCGGTGTCATACGAGCTAACCAAACGGCGTTCGATTAAATCACACTCGCGGTCAAGCACCACAAGGCAATATCTGTTAACAAAATCGAACGCCTCTTCACCACGTAGTTGTGTGAAAAAATCGCACGCGCCAGTCATTCATCCACAAAAATCAACGTCTGGTCGATGATCAAAGCTTTCGCCCAGACTCCGACATTGTGCCACCAGAAAAGCTGGTCGGCATGACGTTCCTACCTGGCACGCACATTCGGAGCTTTGATGGCTGCATGTTTCCATCTGCACGTCACTACCCTGGACTACGCATAGTGACTGTGTTCGTTATTGTCAGCGGTCTGATGGACGCAAATCTAATCCGCACACGGAGCTTTACCGCTTAGGCAAGATCTTAATATCAACACTTGCAGCCGCCACCGCCAAAGTTCCCCTTAGAAGGCGGATATTTGCTGGGGTTTGCTCCTCTTTACTAACCGGCTCAACCGGTGCTATTCCTGAGGTTGGGACCAATTTTATGCAACACCACGAAACGCGCATCTGACCATGCGCAGATCGAACATTGCTGTAGGCGGATCGAAACCTGTACGAAGCGCATGTTCGCGCATCGCGCAGAAGGGGGAAAGATGTTGTCCAAGGCTTGGGATCTCGTCAAATCTACAACTGTTGAAGGTGAGCTGTTGCGGCCTTCCGAAGTTAACGAACTGCATAAGCGTTTGGTGCGTATGCGCACCAAACAACAAGAGAGGGAAAATGTAGTCCGCACCAACCTTCCGTTGAACGCAACTCAAGACACCAGAAACTCATACAGAAAAGGCTTTGCCCACTGGTTTTCACCCATGCGCGATAGTGATATGGCGTCGGAAGTATTCTATCAGGAAGTGCTCGTGAAGCTGACTGCTAATGGCGAAGCAGCATCATTATTGGAATACGAAAAAATGTGGACGCGGCATGTAATTCGAAATACCGCTGAGGACATGTGGACGGATCCGATGAGCAGTCAACCGATGTCGCGAAGGGCAATGGAACTACGTATTGGCGGCATCGACAAGAAGTTGATCGACACATCAGTAGAACGCCTGTGCACCAATGATTTCGCAGAGGATGAATCACTCATTATCGAGCAGTTCAACGCAGACGAAATCAAATTGATCCCACAAAGAGACGAACCACCGGCGGACGAAACAGCGCATTGACAGAGCAAGAGTGGCTGGCTTCTGATTGTGCCTAGAGGTATCTAGGCACCGAGCGCTCTGCACTTTTGCCACCATGAAGAAGAAGGATGACAACCAATTGAGTACCTTGGAGGGTCGACGATGAACGTAATTTCCCAACAAAATATGGCACACGGACTGGACGCTCTAGAATGCGGTCGGTTTGAAGATGCTATTGGCTATTTTTCTTCAATGTTGGAGGACATGCCGGACAACTGGCACTGCCGCACGAATCTGGCGGTTGCATACCTTCAGAATGGACAGATGCTGGCTGCCAGAACCCAACTCATTTACATTGCAGAGAAATGCCCGGTTGTATCGGAGCGTCAGCAAGCTCTGTCATTGTTGAAGGACATTTTCTACCAAGAGACATTTGCGATGGCAGCCGATGAAAAGCTTCCAGCAGGATGGTTGGGAGCGCCATCCGCCTAAAGCGGCATTCTTTGCCAAACAGCAAGGAACCAACGATTGTATATAGCCAACCCGGGAGGGATCAATCCCTCCCTTTCAGCGATAAAGTTCCCACAGCTGCGTCTAACCGAGTTCGACTAGAATGCAGGGCCCGCCATGGATCACATTGATTCCAGCCTTTTCAGCTTTCTCAACTGCGGCGGTGCTTTCTGCACCAGGCTGCATCCAAACATTTTTGACACCAGCAGCGATGGCATCGTCTACGACTTTCTCTGTCACCGCAGGTGGTGTTATGACCGAGATCGATTCCACTGGCTCCGGCAGATCCGCAAGGCTGGAGAATACTGGCTTGCCTTCAATTTCTTTGACACGAGGATTGATTGGATAAGCCTTCATGTTATGGCGTAAATACGTCATGTAGGTCTTATGACCATACTTCGACGGATCGTCGCTGGCTCCGATGACGGCGAAGGCCGGCGCTTTTAAAAACTGTTGGATCTTTTCTTTTCCGTTCATGGGCCTGAGATTATGTTTCGCTAACTAACGACGCTTATACTCGCACATTTTTTTGTGCAGGGTTGAATTTATCAGCTTTTCAGCTCAATGCGCAACGTTCGGACATTACGTATTGACTCTTCCTGACTTCCCCATTAATCTGCCCTATATATTGATGGCGTATCGGCACCATAGATGACCAACTCACAAGCTACCCTGTTTACACCAAGACGAACTCATACACGCGCCTGGTTGATCCTGTCAGCCGTAGCTGTGGCAGCTGCCGTGCCAATTCTTCCGCTGCGTTTCCTCGGGATTCCCGGACCAGACTTTCCGGATGTGTCCCAGGTGGTAACCACCAGTAAAAACTGGCTGAGCCAGATGACCTCTCGCATGGACGTTGTCGAAGATCGGGAGCGGGAAAAAACGCCTTCCTCAGTAGCCTCTCCAGCCGATCAAGTTAAGATGCTGGAAGCGGCCGTAGATCAACTTAAAGCAGAAGTTCAGTTGTCCCCTGACGATCCGTCCCTGCAAAACCGCTTGGGTCTGGTGTATTTAAGCCTGGGAGACGCCGAACAGTCTTGCCAGTATTTTCAAAAAGCCGTCAGCTTGTCACGATTAGGCATTACTGCTGCCAATGCCAAGATTGGCGAGTTCCGAATCGCAGGCAAAACCAAAGAGGCGGGCTCGGCACTTCTGGATGCGTCCAAACTGAACGTTGACCTGTCGGCAGCCCACAGCAATCTTGCACGTGTGTACGAGAAGCGCGGCGAGCACGACAAAGTCATCAGCGAACTCGACCTCCTTAACAAAGAAGGGGTGCTGTTCAACAATGCTCCTGTGGACGCTCAAGCTAATAACAGCAGAACGACGATGCTGAAACCCCAGATTGCCAGAGATCTTGCCAGAGCTGAGGTTTTGCTGCAATCAAGACAGTTGCAACCGGCAGCAGATGAATATCGACGGATTCTCGCTCAGGATCCCAATATAGCGATGGCCCATCATCGGCTCGGCACAGTTTTGGCCTTGAGCGGCAATCCGGCATTGGCAGTTGACGAACTCGAGATTGCCGCTCGGCAGGATGGCGGCTCCCCGGAAATTCAAAACGACCTTGGACTGGCTTACCAGATGATAGGTCAACATGAGCAGGCAGTAAAAGCCTTCGAACGAGCACTGGCGCTAGAGCCCCGATTGACGGAAGCGGCAATCAACCTCAGCAATGCCTACTCGACGAATGGCCGGACCCAGGACGCGGCTCAGGTCTTATCGCAAGCAATTGCCAGCAATCCGGGCAATGCTAAAGCCCACAACAACCTGGGCACACTGTTCTCGATGGAAAGTAAGTGGGGAGCGGCTTTGTACGAATTCCAGAAGGCCGTAGCTCTTTCGCCGAGCATGCCTTCGGCGCATTACGGACTGGGCTCGGTATTGCTTCAGACTAAAAGCTACATGCCGGCTGTTCGTGAATTTAAGCAAGCTTTGGCATTGAATCCCAACTTCACAGAAGCACAGACTAAAATTGAAGAGGCCTACCGCAAGGCAGGAATGGCACAGGCACTTTAGTCAGTTTCCATGGAACGCATTTTTCTCATAGGTCCTCCTGGAGCCGGCAAGACAGCCTGTGGTCAGGCTTTGGCCGAGAAACTCGGTTGCCAATTCTTCGACACAGACCAATTGATCGAACAAGCTGAGTCTCGCAAACTTTCTCATATTTTTTCCACAGATGGCGAGGCGCACTTTCGACTACTTGAAAGCCGGCTCTTGGACGAGTTGGACTCGATGAAACTAGCAGGGCAGAAGGTTGTATTCGCTACAGGTGGCGGACTGCCTGTTTACAACGACAACCTCCGACGGCTCAAGCGCCTCGGTAATGTGATTGCTCTTTACGCAGATTTATCAGTGTTGATAGAGCGTGTAAAATCCAACGCAGACCGCCCACTGCTCGTTTACCGGGAAGCAGGGGAAGCTGACAAGCAGCTACGAAATCGGTTGTCTGATCTTCTTGAACAAAGGTCATCCGTGTATGCTCAAGCGGGGTATAAAATTGACACATCTTGTCTAAAGCCAGACGAAGTTGCCGATGAGATAGTTAGAATTTTGTACGAAAACTAAGCCGCTCGGTCATTTGCAGACGAAGGAGTTCGCATTGTCAGTCACCCAGGAAGAACTGATGTTTCTCCAATCGCAATTGGAAGGGCTCGAATCAATTTTTCTCGAACTAATTCCCTTCGGCGTCGAGTTAAAGCGCCAACAGGTGCAGGACTACTATGAAAAGCGCTTCGAGCAAGCAACCAAACCAACTGCCAACGTGGCAGAAACAGAGCTTAAGCGACAATTCAATACCAAAGCAAATAATGTCCGGAACCTGGTAGATAGCGCTGAATCCCTTGGCGATGCGGGGAACAAGCTGAATCTCATTCGTGCAGCTGCAACCTTGCCAGACGAGCGCAGCAAGCCGTTGAAGGCCAATGTTGGTCCCTTTTGCCACCAGCTTCTTTATGAAAGCAGAGTCGATCCTGCCAACTTTGAAGCCATTCAAGCCAGTAGCGAACTAGGGCACGTTGAGGCACGGGTGCTGCTTGGTTCAGTAATGTTCCTGATTGCAGAAGAAGTTGATTTCGCCGAAAGCACACTACCGGTGAAAGACTTGCTCCAAAAGCTGATCAAACTTGCCGGCTCCCGCGGCTTGCTTGCTCGAAACGATCCGTTTTTGATCGAGGCACAGTGCGCTTTAGAAGCGATGAACGACGAAACGTGAAATGAAAATTCTCATTTTGCACGGCCCAAATCTCAATATGCTCGGACTGCGAGAGCCCGGTGTATATGGGTCAGCAACGCTCAGCGACATCGACAGCAGTATTCGGAATGTTGCCGAGGAACTGGCGTTGGACGTCGACATACTGCAGTCAAATATAGAAGGCGAATTACTGACGGCGATTCAAAAAGCACCTGATAGCCGAATTGACGGCATCGTGATCAATCCAGCAGCATATACACATACATCAATCGCCCTTCGCGATGCACTCCTGGCTATCAATCTGCCATTTATCGAAGTACATATTTCGAACACGTTTGCCCGTGAGAACTTTCGCCACCACTCATATCTATCTGATATCGCATCTGGCGTAATAATTGGGTTTGGACCAGTTGGTTACCTGCATGCATTACGCGCATTGCATCAACTACTCAAGGTTACACATGCGGCAAACGCTGATTCTGCGCCGTCCGACACAGCCTGAGAGTCTTGTAAAAGAATATTCATTGTCCGGTTCCCAGCCCGGAACCGCGATCTACTATAGTATTGGCCAAGAATATGGAGTTCCTGATGACAATATTTGCCGGAATCACCAGCAGCAAAACCATCGCACTTGCGTTTGCAGCAATGGGATCGCTAATGATGTTCGGCGCGCCGGCACTTGCCGACGATGAAGTGGTCAAGGAACCAGCCAAAGACGCAGATTCTAAGGTTGCAGCCGACGTAGGCAAGAAGTCGTATAAAGACGAAGCCGTACGCCATTATAATCGCGGTCATGATCTGCATAAACAGGGCTTCTTCAATCAAGCTGTCGCCGAGTACAAAGCCGCTCTCACGGCTGACGAACGTATGGAAGAAGCCCATACAAACCTTGGACTAATTTACGCCGCACAGAAGAATTACGGTAAAGCGATGGACGCTTTCAAGAAATCGCTGGTGCTCAATCCAAATCGCACCAACGCTTTAAACGGCTTAGGTACTGTACTTTACGCCAAGAATCGCCTACCAGAAGCGATGGAACAGTGGAAGAAAGCTGTAGAGATTGATCCCAATTTTGCATCGGCACACTTCAACATGGGCAATGCTCTCGAGAATGAAAAAGACTTCAAAGGGGCAATTGAAGCGTATGTAAGCGCAATTTCCATCAGCCCATCATTGGCAGATGCATACTATCGCATCGGAAGCATATACGCCAAGCAGAAACACCCCGCTCAAGCAAAACTCTTGCTGACACGCGCCATCGACTTGCAGCCAGCGGCAGAATTTGTGCGAGAGGCCAAGAAAACCATCGCTTCGTTAGATAGCGAATACAGCAATCGGGCCGCTGATGAACCGGAAGTCAAAATGAACATCATGGCTCCGCCCACGGGTCCGTCAAGCGGCGGTTAAGCCTAAAAATGAGCGCTGCCACCGATTCGAAGAAACAAACCATCGCAAACCTCATCGGCGGAAATATCGTCGACGACGGCGACAGAGTTGCAGTCTGCATTAAAGGGCTTGTGGACGGATTTCCGGCCACGATGGAAGCAATCTATGCTGGTTGGCCCTTTGGCGTTGTCTATACGCTCGAGACTACCGTCCTGACAGACCAATTGCAGCCACAGGCGGATGGACGGATTACGATCTACCCACGGGTAGGCCGCGGCATGGCTAGCTTTTTCACGAAGCTATTTCTCTTCGAATCCAGCGGCCTGTCAGTGGGCGATAAAGGTCTGGAGAAGATTTTCAATTTCTCTTATGAAGAGCGAGAAGTAGCCGAGCGCTTTATCCACTACCCCGGTATCCGCGAGCTGCTAATCGGCCTGGAGAATGTCTCTAAATTTTCGGAATTAGTTGTGCGCCCAGGCGTTGGCATTTACTTGGCCCAGCCTGGATGTTTTGATTCTCTGGAGTTCGATGTGTGCCGCAACACGTTTCAAACCCTCGGAGCCATTGGCAAGGTGCTGTTCGAGGCTTTCTAAGTGCTACACTGAACTGAGATTCTGAGACTCGGAAAAGCATGGTCCAAGCGAGAAATCAAACTGACACACTGTTCGTCATTCGAAGCAGCCAGCGTAAACGCGCAATTAAGATCAGCGTGTGCGTATTAGCTTTGGCTGGTCTTGCTGTCGGTGCCTGGTTCGGTTGGCAAACATACACCACAGCAAACAAACCGTCCATTGATCCGCGCAACATACGCGAAGTCAAACGTGGATCTATCGATGTTCACATAAGCAGTACAGGAACCATTCGCCCTTATAACCAGGTTAAGTTGAGTCCCAAATACACAGGGCTGCTGCGAAATCTATATGTTCAACAAGGCGATAAAGTCACGGCCGGGCAAGTCGTTGCCGAGATGGACGACAGTAACCTGCTGGGCCAGGTGCAGGCAGCAGAAGCAGCCTTCCAGGCAGCAAAAGCTAACTACGAGAAAGCTTTGCACGGCAGCCGCCCCCAAGAACTGATCGATTCTGACGCCCAGCTGCGTAAAGCCAAAGCAATGGTGCATGGAGCCACGATGGCCTGCAACCGCAGCAGAGCTGACGTCAAGGCGATGGAAGCAGCGGTTGTGCGCGATGAAACCAATGCTAAAAGGCTGGCAGTGCTCGCCAAGCAAGGGGCAATCTCAGATCAGGATCGTCTCAATGCCGAGACCCAGGCGCAAGTTAGCAATGCCCAACTGGATCGCGCACGACAGGATCTAAAACAGACTGAATTTGCTTTAGCGCAAGCAATGAATGACTCGGAAAGCGCCACACAAAAATTGAGCATGGTCAAGGAAGGCCTGCGCATGGAGGATGTACGCGCCTCGCAACAGTCCATGTTGCAAGCCGCGGGCAATTTGCACTTTATCCAGAGTCAAATGAATGATACGAAAATTCGCGCACCGTTTGCTGGAGTGGTGGCACAAAAATATGCCGACGTCGGTGCAATTGTGACACCGACAACAGCAAGCGCGACCAATTCAGCCACATCCAGCTCAATCCTCTCCTTAGCCGGCCGGCTTGAACTGGTCGCATCGGTTTCAGAAACTGATATAGAAAACATTGAAAACGGACAACCCGTCGTGATCACAGCAAGCGCATATCCAACCATGATGTTCCACGGGCACGTAACGCTTGTGGCACCGGAGGCCATTGTGACGCAGAACGTCACCAGCTTCGAAGTGCACTCAGCAATCGACGATGACCCCGGGCATCGGCTCCTTTCCGGCATGAACGTGAACGCCGAATTCTCGGCAGGCAAAAAGAACGGCGTGCTGATAATTCCTACGGTGAGCGTGGTCAGCAAACGAGGCAAAACTGGTGTTTTCGTACCAGGCAAAGACAATGCACCACAGTTCAAGCCCGTAAAAATTGGCACCACAACGGATAGTTCAACAATAGTCGTAGAAGGGCTCAAAGAAGGCGACAAGATCATGGTCGGTCTCACCAAAGAGCAGCTGCTTGAGCAAGGTTATACCGAAAAGAACATCTTCAGCTCCGGCAACAGTGGTGGCAGCGGCGGAGGCAAACCAGACATGCCGCGCGGTCTAAAAAACAAACTGTAAATCTATGAACCTACTTGATCTGGTTAAGCTGGCATGGAAAAGTATCGTATCGAATCGGATGCGTAGTGGTCTTACAGTCCTTGGAATTATTATCGGCATTGCGGCGGTCATTGCATTGCTGGCAATCGGGCAAGGCGCAAAAATCGAAACTGATAAGCAAATCCAGACTCTCGGAACGAATCTAATCTTCGTTCGCTCCGGAGCTGCCGCAGCAGGCCATGTGTCAATGGGAACTGGCTCATCGAACACACTGACCTGGGAGGACGCAAACGCGCTGGCCAAAATTTGCCCTGCCATAGAACAGGTGGTGCCTGGCCTTCAGGGTCCACAACAGGTACAGTTCGGCAATTTCAATACCAACACTACAATTTGCGGCGTCACCGCGAATTATCCTTTTGTGCGTAGCTTCTATCCGAAGACCGGTAGATTCTTCAACGAAGCTGACATGGACAAGAACGCCCGCGTTTGCTGTTTAGGAGAAACGGTTGCCGAGACTCTGTTTGGAGATGAAGATCCAATTGGAAAAACAGTGTTGATCAAAAGTGAGTGGTTCAAGGTAATCGCCGTCATGGAACATAAAGGTGCTTCCATGTTTTCCGACCAAGACGATCAAGTATTCATCCCTCTGTCCACCGGCATGTACCGAATGTTTGGCTACAAACCGGCGCGCGGAAGGACCGTCGCATTCATTATGGTGCAACCAAAAAGCGCTGATGATGTACTGCCTGCTGTCTTTCAAATCACAAATGTCTTGCGCTTGCGGCACAAGATTCGTCCGCCTGCAAACGATGATTTCATGCTTCGCACCCAAGCAGAACTAATGCAAACTGCAGACTCGATAACTACGGTCTTCACCATGCTCTTGGGCTCCACTGCGGGAATTTCGCTTCTGGTTGGAGGTATCGGCATCATGAACATTATGCTGGTGTCCGTTACCGAAAGAACGCGCGAAATCGGCATCAGAAAGGCGATTGGCGCGCGACATGGCGACATTCTCTGGCAGTTTGTCATCGAGGCGATGGTACTGTCGTTTACCGGCGGGATAGTCGGAATTCTACTTGGAATAGGCGCATCACATGCGGTGGCATATTTCGCAAAATGGACAACTGTTGTAACACCAAGCTCAGTAATGCTTTCGTTCGGAGTTTCGATTGTAATCGGCATGTTCTTCGGAATTTATCCTGCGCGTCAGGCGGCGCGCCTAAATCCTATCGATGCTCTGCGGGCTGACTAACTTTAAGAAGCGAAACGATCAGCGACCGCAAACCCACATCTGCATCTGGTTCCCCATCGGCATCTTCAATGGTCACGTAGCCGGAGGCACCT
>Ga0163151_10003907_pt1 | contig 20758 bp, 20 predicted proteins | sample OliLakLV19MP5IB2_FD_145596 | JGI IMG/M metagenome (GOLD analysis project Ga0163151, IMG submission 145596) | Freshwater microbial mat bacterial communities from Lake Vanda, McMurdo Dry Valleys, Antarctica - Oligotrophic Lake LV.19.MP5.IB-2 | ecosystem: Environmental > Aquatic > Freshwater >... | reverse complement strand
TAATGCAACTAACAATTATTTTTACAAAAATTAATTCGCTTTAAATTAATATATTAGGGTTGGTCTGAACCAATACCAACTATTTAGCAGTATTTTAAAATGGATTGTGATGCTATTTCTATGAAGCAGTGATATCCCAATGGAGCCTAAAAATTATTGTTAAAAGAATATCAATAAATTCAGGTTGGATCAGCCAGAAATTTATTGAAAAAAATTAATCCCCTTTAATTAATCGAGTCATGACAACAGATAACAAACACTTAATTGAAAAGATTAAGAAACTTGAAAAAGAAAATGCTTCTCTTAAACAAAAGCAAATAGAAATTACTGAGGCGAAGGAATTGTATTTGAAAATTTTTGAAGAGTTTCCAGCCCTTATTTGGCGTGCTCGTTTAGACAAATTATGCGATTATTTTAATAAGACATGGCTCGAATTTACTGGCCGAAGCATGGAACAAGAATTCGGGAATGGCTGGACAGAAAGTTTGCATCCAAACGATTTTGACGCTTGTTTAAATACCTATGTTAAATGTTTTGACAAGCGAGAAGCTTTTGTAATGGTGTATCGCATGAAAAACCGATTTGGGGAGTACCGATGGATTCGTGATTATGGCAGTCCATTTTACGATTTAGACAATTCCTTTTTGGGTTATATTGGTTCATGTTACGACATTACTGATATAAAGGAAAATGAAATTAAACTCCAAGAATTAAATTCAAACAAGAATAAATTCTTTTCCATTATTGGGCACGATTTAAAAGGGCCATTCAATGCCATTATTGGATTTAGCGAATTACTGGTTGAATTTGTGAAGGAGAAAGACTTCGAAAAAGTAGGAGAAATTGCAGAGGTAATGTTACAATCTTCGAGGAGAGCCATGAGTTTATTGTCAAATTTGATTAAATGGTCGCAAACACAATCTGGAACAATAGAATATAATCCTGAGCATTTTAACTTACTTAAAATGGTAAATGAAGTAGTTCAATTGCTTGAAGGCGTAGCCAGTCAAAAATCAATAACAATTAACAACCTAGTAGATCCCAAAAGCACAACTTTTGCAGATAAGGAAATGATTCAGACTGTAATTAGGAATTTGATTTCAAATGCCCTAAAATATACACATGCGGGCGGTAAGGTGGAGGTTTCTTCAAGTTTTTCCAACGAATTTTTAACGGTAAAAATAAGCGACAATGGTGTAGGAATTCCCGCTGAAAAAGTTAATAATTTATTCAACATAGCAGAAAGACATTCAACACCTGGAACACAAAATGAAAAGGGAACGGGATTGGGTTTGTTACTTTGCAAAGAGTTTATTGAAAAACATTCAGGAAAATTGGAGGTAGCAAGTGAGGTCGGATTTGGTTCTACCTTTTCATTTACCCTGCCAATTGGAGAAAATCAAGACAAAATAATTAGTCCATTAGAACCGCAACACACCTCGGCTAAAGATGAAATTTGAGGAGGGGGTAGCCTAGGAGAAAGGATGTTATTTAAAAAGCTTCCACAGCCTCTGGCAATGTTAATCATAATGCTTAATCTGGCCCGTCCTAATTGATTTTTATAGGGAAACATAGGTTAATAGAAATATTGTATATCATTCGGCTTTGCAAAGAAAGAAAATGGGCGTTTCGTTCTTATCACAAATACAACCGTAGCTACTTGTTTTCGACTCTTTCTATTGCGCTTACGAGGCTTAATAGGCAGTTCAATTTATTCAGCTCCTATACACTTACCTACAGGAATATATGTTCCCGTTTTCACCTAATCGTTCACCACAAAAAGAGTTTCCGCTTATTGCAGCATTAGTTGGTGTAAAGACTGCACTTGACTGTCGTCTTTGGAAGGCCTCTCAAATTCGTTCTGGTAGCATGGCAACTCGCTTCGCTTGAGTTCCACTACTTTATTTAACCACTGAACCGCCAATTTTTTGCAGGTGCAGTTATAGGCTTGCGTTTCTGTCTGTTGTTGGTTACAACCATTTTTATATCGTTCGTTTGCGTCATTTGTCACGTGCTTTTTTGTCTGGTTTGTGTGGTGGGTGTTTTATTTTTTTTTGAAGCATTGGAAATTTTTTAAAAACAATTTTTCTGTTGGATTGGCTTTGCAAGCTCTATTCAAAACTTTGGTCGTGCTTTGGCATGTGCGGTTTTTTATTGTGCTTGCAAATAGCGTTGGTTTTTGATTTGGCAAATGTTTTAATTTGAAACAAATATTTGTTTTATATTGAAACAAAACTTATCTTTGTCTTGTTAAGCAGTATAAGACAAATTGATATGGACATAAAATTGTCGCAAAAGCAAATAGGACAGAGGATAACTGAACTTCGTAAAATGAAGGGGTGGTCTCAGGAAGATTTGGCTAAAAGTGTCAAAATTTCCCGACCGTCATTGGCTCAAATTGAGTTAGGAAACAGAAGTGTTGATATTCTTGAATTACAAAAACTGTCATTGGTTTTAGAATTTTCATTGGATTATTTTATGTCTAAGGATTTCTACACAAGACAAGATGTTGATGGAAAAGAAGAAAAAAAGGTAAAGAAAGAAGAAGAACGTATTTCTGTGCCAACGCTGCAAGTCAATAAGTTTAAAAATGTCTTGTTGTATATTCTTGAACGTTGTGCAGGTAAGCCCAATGTTGGCGAAACAGTTCTTTACAAATTACTTTATTTTTCTGACTTCAATTATTATGAATTATATGAAGAACATTTAACAGGTGCTAAGTACCGCAAATTACCTTTTGGCCCAGTGCCACAAAAGTTAGATACAATCATCAATCAAATGATTGATAAGGGGCAATTGCAAAGAGTAAAAACAGATTATCACGGTTATCCTAAAACTCGCTATTTGCCTTTAGAGAAAGCTGATTTAACAGAACTAAGAGCAAGCGAAAAGGAAATTATTGACAGGGTCATTGAACAAATGAGTGATTGGTCTGCTGCTGCAATCAGCAACTATTCTCATAAGGATATGCCTTGGTTAGCTTCAAAAGAAGGAGAAGAAATAAATTATGAATTAGTTTTTTATAGAGATGCTCCTTTCTCTGTAAGAAACTATGGAGATGAAATTGAAGCACAATGACCTTTGATGAATTAACCGAATTAAAAAAGGATTTGAAGAACCTTTTAAAAAAGTACAGAACGCTAAATGATGATTTAGACGTGGTAAAACGTGTGTTGGAAGTTACGCCCGATGAAAGACCACCGTTTAGTTTTCGGATAGATAATTTGGGTTTAGAAACTTGTATCATAAAAGTTAAAAAAATTGCTTGTAAAGCATTAAAAGGAAGAGGAGTAAATTCAGGATTGAGATTGATATATGCTCATTTTCCTGACGAGCCAAAAATTACATTCATCGAATTGTATCATAAGAATGACAAGGAGAATGAAGACAAGAAAAGAATAACGGATAATTTTAAATAAGTAAACAATGGCAAAAGGTAAAAATCAATACGTTGTGCCAACCAAAGACGGTTGGGGCGTAAAAGGTCAAGGAAACATTAAATTGACTGCAAAAACAGTTACCAAAGCAGATGCTTTGAAAATCGGAAAAGAGATTGCTAAAAATCAGCAATCGGAATTAACCATTCTGGGCAAGGATGGTAAAATTAAAAATAAAAACAGTTACGGAAACGACCCATTTCCGCCAAAGGATAATAAACATTAAGCTATGATTAGATATTAGTAAACAATCAATATTGTGTATTCTTATTTACCGTATACAATAGTCTGAGAATTTTATTGATTACTGCCTAAATAATATATATATGTATTTAAAATCATATAAAATATGGCTGGTAAAGAAACCAAGAAACTATCCTTTGATTTAATTCTTGTTATTAAACCAAGCAACATTAATATAGCAAGTCCACCAGATGATATTAGCAGAATGGGTTTAAAAAATAAACCTACCAACAAACCAAAGGCACCAAGTATCTCTAAGATAATTACAAATATTCCAAGCTTCTTTAGGTCAAATCGTTCAAATTCACTTTTCATATGAGGTGAAATAAAATATGAAATAGAATATGCCACAAAAGAGAAGCTTGAAAATAAAACACAAGAAATCAATAAATAATCCATATTCAAATTATCTCCATTGAAACCAATGTTATGAAGGCACATAAAATAAAGAAAATCAACGATGGCAAATGTTTAATGAATGGATTTTTAATTTTGAAATGGAAATATTGAGCTGCTAACATAAATAAACCCATAAGCAGAGCAGGAATAGGAATTAATGAAGTATACCAAATACCAGCGATTAGCAAAGTGGCTAACGAAACTTTAGATGCTCCTACAAAGGTCCGAGTTAAATCACTTAGTCCGAACTGTTTAAATTCTTTAATTATTACGTCATATCGGAAAATCCAAACATAGGCAACTGATGCTGCTACAATAATTTGTGCTACAATTAGGTAATTTTTCATTGTGTTTTTTTATGTTGTTACTCACTTTTTTGTTTTATCAGGGCTATCTTTTTTGTCTGATTGTGTAATAGCTAAAGCAAACCCTACTCCAAAAAGCAGAGTTATAAGTCCGGCAAAATATGGGACAATTTCAGCCATTTTTTGAATTGTTAATTAGTTTTAAATATATACCAAATGCTAATATTGATGGAACCCATATTCCAATAAAAGTTCCGTCCGCTTTTTCTCCTTGAAAATAAAGTATTTCAGAAAAAATTAACGATAATATAGCAGCTATAAATAGCAGTTTGTCAGCCGTTGTGAATTTCTTAAACATGTCTTTTATTTTTAATTATTTATTGTAAAATTAGTGATTTAATTTATATTACAATTTATTATTTGCTTATTGTTTTTCTGGTTATTACTTTACTTTAATTTGTTGCTTAGAATTCGTGAATGTCACACCGGCGCAGTTCATCCGAAATAATCAGGTTGATTAAGCAATAGATATTTTAGAGACATGAGTTGATTGTTAATAAATTTGTGGTGGCACGTTATGAATCTCTAGTTCATGAAGAAATTTTTAATTTGTCTATTGACTCTTTCAAATACAAATAAGCGTTTCCTTTTTTTGTGAATTTCAATTTCCCAGCATTTCTAATATGAGCCAAATCGCAATCTTGAATTTTAAGTGCTGCCTTTGCTTCTCTGGTTGAATAGAAATTTGATTTATCCACTTCTTTAAACCTCATCTAATAAGTCAATAAAACAATTATCATTATTTTCAAAAAAGGATGGAGAAATTTCTATTTTAGCTCTTAGCTTATCAAAACCACCATTTGCATATTCCTCCATTAGTTTTTTAAAATTTAATATGTCCTTTTCAACTTCTTTGTCGTCCTTGTTTTCTAATTCGTTAAAGTCAATTTCAGACTTGGCTAAAATTCCCATTATTACGTATTCGGCTAGGTCGGCCGGTTGCCAAGATTTAATCTCAATAAATTTACTTTTGTCATTTGATTTAATTGGTAAACGATAGTTACATCGTAAACCTAGTAATGTAGCATACATGTAAATTTCATACTTTGTAGTAAAGTATTTCCCTTGTTCCCACGATGTTCCTTCAACAGCAGTGCCTGCTCTACCACCTTGAACAACAGTAAACTTTGTAATTAATTCTTCAAATGAAGAATCATACTCAGGTGCTCTATCTTTAATTTTTTTAAGTAGTTCCATGTTAATTCAATAATTCTATGCTTGTTGATAACCTTTTTCTATCTGTTCTTTCGGTTTCAGGAATTGACGGGGTTATCATATAAACTTTTCCAATTTTTATTTCTGAATTTGTCATTAGTTCATTTCTTAATGTTTGGTTCTTATAAAATTCCTTACTCATTATTATGCTTTGTCTGTAAACCTTACTTACAGTTTTGCAAAAGCCAATGGTGTAATCTTCTCCAAATACCGATGTTGGTGCATCAGTAATTAGGGAATAAAAGCTTACAATTCCGTCATTACTTTTTGCCGAGATGATAGCCATAATGGCAGCTAGCTTTACCAAAATCAGGTTGCTAGTATTTGAACCAAGTAAAGGACTGCCCGTTGAATCAGTAATCTCTGGCATGTAATTACCATTAGGCAATTTCCTTAACTTAATTTGCCCCCTTGTTGATTTGTTCCCAGAGGTCATTGCAGTGTAATGATTGTTAGTTTCTTTTTCTAGTTGTGAAATTAAATTACTGAATACTCTATCTCTCGTAGAAACAGCAATTTCTTCAAAATCGTTCAAAACTTGTTTCTTTTCAACTAGCCACTTGGGAATTTCACCAGTAATCAAATCCTTAAGCTGTATATCAATTGTGTTTAAGTTTTTCTTATTGAGTTCAATCTGCTGAGTAACTCTATTAAGTTTTTCAGTGAAGTCTTTAACATGTTTATTTTGAATTGAAAACTCAGCCACAATTGATTCGGCATTTTCTAATGTTTGTGAAGAATCTGAAACAAGTTTTTGAATATCGTCGTCAACTATTTTTATTTCATTATTTGTCTGTCTGATTTTGCTGTTAATGTCACCAATCTTTTTTAGAGTTTCAGCTATATCATAGTCAATTTCAGATATTCTATGAGATAATGCTAAACCATTTTGATACAACCTTTTAAAGTCACTAGAAAAATTTTGGAGGGTTGGTATCTCAGATGATTTTAGATTCGATGGTATTATAGGCCTATCAATTAGTTCTTTTATTTTATTCCATGCATCCGAATCTTTCTTTGCCTCTCTATCACATACTAAACATTTTTCTTCTTCAAGCATCTTTAGAACATAAATTGGTTCAGGCACATCAATAGGTAATCGTATCTGTAGCTTTTTTTGAATTTCAGATTCAAGATTGTTTTTAGCTTTTAAATCTGACGCTTTTTCCAGTTTATAACTTTCGTAAGAAGCATATTTTTCACTGAATTCTTTATGCACTAAGCCTGTACCTTTCAATACCCATTTATTGCGAAACATTTTTCTGTGAAAACTAATCTGTTCATCATTTAGTGTTACATTTAGAGATTTTAATTGGTCAAGTCCAGACTTTTTGCGCTGTTTTAATGTTGTAATCTTGTTAGCATCGCTCAATTTGCTTAAAAGTTCTTCAGATTTTCCTTCTGCTCTCGACAAATTTTCTTTGACTTCCTTTTCATCAATTAAAAATTCAGCAAGTCTAACCCCAAACTGTTTTTTCTGATTTTCAAGTTGCTCGCTTTTACCTAAATCTTTGCTTAATCTCTTTACTTCTCTATCATATTCCGCATTACCTGCCTTAGCTGCAGATTTAGCAATTTCTTTTACTTCATCATATCTTTTTATACTAGAAAGAACATTGATGGCTTTAGTAAGTGTATCTTGTTTATTGAAGTCGATTATAGACTCAACTTGTTCGCCTTGGAACCATAAATAATCCTTTATATCGTAAGGCAATATCTTTTGTACAATCTTTTTTTTCTCTTCTTCATCAATAACCATTTTAGCATTCAAATATGATAGCTCCTTTTTCATAACAGTAAATTCGCTATCATTAGATTCAATTACCAAGCTATCCTTAATAGCTACTGAGTATTTTCTTTCAAGTATAAAAACATTGTCCTTTTCTAAGTTACGGAATGTAATGCTGACACTCGCTGTTACGCGTCCGTCTATAATTTCAGCTTTTACTTTATCAGAAATAATTTTTGATTTCACTAATTTAGTATTTTGAAATTCTTTTTTCTCTGGAACGAAAACTTGGTCATACATAACCCAGTAAAATGCATCGTATAGTTTTGATTTACCATAACCGTTATCTCCGATAATTACATTTATGCCTTCTGTAAATTCCATTGAATTAGGTCCAGCGTAGCACATAAAATTCTCAATGTCTATTTTTTCTATAATCATAATTGGCCTGAATTTAAAAATTTATTTATTTTTCTAGAAGCAGTAGCTTCGCCATAATCATCAACTGTACATTCTATTGCCATTTTAACAACTTCAATTAATTTAATGCCACTTTGGTCAATAAACTTTAGTTTATAAAGTTTATCATTGGTTATATAACCCTTTTCAATTAGCAGGGGGTCATCAATGAAGTTTTTAAATATATTTTCCTTTGTCATGATATTGCTAGTTCGTTTTGTATTGAATATATATTGAGGTTGTAGTGATTACAAAGATGTTGAAAAACATCTTCAGTAACGTATGGATTCTTTGATAAAGATGCGAAATACATCACCCTTTCAAGTTCTGACTGAATCATTTGTTTCTCTAAATCGAATGTGTCAGCACCTTCAATTTGATTTTCATAATCTGGAATCACAACTAAATCATGAATGATAGCATAATTCTTTGCGGGATGTTTGCGTAAAATTCTTCCTCTTCTTTGAATGAATTGTCTTGGATTACCTGTACTACTGCAAAAAATAGCTGTTTCGGCCCTTGGGATATCAACACCCTCATCCAAACATTTCATCGAGGCTAATACATCAATTTCCCCTTTTTGAAATTGATGTAAAATTTCATCTCTGTCTTTCATTCCACTAATAAACTGATTTACAAGAATGTTTTGGTTAATTTTTGCTATTTCACGTGTGTATTGATTAATTAAACGGACATTTTCCCCAATCAATTCATCTTCTTCTTCCCTAATCTCAAAAGTTTCACCTTCTGGAACGTAAACAAAAGTAAATTTTAAATTGCCTTTATCAGAAAACTGTTTTTTTAGAATCTCAATTGCCGCATGTAATTTGTTTTCTGCTTTGTGAATGATTCTTTTTCTTTTTAGCAATAGTATCTCAATTATACTTTCTTTTTCAAGATTATTTTTTTCAAAACGATATAGTTTGGCAAGTTGATTACTAATTTCTACATAATCTTTCATTTCATCTGCAGTCAACTTGATAATGTGTGGGTAATAGTAGTATTCACATAAAACACCCTCTTTAATTGCTCGTTCCATAGAAAACGCGTAGGTGTATGGTTCTTTATCTTCAAAAAATAATTCCATTGCGGTTGTGCCATCAGTGTCGTATTTCCTTTTGGGGGTTGCAGACAAACCGATACGCTTTTTTAGCTTAAAGTTTTTCAATTTATTTGCTACATTAGGAGAAGCAAGATTGTGTCCTTCATCCGCAATAAAGATTGTATCTTCTGGCAAGTCTTTAAGTAAATTTTGAAATTTATCCTTCACAAATGAAGCGTAAGTGCTTATTAATGCAAATGATATTGGAATTCTTTTAGCAGTAGATACAAGAGTTATTACTTCATTTTGCCAATTTACCTTGGAAGAAATTTTAAATACTTCTTGAAAGTTGAACGATTTTACTTCTCTTTCCCATTGCTCAACCAAAGTAATTGTCGGCACAAGAATTAGAATGTGATACGTTTTATCAGGATTAGTTTTTAATTCAGATAAAACGCAATTAAGTGAAGTGATTGTCTTTCCTGTTCCAGTTGCCATCGCAAAAATACCTTTAAAGCCATTTGCAACCCAGTTTTTATATGCATCTTTCTGATATTCTCTTGGTCCATCAGCATAAGGAAATTTTGGAGTACTTCTTATTACTTCAATTTCATTAAAAAGATTTGTGATTGTTCTTTTAAGCTTCGGATTTGAAATTAAACTCTGTTTCTTTTTTAATAAATGATCTTCCTGAATCAATAATTCATTGATGTCTTTCTTGCCAAATCTATCTTTAAGAACAACCTCAATTTCACTTACAGGTACATATTCAACATCTTCATCTTTCTCGGTGAAATAATCATTAATAAGTTGTATTTGCCTCTTAATCAATTTATTTGATCTCCCATTTTCCCAGCTCAAAAATGCTTCAAGTTGTTCTATGTTTTCTGAAAGACCATAATAAGTAAAATTACAAGATGCTTGATAGCCGACAGAATTTTGACCATCACTGAAAACACCTGATTTATAATGAGATATTCCTTTACCATTTTTTGGCTTGATGACTTTTATTTCAATTCTTTTTTCAGAAATCAAATAAGCTAAACATTCAAAAAAGTGTGTGTCGTATTCGTCAAGCACTCTTTCTAGCGACACAATATCCGTTAAATCAAAGACTCTTATGTTATTGGGATTATCTTCTACTCGCCAAACAGCCTCTTTGTCTTTTTCGGAAAGCAAATGGTTAATGACCATTTTCATTTTACCGCCTTTACTGATAAAAGTGGCAAAGCCAATTGAGAGCAAATTAATAGCAGAGGAACTGAAATAACCCAACAATAAACTGAACTCATTGCTATTGGATAATCCATCCAAATAAAATTGTAGTGGTTCGTTTTCGGAACCTGTTTTATAATCTCTATCCTCTGACCAATCGCAATCTTTAAGCATAATTAAAATTTATTTGAGTGAGTTCTTTTATTTTCTTAACCACAGTTTTAATTTCATCTTTTGTGTTGAACTTTCCAAGCGAAAAACGCAATGATGCAAAAGCATCGTCATTACTCAGGCTCATAGCCGTTAAGACGTGAGAAGGTTCAACAACAGAAGATGAGCAAGCTGAACCATTCGAAACAGCAATATTTTTCATTCTGCCAATTAAAACATTAGCATCTTGACCCTTGAAACAAATGTTCGTGGTATTGAAAATTCTGTTTTCTAAATTACCATTAACTGATGTATTCGGCAGTTTTAATAATTCAGTTTCCAATCTGTCTCGTAATTCAGAGATTCTTGTTTGATTTTGTTCCATTTCTTGACTAGCTATTTCACAAGCCTTTGCCAAGGCAATAATTCCAGGGACATTCAATGTGCCACTTCTCAATCCTTGTTCGTGTCCGCCTCCGTGTGTTTGTTGTGTAAGGTTTATTTTATTCCTAACATACAAAGCACCGATACCCTTTGGTGCAAACATTTTATGTCCACTAAAACAAAATAAGTCAATACCTAAATCATCCACATTAATCTCAATTTTGCCAACGGCTTGCGTGGCATCTGTCATAAACAAAACTCCCTTTTCGTGGGCTATGGAAGCAATTTCTTTAATTGGTTGAATGACTCCTGTTTCGTTATTTACGTGCATCACGGAAACAAGAATTGTATCTAGTCTAATGGCTTGTTCTAATTCCGTCAATTCAATTAATCCGTCTTTTTGAACAGGTAAATAAGTAACTTCAAAACCTTTTCTTTCTAAATCTTTACAGGTATCTAAAACAGCTTTGTGTTCTGTTGAAACGGTAATAATGTGTTTCCCTTTATTTGAATAACTTTCTGCAACACCTTTAATAGCAATATTGATAGCTTCTGTTGCTCCACTTGTAAAAATCAGTTCGTTGGAATCTGCGTTAATGAAATCTGCAATTTGTTCACGAGCCTCCTTTACTTCTTCATTGATGCTTTGACCAAAATAGTGCGTACTACTTGAATTGGCAAAGTTGTCCTTTAAAAAAGGTAACATTGCTTCAAGCACCCTCGGGTCGATTGGGGTGGTGGAGTTATTGTCGAGGTAAATTATTTGCTCTTTAAATTCCATTGTAATCTGTAAATGTTAAAATATGTTTCACTATCGTTAGCATAACAAATACCTTCCGCTTCGCTTAATAGGTCAACGAAGTATCTTGATTTGCTTTTCAATTACTGTTTCACTTTAGCTTCTTCAAAATAATAAAGTGCTTCATCAAACGCAGTATCTGATATTCCGCCTCTAAGTAAATAAGCGGCAGCTTTTCTAATTACATCATTAGTTAAATCATCTACTAAAGAAATAACATAGCTGAAATTAGCTAAAAAATCTTCTTCAGAAATAGTTATACATTTCATTAAATCCACAAATCCACCTTCAAATTGAGGTGTTTTAGGTAAAAATCTAAATCTCTCGCCAATATTTGAATTTGTAACATCGTCAGTAATACTTGTTCTTAATTGCTTTCCTCCTTTGGTCTCTCCAGTTACTTTATGTGGTTCTTTTGTGCTTAAAAAACTGTTTTTTTGATCCTCTTTTATCTCATTTATTTTAAAGAAAAGTAATGCTTCAAAATTTCCATTTGAAACATTGCATCTAGGTGTTGCCACGAATAACATTTCATTTTTAGAATGATCTTTACATATAAAAATGTCCCCTGTCCAAAACTTATGCTTATCTGATCTTCTATAATAATGTTCAATTGAATTAACTTTAACTCCCTCTTTATTTTCTGTATTACTAATTGTGTTTTGGTACACGGCTCTTAGGGCTATTCTTTCAAATACTTCTTGTGTTCTACTTTCAATATTGTCCTTACTCGCTTTTGAAATTGATTTTATTATTTCCTCAATCTCAACGCCTTTAAATTGGCTGACAAATGCGTTATGTATTTCAGACATAATTTTATTTTCTAAAGATCCACCATGGGAAAAAATATTAAGAAATCCAGATTCGTGCATTGTTTTAATAGAATTACCAATAAGACCTATTGAATCCTTATTTTTTGGGATTTTAAATACAGTTCCTTTATCTTCTAACTCCGAAAAATTATCAAGAAACCCACTATGTATAAATATTGGGATTCGATTTTCTTCATATTGTTTTTTTATATATCCAACAGATTTATACGTTTTCCCCGCTTCCTCTTCTTTATTATTAGATAAATCCATAATTAGGCATTTTATCCTGCCTTTAATTTTGGGGTCTTTAATTTTTTCTTCATATTGTTCGTAATCCTTACAAACTACAAGGTCTAATTTAATAGCAGCATCCTCGTGCCATTGTTTGAAGCCTTCCAAAACTGGGTCTTTATCTTCTAAAATTAACACGATATCATTTACTTCCAATTCAGCATGTTTTTCCATTTCAAATGTTTATAATTATTTTACTATTTTTTTAATATTAAAGCTAGGTCCATATGAAAGATTTTCAGCCCATACTTCCCATCCAATACTACTTAACATGCTTCTCGTGAAAGCTAAACCTAGCCCAGTCGCATTTCTTTCTTTTTTACCCGTAATTCCATATTCAAATATAATTTCAATTTCTTGTTCTAATATTTTAGGACTTGTATTACTGATTGAAAAAGACCCATCTTGATTTAATTGAAAGTTTATTATCTTCTCTTGGTCAGTGTGGTCTAACCAATACATTGAGTTATTAAGAATATTAAGGAATGTAATCCAAAAGGGATATTCAACTTCTATAATTGAGAATCCTTCTAATGCCTTACTAATGTTGATAATAACTCCATCTTTCTCAATTTTTTCTCGAAAAAGATGTAGCACCTTTTTAAACGTATCAATTGGTTTAAACTCCCTTGCTTTCGACTTTCCAATTGCTGGTTGAAGAGATTCTTTTAATTCCTCGATTAAAGTAATTGAAGCCGAAATATTATTTATCCTGTTCTCAAATATGGTTTTTAACTTACCGTCCTCAATCCATTTTAAATTGGTTATTAATGACCCCAAAGATCCGCCCATTGCACTCAAGGGCTGAGCAAGTTCATGATAAACTAGTTCAAGACCTGTTCCAAGTGTAGCAAGTCTCTGTGATAACGACAAAGATTCTTGCATATTATCAAGGGCTGTGTTGGTTTCCGAAACAAATTGTTCAGAGAATTTTAGTAATTCAGGGTCTTTTGTTTTAGATGCTAAATATTGAATAAATTTTTCTGAATCAGGACGTTCTAACTTACTTTTAACCTTCCCTCTACCCATACCATGATAAAGTCTATATTTCGCTCTTCGTTGCCCTGCTTCTTCTAAAATTCCAGTAATTATTTTTTTAAAAACAATAAATGCCTTATTCTCAAAAAACCCTTCTCTATTGGTTTTTTCGCTCAATCCTTCATTCTGTGGGGAGTATAAAAAAGTATATCCGAGAATTTGATTAGGGCCTATACTAACAATATGTTTTTTTACCCTTTGAGCACCTAACCCCAGCCAATCTTGATCTTCTTCGCCATATGGTTTTACTCCAAAACCATTTTTTGAAACTTTCAATCCTAGATATCTACTCATTATCTGCATTGCATTTCTCCTGCCATCTGCTTTTAATAATTGAGTCATCTTATCTTTAGAATCATCATCTAAATCATAAACTCTAATATCAAAATAAAATTCTCCAACATCGCTATTCTTATATTTTTGAGGAATATCTTCAAACTGCAAAGTATCTCTTAATCGTAAATCTTCATCAGATAAAAGATATTCGTTAGAAATTTTAAAGTCTTCATTTCTAATATCATCTGCTAATCTTTTACAAATATATTTGCCATCAACATTGCTGTCATTTGTTACTTTACCGAAAACCCTATAGTCATAAAAATCAATTATTTTTGATGGCGTTACTGAAACAAATTCTAAATTTTGTTTGATGCTGTTTGAGATGAAATTTGTCCCAAAAAATAAATCGAAAGTATCAGATCCATTACTAATCTTTAGTTCCTTTTTAATAATCTTCTCTTTAACAAGTTCCTTTTGTATAGCTTCATTTAATTTTAGTGGCGTTATTAACTCTACTAAACTTTTATAAAATGTAGTGTCATCAAAATCCTTAAAATTAGTCTCATCCTCAATAATTGCCTTTACAGAATTATCAACATCCTGCATGACAATCATGGTTCCTTCTTCAAAACTATTAAATGGAGTGTCTGATAAAACCTTTATAAGATTGCCGTTTCTTTTTAGATTATTCTCCATCAACAAGGCTTCATCTGAAAAGAGAATATTAAAATCTTTTACTTTTCCACCAGAAAAAGATATTTCATTCAATAATCCTTCAACCCTGAAAATTTCTCTGTCTATCCTTAACCAATTATATTCTACTTCATCTTTTTGTTTTGTTATTACGGTTAAGTATCTTCCTAAAGCCATGGCTGCTAATCGGCCAATACCTTTTGAACCTAAAAACCTTCTTTCATATATTAAACTCTTTCTCAGCTCTTTATCGTCATCTCTCTTACTACTTCTTGATGTTATAAGCCAACTACCAAACAAGGTGTTGTCATTCATTCCCAAGCCATTGTCTTTTATAATTATAAAATTTCTAGTAGGATCATTATCATATTGAGTATAAACCCAACACTTATCTGCATCTGCATCATAGGCATTTTTAACAAGTTCGTTAATAGCTGTAGAAGGATGACCAATTTGCTCTTCACCCATCTGGATAATGGACATTGCTCCTGATAAAAACTTATGTTTTTTTATATCAATCATATCCTAATTATATAAAACAAGACGCACACCCTTGACCCTCTGCATCATCTAAGATGTCAACTAGATAAGGTGATTTTACTTTTGATTTTCTTTCCATTCTTTTTATGTACTCTTCCTTTATTTGCTCTATTCTTTCAGGTTTAATTATATCTGCTAAGCTCTCTCCTTGTGCCCAAGTATAACCGTCTTTCTCGTATTCCATTGCTTTTAGATACAAATCTTTATGTTGCTCATAAAGCCAAACCCATTCAATTTTTTGCTGAAAAAAACAGAAGAAACAGCCTGAACGACTTCTTGCGTATTCTCCCTTTTTACCATTGATTTCAAATTCAATTTTATTGTAATAGGCAGGAACACCCACACCGCTTTCTTCCAAAATTTTGAAAATGTCAGCTTTTACTAATACTTCGTCATTTTCTATCAATGGAAAATCTTCAACCTTGGAAAGAGGATAATCTGTGGATTTTAAGAATTCCAAAACTACTTTATTAAACTCTTTAGTTCCAGCATTCAAAAGCAATTCAAGTTTTTGCTTCTTAGTGAAATTTAGTGTTGTGCTTTGAGGCAAAGTAGCAAGAAACTTATCCTTAATATGCTTTCGAAATTGATCTTCATAAATCTCTTTTAAAATTGGGATGTTTTCGTTTTTGAGGACTAAATTAATTACATCTTCACTCCAAATATTCTTCCGAAAAGGAAATATAGACTGAATATTCTTTTTGGTAGAAATATATCCTTCTCTTTCTTCGTCACCTCTGATACCTACATAAGAAATCACGGGGTCTGTGCCAACATAGTTTTCAAATGGATCTAATTTTAGTTTTTTTGTACACCAACGAGCATTTGAAGATGGTAAAAAACCACCGTACATTTTTAAAAAATGGTCAAAGGGGTCTTCTGAACTTTTTTCTGCACCTTGCAAAAGCTCAATCTTGATTCCAAGATAAACCTCAAGATTTTTTATTAATTGATAGGTTTCATCTAATTCCTTACCTGTGTCGCAGGTATAGAATTCTAAATCAATGGAAGGATATTTAGTTTTTACATAAATTGCCAGTGCTGCACTGTCTTTCCCTCCCGATATGCCTAATACGTGTCTTACTTTGCTCATTGCAACAATTCTTTAAGTAGGTTCAAGACTGCTGCAATGTTTGAAGTATTGTCTTTGCCTAATTTATTTTTCAATTCGTTCTTTAGCAGTTCAATTTCTTTGCTCTTATTCTTTGGTATTCTCACCACTTTCGGGTCAATTTTGCTAAAGAAAGAATCTATTTTAACTCCAATCACTTCTTCTTTGCTTTCGTCAATATCAGTTTTAGAAATTTTTGTCAAGCTATCTAGCTCCAAAATCATTGACTTGAACCTCTCATAAAGCAAAATCTCATCTTCATCAGAAAAAGTTTCGAGTGTTTTTCCAGTTACTGCTTGTACAATAGAGTTCAACCAAGCTTTTCGGTCATCTAAAGGCGAATCTAATCTTTGCACAAAAGTCTTTTGGTTACTCAAAAGCATATGCTTTTTCAATTTTAAGAAACGCTTTTGAAGATGCTCTTTGTATTCTTCAAAGTCGGAAGACTGACCAACGAATTCATTACAAATGAAATATTCAAAACGCTTTACCAATTCATCATAAGCAGTTCGTAGTTCTCTTACTGAATCCTGTAGACTAGTTGTAAAGCTTTGAAGCTTAGATTTATTTTGTTGTAAAGTTGAAAGTGTCAAACCTAAAGCACTTGGAAAAGCCTCAAAAAATGTTTCTTCCGGGTCTTTACTCGTTTCGATAGCTCTTCTAATTTTTAATGCAGAAGGCGAGAGTCTTTTCGTATTTTTACTATACTCAGGCAATTGTTTGTAAAAAACAATAAACGGTTTTATGGTTTCAATAAAGGAGTTGTTATCGAATTTTTGTTCGGTCGCAATGTTTAAGAATGTTCGATAACTATTGAAAATGTCAAGCTTCACTCCTTCAATGTCAAAAGTCTTTAAGGAATACTTTTCAGGATATTTAGCTATCAACTCCAAATTCTCCTCTGATAAGTTAGGAATGTAACTTTCATCATTGAAAATGGCGAAATCATCTCGTTTCAAAAACAAAAATGTAGGAACCCAAAAATCAATCAATCCTTGTTTTAGTTTAAAAGGTCTCTTGCTTAACAATTGACTTAACTCAGAGATTTTGAGTTGTTCAGATTTGGCACTTTCTAAAAAGTCTTCCGAAGCTTTCCATAGTTTATAGAATGTAGAAGTCTTATTAATAGAAATTACATCTGTTGCATTTTCTCTAATAGGCGAAATGTTGTTTTCCTTTAAAAGAGAAAGATAAATTGTCTTTTCTGGCGGGAATTTCGAATCTTCAAAACCTAAATTTTCCTTATCCCAATTGTTGGATAGAGCCTTGAAATAATTCTTTTTTGCTGTATGAATAGAAGATGAAATTTTATGCTTGTTTACTAATTCATTTTTGAAAACAGGTGTGGCATCATACACAATGCTACAAACTTGAGAAAGTAGTTTGTTGAAGTCCTTTTTATCAGCAATTTTCTTTTCTTCTCCATTAAAAAACCACTTCACATCTTTGCTGCCTGAATAAATGCTGTCTGTTATATAGTGATTTAATAAACGGACTTGAGAAAAATTAATGCTTTCTAATTCTCTTATTGCAACTTTATCTTTTTCATTCTCTAAAATTACTTTTTGAATTTTCTCAATCTCAAACAACAGGTTTTTTATCTCAGCTGAATTATTAAAAAAACAGTAAATGACAGCTTCCTCTTGTTGCTTAGATTTATCTTTTATGTCGCTTTCTTTCAACTTGCTATTAAAAACAAGATTCACAACACCGTCAACTTCTCCTTCAGGCTTATAATTATTAGGACAGTCAGATATTCTAAATTCAAAATACCTAGGTGTTCCTGTGGAAAATGAAAACTGTTTTGCAAAAACTGGATTAAATTGAATATGCTTATTAAGAAGTGTAGTAATATCCACAACTTCCGAAATTTTATTACCCGCTTCAATTAATGCGGTTTGAATATCTAAATCCGTTCCTTCAAAAAGAATGAACCGCTTTGAATGTGCACGATAACGGATAATATTCTTTACTTCAAGATTGTTGATTATATCTTTAGCACCCGAAACACCACAAGCAATTTTCAAATAATCAATGAAGAAATTAAAATCCAAGATTGATCCACTTGCAGAAAAAATATTTAAAAGACCAATCGTTTTAACCGCTTTGACATAATCGTTGATATTTGAATCAAATGCTCTTTCTACTTCTTCAATTGAAGAACGAATGGAACTCCAAGCCGAAAAGTCAGGATTGTACCTTGAAGTTAAAAACGAATAGAAATTAAAATTCAGGTAATCATAAACGTTTGCCAAATTATAAAACGGATTTTCCTGCTTATTGAATTTTGCCAAACCTGTATAGTCGGAGGATTCAAGAAATGAAAATAATGATCTTTCGTTTTGTCCGTATCTCTGTAATGAAAGCGTGAGTATATTTGCTGATAAAACATCTAACGGATACAATTTTAAAGCAATCTCTTTTAGAAAATCTTTATTAAAGTTGAAGGCTTTTGTTTCGATAGTGAGCTTCAAACATTTTTCGATTTCTGATTTTGAAGTCTTGGTTTCAAAATTCTCAGCAACGTATTCCGAAGCCAAAAACAAAAGCTGCTCAACAGGCTCATTAAAAGTGATTTCACGGAAACGCCCTTTTACTTTTGTCCACTCTTGCTTTTGAGTTGGACTTAACAAATAAGCATAAGACTCTAAACTTTGGTGAACAGTTGTAATTAGAATAATATTGTGCTTTGGATTATTACAAAATTCTGCAAGTTGTTGAACAAAATACAATTCTTTTTCGGGGTTGTGTTTACTCGCATACTCTAAAAACTTACCAAACTCGTCAATTAGGATAAATAAAACCTTGTTTTCTTTACCAATGGAATGGTATCGGTTAAATATTTCTGAAAGTATATTTTCTTGTTGATTATTGTTCGTTTGAACTTCAAAAGCATCTGCAAACTGTTCAACAATTGAAGCGTAAGAACCAATAAATTTCACAAAATCAAACTTTGGCTTAGCAAGGAAATTAGGTTCAAAGTAGCGTTTCGTTCCTCTAATACTCTGCTCAAATGCCAAAAGAAAGGAAGATTTACCTGTTCCATAAGTTCCGACCACATTAAAAGAACGAATCCCTTTTTTAAAGTCGTTAACTATTTGGCTTACAGCTTGTCTAACATTTGGTGTTGGGATATAATTGAAATCCCTATCAGTATCTCTGATAATATTTACCGATGTTGTGAAATTATTTGCCATAGTATTTATCTAAAATTGTGTAAGCGTCTGATTTTTTCTTGAATTGCAATTCCTTAATCCCTGCTTGGTCAGTAAAAGTTATGTCTTTAAAATCACTTACTATTTCAGAGATTATATTTATCAAGCCAGAACGATTTAAAGCGAAAATTGACCCCGGACTATTCAAGTCAAATTCTAAAGAATTCAAACTAATGGAATTTCCGTAGTTTGGATTATCAAGTATTGTGAACAATACAACAGCTTTGTGTAGATTATCTCTTTCTGTATTTTCAATGTAAAATTGTTCTTCTTTGCCTTTACCCGTTGTCTTTAAAAGTTCTATTTCAGACAAAATTCCTGAAAAACTATCTTCTACATCTTTACTTTCTGGGTCGTTTTTATAAAGGTTAGCAAAAACGATAAAATCTTTAGCAACCGTATTTTCATTGAAATTCAAATCGGGATTACTCTCTCCAATTCTCTTTACGTAGTTTACAAATGTCTCTTTGTTAAAGAATAATTTTTCCTTTCTGAATTCATTAAAGATGATGGAGTATACAGAGGCAAAGCTATTTTTCACCAATTGATAATGTAAAAGCCAAAGACTTGCTTCGTCTTCCAAAAATGGGTCATAACCGTTTTCATCATCAAATAATCGCTTTCCAAATTCAGTTGGAATGTCCTTGTTGTCAATAATATTGAAAGCTTTTAACCAAAAACGAATGGATGAAACCATATTTTTACCAACACCAAGTTTTACAACCGCATCTTCGTCATTAAAATTCCTTCCTTCCTGCACATGGTCATAGCCCTTTTTGAGCCAAAGTTGTCGGCACTGAAAGGAATCGTGTCCCGAGAAAGTATATTTTGTTATTTCAGTATTTTCTATTATCATCTTTTCTTATGAAAATCCATTTTATAAGCTACAAAGTAACCAATTTATTGCCTTTTATCGAGTAAAAAACGTCTTTACTTATTAACCTATTGTTCAAGTGCATTGGCAATTTGGCTCTTTGACTTTTGCCCTGTCATTTGGGTTGTGTGTTGTAGGGTAAAAGGCAATGTGCTAAATGAGCGGCAGGAGTGATTAAAAACAAAAAATGCGGGTCGGCAAAAAATAAAACTCTTTCATTCAGTCTACCTTGTCCAATTGTCGATTTCACAAGTTGGTCAACTACTAGTTTTGTTCTTCTCTCATATGTTCCTTTTTGTTCTGGCATTGTCTTATTGCACTGTCTTTTTTAGCATTGGCGGTAACGGTTTGCCTTTAGTTTGCATTCAGAAAAAAAAGCAATAACTTTTCCGAAAAGGGAAACGGGTGAACTAAAACGTTTTGTAGGTTTAAATGCCTAATAGCTGCATTAGTCCCGTTTCTCTCTTT
>Ga0163151_10003906_pt1 | contig 20760 bp, 20 predicted proteins | sample OliLakLV19MP5IB2_FD_145596 | JGI IMG/M metagenome (GOLD analysis project Ga0163151, IMG submission 145596) | Freshwater microbial mat bacterial communities from Lake Vanda, McMurdo Dry Valleys, Antarctica - Oligotrophic Lake LV.19.MP5.IB-2 | ecosystem: Environmental > Aquatic > Freshwater >... | reverse complement strand
TATAAAATACAGTCTCATCGCTGTTCATATCCAATGTAAAATCATTATTTAGAGCTTTCTGATTAAGAAAATAATTCTTAATAAAATCGGCTTTATACCCTAAAGCCAAAATAAAATCATTGAATCCGTAATGTGAGTAAAGCTTCATAATATGCCAAAGTATTGGCTTACTTCCGATATAAACCATCGGTTTTGGCCTAAACTCCGTTTCTTCTTTTAATCTGGTCCCGGTACCTCCGCAAAGAATAATAACTTTCATAGAATGTCTTAATTTGTTACAAGAACATACTTTTTTATATACGATTCAATTTTTTTAAACTCTTGTTTCCCCTGGCTTTTTCTGAAAGCATGTTTCTTCAAATTTAATTGATTATCTGAAGGAAGAATAGCATTGTATATTTTTTTAGCAAGCCCGAAACTTATCATATTCAAAATTCTTTGGGTTTGCAAAATATGAATATTAAAAAAAGGTAGTTTGATTAAAAGACCCTGCAGATAAGCATCAATTGCCTCCTTAACCTGAATCTCTGCCTCCGCATGTTTTAGCAGCCCCTTCTTTGATAGCTGCTCTGCTATCGCCTCAATCCAGATAGAGTATTCTTTCGTATATTTTTTGTCTGTAGCGATTATATCCAGATCATCAGTAAAAGTCCGGGCCGAGTTGGGTGTATTCTCTCTGGCACAATAAAACACCGGTAATGTTTTAGACTTCCCGTTAATACACAAAACAATAGTCTGCAGCATCTCGACCAAATTATCATTTTTAATCTTGGAATTATTCTTTAAAATTTTAAAAACCTCTTTAATATCTTTGGTTCTTGTAACTGCATAAAGTAATTGCATATAAGGCGACAGTACCTGCTTCACTCTTTCGGAAGGAGTATACCCGTATATATCAATATTGGTGGCATATAAATAAAAAGGATAAACTTTTATTCTCTTATCAACCTTAGGTTCAAAAAACACATAATGTCCATGCGCACTAGTGTAATCAGAATTCTTCTCCAAAAACTTAACACATTTCTTAATCCCTTCAGGGACAACAAAATCATCATCTGCGCAAAACAAAACATAATCGGTTTTTACTTTCTGATAAATGAGCGGCAGCTTGTCTGAATATCCGACTTTTGGATAATGGAAGTATTTAACCCGTTTATATTTTGCAGCTTTAGGAAAAGCTGAATTAGTCGAATCGGCAACTAAAATCTGAAATTTATAACCTGAATAATAATCCAAAATCCTTTCAAGTTGGCGGTGTCTGTTATATGTTGGAATTATAATAGTAACCTTATTTTCTATAAGAACTTCCCCTGTCCTATGCATAGGTCACTATAGTATAGACGAGCTTGCGTATCGTCAAGTCCATTTAACGATATGGCTCTTGTGATAAAGTTAACTGTGTAGATTATGAATAAGTACATTTTCCAGGCAGATGTCATAAGAACCCTGGCAATCCTGGCTGTAATTGGAATTCATCTGGTTATCCCGATAACTCCAAGGCCTGACTTCTTCAACGGCACAGTTTGGTGGGCCGCCTTCCTACTAAACTGCGTGTTCAGAATCAGCGTCCCGCTCTTTGTAATCTTAAGCGGCTACTTAGTATTAGGAAAATCAACAACAATACAAGATAACTTCAGTCGCATTGCCAAAAGAATATTGATTCCTTTAATCGCATATTACATAATCTTCAATTTTGTTTATGCCTTAATGGCGTATTTGAGGTCTGAACCTTATGATTATGCTGGCATTTTTCACAACCTGAGCAAGAACACCCACACAAGTTTATACTTTCTGGTTGTCTTATTCTTGATTCAGTTGTTAAATCCATTATGGAATCTTTTAACTGAACCTAAGAACGAACAAGTTCTAAAATACATCTGTTACTTTTTCTTAAGCCTGGGTGCTGTTTCGTATGTTTTCTACTATTTAAGTCTGAGAGAGGGTGAAGTCTTCAGCACTTTCACCTACTGGATGATGTGGGTGGGGTATTATCTATATGGATACATAATTAAATTAAAACCAGCAGTTCTCTCAAAGTCCGAAACTTATTTTTATACCGGACTATTTGTATTAGGTTTTACATCAACAGTAATCTTCGGCTATCTAACTCTATGGTTATTCCACAACAATCTCAGTGATCTTTTTTACATCGGCGGCCAGACTTATGCCGATTCGTATTTGAGTATTAGCGTAATGATGATGTCACTAAGTGCCTTTAACCTGCTGATGAGGGGAAGTCTGGCAAAAAAAGTTGAACTGGTTTCCTGGATCCGAAAACCCGTCGCATTTATAGCAGCACTTAGTTTCGCATTATATCTAAATCATCTTCTTGTTATTGATACCCTAAGCAAATTCTTCGGTATAACCCCCGATAGTCCGGCGATGCCAAACCTCATCCTCTATATGATAATAAATACTTTTCTGACCTTCCTGATTACAATCCCACTTGTTGTTATAATTCAAAAAATACCCTTATTGAGAAAAATAGTTGGAATAAAATAAAATAACTAGCCTTCACCTTCAAGAATTTTCTTATAGAACATTAAATTATCAACCTGCTCTTCGATAGTGCATAGATTCTTCTTACTATTAAAAAATGCCTCGGTCTCCCTATGAAGCCCCGGTTTAAAATTAATATCTATTTCATCCTCAAGAGAATAATCCTTCACCTCAAAACTCCCTGTTTCCTGAATTTGCAGATTCTCAAGCGGCTTAAAAAATAATTTACGATTCTTAGTCATAATCTCGATAGCCCATCTACCTGCCGATTTCCAATTAGCATGGTATGAAAATAAAGCATTGTTCTGCAAAATCCCGGAACCCGTAAATATAGCGCCTGCAGGATGCCACGATAAGGATCCTGCCACTTGAGAATTAATTTTCTTAGGAAGCCCTGCTAAATAAAATGCCATATCAATAACATGAGTTGAATTATGCAAAAACCAATTCTCCTTAACCCCGGGAGCTCTAACTAGGGGAACAATCTTATGCACTGCCTCTGTAAAGTCAAAATATAACGACAAGACTCCGCCGTCCTTCCTGATAATTTCCCTGGCCTTCTCAACCGATGCATAAAACCTTCTGTTGTACCCGAGATAAACCTTTGCTCCTTTTTTCTTCGTTAGATCCGCTACTTTCTTTATTTCCTGAAACGTCGAACCTCCGGGTTTCTCAGCCAGTATTTTCTTAACCCCATGTTTAAGAAGTGATATGGTAGCAGATCCTAATTGCTCTTCGCTAATCGCGACGATTGCAGTAGATAATACTTTGGGATTCTCTTTCAGATACTTTTCAATCCCGCCCTCAAAAACCTTCACTCCTATTTCCTTCTCAAATTCCAGGGCCGATTTCTTCCCGCGTCCAACGACTATAAATTCTTTACCTAAAGCTTTAAGAACCTTGGCAAATTCAATCCCCATATAACCTGCACCTATTAATAAAACCGGTTCTGTGTTTTTAGTCATTTATGTAAACGGATAATATTCATATTTTGTTTTCGAGTTGCTATTAAAGAATTTAAGTAGACTCTCAAGTAATTTTAGATGAACAATCTTCGACACCTGATAAGTTGGCAAGCCGCACTCACCACTCTTTAGGATATCCTCGATAACTTGATTAGTCATATCGCTTTGGAATAATAACTGATCCCTAGCCGGATTTATAACCCATTTTGGGGATGAAGAAATAAACGTTTCCCTCGTTGATTCATTTGCAATTACTTTTAAATTATCACTATAAATTTCTGCAATAATTGGTGCATCACCCTCTTTAAAATCAGCAAAAACCCCGACACTGCCATTCTTAAAACTAACCTTCAAGGTGCCCGTTAATTCTAAGAACCCGGCCCGCTTACTTTTCAGAATCTCTCTGTCGAGAAGTGAAGTATCAACCTTAAAATCATAACTCTCTAGTAAATAAACCATATGATCAATAAAATGAATAGCCTGAGTAGCAATCCCAAACTTTGTTCCTGTTAGTAAATAAACAATCCTCTTACCTTCAAATTTCTCCTTAAGATTCCTGTAGAACGGCGTGACTCTCATACTGCAATTTACCCAGGCATTAATTCTTTTCTTATCTAACAATTTATCAACAAAAGCATAATCGGCTTTCTTCTGAAAAAGCAATTTCTCAAAAATAATATTTTTCACTTCTGATTGGGCAAGTAATTCTTCTGTAACTTTACGGCGTATATTAGAACTCGTCGCAATAATCGCCACATCAACCTTACTGGAAATCATTCTGAAATCAGTAAGAAAAATAATCTGGTGTTTCCCGTGGTTTGGTATTTGCTTGAATCTTTCTTCCGCAACTTTTAGTGAATCAATAGACGGATCAAAAACTTCAATGGATAAAGGACTTTTAACTTTTGCCAGTCCCTGCAGATGACGGCTGCCGATATTCCCTGACCCGATTAGCAGTATTGTTTTAAGCTGACGCATTTTCCTCCCAAACCGGACGGCGTAGTTTCCATTGATTATCCTCAAGTTTCCAAATATGCGGCGAGCGGCCTTTATTAATAAGAGTCCAAAATTCTTTTTCGCTTAAATCCATATAATCAAGTATCTGCTTAAAATACTTCGCAGGAAATTCGGTATCAAATCTTTTAACTAAGGCGACTCCTTCCTCTCGGGTTATCTTCTTATTCCTGATTTCTTGTGATGCATCGTATGACGCTCTGCCTAATCCAAATTTTACCAAAGTGGTGTAGTAATGAAATGGGTCTATCCTATCATCAATAGATGAATACTTTGAATAAGATCCTTCAGTCCGTTCATTGTTAGGCTTAAATCCTGTATGTTCTGAAGCATAGTAATAACACTCCTGCGGATCCCATTTTAAGTAATATCCTAAATAGTGAACCGTCGTCCCGATTTTTTTTATGGCCGCTTTATCTGCCGGCAAATAGGGAAGTAAATCATTTTCCTGTAACTTGTACTGCTTTAATAAATCTTTAGCTTTAACTCCGCCCAAGAAAATCTTGTTAAAATCAACATCGTCCTCATAAAATTTCGGATCCATAGTCGGCTTAAAATTCTCTTTAATATTATGTCCATATTCTGCCTGATTCTCCCCATAAAAAATCAAAGGCACTCTCTGCAAAACTGATTGCTTAGGAGCAATATGTCTTTGTCCAACGATAAATGGTTGGAACGGATGCAATAAATTCACAAATGCGAGTTTTGTTAATAGTCTGTGTAGTTTCCCGTTCGGAGTAAATAAAACATTATCAAATCCCGAATGAATCCATGATTTAAAATTCTCAAACCCGATATCTGTATAAATATGCGGCGCCCAAGTTACAGTTAATGGGTTCATTTTGTATTTATACTTGAGAATATGTGAAGTAAATGCACTGTCTTTTCCTCCAGATCCTGGAACAATGCAGTCATAATTTCCTTTCTTACTTCTGTAAAAATCGCACAGCTTAATTAGCTCTTTTTCCCTCTTCTCCCAATCAATTTCTGTTTCTTTAATGTCAGCATACCTGCAGGCCGAGCAAACCCCATCCTTATCCATGGGGATAGTTTCTTTTTTATTAGCCTGCTTGTTCTTGAACTCAACCGTTGAGTTAGGTCGTTGGTTAGAAATAATACATCTAGTGCAAAATTTAACTTCTGAGGGAAGACCGTAAAGTACTTTAAAATCCTTTTTTCTGGTAGGGGAGAATTGGTGAGTTTCTGATTTTTTTAACCCAGCTGTAGCAAATGAATCCATATTTATTCCCAATAACTTTGAGCAATTATTCTATCGTTTAAACTGATCAGCGACTTTAGCAAAATTTCTATAAAGTAGTGGACCGTTCTTGCCGCTTTTCTCTGGATGAAATTGTACAGCAAAAATATTATCTTTAGAAACAGCGCAGGCAAACTCAATTCCCTCGTAATTCGTGCTCGCTGCGATAATATCATTATCTTCCGGTTTTACAAAGTATGAGTGCACAAAATACATAAACTCCGAGTCTTTAACACCCTCAAAAAATGGAGTACTCTTTTTCATCTCAACCTTATCCCACCCAATATGCGGCACTCTAACTTCCTCACCCTTATAATTTTCATTAGGAAATTTAACGACAGGTCCTTTAAAAATCCCGAGTCCTTTATAAGTACCAAATTCTGTACTCTCCTCAAATAAAAGCTGTAGTCCCAAACAAACTCCCATAAACGCCTTTTTCTCTTTAATATGAGCTAGTATCGGCCCCATAAGTCCAAATTTATCCAAATTCTTCATAGCGTCACCAAATGCCCCGACACCAGGCAAGATTAGAGCATCTGCTTCCTGAATCTCTAAAGGGTTTGATGTAATTTGAACCTCAAGTCCAACGTATTCACAAGCATGTGCCACTGAAAACAGATTACTTAATTTATAGTCAATAATTGCAATTTTCATATCCTTGTTAAAACCCCATTTTTCTTAAGGAATCTCTTAATTTGTTCAATACTGGTTTTCTCAACATTCTTATACGAAAATCCGCTTTTTATAAACCTAGAGCTTCCTTCTTCAAGCTCTATATCCTTACTAAATTTCTCCAAAGCTTCGTAATGAAGTATTGATCCCAAAGCTATACCGCCAACTCCGTGAATCTCAGCAGCCTCTTTAATATCCTGAAGCTTTCCCGCTCCACCATGTACAACAACCTGGATATTAACTGCATCAACAACTTTAGTTATAAAATCCAGGTCAAAACCTTTCCCGGTTCCTTCCCTATCAACAGAGGTTAGAATAATTTCTCCCGCCCCTAATTTCTCAACTTCCTTAGCCCAGGAGATAACTTCTAGTCCAGTTTTTTCCCGCCCATTATCAGTAAATGCATAATATTGCCCGTTATCCTGCTTAATAGCCTCAATCGAAACGACTAAATTTGCTGATCCAAAAAGATTCGCAGCTTTAGATACTAATTTTGGATTCTTTACCGCCGCAGTATTGATAGAAACTTTATCTGCCCCTGCCCTAAAAATTGATTGCATATCCTCAATACTCCGAATTCCTCCTCCAACAGCTAAAGGAATAAAAATTTCCTTAGCAGTTCTGGTGATAATCTCGTGCAGGCTATTCCTGTCGTAGAGTGAAGCTACGACATCCATATATAAAAGTTCATCTGCCCCGCCTTCAAAATAATATTTAGCATACTGTTCAGGTTTTCCCAAAATTCTCAAACCCTCAAGATGAATTCCCTTAACTAAATTCGGGCCTTTGATATCAAGTCTGGGAATAATTCTTACGTACATTTAGATTGATTTTAAATAGTTCCGGTATGTCTTCTTTAATCCTTCTCTAATGTCATATTTTGGTTTCATCTTCGAGACCTCAGCAATCTTTCTATTGTCACCAATAATAGACTCTTTCTCCGCGGCCTGGCTCCCGTCTTTGTGAATTATTTTTTTTAAAGTCAAATCCTCGACCAGAGATATCAATTGTTTTATCGAAATCCCTTCACCAGTACAAATATTGAAAACCTCAATCTTCTCTTCTGGTTTTCTATCAACTAAATAAGATAAATAATTTACTACATCTTCAACAAAAATATAGTCCCTAATCTGCTGACCATTATTATTAACAGTAAATTCCTCACCATGCAAAACAGACATTATAATTTTCTGTACAACTCCTCGGTTTTTAACATCTCCATAAACATTAGCAATCCGGGCAATAGTTAACAGCGGATCCTTTCTTCCAGAAAAATCAATTAGCATCTTTTCCTCTAAAGCCTTCTCTTTCTCATACTCATTCAAAGGCTGGATCTCGAAATTCTCATCAACCGGAGTTCTGGAATTACCGTATAAAAGAAGGGTAGAGGCATAAATAATTTTCTTAATTCTTATGCTTGATCCAATAATTCGCTCAATTAACTTACGATTCGGTTGGCTTAATATAATAAGGCAGTCCAAATCCCTCAAATTATTCTCAAAATTCTCATCGATTTGAAAATACTCAACACCACCAATCTTTGTCTTTGGTTGGGTTTTATTCAAAAATACATTTACACTGTTTTTCGGGTTATCTCCCAATTTCTTTATAAGATATTCGCCAATAAATCCCATCCCACCAATAATCCCAACTCGAAAAGGCTGCATAATTTTAATATGTTATCACCTTTTGAATTGGAGGCAGTTCGATCGTTTCAAGAATTTTAACCACCTGTTCTGCCGTATTCCCGTTATCATAAGGATTTGTCGCTCTCTCCACTTTTTTCCTGAATTTACCATCAAACATCCCTTTCTCAATTGCTCTCACAATCTCTGCTTTATCATAATCGACATCAATCACATTTTCTCCTCGTTCCCGGAGTTGCTCCCTTGTCCCAATATTAACAGTCGGCAATTTCAAAGAAGGAGCTTCATGAATCCCCGCTGACGAATTCCCTACTAAAACAGAAGCAACCTTCATTAATCTTAAAAAATCCTCATATGCAATATGCGGATAAGCTGTAATCCCGGATTTTTTCAAATGCTCCACAATCCTATGCCCACCAGCATCATTATTAGAATAAACTGCCAAAGCTTGGGAAGTATGCTTCTTATTAACTTCTGAAACCGCATCCACCGTTTTCTTAATCTGTGAAACAACCTGGTCTACCTCAGTTGTAACCGGATGCTGCAAAACAATAATTAACGGTTTCTCAGGGTCAAAATTATACTTCTTCGCCATCTCCTCCTTGGTAGGGTAATCAATATTGTGAATCGTATCCAAACTCGGACTACCAACATTAAAAACATACTTAGGGTCTTCACCGAGTTTAATAATCCTCTTCGCGCTTTTCTCGGTCGCCGCAAAATGAATATGCGAAAACTTAGTCATCGCATGTCTGATAACCTCATCTACAGTCCCGGAAACTTCCCCCCCCTGAATATGTGACACCACAATATTCATATGCATTCCGGCAATCCCTGCCGCAAAATTTGCCCCAATATCAAATCCCGAAAAAACCACATCAGGTTTTAACTTCGCAAAAATATCGGAGTATGCAATTAAAGCCTTGCCCATCCCGCGGACCATCGAAGCACCGTCGTCCCTGTCTTTTTCTGAAAAAATCGGCACAATCTCATCAATCTTGAACCCATCCTTAATAATATTTTTCTTAGTTTCCCCAAATTTCTTTAATAAATGCATTCCGGTAACAACTAGCTGCATCTCAAGCTGGGAAGATTTCTGCACAGCCTTCATAATCGGCTTTAACCGACTATAATCAGCTCTTCTCTCGGTAATAAACAATATTTTTCTTTTCATAATTTCACGAAGTCGCAAGCTTCGCTTTGTAAGAATTATTCTGCAGATTTCTCTAAAACAAAACCAATAGCTCGGTTCCCAAATCCGCCCACGTCATAATCAACAAACACCTCATCAAGTTTATTATCATTTTTTATTCTACAGTTTTCTTCATTATCGGTCTTAACAATAATTTCAGTTATAATCTTAAAACCTGATTTCTTAATAAATTTTTCCCACTCAAAAAATCTATATTCATGCTCACCATTCTCCCGCCTGGTGAGCCTAATTCCTGGAGGTCTAAAATTATTCTTCAAAAAATCTTCAGAATAAATGATATTCAACATCCTCTCAATTTCTGTATCCGGAGTATCGTTATTGTGAATCTTATCAACAAAAATAAATCTCCCTCCTTGTTTCAAAACCCTTAGGGCCTCTTTAAAAGTCACAACCGGATTTACAGAATGGTGCATCGAAAACCAGGAAACCGCGAAATCAAGTTGTGAATCTTTAATTTGTAGGTTATCAAAATCGCCAATAACTGAAACAACCTTCTTCCTCTCCTCAGTTTTCAGTATCTTATTAATAACAATAGGCTGACAAAGTGTTACGACGCTTTCAACAAGTTCAACGCTATAGATTTTTTTAACATCAGGTTTACGTGCAACAGTTGATGAAATACATCCAACTCCTGATCCAAGATCAATTCCCTGACCTTTGAAAGATTCCCAGGCAAAAGGAATATGTAAAAAAGTTTTCTTAACATTCTCCGGTGAAATATAAACATAATCTCGGATAAGTGCGTTGTATCCCTTTTTAGAAAGCTTCTGCGCGAGTAAATCGTTACCGATATATTCTTGATTATCTATAGCAAAACCAATTTTCCATCTCTGAATGCTAGTTTTCATTTTTTTAACTTTAAATCACTCCATTTTATTTGCACATCTTTTTTAATATTTTTTAGTGCGGTTTTCCCCAAAACTTTTTCAAAATCAACAGCCTTGATCTGACCGGTTCCGGGTCTTTTAACCCACAAATTATCCTTTGTAAATTTATCGCCCTTCTTTATTTCCTGAATTGAAACAACACAAGCATAAGCAAAATCTATAGTTGGTTTCTCTTCTTTCAAAATTCCCTTTTTACCACCCAAAGCTTTGTGAATGGCATCAACTCCCATAATTAGATCTTTAAGTTCCGAAGTATCTATAGAAATTGCGATATCCGGCCCAGCCCATTTTTTGCTGGAAGTAAAATGTTTTTCGATTAAAGACGCACCTAAAGCCACAGCCCCAAATGAAGTGTAATTTCCAATAGAATGATCTGACAATCCAATAGGAATCCCCGGAAAAGCTTTCATAAGCTCCGCAATTCCTCCTAGTCGAACTTTCTCATAAGGGGTAGGGTAGAGAGATGTGCAATGGAATAACGCGAGGGGAGCATTATGTTTTTGGATAGTTTTAACAGCAATCTTAATTGAAGGAATATCATTCATCCCCGTCGATAGAATAATCGGTTTTCCAAAAGACGCAATATGATCGATAAGCGGATAATTATTACATTCACCAGATCCAATTTTAAAACCCGGAACATTCATTTTTTGCAACCTATCCGCAGCCGCTCGCGAAAAAGGCGAACATAAATAGATCATTCCTAAGTCTTCAACGTATTTCTTCAATCTAATCTCTTCATCCTCAGATAAAGCACATCTCTCCATAATCTCAAAAATCGATTCTTTAGTATGACCCGGAATAACATTCTTCGCTTCAGGAATCATCTCATCATCAATCACATGCGATTGAAATTTAACACACTCACATCCGGCAGTCTTTGCATCATCAACCATCCTGATGGCTTTTCTAAAGCTCCCCTCATGATTAATCCCGATCTCCGCAATCACAAACGGACTAAAATCAGGGCCAATTTTTCTTTTCGCAATTGTAATAAATGGATTCGCCATAGAGTGGCTATATTTCTAACATGTTTGTACCGCAGGATCAATATGAAGATGTATAATCTGACTGATGAAAATCGTCTTATTCGGTTTAGGTTCTATCGGTCAGCGTCACGCGCAGATGTTATTAGATAAGTATAACCATGATTTATATGCTTTTAGATCCGGAAAGAGTAAATCTCCTAATTCTTTAGGTATAAAAGAAGTGAGAAGCTGGTCAGGTGTAAAAAAAATCAATCCAGACATTGCATTCATTACAAATCCAACATCTCTGCATATAAAAACTGCAATAAGATGTGCCGAAATCGGCTGCAAAATATTCATAGACAAACCATTAGGTGACAAACTAACCGGACTCGATAAGTTAATTAAAATTATTAAATCCAAGAAACTCGTCACAATGGTGGGCTACAACCTGCGTTTCCATCCGGTTATTAAAGCTTTAAAAAAATTTGTCGATAAATACGAACCACTGCATCTAAAAGTAACTACCACTTCTTATTTGCCAAACTGGAGAAGAGGTACCGACTATAAAAAAAGTTACCGCACTAATAAAAACATGGGCGGGGGGGTAATTCTCGATCTATCCCACGAATTTGACTACATAAATTATCTGCTCGGGGAAATAAAAATAGTGAAAGGACAGTTCTCAAGGAGAAGCGACTTAACTGTTAATGTCGAAGATTATGCCGATGTCTTAATTAACACAAAACTTTCTCCTGTTAATTTGCACATAAACTTTCTAAGTCACAAAAAACAAAGATTAATTCAAATAGATTTCAAAAATCTGACTGTCATTGGGGACCTGGTAAATTGCACGATAGAAGAGTATAAGAATGAAAAGATGATTTCTCGAAAACAATTTGGTACTGACAGGAACATTTCCTTTTCTTCTGAGCTTGAATATTTCTTCAAAAATATTGATAATCCCCAAATGATGAATAATCTAAGCGATGCCTCAAGTCTTTACAAAAAAATAATCAATTTTAAAAACAATGGATAATATCTTAATAACAATTTGCGCCAGAGGCGGATCAAAAGGCGTTAAGGGCAAAAACATAAAATCCCTTGCCGGAAAACCACTCATTTATTACACAATTAAACAAGCTTTAGATTGGGGTAGGGCGAGCCATGTTATCGTCACTACCGACTCAAAAGAAATTGCAGAAATCGCCCTAAATTGCGGAGCCGAGGTCCCTTTTATGCGCCCTAAAAATCTAGCAACAGATACCTCTCCAACCCTTCCGGTTTTAACACATGCCCTAAGTGAAGCCGAAAAAGTATATAAAGAAAAATTCGATGCGGTAATTGATTTACCTGTAACAGCCCCGGTAAGAAGCATTAAAGATTTAGAAAAAGCCTACAAACTTTTCAAAAAGAAAAATCCTAAAAACCTGGTTACAGTAACCCCATCCCACAGAAATCCCTACTTTAATATGCTAGAGGTAGAAAAAAACGGCCGTGTCAAATATGCAAAAGCCGGTAACTTCACGCGACGTCAGGATGCCCCCGAAGTTTTCGATATGAACAACTCCATTTATATTTATAGATCAGAGTATTTAAGGGATGAAAAATCAAAACTAGATAAAATCTCAGATGACACAATCGCTTTTATCATGGACCCAATTACCTCAATCGATATCGACACAGAAACAGATTTTAGAATCCTTGAATCTTTAGTAAGAAATTCTTTGGTAACATTGGAAACAGGTAATTCTGAAAAACCCGAGAACGTCTACTCCCTAAATGGAAAGATTGCTTTTGTTAATGGGGGAGCTGGCTTAATCGGCGAAAAAATCGTCGAACAATTCGCAAACGCTGATGCCAAAGTAGTTGTATTGGACATCAATAAAAAAAAGTCAGCTGAAATTATTAAACGGTTAGAAATGCAGGGAGCTGATGTGGTGTTTGAATACTTTGACATCACCAAACTTGACTCAATAGATAAAACTCTGGAAGCCTTGCAAAAAAAATACAAAAGAATCGATATCTGGGTTAATACTTCATTCCCAAGAACTAGTGATTGGGGTAAAAAAATAGAAGATTCCCTCCTTGTATCATTCGAAAAAAATGTTTCAATGCATCTAAATAGCTATTCCTGGATTAGTCGGAAAGTTTGCCTGGTTATGAAAAAACAAAAAGGCGGTAGTTTAATAAATTTCGGTTCTATTTATGGAGTTAACGGCCCTAATTTTAATATCTATGACGGCACAAAAATGACCAGTGCCTTTGCTTATTCAGCAATAAAAGGCGGAATAACTAATTTAAGCCGTTACCTGGCATCCTATTTTGGAGAATTTAATGTTAGAGTTAATACAATCTGTCCCGGTGGAATATTCGACAACCAGGACAAAACTTTCGTCAAAAATTATTCTAGACAAACCCCATTAAAACGGATGGGTAAACCAGAGGACATCGCCCCAACAGTTCTATTCCTCGCCTCCGATGCCTCCTCTTATATAACCGGCACAACTATCATAATAGATGGAGGCTGGTCAGCAATCTAATGAATAATTTTAAAAAAACATTTTTTAATAAAAGAATCCTAGTTACTGGAGGAACTGGTTCAATCGGCAGTGAAATTGTCAAACAACTTTTACCCTACAACCCCAAACAAATCCGCGTTTTCTCAAGGGATGAGTTCAAGCAGCACCAACTCCAAAATGAATTATCAGGACACAAAAATTACAAAGCCCTCCGCTTTTTATTAGGTGATATCCGGGACAAAGACCGCCTAAATCGCGCTTTTAACGACATCGATATCGTCTTTCACGCCGCCGCATTAAAGCACGTTTCATTTTGCGAAACCAACCCTTTCGAAGCTATGAAAACTAATGTTTATGGAACTCAAAACGTCGTCGAAATGTCTATCGACCATCGCGTCGAAAAAATGATTTCTATCTCGACAGATAAAGCAGTAAATCCTTCAACTTTTATGGGGATCACCAAACTAATGTCAGAAAGAATGGTTATAGCGGCCCCAAATTACTCAGGCCACCCTGATGTAAAATTTGCAGTAGTTCGTTTTGGAAACGTCATAAACTCGCGCGGTTCAGTAATTCCTTTATGGAAGGAGCAAATAAAAAAAGGCGGCCCCTTAAATATTACCGATAAAAAAATGGAACGTTTCTTTATGACAATCCCGGACGCCGTAAACTTAGTCTTCTACGCCGCAACCCAGATGCAAGGCAGTGAAATCTTTGTCCTCAAAATGAACAAATACAAAATCTACGACATCGCCCTGGAATTAATAAAGAAATATGGCAACGGTAAAAAAATCCAAATAAAAGAAATCGGTGCCGGCGACCGCGAAAAAAGCGACGAAAGACTCTTCACCCTGGAAGAGGAAACAACAATGATCGACTCCGGTCCCTTCCACATAATCCTCCCCAACAAAGAACTCCATAAAAAAAGGTCAAATAAGTACAAAGATGCAAAACTAAACAAATCAAAAGCACAGGACATCTTTAGCGCCTTAAATCAATTAGATTCCACAACCCAACTCTAGACAAACCAAAAAATCCTGCTAGAATCCTAAAAGTATGGCAAGATTATATACACCCGAAAGTATTGGAAGGACAGACCCCTCCTTTGCAGAATCGACTAACTTGTATATGAATATTAATAGCGGCCAAAGAAAGGGTCGAAGACTGTTAGTGGCAATGACCGATACAGGTGCGGCCAAAGGAATACTCCCAGCTCTTAAGATCCTCAATGATAGTAATAAAGTGGGAGTTCTGGCCAGAGAAGCCGCAGCAGTAGAAGTTGAGGCATCAACCAGATTTCATAAAACCCCACACTTTGATCCAAGTCGTAGATTAAAGCGGGGTCTTGATCAGGCAAGTATAGTTTTAACTGGAATGGCAAGTAATCCTACGCTTGAGTTTCTAACTCATAAGGCAGCAAATGAGATAAAATTTTATGATGATGAAAGAAAAATGAAGGTAGTAGCTTTTGAAGATTATCCTGGTGCATATGGTTCGGAATTGAAAGGCGCGTTTGAAAGACCTGAGTTAAGACCAAATCGTTTGTTAGTTATGAACGATTGGGCAAAAAATGCAAATCTGGCAGAACTTCCTTGGCTTAACCCTGATCATGTATACCCAACAGGTCAACCTGCTTTTGACTATATTGCTACTGAGGATAGAAAAGCAATTAAGTCCAGTGTCTATAAAAAATCTGGAGTCTCGCATAGTGATAAGCTTGTGGTTTGGATGGGTCAGAAAGGTGGGACAAAAGAAGCATTTGAAATGTTTATTGATGGCGTTTCTCAGGTTAGAGGCGATTTTAGGCTAGCAATACGTAGACACCCTCGTGATATTGTGCCGTTGGACGAGTATGAAGAACTAGCTGGTCCTTTAAAATCAAGACTAGTTAAAACAGACGGAATTCCTACCAGCGAAGTGGGAGCAGCCGCAGATTATGTTGCCACCATTTTCTCGACAGAAGGACTGTCGTCTGTTATGCGTGAAATTCCAACACTCCATATTCTAGATCCAAAAATTCTTGCACTAACAGAAGTCCCTGGAATTGTTGTGCCTGTTGAGAATGCAAGCCATGTAATTCGTGATGCTTCTCAGAGCAGAAGGGTAGTCATGGAACTATTTAACGAAAGAGCAAATCAAGATCTTCTAGGAAATATGGCTCTGTGGAAACCTGACGGAAAAGCAGCTGAGAGAGTGGCTCAGACTCTAATTGGTATGTAAAACTTGTATAGATGATTGACAGCCGATGACTCTGATATACTAATTCTGTGACTTCTTTAGAAAATCCAAATCCTTGTGCAATCATTTATGAAGACGACTTTGTATATGCATGCCTTGCAGACTACCCCTTGAGCAAAGGCCACTCCATAGTTGTCTGGAAAAAACCAATTCCAGACCTTCATCTATTAAACCCAAAAGATTATGAACACTTAATGGAAACAGTAGAAAAAGTCCGAAATGCCTTAATGAAAACCCTAAAAGTCGAAAAAGTTTATTTAATGTACATGGACGAAATTAAACATGTCCACTGGCACCTAATTCCAAGATACAGTACCATGGGTTTTAACTTATTAAAACACAAACCCAAGAAAATTCATTCCTACAATCTTGCCAAAACCCTGCAGGTTTCAATTAACAAATAACTGCTCTATACTTTCTTCCGTACCTAAATTATGGCGAGTAAAAATCTGGGCGGAAAAATTCTTAAAGGCAGCGCAATAGTACTTCTATTAACTTTTTTTGGATCGATCTTTGCCTACTTTATTAGGATTCTCTACTCCCGAACACTTTCAGTTGAAGACTACGGTTTATTTTATGCCGTCATGGGATTATTTAATGTTGTTACGACCTATATAGATTTAGGATTTGGTTATTCTGTCGTTTATCTGATGCCTAAGTATATCCGGGAGAAAAAATACCCCGAAGCCTGGAACATAATTATCCACGGTCAGACTGTCTCCTTCTCGATAACTATGCTGGCTTGTTTCCTCCTTACGGTTTTTGCTCCTTTTTTATCAGATAAATATTTTAAAGTCCCGGGCTCTGAAAGTTTAATTTATATCTTCTGTGTTTATTTAATTGGTTATGTGGCTTTAAACAATCTGATCCAAATATTCAGCGGCATGCAAAAACCAAAATATTACTCTTCAATTACTGTCTGCAAGTGGTTCTTAACTTTAGTTTTGTCTTTAATATTTTTTACTCTTGGTTTCAAAAACATACTTTATTTCGCAGCTTCTTTAGCATTAGGTCATCTCATAACTGCAATTATTTACTTATTCTTGCTCGTTAAAAACCATAGTTTTTTAGTCACAGGTAAAATTACCCTAAAGAGAAGCACTTACACTCAAATGACCCGTTTTGCCCTGCCCTCACTTCTTGAAACCATCGTTTCGACGCTAGTCATAACCACTGACATTTTCTTATTAACTCTTTTTAAAGGCGTTAGAGAGGTAGGAGTCTACAATGTAATTTACCCGCTGGCATCAATCCCTATTGTTCTTTTTAATCCTATAAACGCTTTAATCTTGCCGCTAGTCTCCCATCTTATGGAAGGGGAAAGGGATAAATTAGCCTTTCTAATCGAAAAAGTCATGGAGGTTGTACCTTTTATCAGTTTATACTTTGTTTTATTCTTAATAATCTTCCCTTCCTCAATAGTCAGACTAATTTTTGGGCCTCAATGGGGAGGATTAGTCGAACTACCCCTTTCGATTCTCTCCGTTGGCGCCATCGGTATTCTAATGTATGGAATCTTAGGAGCAGTCATCTTAGGTATGGGCCGAGTCAAAGAAAAACTCATCGGAGCGTCAATAATTTCAGTGATAAGCGTGACTATAAATGTTATATTGATCTGGCAGTACGGAATCTTAGGAGCCGTAATTACAGCCGGTTTTGTCGGTCTGGCACTAACCCTCTTTTTCACTTTTCTCATTAACAAAACAATCTCTATCAAAATCCCTTATCTTCTTTATCTGAAATTATTTATCTTTTCTTTTGGCTTATGGTTACTGACTCGTTCTAGTGGTTTAAATCCATCCACCTGGATGGAGATAATAGTGCTCGGACTAATCTATACTTTAATCTATTCAATTCTTGGATTTATTCTTAGAATTTATGATAGAAAGTTACTATCTTTAATAATTCCCCAAAGAAACTAAGCTGATTTAATAGGTATTATTCGAATAATATCATCTTTAATTTTTAGTTCGTAACTTAAATCTCTCAGCATTTTTCTAATCTGGTTCATTTTAGGATAATCATCTTTACCGTTAAAAAGTCTGGCATCGTCAATTAAAATCACATGATTCTTAATCTCATGATTAAAGATCGATTCTAATTCCTGCAAAACAGGCGTATTAATTTTAGCCTTGGCAGTTTTACCACCAGAAAAATGTCCGTCCAGCCAGAATAAAGCAGGAGATTTAAGGACTTTTAACAATCTTTTAATTTCTTTTCCGCTGTCACCAAGAATAATAAAAACATTCGAATCATTCTTAAATTTTTGTACAGCATTCTTAAAATAGAATTCACTGAGTTCAATACTAGTTAACCGCCTAAACTTACTCTTTAAGGCCTCAATCATGTCCCCTTTGTAAGTTCCTGTTTCAACAATCTCATCAATCTTATATTCTCTAGCTAACTTTTTGATAACCGATTGTTTATAAACATGAGGCGGAGGTATCTTTTTTCCGGTTAATTTCCAATAAACTAACACCGCATTAGATTTTTTTGCTTTATCAAATAAATTACTGACTGCTTTTCTCATTGTTGTTAATTTTCCAGTGTATAAGTAAAATACCTGATTGTTGATGAAATTACAAAGGTTTCTTTTAGTAAACATTCATGCCCTCTTCCCTTATCTGTACCCATCGCTTCGCCTGCTATTTAAAGGAAGATATTTAAAATCTATTTTTGCTTTTTATAAAGACTATCTCAAATACAATAATCTACTTAAGTCCTCTGACTCTCCATTCAAAATAAATTTTCTAAATACTCATCCAATTTACTTTGACAGATACGATGAAGCCGGCGCAATCTTACAGCATTATTTCCATCAGGATATCTGGGCTGCCAAAAAAGTCCTCAAATCTGGAGTTAAAACGCACCATGACATCGGCAGCAGGTTGGATGGCTTTATCTCTCATTGTCTGACATTCTCTAAAGTCATCATGCTCGACATAAGGCCTCTTAATAATATTATTCCCAATTTAAGTTTCACTCAAACCGACGCCACTAATATGAAAAATATTAAGACAGGCAGCATAAATTCTATATCCTCACTCCATGCGATAGAACACTTCGGCTTAGGCCGCTATGGAGATCCAATTGACCCTTTAGGCTATAAGAAAGCGATCAACGAATTAAAAAGAGTTACAAAAAAAGGTGGCAGCATTTATTTCTCAGTACCAATAGGAAAGCAACGTCTAGAATTTAATAATCAAAGAGTTTTCAATCCAAAGTACATTTTGGAACTTTTCTCCGGAATGAAACTCAAAGAATTTAGTCTTGTTGATGACAACAATAATTTTGTAGAGAATGTTAAACCCGAAAAATACGTCAACGTCAAATATTCATGCGGTCTTTTTCACTTTCAAAAAATCTGATTCTGCCTGACAATTTTTTTATCCCGGTCAAAGAAGTAAAGCGGCTTCCGCCCGTAATATGATGCAAAAGCTCCATAAGTGCTGTTAGATCCAATAATTGCATCACACATCGACAATGCAAACAAATCCTTAATAACATGACCGGGCCCTTTCGTAACATCTATACCCCGAAAGACTCCTAAATCAATATCCCCGTCAGAAAAAATAACAAATCTAGTTTTGGTACGATCAATTCTCCTGACTTTTATAAAATACATCAAAATTTCCGACACCTCCTTAGGCGAAAAATATAAAGATCCCCCGAGAAAAACCTTATAATCACCCTGACGTATATGTACTCCGATTAATTTTTTTCCACCTCGTCTCTTGTTGGATATAAAACTTTCAACTTTCTCCATAAGCTCTTTCTTTGGAGTAAGAAACGTAGAAATCTGCTTATGATACTTATCAATACCCACCGGATTCCTAAAATTCCAACCCTGGGTATAGACCCTCTTATACTGAGAGAACTCGATATTCTTAATGATTCCTTGATGCGTCTTACTATTAGTATTTGTAGGGGGCAAATAAAAAACTCCATCAAGGTCTTCCTTCAGTAAACCGCCCTTCCAAAAAAACGGAATGGTTTTTGCAAGTGTGTTGTAAAAAATATAGGTAATAGCATGTGACTTATAAAAACTTAGCCCTCCTATAAATCCAAAGAGAGCCGAGAAAAGTTTCGGTTTAGGCAGATTGAAGAACTTGTCATACTCGTAAAATGAATAATTTACTAAATCAAAATTCTTCTCCAGACAATACGCATAAATACTGCTGTACAAAATTAACTGATTCCCCAGCCGCCCACCGTTATGGTTTAAGATAATAATCTGCTTTTTTACCATGAAATGAATTATATCCTGATCATAGTCAAATCCAAAAGCGATTTGTATAATTCTGCTAAGCATAAAGTCATTCAATGAAAAAACTAATAATAATTTTCTTCATTTTTCTCTTCTCAACTCTTTCGTTCATTTCCTCAGGTGTCATCGACTCAATAGATGGCTTTCTATATTTAGCTGTCGCAAGAAATATTTACTACAAAGGTGAGCCTGTAGCCCCTGACTATAAGTACGACACTAGAGAAAATATCCACATGAATATTTTTAAAGGTGCAGATGGAAAAACCTACAGCTTAACCGGTCTGGGATTTTCGCTCGCCTTTATTCCGGCAGTTTTCGTGACAGACATGGTTTACAAAATTTATGGCGTAGCCCCGCCGGTAAACTTCCCTCTTGAGAATGACTGGCTAATACTTCTAACAGCAAGCTTCACAAATGCCTTTTTTGGCGCAATGCTAGGCTGTGTGATGCTTATGTTTTTTGTGTACCTTGGTTTAAAAAAGAGAATAGCAATCTTTCTTAGTTTAATCTCAATTTTTGCAACGAATCTTTTGCCCTACACCAAGCATTCACTGGCCCACATGATGTTTATTTCTTTCTTAATGCTGTCTTTCTTAATGATTAAAAGATAC
>Ga0163151_10003904_pt1 | contig 20770 bp, 13 predicted proteins | sample OliLakLV19MP5IB2_FD_145596 | JGI IMG/M metagenome (GOLD analysis project Ga0163151, IMG submission 145596) | Freshwater microbial mat bacterial communities from Lake Vanda, McMurdo Dry Valleys, Antarctica - Oligotrophic Lake LV.19.MP5.IB-2 | ecosystem: Environmental > Aquatic > Freshwater >... | reverse complement strand
GTGCAAGAGGAGAGCGACTGAAGCTGTAAAGATCTGGCATCGAGGGAGATTGTGGGCACAGGGGGGCACCTTCAAGCTGATATGTGACAAAGAGCATCTTGCGAATGCGGTCAACTAAGTCGTGACGAAGCAGAAGCCTGCGTGGATCTGGAACTATCGCGATGGCGCGAGATTTGTTTGAGAACACGCGGGTCAGGTGTTAACTATGATTTCGGTGCACGTTTCCCCCGCACAATCGTAATTCCTTCGTTTCGCTTAAAGTCCTCAAGCATTTGCCGTCCCACCGTTACTTTGAACCGCGCCGCGCCATTGTCAAAATTGCGGTCGTTCACGCGCGTGTGCGATTCGATGTAGCTGATCAGCCGGCCGTTGGTCACGTCCACTTCCAGCGTCGCCTCCACCTGCCGCCCGCGGACTATCTGGTAGACCGCTTCCTGCAACTTCTCCAAGCCCTTGCCCGTCTTCGCCGAGATAGCGATGGCATCGGGGTAAAGCGTTCGCCATTCGGGTAGTGCTTCAGTTCCTTCGGACGTATCGGTCTTGTTGAGAAGGAGAATTTCGGGTTTGTCTTTCACACCCACTTCGGTCAGCACTCGATGAACGCTTTCGAATTGCTGGCGGGCGTGCGGATGCCCGACGTCGAGCACATGCAGCAACAAGTCGGCGTGGATGGCTTCTTCGAGCGTGGCTTTGAACGATGCGACCAGATGGTGCGGCAGATCGCGCACGAAGCCGACCGTGTCGCTCAGCAGCACTTCCGTGCCGCGTTCGAGTTTCCACGCGCGCGTTTTGGTATCGAGCGTGGCAAAGAGCCTGTCATCGGCATACGTTCCGGCGCCGGTCAGCGTATTGAAAAGCGTGCTCTTACCGGCGTTGGTATAGCCGACCACGCAGACCGTGAAATGAGTGCGATTGCGCTCGGCGACGAGCCGCGTCTTGCGGGCTTGGATGGTGACGATTTCGGTCTTCAAATCGCCCACGCGCTTGCGAACCAGACGTCGGTCGGTTTCGAGCTGGGTTTCACCCGGCCCGCGTGTGCCGATTCCCGCCGCCGCCGAGCCGGCGCCGCCGCGCAGGCGCTCCAGGTGGCTCCACATTCGGGCCAGGCGCGGGTAGGTGTACTGGAGTTGGGCTAGTTCCACCTGTAGTTTGGCTTCGTAGGTTTGGGCGCGGGTGGCGAAGATATCGAGAATCAGCTCGCTGCGGTCGAGCACTTTAAGCGGGTAGATTTCATCATGATCGACATTCTCGTTGATAATTTCCTCCAGCCCGCCGATCTGACCGGGGGTGAGGTCGTTGTCAAAAAGAATGACATCGGCATCATTCTTGCGCGCCAGATCAGCAATCTCCTTAGCCTTGCCACTGCCGACGTAGGTGCCGGAATCCACCTTGCGCCGTTTCTGCGAAAGTGTTGCGACGACGCGTGCGCCGGCGGTTTTGGCCAGGCTATGCAGTTCGCCCAGCGGATCGCGCGGGTCGGCGGTGGAGGCGGGCAGAATCACGCCGACAAGGACGGCGCGCTCCTGCTTAACAGAAAGTTTGGTACGTGTTGGTTCGGGCAAGGTGTTTTGAAATCCTCCGGCTGGATTATAAGCGGATAAAGCGTTGAAAACGAACGCCTACTGCGCGGGATCGCGTTGCGATCGGCTAAGATTGATCTCATGACGATGGAAGTGGAAACAACCTCCCCGCCGAATTTGCCGCCAATTGGGCCGCCAGCCGTGCCGCCGATTCTGCAATACCTTGATGGTCTGGTCGATCAGTTGCGGCTGCATGTGGCATCGGTCATTGATGCCGGGCCGGCAGAGTCGGTGCATCAGGCGCGCGTTACCACGCGTCGCCTTAGAGCGGCGAGCGACTTGCTGCGGCCGATTCTGGCGGGGAAATCGCGCGAGCGGCTGAATCATGTGCTGCGCCGGGTACGCCGGCGCTTGGGGGCGATTCGCGATCTGGACGTGTTGACCGAGCACCTCGCCGAGTTCACATCAAACCCCGAACCAAACCCCGACATTGCTCCCGCGGCAGAGTGGATGTGCAACGAGTTGTTGCCGACGCGCGACCTGCTGCTTGCGGCTGCCCAGGACGATAAAACGATCGCGCGTCTGCTGATCAAACTGGCGCCGTGGGGAAAAGTGCGCGGCCAGATTCTGGCTCATGCCGAGGCGGTCGATTCTCTGCTGGCCGAGAGCCTGCACGACCAGATCGATACCTTCGCCGCCCGCGCCGCCGAGCTGGCCGCCGCGGCGCCGGGTGTCGATCCGCACGCGGTGCGCATCGCCGGCAAGGCGCTGCGCTACACGCTCGAACTCGCCGCTGCGCACGGGCATCCGCTGGATGAATCGTTGTTCAAGACGTTCAAGAAAATGCAGGATGCGCTGGGAACGTGGCACGATCATGTCGTGTTTACCGAGCAGGCCCTGCAGCGATCGGCCGAGCGCATGCTGGCCCACCATGACGCGCCGCTGCAGCATAAAATCCTCGCGCTGGCCGGCGCGACGTTGACCGAGGCCGAGGCTCAGTTGGCAAAGTTCAACCGCCATTGGGCCGAGCACGGCGCGGGCCTGGTCGATTCCATCCGCGCCGCGTTTCCGTTGTCTCGGCCGATTGATGATACTACAGAACCGAAAACGGATCCTGATCCAGCCGACTCTGCAGCACCGGAAGTTCCGGATGGGCCGCACTGATCCGCTCGGCGAGCCGCTTGAGCGTTGCGCGTTCGCTGTTGCTGTGCAGCGTGCAGATCACAGTCAGGTTGTGCCGCACGGCAAGCAGCGTGTCGTGGTGGCGCATTTCGCCGGTGACATATAAGTCGGCCTGCTGCGCGATGGCTTCTAAAAGAAAATCGCCCCCGCACGCGCCGGCGCAGACGGCGGCGCGTTTGATCAGTCGCCCCGGGTCGCCGGCGATGAGCACGTGGTTAATATCGAGCGCCCGCTTGAGCATGTTGACGAGCATGTCCGCCGTCGCGTCGCCGGGCAATTTTCCGATGCGCCCGATGCCCACGGGGGTGGGATCACCCGCCAGAAGTTGAAGATCGTACGCCACTTCTTCGTAGGGATGTGCCGATTTCATCGCCGCCAAGGCCGATTCAATCTTGTCGATCGGCACGATGGTTTCCAACCGAATCTCATCAACGTGTTCGAGCTTGCCGGCCTGTCCGACGGCGGGGGATGCGCCTGGTTCGCCAAAGAACGTTCCCGTGCCCGGCGTGCGGAAGCTGCACCTGGAATACTTGCCCTTGCCAACAATCCCAGCGCCGACGGCAAACAGCGCATCGGCGACGCGATCCACGACATCCACCGGCACGAACACGACCAGTTTATGATGCGTGGGTTTGCTCTCGCGCAGTTTCAACGGCCGACGATTGATTAGCGACAACGCATCGGCCAACACATCATTCGTCCCGCCGTCGGCCACATCCAGCGCGGTGTGCGGCGAATAAATCGCCACCCCGCGGCGAATGGCGTCGTGAATGAGGCTTGTCGCCCCGGTTGCCGTGACGCGTTTCACCGCATCAAAAATCGGTGGGTGGTACGCGATGATGCAATCGCACTTCTGCTCGCGCGCTTCGCCGGCCACTTGCGGCGTGTAGTCGATCGTCAACATGACGCGCGTGATGTTCTGTGTCAGATCACCCACGAGCAGGCCGACGTTGTCCCACGGTTCGGCCAGATTCGTCGGCGCAATGGATTCTAGCGTCTCCAGCAATTTACCAATGGTCATGATGCGCTTTCGCCCGAGAGCGTGATCACTTGGGCGTACAAAGTATTGGAGATGAAAAACCCCAGCTCTTCGCGAAGGCGATCAAGTAGCGGTCTCACAGAGATGATCTTTCCAACCTGCTTCGACCGTAATAACACGCCAATTGTTCCGGTCGTTGCCAAGCCCAAGCCCTTGGCAATTTGGCGGCCGACGGCTTCATCGATGAGAAGCAAGTCAGCGGAAAGCTCAATCGCGAGCGAGATGGCTTCAGTTTCGCCGGCATCGAGTCGCGCGTCGAGGCTTTGAACCGATCGCGAATCTTTAGGGCTGCGAATCGACACCCCAAGAATAGAAGCAACGTCAATCGGCCCGGCGACAGATCTTGCTAGTTCAAATGCTACAGCGGTTGGAACGAACACCTCGCCGAAAAGTTCAGACAAAAAGTTCTCATGCCCCAGAAAGGTGAGGCAGACGATTGGCGACGTGTCGGAAACGACCACGCTCACGGCTTTCCTAATACTCGTTCGAGCGTGACGACATCCTGCTGGGCGTCTTCGGCGGTGTATCCAATTGCATCAATACTTCGTTTGCCGCATTCGGACCAAAACGCCACCCGGTCCAACCCGGCAAGATCACGCGCGGCATTCTGATCGAGCTTTCCAACTTGAAACAGCCGGCAGGCGATTTCAATGCGCGCTTGAGCTTCAGTCATGCCTGCCTCGGCGAGAATGTCGTCTGTGATCACTACTGGCACAAAGGAAGCATACCATAATCGCGCCGGTTGTTTGTAAAATTTGCCGTCGCTTCATCCGACTACTTCCGGGCCTAGGTAAACCCGCCCGGCCGTCGGCACGAAAACGAGTTCTTTGGCGATGCCCTGCGCTGCGACGTTGCCCTGGCCCGTGCTCGGCGGGCCTTGCATCTCGATCGTAATTCAACCCAGTGAAGCCCCCAGCGCCGCGAGCATCGCGCGCGCTTTAACAATCGTCTCTTCATACTCCGCCGCCGGAGTGCTGTCGGCGACGATTCCGCCGCCCACGGGCACGTACGCCACGGCGTCTTTCGTGGTGATGGTTCGAATCGCGACGTTGAACTGCATCGATCCATCGCCGCCGATGTACCCGATGGCCCCGCAATACGCCCCGCGGCGCACCGGCTCCAGGGCTTCGATGATCTGCATCGCCCGAATCTTCGGGCAGCCGGTGACGCTGCCGCAGGGGAACACCGCGCGCAGGATGTCGGACGGACGAACGTCGGTGCGAAGTAAACCCTCAATTGTCGCAACGCCGTGATAGATCGTCGGGTGTTGTTCAACGGCGCGCGGCTCGGTCACGCGCACGCTGCCGATTTCGCACACCCGCCCGAGATCGTTGCGTTGCAGATCGACGATCATCGCCAGTTCAGCGGCATCTTTTTGGCTGTGGAGAAGTTGGTCGCGCATGCCTTTGCCCAGCGGGCGAGTTCCTTTAATCGGCCGGTTGACGATCGACCGCCTGCCGCCGGGCGTGCGTTCGACTTTGAAAAATAACTCGGGCGAATTGGAAATGATTTGAAAGGCGCCGAAGTCGAGAAACGCCCCGTATTCGGCGGGCGCGTCGTGCAAAAGTCGTGCGTAAACATCGGCGGCTCGCTCGGTGGTGTTTACCGCCAGGCGCTGTGACAGGTTCACCTGATATACGTCGCCGGCGGCGATGTAATCGATCACCCGTTGCACCGCCGCTTCGTACTGCTTTTGCGAGAAGTTGGCGATTGCGGATGATTGGCTGGGCGACGCGGGCATCGCAACGTTGGGGGCTTGCTGCTGCGGCGCCTTTGCGAACGCGAACAGGGGCAGGTTCAGGTCATCGCGAGCCGCTGTCGGGATTTGTTCGACCAACCGGCCGAGGTCGTAGCTGATGTATCCGGCCCAGCGTTGGTGACCGCGCGTTTTCGCACGCTCGTCGTTAACGTCCTGCGCCATCCAGTCGAACGCTTCGAACGGATCGTCCCATGATTGCAACTGTTGGCCGCTTACGTATCGCTGGGCGACTCCGGTGTCGGCGTCGCATACGATGGTTTCCGTCGCGTGGGTGACCGCGCAGCACCAGTCTGCGTGGGTGGGGCTGTCGAAGCGGATGGAGACTCGATTCACAAACCAATGATGCTACAGGACGTTGGGTGAAACAAGGTGGCTGTGCCGCGAAACCGCAAGCGATCGTTGATCGGCGCTTGCGGTTTGGCGGAACAAATCGTCCAGAGTTCAGCGGATAATCTCCGCCATCAACATTGCCCGCGCCGCGGCCGATTGGTCGATCAGACGGACTTCTGAAAGCCGTTGCCGCGGTTCGGTGTCCCACTTGGGCGGGTGCCATCCCGCGCGGTCGACGTTTCGGGTGCGCGCAAACTCCACCGCACTTGCAGCGACGGTTCGCCATTTGCGGTCGCCATCCCGACGATACAGTTCGAGGAACGATTCCACCAGCAGCGCCGCGAATGGCACATCATCCTCAACCGCGCCGCTGGCCGGCATCACCCAGAACTTCAGCGCCGCCGAAGCGGTGGCGCGGGCGTCGTCCAAATATTTCACCTCCTGCGTCGCGTCGAAGAACTCGCAGTTGGCCAGAATCATCATCGCGCTGTTGTAGGAAAATTTGGTCGGCTCGATTTGGCCGGTGACATCAATGCGGTCGAGATACAACCCGTCACGGTCGCGGAGGCGGGAGCGCGTCCAATCGTAAAGTCGCTGCGCGGCGGCGGCGTACTTGGCGTTGCCGGTGACGCGCGTCATGCGCAGGCACGCCACGATCGTCGGCGCGTTGGCGCAAGTGTTCTTGCTTTGCCGAGTCTGCTCGTGCCAGTAAATGCCGCCGCCCAGCGTGGAATCTTCGCCGCCGAGTGCAAAATCGAGTGCGTCCTTCGCCCGGTGCAGATGTTCTGCGTTGCGGGTGACCGCGTAGGTGTCGAGCAGCGCCAGGGCCATCCACGCGTTGTCGTCGTAATAGCGGTCGGGTTTCTGCGGACGCGGCGAGGCATCGTAACCGGCCACTTTGTTGACGACTGACCAGTGTGCGTCCAGCGCGGCGGCGTAATCGATCAGGGGCAGCTTCCACCGATCGTCCACCCGCGCCGCCGCCGCCAACGCCGATAGTTGTACCGCCCCCGGCCAGCAGTGGGCCACGCCGTTGGGCTCGCCGTCGCGCAGTTCGCCGGCGTAGAGGCCGTCGGGCCGGGCGAACGCTACGTCAATCAACAGCACCAGTTCCAGTCCGGCGCTTTTCGTCGCGGCTTGTTTCCGGTGAGAGACATTGCAGCCGCAGAGCGCGATCAGGAGCGCCGCTCCGGCGACCCATCGCATTGAGTTCCTTCCCATAAGCGCGGGAGGATACGTCTTTTGTAGTGCGAAAGACAAAGCCCCGATGATACGTGTCATCGGGGCGTGCGTTGCCTGGTGGAATGATGGAAGAACCCTCACACCGGCCCTCTCCCAGCGTACCGGGCGAGGGAGCGGGTCACTTAATAAACAGCATCTCCCGATAGGTCGGCAGAGTCCAGTATTCGTCGCTCACGATCACTTCGAGCTTGTCGCCCACGATGCGGATCGCCGCCAGAGCCGGGATGATCGTTTCCTTTACGGCTTTAGCGTGGTCGAGCGGCGTGCCGTCGGCGGGGTGATCGACGGCCTTGTTGAGCGCGGCGACACTTTTCTGCAAGTCGCCGGTGAGGCTGATCAGGCTCTTGAGCAGATCGATTTGCGAACCCGGATCGACCCCGGCGTTCTTGGAGGCCGAGATGGTTTCGGCCACGTCCTTCGTATACTTCAGCGCCGCCGGCAGGATGTGCTGCTGCGCGATCATCGCCGCCGTCTTGGCTTCAATAGTGACCGATTTGACATACGCTTCGCACAGAATGTTGTAGCGGCTTTGCAGTTCCTTTTCGGTGAACACCTTGTATTTCGTGAACAGATCGATCGTGTCCTTGCGCACGGCGATAGGCAGCACGTCGGTCGTGCTCTTGAGGTTGGGCAGGCCGCGTTTTTCGGCTTCTTTGTGCCATTCTTCGCTGTAGCCGTCGCCGTTGAAGAGCACCTTTTTGCCGTCCCTGAGGATCGGGGGAAGCAGTTCCTGAATGGCGGCGGCCAGGGTCTTGCCGGACTTGGTGCCCTTCTCCAGCTCGCCGGCCATCAGGTCGAGCGATTCGGCGACGATCGTATTAAGCACCGTGTTGGGCCAGGCGACGTTCTGGCTCGAACCAACAGCGCGGAACTCGAACTTGTTGCCCGTGAAGGCAAACGGCGACGTGCGGTTGCGGTCGCCGGCGTCCTTGGGGAGCTTGGGCAGGATCGACACGCCGGTTTCGAACGCACCGCCGCTCTTGCTGCTTTTGGCGCCGCCCTTTTCAACCTGTTCGAACACGTCGGAGAGCATGTCGCCCAGGAAAATGCTGATGATGGCCGGCGGGGCTTCGTTGGCGCCCAGACGGTGATCGTTATTGGCGCTGGCGACGCTCAAGCGCAGCAACTCCGGGTATTTCGCCACCGCGCGGATGACGGCGGTGCAGAAGACCAGGAACTGCGCGTTGTCGTGCGGGGTGTTGCCCGGTTCGAGCAAATTTTCGCCGTTATCGGTGGCCATCGACCAGTTGTTGTGCTTGCCGCTGCCGTTGATGCCGGCGAAGGGCTTTTCGTGAATGAGGCACGCCAGGCCATATTCATCGGCGGTCTTGCGGAGGACTTCCATCACCAGGTTCTGGTGGTCGGTGGCCAGATTGCTGTTTTCAAAAATGGGCGCGATTTCATACTGGCTCGGGGCTACTTCGTTGTGACGGGTTTTCACCGGCACGCCGAGCTTGAACAGTTCAGCTTCGGCATCCGCCATGCAGGCCAGTACGCGCTCGGGGATGGTTCCGAAGTATTGATCTTCCAATTCCTGACCCTTTGGCGGCTTGGCGCCGAAGAGCGTTCGCCCGCAATGAAGCAGATCTGGGCGAAGATAGAAGAAGTTCTTATCGATCAGGAAATATTCCTGCTCCGGCCCGACCGTAGTGAACACTTTCACCGCGGCTTCGTTGCCAAATACTTTCAGGATGCGCATCGCCTGCGTGCTCAGGGCTTCCATCGAGCGGAGCAAGGGGGTTTTCTGGTCGAGGGCTTCGCCGGTCCAACTGAGGAACGCGGTTGGGATGACGAGCGTGGAACCATTGGGATGCTCGGCGATATACGCCGGCGAAGTCGGATCCCACGCGGTGTAGCCGCGGGCTTCGAAGGTGGCGCGCAGACCGCCGGAGGGGAAGCTGCTGGCGTCGGGTTCGCCTTTGATCAGTTCCTTGCCCGAAAATTCAGCAACCGCGCCGCCGACCTCGTTGGGGGCGACAAAACTGTCGTGTTTCTCGGCGGTGATGCCGGTCAGGGGCTGGAACAGGTGCGTGTAGTGGGTCGCGCCGCGTTCGAGCGCCCAATCGCGCATGGCCGAAGCGACGGCGTCGGCGATCAGCGGATCGAGCGGCGCGCCCAGCTTGATCGTTTTCTGCAACGCCTTGAAAATCGGCTTGGGCAGCCGTTCTTTCTGCGCCTCTTCATTGAACACGTTGGCGCCGAAGAGGTCTTTGGCGTGGACTTTCTTGAAATCGATTCGGTTGAGCGTGTGCTTGGTCGCTGCAATCGCACGAACCGCCTCGTGGCGCAGGTTGGCCATACGGATCATCTCCTGACAAGTTTTGGGTCTGTATACTCCGCTCCAACGCTGTAAGCAAAGGGCGTGCTAGGATTGGACGCAGTTTGATCGAATCGTCATGCCGGGTTGTGACCGTTAGCGAACACCTGCATTTCGTGACCATCAGATCCGGGTGTTCGGTTGACCTCACAACCCGTCGTGGAGGACGTGGAATCGGTGCCTCATTTCTAGGCAATAGATGATTTCGGTTGTCGGGTCGCGCGGTTTCTGTGCTGTTCAGCACTTCGGTGTTCTGGTATGCTACTCGAACTGAGTTCGAACCCCTGAGTTTTCTCGGAGCCTTGCAATGGACAACACGAAACCCCCGCCCGCCCTGATCGGTTTCATTTTTCTGGTCATCGTGCTCGCGATCGTGTTAGCCGGGAGTTTCTATGTCGTGCAGCCGGGAACCCGCGGCGTGAAGGTGACGCTTGGAAAGGTGTCGGAGCAGTTCCTGCCCGAGGGTTTCGGCTTCAAGCTGCCGATGGTTACCAAGGTGCAGGGAATCGAAATCAAGCAAAGATCCGCCGAGACGGCAGCCGAGTGTTATTCGTCCGATCTTCAGCAGGTGAACGTGAAGCTGCGCGTGCTCTACAACGTGCCCGAGGGTTCAGTGGTCGACATCTATCGCAAGTATGCCGGCGACCCATTCGACAGCCTCGTCGCACCGCGCGTGCAGGAAGCGATCAAGGAAAACGCCGCGCAGAGCACGGCCGCGGCGCTGGTGAATCAGCGCGAATTGCTGAAGGTCAAGACGTTGGCGTCGGTGAAGCAAAAAGTCGGTTCGATCATCATTATCACCGATCTAGTGATCGAGAACATCAGCCTCAGCAACAAGCTCGAATCGATCATCGAAGACAAAATGGTGCAGGAGCAGGAAGCCCTTCGCGCCAAGTTCACGCAGGACAAGGCCCGAATCGAGGCCGAGACGAAGAACATTCAAGCCGAGATTGAGGCCAAAGCCACCATCACCAAAGCCAAAGCCGAAGCCGAATCCATCCGCATCCGTGGCGAGGCGCTTAAGCAGACGCCGGACCTGATTCAGTTGCAGATCGTAGAAAAATGGGACGGTCGATCGCCGATGGTTATCGGCGGGGGGACGGGTGGTGGGTCGAACATCCTTCTACCCATCGAGATGCCTCGGCAGAAGTGATAGTTCGCTCACGCTCGTTCGTTCGAGTGCAACCCACGCAACCCTAAGCGTCGCCCTCCAATAGTGTTAGGTTAGAAAATTTGCGCGCGTCACTTTGCGGCGCAGCGCATGGCGTCATCGGAAGCCCATTCCGAGGACGTGAATATTGGTATTTTCAATGTTTTTACCCCGCACCAATATTGACCGAACTGCCGATGCAAGCTATCCGTACTATGACCATTCCCGCCACGCGAACTTTGCGTGGTGGTTAGGCGATCGGTCAACGGGTATTTTGTTCTCCCGCGGAATCATGTGCTATCGGTGATTCCCTGATCCTTCAGAAAAACCCAGCGTCGCCTGCGCGTCGGATTCACTGCAGGCAGCGGCGGAAACCGGCACCACACCTTTGAGCGGACACCCAATCGTATGACGGCAACTCGGCGCGCGGACGTGCTTAAGCGATTAACTTCGCGACTCCCCATTCATTCTCAACTTATTGAGGCGCTGGAGGAGCGCCGAATGTTGTCGATTTCGGCGCAGGCCACAAGCGGCGCAGGCCGCATCGATGGAACGATCTTCGCCGACACCAACGAAAACGCGTTGTGGGACGCCGGCGACGGGCGCAACGCCGGTTGGACCGTCTATCTCGATGCAAACAACAACGCAGCGCTCAATATCGGCGAGACACGGCAGACCACCGACGCCAACGGCACCTTTTCCTTTCCGAACCTCACCCCCGGCAATTATATCGTTCGAGAAGTGCTGCAATCGGGCTGGCGGCGGACCGTGCCGACCGGCAACGACTTTCTCCAGGTCGGCGTGCCGATTGCCGGCGTCGCGCAGGCATCGTTCGGTAACGCGCCCCTGTCGGGGACACTCGGCAAGATCGCTGGAACGCTTTGGGCCGACCTCAACGACGACGGCATATGGGGCACCGGCGACGGCCGCAACGTCGGCTGGACGGCTTACGTGGACGCCAACAATAACAGCACGCTTGACGGCAACGAACGCACCGCAGTAACCGATATCAACGGCAACTACTCCATCGACAACCTGCTGCCCGGCACATACATCGTTCGCGAATTGCTGCAGGCGGGCTGGCGGCGGCGTGTTCCTGTTTCTTCGGATAACTGGACGCTCACCGTCGCCGGAGGACAAACCGCCTCGGCACCTTTCGGCAACGCACCGCTCGCTGGAACGCTCGCGAAAGTTACCGGCACGCTATGGGCGGACGTGAACAATAGCGGCGCCTGGGACGCCGGCGATCAGCGCAACGTCGGCTGGCGTGTGTACGTCGACGCGAACAATAACTCCACGTACGACACCGGCGAAGCAAGCGGCCTGACCGATCTCAATGGCAACTACACGATCAACAATTTGATCCCGGGCACTCATATAGTACGCGAAGTGATTGCCGTGGGCTGGCGGCGGATTTCTCCGGGGCAGAATCGCTATATCCTGAATCTCACCAATGGCCAGACCGGAAGCGCGACATTTGGAAATTCACTCATCCCGCCCAATGTCGGCACGCTGCAAGGAACGGTTTGGTCCGACCTGAACGACAATGCAATCCTTGATGGCCCGGACGGCCGGCTGACCGGCTGGAAGATATTCCTCGATACCAACAATAATGGTTCGTTCGACGGCGGAGAGCGAAACGCTTTCTCCGACGAAAACGGCGGTTACGTCTTCGAGTATCTCCCGATAGGTAATTACATCGTGCGGCAAGAAATTCAGTCCGGCTGGCGGCGGGTGGTGCCGGTAACCAGCGACCATTGGAACGTTACCGTTGGCTTGAACCAAGTTGTAACAACCAGCTTCGGCAACACGGAAATTCCCGCCGGCGCGCAAATTACCGGGAATCTGTTTGTCGACGAAAACGCCAATAACTCTTGGGACAACGGCGACGGCCGATGCGTGGGTTGGCAGGTGTATGTCGACGCGAACAACAACAGCACCTACGACGTCGGTGAGTTCACCGCCGTCACCGATTACAACGGCTTTTTCATGGTCGCGGGGCTTCCCGCGGGCACGCATAAGCTGCGTCAGGTTCTTCTGCCCGGATGGCGACAGAGTATCCCGCGGAACATTGATCATCACCTTCTGACTGTTGCGGCCGGCGGCACGGCCTTCGTGACGTTCGGCAACACGCAGGCGGTCAGCGTGATCGGTGGTTCGGCGTTCGGCGACGCCAACGGCAACAGTTTTCGCGATGCCGGTGAGGCGCCGCTTGCCAATTGGGCCGTGTACGTCGATGAAAACAACAACGCCCTGAACGATCACGGCGAACGATGGATCACCACCGACGCTTCGGGCAATTTCTCCTTCCCCGGCCTGCCCGGCGGATCGTACCGCGTGCGGTTGATCCAGCATTACGGCTGGACGCCGACGCTCGGATCGGCCTCGGCAGTGGCCGTGGTCAACGGCACATCGGTCGTCACCGGTCTGGCGTTTGGCGCGAAGCAGAATCCTGAGCCGGCAACTTACGCTGCCGAAAGGCTGATTTCGTGGTTTCTCATCGGCGGATCGAGCACCAACGCGGCGGATCGCGGCGTGGGGTGGAACATTAAATCGCAAGGCTGGACCGGCTTCGTCAGCCAGCACGTTCAGCCGCAGATTGCCTGGGGCGTGAAGCGCATCCTGCTGCACAATCCGTTCGGCGCGATCCCTGGCGAATTTTATCAGGCCGATCAGGCCATCGAAGCGCGCGAAGCCGGGGCCAACTGGCTGCTGGATGGCTTTGTGGAAGCATGGGCGCCGGTGGTGGCCCAGGGAATCGAAGTCATTGCGTATATGGGTACGCCGATGAACGACGACAGCTTTACGGGCCTGAGCACACCGAACTGGTGGGCACGTGTTTGGGACTCGCTTGATTTGCCGATGCGCGCCGGAATGAACTTCGGGTTCGATCAGAGCCTGGCCGCCGGGCCGGGTGATCTGGATTGGGCCGCCATCGAGCAACTTCGCGTGCTCGGGCATGATGTTTATGGCGAGCCGCGGCCGTCGTCGTCTTCGCCGCACTGGCGCAGCTCGCCGCTGTTTGCCGAAGACTGGATCTGGCACGATACCAACCCTGAACTGAATCCCGATTTGATGGGTTGGGCCGCAAAAGATGCGCAGATCAGCGGTGAAGTGACGCGCATCCTGACGCGGCCGGCGGCGGGTCAGACCTGGGCCAACCAGGCTGCGTGGATGCGGTCGTACACCCGGAGCATCTTGCGGGAGGGTCACAGCGTCGCGGCGAATTTAAGCGGGCTGGTGCAACAGGGCGTGACGATGAGCAGCATTCTTGGCTGATTGATTCGGCCTATTCAAACCTGTTACGAGGCCGCTTCGGGCGTTCATTGGAGCGCGCCGACGCGGTCTGATAATTCTCATACAAGTGATCATGCCGCCCGCCCGACCGACGCGAATGCGATTCGCAGCGCGGGGCGTCGTCCGATAGCCTGCCCATCGTCCGGATCGGGGGAATTCCGCCCATTTTTCCAAAACAGCCCCAATTCAAATCGTAGGTTTCTCTCAGCGTCGCCCGAAAAGCGTTTGCGGCGGCGCGAAAGTGGATGGAGAGGAACATGCAAGCGAAGAAAACTCAAACAGCACGAAATAAGTCAATCGCCACAGCGGTCGTCGAAACGCTCGATCGGCGGCAGTTGATGTCGGCAACGATCACCGGCTTTCTGGTGGCCGACAACAATGCCAACTATTCCTGGGACACCGGCGACACCCGAAGCGTCGGCTCGCGAGCTTACCTCGACGCCAACGACAACGCGCAGTTCGACGCTGGCGAGTTCAGCGCGTTGAGCAACGACAACGGGCAGTTCCGCATCGAAGGCCTGCAAGCCGGAACGTACCGCGTGCGCCAAGTGCTGCCCGAAGGGTGGCGACAGACGTTTCCGCGCCATCGTGATCACGCCGACCTGACCGTGGCCGACGGCGAAACCCACGCCGCCGACTTCGGCCGCACGCAGGCAGTAAGCGCCGTCGCTGGCACCGTATTCAACGATCTAAACAACAACGGCACACGGGACGAAGGCGAAGCCAGCGAAGCCTACCGCGGCGTTTATTTTGACGACAACAACAACGGGCTGAATGACCTGGGCGAACGCTGGACGAGCACCGACCGCAGGGGCAACTTTGCATTCACCGGTTTGCCCAGCGGCGAATACCGCATCCGCCTGATGAGTCATTATGGTTGGACGCCCACCTTCGGCGCCGACTCGGCGATTGCGGTCGTCAACGGCAGTAGCTCCGTGTTTGGCTTACAGTTTGCCCACTACCAGGAAGCCGAGCCGGCGACCTACGACGCGAACAAGCTGATTTCATTCCTGCAGATCGGTGGTACCAATACGATCGCCGCCGATCGAAATGTGGGCTGGAACATCAAGACCCAGGGGTGGTCCGGTTTCATCAGCCAATACGTCCAGCCTCAGATTGATTGGGGTGTTCGACGCGTCATGCTTCACAACCCGTTCGGCTCACTCGAAGGCCAGCATTTCCGCGCCGATCAGGCGATTGCCGCGCGCGAAGCGGGATTGAACTGGCTGTTGGACGATTTCGTGTCGGCTTGGGCGCCTGTGATCGCGCAGGGTGTTGAGGTCGTCGCGTATGTGGGTTCGCCCATGAACGATCCAAGCTTCGACGGGCTGGACGACCGTGCGTGGTGGGATCGCGTGCTCGATGCGTTCGATTTGCCGCTGCAGGCCGGCATGAATATCGGCCTGGATATGAGCCTTGCCGCAAACCCCGGCAGCCGCGACTGGGCATTCGTTGAAGAAGTACGCACGCGCGGGTTGGACGTTTACGGCGAGCCGCGGCCGCCCGAAGATGCGTTGCATTGGCGCAGCTCGCGCCTGTTCGCCGAAGACTGGATCTGGCAGGACACCAATCCGGAATTCAACCCCGACACCTATTGGGCCGCCCGCGATTCGCAGATCACCGGCGAAGTAACTCGCCTCATCAGCCGCCCGCCGGAAGGTGAAACCTGGGCGACGATGGGCATTTGGGGCCCGGCCTATGCCCGGGCGATTATGCGGCAGGGACATGTTGCAGCGCTAAGCGTGCTCGCGCTGCTGCAGGCCGGCGTGACGTTGGACGACGTATTAACAAGCGTGCCGACCGCCGAGCGCACCGCCATTTTGCCGGCGCCTTCGAGCGATCAGACCAGCCTCCTCGCGCCGGATGCCGATGACGCGACGAACTGGTTGATCGACGAATTGAACGACACCGCGTTCGACCTCAACGAAGAAAACACCGCTTGGTCGATGGAGTAGGCCGGTGCCTGCTTGCAAATTCTGTTGAATTAAAGGGCCGATGCCAAACGTGGCATCGGCCTTTTTGTCGCTTCACCGGTCGTCCCCGTCAGCCACTCAACACACAGGCGCGCGACGATCCGGCCCGTGGGGCGCCGCGGGTTTGACCCTTCGGGCGCATCGCTTACCATCCCCGTCCGCCTCACCAACCAATCGCTGCCGAGGAGAGAGTTTTCATGAAGCCGCAAGACGTTCTAAAGCTCTGCAAGCAACACGCGGTCCAGTTTGTGGACCTGCGTTTCATGGATTTTCCAGGGTTGTGGCAGCACACCACTGTGCCGATCAGCGAGCTGTCAACTTACAGCTTCGAACACGGCTTCGGCTTTGATGGTTCGAGCCTCCGCGGGTGGCAGGCGATCAACGAAAGCGACATGCTGCTGATTCCGGTGCCGCACACCGCGCGCATCGATCCGTTCCTGCAGCACACCACACTCTCGATGATCTGCGACGTGCGCGACCCGATCACCAAAAAGCAATACAGCCGCGACCCCCGATCGATCGGCCGCAAGGCGATTGATTATCTGAAGAAGACAAAGATCGGCGACACCGCCTACTTCGGCCCGGAACTTGAGTTCTTTATTTTCGATCAGGCGTACTACGATCAGGGCATCAACTACGCCAAATATTACGTCGGCAGCCGCGAAGGAATCTGGGATCGCGGCAGCGAAGACCCGACCAACCTCGGCAGCAAAATTCGATTGAAGGAAGGCTACTACCCGTGCCCGCCGATGGACACGATGCAGAACATCCGCAGCGAAATCGTCGCCACGCTCATCGAACTGGGCATTCCTGTCGAAGCGCATCATCACGAAGTAGCCACCGGCGGGCAGTGCGAAATCGACATGCGCTACCAGGATTTGCTGACAATGGCCGACAACGTGATGACGTATAAGTACGTCGCCAAAAACGTCGCCGCCCGCCACGGCAAGGCCGCAACCTTCATGCCCAAGCCGCTGTTTCAGGACAACGGCAGCGGAATGCACACGCATTTCAGCCTCTGGAAAAACGGCAAAAACCTGTTCGCCGGCAACAAGTACGCCGGCTTGAGCGAGATGGGCCTATACGCCATCGGCGGCATTCTCAAGCACGGCCGAGCACTCTGCGCGCTGTGCAACCCGACCACCAACAGCTACAAGCGGCTCGTGCCGGGTTACGAAGCGCCCGTCACGCTCGTCTACAGCAGCCGAAATCGTTCGTCGGCCATTCGCATTCCGATGTATTCTGAAAAGCCCCAAACCAAGCGGCTCGAGTTCCGCTGCCCCGATCCATCGTGCAACCCCTACCTGGCATTCAGTGCAATGGTGATGGCCGCTATTGATGGCATCCAGAACAAAATCCACCCCGGCGAGCCGCTGGATAAAGACCTTTATCACCTGCATCCGGATGAATACGAAAACCTCCAGTCGGCCCCCGCGTCGCTGGAAGAAGCGCTGGATGCATTGCAAGACGACCACGATTTCCTGTTGCAAGGCGACGTCTTCACCGCCGACGTGGTGCACTACTGGATCAAGTACAAACGAGAAAACGAAGTCGACGCGATCCGCATCCGGCCGCATCCGTTTGAGTTTTGTATGTACTTTGATATTTGATCGCATTTTTTTGATTTCATACTTTACTTTTAGCCTGGCTAAGTTAACATTTTTACACATGGGGTTCGACTCGGACAGTTCGATCACGGCTCACGGCTCACGGCTCACGGCTCACGGCCTATATTGTTTGCAGTGTCATTGCCGCTTCTGTCATTGGAAAGCTTGTAAATCCTCAACCGACTGTCGCTGTACTTCAACAGGTATGGCATTTCGCTCCCGCTAACGCATTGTACAGTACTTATGTCCTGATCAGTCTGGAGACAATACTTCTCGTGTTGTTGTTGCTGGACAAGAAGCGAGTCATTTCGTTCTCATGCGCATCTTTAGCACTGGGATTAGTCACCATTAGCCCGGTTCGCCAGCTCGCTGAAGCGAATCCGCTCAATTGCGGATGTGGCTTGTCGGCTGGTTTCCTTTCACCTAGGGCTCAGCAGCTGCTTTCTGTCGCCACCAACTTTATGTTGATTGCTTCGATGGTTTTGAGTTGGCCCGATGGCCAGGCATCGAAGCAAACTTTTTCAAAAGGAGAGTCAAATGAAAACGAGGCATCCTAATGGCCGTGTGCTGCACAAACTGGTTTTTAGCGCAGCATTTGCCTTGGCGCTGACGACAGTTGTAAACACAGCTTTGGCAAATGGTCCTGTTAATTGTGTTTTTGGAAACATTTCTTGGGGTTGCGACGTAGACGCGACTTGGGCAGGATGTTGCATCCAGATGGATCAGGGTTCTGAAGGTGGGTTTTGGTACGGATGCACACGGCGCTCAACGGGATATTGCGTCGCCGTTGGGTATAGCGGGGGCGAACCATAAACTCGACTAAGGGCCAGATAAGATTGCAGTATGATCGAATGAGGACATTGAGTAGTTAATTCCGCACTATCGAGTTTGTCACTTTTGTCGCGCCTCTTTCGCTCGGGAATTAGGACAAAGTGTCATATGGGCAAAAAAAAATTGATCGTTGTCGCGGTTTTCATTTTTCTGGCGCTTGTTTTCTCTTCCTATTACTTCACCAGGCGCTCTGCAAACCGGACTGGCAACCCTGAAATCGCGGCTGCGGAAGCGAAGTTTGCAGCGATGGCGAAGGAACCGCGTGACGTGAGTTCCAGCGACTCCGAGAGCGAACGCGCGTTAATCAGTCAAGCAGCAGTCAAAAAGCTCAAAGCAGGCGTTGTGGTGCCGGGGCGAGAACAGCAATTGGCCGATGCGTTCGCGGAATTTCTGACTGCTTATCGTTCAGAAGAACCGGGCCGGTTCGTTGACTATTACCACCCTCAAGGCGTTCCACTTGACGCCGCCGGCGTCGGGCGTGTCGAACGGAGCTGGGCGAAGACATCGCTGATGACTGTTGGCAGGAAAGTTGATATCGAATCCATCCGCTTTTCAACCATCCGAAAAAGCGTCGCGAATTCGGTTACCGATTCGGCAGCAAACAGCTTTGTGCAATGGATCAGCTCGGAAAAGGCCAACGTTCGAGGCGTCAACATTTCAGATCAAACTCCAGTCTATTGCGTCACCATCAATGTCGCAAAGCATGAGCTGGGCACTGGCGGTCCCTATTCACTGTCGATCGGATTTGTGCCGCGCGACAACGGTAGATCATGGATTCCCGTAATGAATTGGCTGCAAGGCATCAGCGATCGCCCCGTCGCGCATCCACCATTGTAGCCAGTATAATCCGATTCTGGCGATTAGGCCGACCCGTCCAAGGCGAACTTATGTCACGGCGTGCATTCACCCTTATTGAAATGCTGGTCACTATTGGCATTATTGCCATCGTGATAGCGCTGCTGTTTCCTCTGATCACATCGGCGCGGCGCGGTGCGCAAACGATTAATTGCACATCAAATCTGAGGCAGATCGGAATCGCGATTCATAGCCACGCAAGCGAGCGCGGGGGCTATGCGCCGTTGGGGGGAATGATCATCGTGCCGTCGTCGTTTGTTGGCGCCACTTCGATCAGCGCCGCCTTGGAGGATGGAGCTCGAAACCGCTACGACTACATAAAAAGCGGCTCGCCGCTGGTGCGTGAAGTGATAATGCCGCTGCACGGCGCGCTCGCCGCACAATTGGGAATGAAATACACGCGATTTGATTCATTTGATAGTTTCGAGGTAGAAAAACATTCTACGCTTGCCGATTGGAGCACATTTACCTGTCCTTCGGCTCGACCGCGTGCGCCGTCGGCAACAACATTTGTCATTCAGTTTGAGGGGCAGACGATGCTTAATGTTCTCAACGGGTTGCCGTTCGATTTTGCATTGAATGACGCCGTTTTTGGATTTGATTGTAAGCCCAGCCGTCGCCTTGCTGGGAAGCTTTCTAAAGTGCACAACCCGAGCAAAACATTTTTGCTTGCCGATGCTGCACCGCCGTTTGCAAGCATGGCATTTCGGGATGGCGCGCCGCTATTTTGGTCGCCGGAGGCTCCGCCGGGAAGTCCTCTTACGCTTGCTGACGCGTTTGTTGAAAACGGACGTGTCACCAGTCAAGTGAAGCTCTTTGATTTGCAGCGGCATCGCGGCCGCATCAATGTGTTGTACGCCGACGGGCACGTCGGCGAGGAACTTCTCACCGCCCAAGGCCTCTCGGGGACGATTGTCGCCAACTGGTGATTGGACAGAACGGGGCGGCCGGCCGTCGGGCCGCAATGGCGCGGGGTATTGGTTTCTCGGCGAAAAGATAGCGGGCCAGAAAAGATAGCGGGCCAGGTCCGACTTTCCGTGATCCATGCCAATTTACGACTTACAATCGGGAATGGAAACGGGGACGACGCTAGTTGGCATGAAAACGCTACGTAAATGTTTCGTTCAAGCGTTTCTGAAATGTGCTACCGATAATTCCGTTTAGCGAGGCTGCTTGCGGCCCATGTCGGCGCGGCAAACGACCGATGCGCCAGAGGCAACTCGGCACGCAAGTCGGGCGGCACAACAAATCCGGCAGACGAACGGGTAACTCATCGGACACACAGACATGAATGGCTGTGCCACCCTGAATCAGAAATAGGTCTGCACCCCCTCCAAATCACAAAACGCTCGTGCCACTGAACGCATTAGGCCGCCACCGTTTTCAAGTCGCACCAGGATGCCGGCGCTGGGGTGATCGGGGGCGTGCTCGGCCGAAATTGTCCGGGAATTATCTTGACTTCTAATTTATGTTAGGTTAATGTTTGAAGTAGTGGATCAGGTTGATTTCAGGTGTGAAGCCGATCTTTGAAAACTAAATATAGGCAGGTGGCAGGTGGCAGGTGGAAGGTGGAAGGTGGCAGGTGGAAGGTGGAAGGTGGAAGGTTGCAACTTCGTTTCTTCGTTGCTGCTTCGAAAATAGCCGCTGGTTTGGTGTTGTGGTTGGTAG
>Ga0163151_10003895_pt1 | contig 20791 bp, 14 predicted proteins | sample OliLakLV19MP5IB2_FD_145596 | JGI IMG/M metagenome (GOLD analysis project Ga0163151, IMG submission 145596) | Freshwater microbial mat bacterial communities from Lake Vanda, McMurdo Dry Valleys, Antarctica - Oligotrophic Lake LV.19.MP5.IB-2 | ecosystem: Environmental > Aquatic > Freshwater >... | reverse complement strand
GTTCAACAACATCCCTCTCGAACGCGGCACCGAAGTGCGGTCGGCCGCCCTGCAATTCACCTCTCAGTCGCCGGCCGATGAACCGACGGAGCTTGTCATCCGGGCCGAGCTTTCCGGGAACGCCCGACGATTCGTTGAGAAGGGGAGGGACATTTCGGGACGCCCGCTCACGACCGGGCAGGTGCGCTGGACGCCGGCCGCGTGGGGCAAAGAGGGCGTTGCGGGCGCGGCACAAAAAACGCCGGACCTCGCGCCGCTGATCCGCGAAGTTATCGGCCATCCGGACTGGCGGCCCGGCAACTCGCTGGTATTTGTCATCACAGGCACTGGCCGGCGATTTGCCACTTCGAATCGCGGACCGGACTCCTTGCCGACCCGGCTCGTGATCGCTGCCGAAACGACGCTCTCAGAAACGAAGGAGGCCGATCAGGCATACCTCGTCCGTTTCCACTTCGGCGTTTCCAGAAGCGTCATGGGAGCGCCGCGCGTGTTCGATGTCGCCATCTCCGGGCAAACAGTCCTCGAGAATGTCACGCTCGGCGGCGACGATCCGGGTCGCCCCGACGCCAGGGTCTATACCTTGGAGCGAGTGTTGTTGGGAGACCAACTGCAGATCCAGTTCATTCCCAGGCAAGGCCAGCCGCTTTTGTCTGGACTCGAACTTCATCGGCTGGATGATTAGGGCCTGGGATCGTGGCCACGTCCTGCACCAACGCGCGAACGATTTGCAGGCCCGGCAATCGCGCGCAGCGCTGGGCCAATTCGTAGAGACCGCCGAACTCTCGGGAGTTTTGGCAATCCATCTCTTCCACATGATCTATGGGGCGACGCCCTCGTCGCATGTTCCCGGCTGGCATCACGACCTCGCCGGACGATGTTTCTCAGAGTTCCGCCAGCCGGCGATCCGAATCGCCGAAGCGCGGCAGCGACAGCCCCATCCGATCCATGAGCGACAGGTACAGGCTGCACGCGCGGCGCTGATCGGCGCTCTCTGCGAGGTAATCGAGCACGCGGCCGGTTTGCAGGCCTCCGCCGCGGCCTGCCAGCAGGATGGGCATGTGATCGGCCTGGTGCCGGTCGCCGTCGAACAGGTTCGAGCAGCACATGAGCAGCGAGTTGTCGAGCAGCGTGCCCTCCCCTTCCTGAATGCGCTGCAGGCGATCGAGCAGGTACGCGAACTGTGCGATGTGGAACTGATTGGTTTTGAGATACATCGCTTCGAGTTCGGGCTTGCGGCCGTTGTGCGTCAGGTCGAGGTGCAGGCTGCCCTGCACGCCCTCCAGAAAACCGAAGTTCATCTGCGACAGATCGTTGTTCAGCATGCAGGTGGCAAGTCGCGTCTTGTCCATCTGGAACGCCAGCACAATCAGGTCGAGCATCAACCGCATGTGTTTCGGGACGTCCTGCGGCAACTGGTCCCCGGGTCGCGGCAGGTCGGGCTTTGTGAGGCGTTGTCCTTCGAGTCGTCCGTCCTTGCCGGCGCGATCAATCCGCAGCTCGACGTCGCGAATGGAGACCAGGTACTCATCCAGCTTTTGGCGATCGGCGGCCGAAACTTGCCGCTGCAGGCTTTGCGCGTCGGTCAGCACTTGATCCAGAATGGTCCGGTCCAGTTGGCGGCCCTTGCCATCGCCGAACAGCAGATCGAACACGCGCGAAGGATAGATCTCTTTCGTGGCCGGTTTCGTGTCGGATTCCCACGAGATGCACGACCCGTACAGCATCGACAGGCCGTCTTCCAGGCGCAGTTCCGTGGGTTCGATGCCGAGCGCCAGGCTGGGCACGGCGGTTCGATGGCTGAGTTGCTGGGCCAGCACCTGGTCCATGGAGCGGCCCACGCGGATTTCGCTTTGATCGGTGCTGACCCACGCGCCGGAGAGCAGGTTGGGGCTGCGACCCAGGTGGGCGCTCTTGTGCCGCACCGCCTGTTCGTTGAACAGTCCGCGCAGGAAAACGATGTCCTCGCGGAACGGTTGCAGGGGTGCGAGGCCGGGACCAATTTCCATGTCCGCGCCGCGACCGCGCGCCCACCAGTGTTCGGGCTCGACGCCGTTCGAGAAAAACAGGCACGCGAAGCGAATGGGCGCCTGTTGGGAAGCACTAGACGCGGTCGCCGCCACGCGCTTGCCGGTGTCGTCCGCCCACGTCGGAAACGATTCCAACCACGGCAGTGCAAGCGCAAACCCGCTGGCACCGCGGAGAAACGCGCGCCGCGCGATGGGGGGATGGACGGGGACATTGTGCATGGCGTCAGCCCTCGCGATCCGATCGTTCCTGCGACAGCCGTGGATCACAACCTACGATAGCGAAACTGCCGGCTGGTCACTATCCGAACCACCAGGTTCGAGAACCGCCCGTCCCCTTTCAGATCCGACTGCATCTCCTCGATGAGCGGCCGGTCCGAAGCAATTTCCGTGCGGCCGAGGGCGTAGCCCAGCAGCTTGGCGGACAGCAGGCGCTGAAACTGCGGCTGTTCGCGACGCAGATACTTCCGCAGTCCCTCGAGGTCCGCAATCTCGGTCCCATCATCCAGGGTGCCGGAGGCGTCGATGGGCAGGCCGTCCCGATAGGTCTCCCGCCAGCGGCCGATCGGATCGAAGTGCTCCAGGGCAAAGCCCAGCGGATCGAAGCGCGCGTGACAGTTGACGCACGACGCATCGGTGCGGTGGGCCACCAGGCGCTGGCGGACCGTGAGTCCGTCAGCCTGGGCATCATCGGCAGGGATCGATCCCGCATCGGCCGGCGGCGGCGGTACCGACGCGCCGATCACGCGCCGCAGAATCCAATCGCCCCGCTTCACCGCGCTCGTCCGCAGGGGCGCCGAAGTCACCGTCAACACGGCGCCGAGTCCCAACAATCCGCCGCGATGTTGCTCCGCCACGTGCTCCACACGCACGAGCCGGTCCGCCGACAGTCCCGTGGCATCGAGGCCGTAGTGTCGGGCGAGCGGTTCGTTCAAGTACGTGTAGTCGGCGAACAACACGTCGCTGACGGGCCGGTCCTCGCGGACGATGTATTCGAAGAACGACACGGCTTCGTCGTACATCGCGGCCTTCATCGCATCAGACAGCTCCGGAAACCGGCCGGCGTCGATGCCGCGGTACTCGTCGAAGCGGTAGAAGCCGAACCACTGCCCGAAGAACTCGGTCGCGAAGCGCCGGGCTTTCGGGTCGCGCAGCATCCGCCGGGCCTGCCGGGCCAGTTGTTCGGCGTCCTGCAGTTCGCCGGCGGCGGCAGCGCGGCGCAATTCGTCGTCCGGCAGCGAGGACCACAAGAAGTAGCTCAACCGACTCGCCAGTTCGGCATCAGACAGCGGCACGATATCCGTTGTTCCCGCCGCGGGTTCGGCGCGATACAGAAACGCCGGTGCGACCAGAATCCGTGTCAACAGGGCGCGCATCGCGGGTATGTGATCGAGCTGTTCGTCGCGACGCAGGCTCGCATAAAACGTGCGGAGACGCTGTTCCTCGTCGCTGGTGAGCGGGCGTCGCCAGGCGCGAGTCGCGAACCGCAGGGCGTCTGCAACGTGGTCGTCCTCGACAGCACGCAACGCGGCGTGCATGGCGACGAATTCGTCGCGAATCCGCTGGACGAACGCACGCGGCTCGGCGGGCAAATGTTCGATAGTGATTGGATCGAGGTCGGCGACTCCCCGGCCGTGCAAATCGATGTCGAACTTCTTCGCGACAAACCGCAGGCAGGCATCGTGATAGTCGAACGAGGTCAGCAGGTCCGTCCACGCGCCATCGAGCCGTCGACGCATTTCGTCATCGAGCATGTGGTCCACGAGAAAGCGGTCATCGCGATGGTATTTGACGGCGTAGTGGAAGTGATTCCGTTCCGGCATGTTGTAGGCAGTGTCGAACGGCGGCGGAATCGGATCGCGGTCGGAGGGGGCGGCCTCGCGGTGCGACACTTCCGGCAGCCACCTGGCAAACTCCGCCACGCCGGCTTGCCATTCGGTCACGGCCGGGCTGGCGGGATTCGCCAGCAGCGTGGACGTGGCCCCCACGGCGGCGACCGTTTTGCCGGCCACCTCGCCGTCCCAGATCCGGCAGCGAACGACGCTGTCGGCGCCGTGTTCCAAATCCAGCTCAACCTGCACCGTCAGCCGCGCGGAGGTCGTGCCCTCGGGAATCCGCAGCTTCACCGGAGCCGTCACCTCACCCACCAGCACGAAGTCGCTCTCACCGATCGTTCCGCCCCTGGGATGTTGACCGAATTGCAGACGCTGCGCCGTCTCTGGAGCGACGAACTGCATCAGCGGCACGTCCTCGCCACGGCTGCCGTTCTCCTGCCGAAACCGCAGTTGTGCATTTCGCCAGATCACGAGAGCGCCCGTAGGCGGATGGCGGCTGGCCGACGTGATGGCCAATTCCAATTCGGTCTGAGTGGCGTCCTCCGGCCAAGTGAGGTTTGTCGTGAAGGAATGCTTGGACTTGACCGGCACGTCGCCATCGGTCAGCACCGCCGCTTCTTCCGCGTCGCCCGCCGCCGAGGCCAGCGTCTTCTGCCAATCGCGGAGGGTCCGGGCAAGATCCTCGCACGCCGCACAAACCTCTGCGACCGACTGTTGCGCCGGTTCGCGCAGCGATTGCCATTGCGCGACGATCGTCGACAGCGGGAACGACGTCGCCGGCGCGTTGACGACCTTCCAGACGTGCTCGCAGAGCCGCACGCTCAAGCCTTCTTCGCGCGCCAACCGGGGAATGTCGATCTCCTCACCCAATCCGAGCGCCGCACGATGCCGGCATCGCCAAGCGACGTAAAACGCGCGCGGATACTGGTCGAGTCCGAACGGCTGTGCGCCCTCACCGGCGGCCGTGCGAAACCCGTGGTCGCGAGAGATCTGCTGGATGCGCCTGATGGCCGACAGCTCGCGTCCGGTTTCACCGGGGTGCGCAAAAAAGTCAATTGGCCCCGCGCCGATGACCGCATGATCGGCCACGGCCTTGGCCGCCTCCAGATAGCGTTCCAGCGTGGCGTCCTGCATGAACTGCGCACTGCCCGTGTTGGTGAAGCCCTCGCCCCCGACGGCATCGCTGACGAAGCCGCGTTCCAAATGCAGCTCGAGTCCCGTCAAGTCCTGGATCGTGTAGGCATACTCCGCGGACGTCAACCGGCGCAGCACCACCGCGCCGGGGTCGCCGGCGTGCTTCGCAATGTGGGCGTCCAGCGCCCGTTCGATTGCTGTCGCTGTCAGGTCGCGTTCGGTGTCGGCCGGCTGCGGCGACTTCTGCGGCGGCATTTTCCGTTGCCGCAGCATGCGCATGACTTTTTCCCAGTCCTTGAATCCACGACCGAAGTCCGTCGCCGCGGACATCTGCGCGAGGTTGATGCGGGCCTCCGCCGACTCGTTGCCGTGGCAGTCGAGGCAGTATCGCTGCAACACCGCCATCGCTTGAGCGGGAAGGGCTGCCTCCTCGGCATTCGCCGATACACCAACCGCCAGCAACAGCAGGAGCGCAGACGCGGTCACTGCATACGGCGACCGCCGTCGGTCAGCGGAGGTCAACGTGGTCTGTCGCATCCGATTCGATCCCGAAGTACCTCGCAACCGCGGCCAGGCGCACTGGATACAACCGCCGCAGATGGTGCGCTGAACCGTCATGTAGTCCGAGACGCGATTGTACCAGATGTCGCGCCCGGCTCGCCGCTCCGATTTTCAGATCGCGCGAGCAATGGCTGAGTGGCCGCTCCCAGCGGATGAACAACGACGGCCAGTTCCACAAACGGTCGCTCGACAAGCGTCGCCAGCGGTGTTCAACGCCCGCCCCCCCCAGCGAACTCGGTGGCCTATTTCGGAGCGCGATTGGCGTACGTCCGTCCGAGAACGTCGACGATTGCCCGGCGGACCTCCAGCGGGTCGATGGACTCGTCTTTGCGATAAATCACCTTGCCCCCGGGGGCGATGAGCACCGTGTGGGGCAACGGGCCGTCCCAGTCCTTGTCGAGCAGGTCGGCGAACCGGTCGCGGTCGGCGATCGCCGACAGATAATTCGCGGCGGCGACGTGCTGGCGCTCGAGCACTTTCAGCACGTCGGCCTTCTGCTCCGGCTCGTCCAGGCTGATCGTCACCAACTGGAGTTTGCGATGGCGGTACATCCGGTTCATCGTCACGAATTCGGGCAGCTCGGCGATGCAGGGAGCGCACCACGTCGCCCACACGTTGATCAGCAGATAGTTCTCCGTGTCGTTCTTGACCAGTTTTGCCAACGCCGCTTCGTCGAGGGTCTGCAGCGTCACCGGCTCCTTGTTCCATTTGTCGAGCGAGGCCTGGGCGTCGGCCCGCTTTTCCGACCATTTCGTGGAGCAACCGAACGTGCGCGTCTTCTCGACCGGAACCTTTTTCCCCGCCAGCAGCGCGTCGAGCGCGTTGCGGGTGTCGTGGCTGGTGACGGCCCGGACGTCGGAGTCATCGATCCGGCCGACGTAGCGCAGTTTCCGTTCGCCGTCGAACAGAAACACCTGCGGTGTCGCCACCACACCGTAGGCCAGCGACGTCTTCTGCGTCTCGCCGTCGTACAGATACGGAAACCCGAACCCGCGTTCTTTGGCCCGCACCTTCATGTCGGCGAGGGAGTCGCCGACGTCCGTGTAGCCCAGCTCGTCGAGGCGGACGGCCCGATCGTCGTTCGGCGAAATCGCCACCACAGCGACGCCGCGGTCCTTGTAATCGGCGTGAAGCTGCATGAGCCGCGCTTCGTAGGCCTGCGCCGTCGGACAGTGGTTGCAGGTGAAGACCACCAGCAACAGCTTCGCCGCGGCAAAGTCCTTCAGCGAGTGCTCCTTGTCATCGACGCCCGGCAACCGGAAGTCGGGTGCCGGGTCGCCGATCTCCAGGGTCTTGAACCCCGCGGGGGCACCCATCGCCACAGAGCCAAGCAACAGCCAAGCCCCCAGGCCGACGAGCTGATGTCGATTCTCGATCATCACGAGGTCTCCTCAAGCTGACGAAGGGTGATTGACATGCCGGATTGACAACAATTCCTCGCTCACACGTTGTCCGGCTCCGGGTGAACCCACGGCTGGCGATACGGCCGGCGGAGACGGCGGTTGGCTTCGTCGTCGTTGAGCACGCGGTGGCTGGAAGGATCCCAGGCGAGCTTCCGCTGCAAGTCCATGGCGACGTTGGCCAGGATGCAACTGGCCGTCGAAATGTGTCCCTGTTCGATGTCGGCGACCGGTTTGCCGCGCGACTCGCGTGCCGCCAGGAGATCCCGCATGTGGCCGCGAATCGCCGGGGCGACGTGTTTCTCCAGATCCTTCTCCGTCTTGTCCTCGGGGTATTGATCCAGTTCGTAGACGACGTCCTTATGAATCGGCTCCCCTTTGCCGAACGGCGTGAAGTCGTAGCCCATCACGCTGCACTTGAGCGTCCCCTTGTCGCCGTAGAACGTCGCGCCCCACGGGTATTTCGGATCGGGCGCGTGGCCGTACGTGCGATGCTGCCAGACGACCGGCAGGTCGCCGAACTCGAAGGTGGCCGTTTGCGTGTCGGAGATGTTGGCCTTGCTGTTCTTGTCGACGAGGATGCCGCCCGACGAACTGATGCGGTGGGGCCAGCCGAGATCGATCATCCAGCGGACCATGTCGAGCATGTGAATGCACATGTCCCCCACGATGCCGTTGCCGTACTCCATGAACGCCCGCCAACGGCGCGGGTGGACCAGCGAATTGTAGGGCCGCAGCGGCGCGGGGCCGGTCCAGAAATCGTAGTCGAAGCCCTCCGGCGGCATGGTGTCCGGCGGATTCTCGCGAGCCCGCATGTGATAGTAGCAGTCGATTTCGACGAGGCCGATCGTGCCCAGCTTCCCCTCGCGCAAGATCGTGTCGCGGGCTTCGATGAGATGCGGCGTGCTTCGCCGCTGCGTGCCCACCTGCACTACCCGGCCGTGCTTGCGCGACGCGGCGAGAATGGCCTGACCTTCGATCACATCCACGCTGATGGGCTTTTGCAGATAGAGATCGGCACCGGACTGAATCGCGGCGATGGCGGCCAGCGCATGCCAGTGATCGGGCGTGGCGATCAGGACGACTTCGGGCCGCGTCTCCTTGAGCAACTCCCGATAATCGTGGAACGTCGGCGGCGCCTTGCGCGACTTCTGCCGCTGGCTCACGAGGTCGGCGGCGTCCATCAGCATCGTGCGGTCGACGTCGCACAGCGAGACGACGTCCACTGGCGCGACTTGAATCAGCCGCAACAAATCCGCCTTGCCGTACCAACCGCAGCCGATCAGGCCCACCCGCACAGGAGTAGACGGAGCCGCGGCGAAGACACCGGGGCTTAACGCGGCCAAACCCAACCCCGCTGCGCTGGTCTGCAGAAAGACACGCCGATCCATGTCGATGCTCCAAGAACGGGTGCGGAGGTGCGCCCATCATCTTGGACAAAATGCGGTCGAAGGAAAAGTCCGGCGCGGAAGATCGCTATTCGAGTGTGGTGATCGGTTCTCGATCCTGGTCGCCTGCGACCAACAAGGGGCGGATTCGGACGACGTCGGCCGGGCGCGTTTCGCGGCTCATTTTCTGCGCGCGGAGCCGCCGGCTCAATTCCAGCAATCGCCCCAGTTCGCCGAGGGGTCGGTCCTGGGCATGAATGCGGCCGCTGCCGAGACAGCGGATGCAGGCGGGGCCCGTCGGAGGCGACAGTTGCCCCCGGCCGGCGCAATCCGGGCATCGCATGAGCCCCTCCCCCTCAGGAGCGACACGGTCGATGACACTCGTCCGCGGAGAATCCCGCGCCCTCTCAGGGGGCGTCTACTCCGTGGTTTCGTGAGAAACGGGCGTCACCGTTCTCTCAAAGGAGCAATCGGTGAGATCCTCGCTGTCCGAAGGACGCCCGGCGAGCACGGCGTGCCGCTGTCGCATCGCGTTGGAGGACGATCGGCAACGCCAGGATCGGCGGAGCACACGGGCCAAATACTTCTGCAGCGCCTGACTGAGTTCCTGCTGGCTCGCCGCCATGCTCCGGCGGTTGTCATCGAGCTGCGAATGCGTGCTTGTGGTCGTCATGCCAGCCTCCTCAAAGCAGTCATTCGATCTCGTTGAAGAACCGTCACGGCTGCATAACGTGCAGCCGTGACGTGGCCTTCCGCCTAACGGGTGGCCGACCCGCAAAACATCCGCGGACCGCAAGCGGCCATGCAGATGCGTGCCTGAAGCGCCAGCACGATCTCAGTTGTTGGCCAAGTAGTCGTAAGCGGGCTGGGAAATCGACTCTTCAGCATCCAGCGCGTACGCCGGGATCACTCCGCCCACGCCGATCGGCAACTCCAGCAGCAACGAGAATTCGCCGTTGGAGCTGACATCGCAGGAGTAGCCCAGGAGATCGCCGTAGAAATCGACGCGGCACGTATCGGGGTCTTCATCTTCGACGAACCCGTAGATCACCCAGAAGTCCCCACCGAGCCATTCGAAGGCGAAGTCGAGAATCACCGGCGGTTCGTTGGCGTCGGCTTGCGCCGGAGCGGTCGCCGACAACAGAGCGCACAGCGCGACGATCAGCACTCCGTTGCGGGAACACCGGCTCCACCAGCCGGCCATGAGCTTGTTCAGCATGCTTTCGGGCTCCGTGGAGCCGCGAAAGGCGAATGACCGCCCTGGCAGTATCCCGTGCTGCCGTCGGGCCTCTCGCTGGCTCCACGAATGGGGTCGCCAACGGGCCCGCGAACCGGGCAGAGAATTCTCAGAAAACGAGACGCTGGTCACCAACGTCCGTCGGTGCGCTCGGATGTGTCCCGAACGCGGAAGCGGTCGACTTTATCTATTTTGACGCAAGAACCGGACAGACCAGATAATTGCGTTCCGAGGCGAGGCGAGAATTCGGGAGCCGCGCGGCAAGTTCGGAGAGCGACCGATCGTTCTTCAGTGCTGGCCAAGAGTCCAGAATCACCCGAAGGGAATCGCGGCCTAGCCCCAACTGTTCCGCCCGCCGACAGGCATCCCTGGTGAAGGAGCGCAGCTCATCCTGTGGCCCGGAGGATTGTGCCCCGTCCGCGGCGGACCCGGCAGCGGCGTAGGTTGTCGCCGCTTGGAACCACACGCTCAACGACTGCGGAACGCGGCGGATCGCCTGGTCGACAGTCGCCAAATCGAAACTCTCGTCCCCGCGCAATGCCAGCCGGCGTTTCACAACCAGCAGATTCGCCCACGCCTCTTCGAGGTCGGGCTGCATCTGCACCGCTTGCTGCAACCACTCGTCTGCGCGGCGCAAGCCTTCGGCTTCGCGCTGGGTCCGCAAGCAATAAGCACCGTTGCAATAATCCGCGGGCGATGCATCGGGCGAGGCAATCAGGCCCGCGTAGATGTCCAGGGCCTCCTGCACGCTCCCGCCGCTGCCGATCACCGCATAGGCCCGGCACCGCTGGACGAAGGGGCCGTCCGGCAATTGATCCAGGTGCGCGTTCACCGCCGAGAACTGCTTCTGAAGCAGCAGCGCCGTCACCAAGCCCGAGCGCGCCTCATGATTCTCCGGGGCCTTGCGGACGGCCCGGTCGAGATGCTGAAACGCTTCATTCAGATCGCCGGAGGAGAGCGCCTGCAGTCCTCGTTCGGCGTCTTTACGCGGCGTCGGCCAATGATCGACGGCGGCAGCGCCGAGCGAGACGCAGAGCGCCGCGGAGACGACGGCGGCGGTCAGACTGCGGGCCGGATACTTTCGGACCGTGCGGTCGACCTTGCGATGCCAATGTCCGAGGGACTGAAGGCGATGCAGAATCTGTTCGGCCGTAGGTCGGTCCTGCGCGTCGAACTGGAAGCAGGGCTCGATGATCGAAATCAGCTCGCGAACCAGCAGCTCACTGGCCGGGGACGGTTGCGGAAAGCCGGTCTGCCGCGCTGCTCGATGCGCGCGGGCGAGTTCATCGCGCGACAGTTGACTATTGGAAACGTGGAAGGCCGGCTCGCCAAGAATCGCCTCGTAGAACGTCGCCGCCCACGCGAAGAGATCGGTGCTTCTCGACAGTCGCGTTCCCCGAGCCAAGCCGGGGTCTGCCAGCAGCAGCAGTTGCTCCGGCGCCATGTAGGGAATTGTCCCCGAGGCGCTGTGCTGCCGGGCCTCCAGCATCTGCGCGGCGTGCAGGTCCAGCAAGACCGCGTCCCCGTTCCAGGCGATGAGAATGTTGGAGGGCTTCACGTCGCAGTGGACAAAGCCCTTGCCGTGGGCGCAATGCAACCCCTGGAGGATCTGCTCAGCCCAACCGATCAGCAACTCGTCCAGCGACCGTGGATCGCCGAGCCGGTTGTTGTAGCGTTCGTCGCTGCGAACGGATTCGGGCAGGTCGTCGAACTGATCGAGCAGCGCCCACAGTTCGTCGGCGCGCTTCGGCTTCGATGGCTGGTCGGCGAGGAACTGCATCACGTGCTGCAAGGTCCACCGCCCCTGCAGCCGCAGGCACAGGAAATCCAGGCCGCTGGCGTCATCCGTGCCGCAGTACAAGGCATCGACAATCGCCGGATGCACGAGCCGGGCCAGCGACTGCCGCTCCATGCCGATGCGCGGGCTGACCTTGAGAATCCGCGCTCGACCGTCCAGTTGCTCATCGAGCGCCAGATACACCCGCGCCGCCGCCCCCTCGCCGATAGGCTGAATCAACTGAAAATTGGCAAAAGCCCCCGGCACAACGGGCCATTCCGCCGACACCGGCGGCCCGGAGATGCCGTTGGCCAGCAGCCGATGGACGACGAGCTGATGCTGCAACGGCTCTTCGACCGCCGGAAAACGCCGCGCGAACTCCGCGAGCTCGACCTCCTCGCCCTGCTCGATCCGTTGGCAGAACTCTTCGTAGGCCAGATCGATCACAACCGACTCGTGAGTCCACAACCCGGGCGATTGCTCGAGGATTGCAACGGCTGAGAACGGGCCATCGGCAGCATGATTCCTGATCGCCGACTCGGCCAACTGGCGGGCCGTCGCCAGGTCGATGGCGCTGATCGGCTCGGGCTGAGCAGGCATGGACCGCACGTTATTCCCTTTGCTCGGCGAGGCGATCGAGAACTCTCCGGACCGTCCGTTCGTGGATGCCGAGTTGTGCGGCGATCTGATCGCACGTGTTGCCGTCGATGCGCAAGTCGACGATCTCGCGGTGCGCCGTCCCCAGGCCGCCGGTGATCTCCGCGTACAACTCCCGCCCCATCACGTGCTGGCTGGGGGAGGGATCGGGGGAGACGAGGCTGTCGGCCAAAGGCTCCCCCAGGGACTCACACCGCCGGTCGTCCCGCTTCTGCGCGCCCTGGGCACGGCTGGCTGACACCACCTTGTTGGCGGCGACCTGCGCCAAATACGCGCCCAGCCGATCGGGCGAATCGAACTGCGCCAGTCGGTCCGCGTGCTCGAAGATCGTCTTCCAGACGGCCTGCACGAAGTCCTGCGTGTCGCTGACTCTTCGCAACGACCGTGTGAGATGCCGCCGGACCACCCGCATGATGCAGGGGGAGTAACGACGCCACAACTCCTCAGCAGCGTCGGGCGAACTCTGCTGAAACTGCTCGATCAACTGGACGAGGCTCGGCTCATTCATCATGCGGAAGCCGTCTCGGGCGGCGGGCGCCGTTGGGGGCTTGTGACAAGTTCCGACGTGAAGTATCGTGCATCAATTACACCATTAAAGACAGGCGAAAACGAGTCGAAGCCTTGGCTTTTTCATGGATATCTCCAAAGGCCGGCTGTCCACCCCTGCTGTCCGGAAGCCCCGCGGCTTCACGGTGATCGAGTTGCTCGTCTGCATGACGGTCGTGGCGATCCTGATCTCGCTGATGGCCGCCGCCATCGCCCAGACCCGCGAAGCGGCGCGGCGGGCCCAGTGCCGCAGCCACCTGAAGCAACTGGTCCTGGCGATCCACAATTTCCACGATTGCGCGAACAGGCTCCCGCCGCTGGAGATTGCCGATTCGTGGGCCACCTGGGCCGTTTTCATCCTGCCCGGACTCGATCAAAGCCCAATGTTTTCGCAGTGGGATCTTCGACGGCGGTACTACGTTCAGCCCGCGACCGCCGGCAGCGATCTGCCCGTGTTTCATTGCCCTTCTCGCCCGGCTGTAGCCTCTGCGAATTTGGGAACGCCGGGCCTGTTCTCCGACGGCATCCATCGCGGACCGCCGGGCTGGTCGGACTTCGGCGCCTGCGCCGGGACATCTCGGTCCTACCTGAACGGCTCCATGACCCGGGCGATCGATATTTCGACCTCGCTCCCCTCAACACAACCGGGAGCCGGTTCGGGGGATGTTTCGTCGCGAATCCATCCCGGCTGGCGGCTGGCGCTCGCCTTTCGAGATCTGTCCACGGATGGAATGAGCAATACGGTGCTCCTGGGAGAGATGCACATCCCCGTCGGACGAAAGTTGGATTCGGTCTTCAACGGCGACAATCCCCCCGGCTACACCAGAATCCTCGGCGGACGACCCACCGACGCGGCGCGATACCCGATCGTCGATCAACCCACCTACCTGGGCACCGACTGGTCCGACCGCTTCGGCAGCGCGCACCCGGGCGTGTGCCATTTCGGCCTGGCTGACGGCTCGGTTCGAGGTCTCAACGTCTCCATCGATCTCCAGGTGCTCGATGGCCTCTCGCGCCGCGGCGACGGTCTGCCGGTCAGCCTTGAGTAACGGGACGATCTTTGATTGGCATTAACGGTCATGGACCGGAGAGCGGACGGATTGGCAGATGCCCCTGTGGTGACAGTCTCGCAGGCCATCCAGCCGCTGGATGAATGACGCATAGGACTGGCGACTGCCGGGGGAGACTTCACGAGCAAAGATGGAGCACCTTCGCTGGAGGAAGCGAAACGGGTGTCGCAGTTTCGCAAGCGCGGCGATTAGAATGCGGCGACGAACTCCCCGCAGAGCCGCGTAAACGTCCCTTCGAGCGACAAACAGCAGTGAACATCCTCCGGTCGTCCTGCCAACCGTTCCCCGCTCTGCTGGTCCTGCTCGTACTGGCTGTTCCGGCCATCGCCAGGGACATTCCTGTCGGCGATGTTGCCGCTATGCAAACGGCGCTGGCCACTGCGCGGCCGGGGGACAACTTGATCCTGCGCGAGGGCGAGTGGCGCGATGCGACAATCGACTTCGCTGGGCAGGGGACCAAAGCCGCACCAATCACACTGAAAGCCGCGGCGCCCGGCAAGACCGTTTTCACTGGCACCAGCACGCTGCGGATCGGCGGCGAGCACCTCGTCGTCGAGGGATTGCATTTCCAAGATCCCGACCCGGATGTCGACCACCTGATTCAATTCCGGCTGGACTCGAAGCGACTCGCGCGACACTGCCGCATGACGGACTGCGCCGTCGTCAGCACGTTGAAGGCGGGCGGCTCGCAGGAGAGTCGCTGGGTCGGATTGTATGGCACGGGCCATCGGGTGGATCATTGCACGTTTCAAGGGAAGTCCGGCAAGGGGGTCACGTTTGTCGTCTGGCTCGGCGATGGCAGCGCGGGCGGGCATCAGATCGACCATAACTACTTCGGCCCGCGCGAACGTCTCGGCAAGAACGGCGGCGAGACCATCCGCATCGGCGACAGCCAGACTTCGATGCTGCCGGGCGGCTGTGTGGTCGAGAAGAACCTCTTCGAGAAATGCAACGGCGAGACCGAGTGCATCTCCAACAAGTCCTGCGGCAACAGCTACCGCGAGAACACGTTTCTCGAAGTCAGCGGCACGCTCACGCTGCGTCACGGCAACAGTTGCGCGGTCGATCACGAGCGCCGATGTGATCGAATTCTTTCAGGGGTTGTTCGGGGCGCACGGCGTGCCGATGCACATCCGCAGCGACAACGGCCCGGAGTTCATCGCGGCGGGACTGCGGAGTTGGTTGAGCGCGGCGCAGGTCGGTCCGCTGTATGTGGTGTCGGTGAGTCCCCGGGAGAACGGCTACGCGGAGAGCTTCCACTCGAAGGTCCGCGGCGAGTTTCTGGCGTGCGAGGTGTTCGAGACGGTGCCGGAGGCCCAGGCGTTGGGGACGGCCTGGCGGCGGAGTGACAACGAAGTGCGTCCCCCCCTGTCGCTGGGGTCTCGGACCCCGGCGGAATTCGCGCGCGCGCGTGCGGCTTCCGCTCCGGCCTCGGCTGCGCTCCGGCCTGCGCTCCAGCCGCACACGCTCACCAACCAACCGATACTCTCATAACGACTGGCACAAGCAACGGGGGCAGGCCAATGGATGCAACATCCTTTTAGGTCGTGACTTCGAGTTTTTCGAGTACCGACCGGCGGGAGGCAAACGGTAGGAACCCACTTCGAACAAGGCGTTTCTGAATTACCGGGAGTTTCTGTTCGCCCAGTGAACGCCGGTCGGAACGAGTTCAGGCCAGCAGTTCCGGAATGGGGCGGCCCCCTTCGACAACGATGGGGGTTGGCCGACCCTGCGGGCTGATCCAGTGCGCTCCCAGGTCGATGTCCAGATGGCGGAACACGGTCGCCGCCAGATCCTGCGGGCGGACGATGCCGGTCTTGATTTCCGCGCCGCGGGCATCGGTGCTGCCGATTGCCTGACCGTGTCGGAGGCCGCCGCCGGCCATCACCAGGGACATGACGTTGGTCCAATGGTCGCGACCGGCGTCCTTGTTGATGACCGGCGACCGTCCGAACTCGCCCATCATGATGACCAGCGTGTCATCCAATCGGCCGCGCTGCTCCAGATCGGTCACCAGGGCGTACAGTGCGCGGTCGACGTCGGGCAGAAGGGGGGTCAGGCCCTTCACGATGCCGCCCCATTGGACGCTGTCGCCGTGATGATCGAAGTAGCCCCATTTGGCACTCACCAGAGTGAACGTCACGCCGGCTTCGCTCAGACGCCGCGCCAACAACGCCTTCTCGCCCAGGCTGGTCCGGCCGTAGGCGTCGCGCGTGGCATCGGGTTCCCGATTCAGGTCGAAGGCCTGTTGGACGTTTCCGCCCGCAATCATTTCGTATGCCTGGCGACTGTAGCGGCTGAGGTTGCCGAGCGCGTCGCCCCGGTCGAGATCGGTGCGCATCCGGTCGAACGACTGCCGCAACCGGTCCCGGTCCGAGAGGCGGTCCAGTTGCACGCCGTCGGGCACGCCGAACTTGCCGACCAGTTCGAGGCCGTTCACCGGCGCGTAGTTGGCACCTAGGTGTCCGGCCTCGTACACGTCCGCCTTCCAGGAGGGGGCGAGTCCGACAAACGCCGGCAGATCGGGATGGTTCGCCCCGCGGAACTTCGCGGCGAGCGCTCCCATCGACGGATAGCCCGCGCCATCGCGACCGTCGTCGGTCCGCCGGGCCAGGGGGTTTCCCGCCTGCATGGTGATGGGGGTGTGATTGCTCGCTTTGCAGTCCACGCTGCGGACGAACGACAACTTGTCGGCGATCGACGCCTGCAGCGGCAGATGCTCGCACAAAGCGACGCCGGGCACGCGCGTTGGGATCGTCGAATACGGTCCCCGGATTTCCTGAGGAGCGCCGGGTTTCGGGTCCCACATGTCGAGTTGGCTCGGCCCCCCCGACAACCAGATCAGAATCACGGACTTCCGATCGCGGATCGGTTGGCGAGCCGCCGGCAAGTCCGCCAGTGCTGCGAGGGGCGCCAGCGGCGATGAGAGACAAACGCCCCCCAATCCCGCCAGCCCGGCCTGCAACAGCCAGCGTCGAGAGCCGACACGGATCGGCGGAGTCGCAACGGAATCCCTGAACCCGCGATTCATTTCGCAGCCCTCATTCACTGTCGGATTGGAATCCCGGCAGCAGCGACCGTTGGAATTCGGGGACATCGTCGATGTCCGTCTCGGTGTGACACTATCTTGATCGATGGCGAAGCCGGTGTCTATCGCGAACTCCCAACCGGAGTCGTGCGCACAAGAGGCTGGTCGTCCGTTGAATCGCCCGTCGCTGCAATGGCGGTCAGCGGTGTCGGACCGATAGACTGTCCACATCCGACCTTGCGGGAATCAGGAACCCGGTGCATGCGGACCTCCGCGGTGATTGCGTGGCTGAGTGCGGTCGTCGTCACGACGACCGCTTGGGGCGATGACGCTGCGCCGCGCTTCGAAGACCACATCCGGCCGCTGCTCAAGGCGCATTGCTTCAGTTGCCACGGCGAGTCGGCCGAACCGGAAAGCGGCCTCGATCTGCGACTCGTCCGGCTGATGCGCCGTGGCGGCGAGAACGGCCCGGCGGTGATTCCCGGACAGCGCGACGACAGCCCGTTGTATCAGCGCCTCGTCCGCGGCGAGATGCCCCCCGAAGGCAAGCCGCGGTTGTCGGTGGACGAAATCGACCGCATCGGCCGCTGGATCGCCGCCGGGGCACTCACGCGCCGGCCGGAACCGGAAGCCCCCGCTCTCATCACCGACGACGATCGCGCGTTCTGGTCGTTCCGACCGCTGCAACGGCCGGCGATTCCTGCTCCGACGGATCGGACCTGGCCGCAAGGTCCGCTTGATGCGATTGTCCTCCAGCGGTTGGAGACCGTCGGCCTCGCGCCGAACCCGGCGGCAACGCCACGGACTGTGTTGCGGCGGCTGTCATTCGTCCTGGCAGGGTTGCCCCCAGCGGTGGACGCCGTCGAAGAGTTCGAGCGCGATCCCTCGCCGCAGCGTTATCAGGCCCTGGTGGATCGCTACCTGGCGTCGCCGCAGTTCGGCGAGCGCTGGGCGCGGTTCTGGCTGGATCTGGTCCGTTACGTCGACGAGACGCCGGACTATCTCGCCTCGGCGAAGCACGCGTGGCGGTATCGCGACTGGGTGGTCCGCGCGCTGAACGACGATCTGCCGTACGACGAATTCGTCCGCCGGCAACTGGCCGCCGATTTGCAGGACGGATTGTTGCCGGAAGAATTGGCGGCGCTGGGGCTGCTGGGACTGAGTCCGACGTACTGGAAGGAGCTGCGGCTCGCGCCCGCGGTGATTGAGACGGTGGTCGCCGACGAGTTGGACGAGCGGATCGACACCGTCACGCGGACGTTTCTGGGGCTGACGGTGTCGTGCGCCCGCTGCCATCATCACAAGTTCGATCCGGTCACCACGGAAGACTACTACGCGCTGGCCGGCATCATGGCCAGCACGCAACTCGTCGAACGACCGCTGCTGCCCGCGGCCGAGGCGGAACCCGTCTTCCTCGCCCAGCAGAAGATCGCGGCGTTGGAGGAGAAACTCAAGGAGATCAAGGACGCGACAACACCGGAGGCGACGGAGCTCAAGGAGCAAATTGCCAAACTGCGGGCCGAGACGCCGCTGCTCGCCGGGCCGTGGGCGAACATCGTCGAAGAGGCGAGCCTTTACGTGCTGCCCGACGGTGATGATCAGACGCGGCTGGATGTCCGCCGCGGCGAGGTCCGCAATCTGCCGGTGTTTCGCCGGGGCAACCCCGCCAATCCCGGCGCGATGGTGGAACGGCGTTTTTTGGACGTATTGTCCTGCACGCCGACGATACCCATCACCACGGGGAGCGGGCGGCTGGAACTCGCGGAGGCGCTGGTCGGCGACGCTCATCCGCTATTGGCGCGGGTGATCGTGAACCGCGTCTGGACGCAGGTGTTCGGTCAGGGCCTCGTCCGCACGACCAGCGATTTTGGCCGGCAGGGGGAACCGCCGACGCATCCCGAATTGCTGGAGTATCTCGCCGGTCGCCTCGTGGAAGAGCGCTGGTCACTGAAGCGTTTGGTCCGCGAACTGGTCACTTCGGCGACGTTTCAACAGGCCGGCACCATCAGCCCGGCCGCGCGGACGCTCGACCCGAATGGTCAACTGCTGAGCCGGATGCCCCGCCGCCGGCTCGACGTCGAAGGCTGGCGCGACACCCTGCTGGTCACAGCCGGGACGCTTGATGACCGCCTGTACGGCCCCGCGGAACTGGTGGACGCGCCGTCGTTTCGCCGTCGCACGCTCTACGGCCGGATCGTGCGAGAAGATCTGAGCACCATGTTGCGGCTGTACGATTTTCCGGAACCGATCGCCCACAGTCCCGGTCGCGATCCGACCACCACGCCGTTGCAGCAACTGTTCGTCCTCAACGGTCCGCTGCTCCAGTCACTCGCGGCCGAATGGTCAGCCCAGAGGAGTGACGAGGCCGATCCTTCGTCGCAGATCGCTGCCTGTTATCGACGCCTCTATCAGCGACCGCCGACGGTTTCCGAACAAGAATTGGGCGTCCGATTCCTACGGGATCAACGGGCGACCGGCTCTTCATCAACGGCCGCGTGGGAAGCCTATCTGCACGTGTTGCTGGGACTCAATGAACTGCTGTTCGTGGATTGAGCGATGACGCTGGAAACCGAGAACGACTTCCTTCTGGCCCCCTCGCCCCCGTCCTCGGGGGAGAGGGTCGGGGTGAGGGGGCGTACGCTTCCCAGTCCCTCCGAAGATGGAACTGCTGATGCAAATCGTTCGGAGCGCTCGGCCCCCTCACCCTATCCCTCTCCCCCGAAGACGGGGGAGAGGGGACAAAGCGAAGAAGCCTTCGTTTCGCGACGGGAATGGTTGACGCGCATCGGCGGCGGGTTCGGTTCCGTCGCATTGGCGCAGTCCCTCGCCACGGCCGCGCCGCGACCGGCGCATGTCCGGCCGAAGGCGAAGCGGGTCATCCAGCTCTTTATGAACGGCGGCCCGTTCGGTCCCGATTTCTTCGACCCCAAGCCGGCACTGGCGAAATACGAAGGGCAACGCCCGGACGCCGTCAATCTGCGGACGGAACGGCAGACCGCGGGGCTTTTGGCGTCCCCGTTTCAGTTCGCGCCGGCCGGACAGTCGGGGCTGCCGGTCAGCGAGTTGCTGCCTTTGTTCTCGCAATGCATCGACGACGTCTGCGTGCTGAAGTCGGTCCACACCGACAACCCCAATCACGGACCCGCGCTGCAGCTCATCAACAGCGGCGTGACGGTCGCCACGCGGCCAAGCCTGGGATCGTGGTCGCTGTACGGCCTCGGCGTCGAGAACGAAAACCTGCCGGGGTACATCGTCCTCTGCCCCGGTCGGCCGGTGCGGTTTTCGATCCTGTGGAGCAGCGGATTTCTTCCCGCGGAATATCAGGGAACGTACGTCAACCACAGCGATTTGTCGCCCGAGAAGCTGATTCCGTATCTCAAGCCCGCGCGGGCGGACGCGGACCAGCGCCGGCAACTGGAACTTTTCCGCCGCCTGAATGCCGAGCACCTCGCCACGCGCGACGACGATCCGCAACTGACCGCCCGCATCCAGGCGATGGAAACCGCGTTCCGCATGCAGACCGCAGCCGCGGAGGCGTTCGACCTCAACCGCGAGCCGGAGTCGGTCCGCGCCGAGTACGGCACAGGACACTTCGCCAACGCCTGCCTGCTCGCGCGCCGGCTCGCCGAACGGGGCGTGCGGTACACCCAAATCTACTATGGCAACGGCCAGCCGTGGGACACGCATAACGATCATGATAAATTCGTCCGCGAGATGGCTGCGGACATCGACCGGCCGATGGCGGCGTTGCTCGTCGATCTGAAGCGCTGCGGCCTGCTGGAAGACACCGTGGTCGTCTGGGGCGGCGAATTCGGCCGGACCCCCACGTCAGAAAACGGTTCCGGCCGCGATCACAATCACTACGGCTTCACGATGTGGCTCGCGGGCGGCGGCGTCAAAGGGGGGACATCGTACGGCGAGACCGACGAGTTCGGCTTCCGGGCGGCGGTCAACCCGGTCCACATCCACGACCTGCACGCGACGCTGCTGCACCTGCTCGGCTTCGACCACACCCGGCTGACATATCGGTACGCCGGTCGCGATTTCCGCCTGACCGACGTCGCCGGCCGCGTGCTGCACGAAGTCGTGACGTGACTTCGGCGACCCCGGACCGCGGGCAATGGTCGTCCGGGC
>Ga0163151_10003891_pt1 | contig 20803 bp, 20 predicted proteins | sample OliLakLV19MP5IB2_FD_145596 | JGI IMG/M metagenome (GOLD analysis project Ga0163151, IMG submission 145596) | Freshwater microbial mat bacterial communities from Lake Vanda, McMurdo Dry Valleys, Antarctica - Oligotrophic Lake LV.19.MP5.IB-2 | ecosystem: Environmental > Aquatic > Freshwater >... | reverse complement strand
CTATTACGGGACCGATGTCATCCAAAAACGCCGTGCCGGCAGCCGTCAGCGACACGCGCTGCGTACTGCGCTCGAGCAACACCACCCCGAGTTCGCGCTCCAACGCGGCAATCTGCCGACTCAGTGCAGGCTGAGCCACATGGAGACGGTGCGCGGCATGCCCAAAGTGCAGCTCCTGAGCCACCGCCTGAAAGTAACGCGCACGCCGAAGGTCGAGATCCATGAGATCTACCGTAGCCGCACGTGAGAATGCGCCTCGCTCGATACTGATGGTCTTCGACCACACACTGGGTAGAGGAAGGTACGACTCTGGCGCTTTCGGAGGAGGCGGCCGATCTCCGCGATGTCGGTCTGTGCGCACTTGTCCCGTCAACGCACACCGGCCATCGTGCTGAACTGCCCGAGGACGCGCAGGCTTGTTGCCTCGATGTGCTGGCGCATCAACTCCTCAGCTCCGGGTGCGTCGTGCGCGAGGATCGCCTCGGATACCGCGTCGTGTTCATTCGCCGTATGTGGGCCGAACGTGCCCGCAAAGGCGAGCCTCAAGGTGTGGAGGTGGCAGTGTGTTCGGGCGTAAGCCTGCCTGATTGTTTCGTTTCCGGCGATCTCAAGGATGAGGTCATGCAGCCGCTCGTCATGGCCGGACAGCTCCTGGTAGGAGGCGGTGGGTTCTTCTGTTGCTCGCCGACCTGCGCTGATTTCCTGACGCAATTGAGCAGCGTCCACCGCCGTGATTCGGCGGGCAGCTTGGGCGGCCGCGTTCGGCTCGATCAAGAGACGCAGTTCATAGAGTTCGGTCAGCTCATCACGATCTAGCAGATGAGTCGTACGGTATCCCCTGAGGGGTACCTTGTCGACAAGTCCCGCCGACTCCAGACGGGCTAGCGACTCCCTCACCGGTGTCGGCGAGACGCCGAGTTGGCGGGCGACGTCCTCGATGTTGACGCGGGCGCCGGGCGGGATCGAGCTGTCCATGATGACTGATCTCAGTAGCTCATACACGTCATCGGCGAGCATCGTTCGCGCAGGCATTGGGCTCATCACCAGATCGCCCCTCCTTAAGTCGTCCGGGGTTCCATCGTGTGCGGAGATTTTGCGGTACCGAGCTGAGTCAGTCAGTCGTCGCCAGTGTCAGGATGCCGTCAACGCGACGCGGCACACCCGCGTGGCTCTCACTGAGCTCGATTGGGAGGGCCCATTCCGGGGCGTCCTGCCAAGCGAGCGGCCGCAGAAAGCGGCGGATTGCCGTGACACCCACGGAGGTGTGCGCGGTGTTCGTTGCGGGCCAAGGTCCGCCGTGGTGCTGGGCCCACGATACTCGCACGCCAGTAGGGAATCCGTCAAAAACCACGCGCCCCACTAGTTCCTGCAAGTCCTCAACGAGAGGAATGACGTCGGCCGCCTCTTCGGGCTGCGAGTGCACGGTCGCGGTGAGGGAATGGGGTATGGCCTTTATGGAGGACCTGACCTCATCAAGACTGTTATAGCGTGCGATAACGATGAGCGGGCCGAATGCTTCCTCGGCGACCGCTCCGGTCACGTCAGCTGCATCGACCTCCAGGATGCCCGGAGTCACGGCGAAGCCGTTGGCACCAGCCCGGGGTTCGACGAGCACCCGCGCCCGACCGTCTGCTACAAGGCGTTGCCGGATCTCCCCGAAGGCACGAAAGATACGCTCATTGAGGAGGGGCTGGGCTGGAGCTTCAGTCGCGCGCCCAACGAGTGTAGCCAAGAGCCGATCGGCGTTCGGTGGGAGAAATGCAATGCCAGGCTTTGTGCACAGCTGACCTGCCGAGCCCGTGAACGATGTGTACAGGCCGTCGGCGATGGCATCGGCGCGGGCGTCCACGGCCCCAACGGTAACGATGAGCGGGTTGAGGCTGCTCAGCTCTCCAAAAAAGGGGATCGGCCGCTCACGGCGCTCGATGATGTCAAGTAGGACGCGCCCGGTGGACAGCGAGCCGGTGAATCCCACTGCTGCTACATGGGCGTCCGCGACGAGTGTCGCTCCCGCGCGCTGACCATAGACGATACCCAGCATCCCATGAGGTGCACCACACGCACGTGCCGCATCGAGCATCGCGTCGAATACCGCACGCGACGTGAGCGGATGCGAGCCGTGTGCCTTGACAATCACCGGGTTCCCAGCGGCCAGCGCCGAAGCAGTGTCGCCACCGGGGACCGAGAAAGCGAAAGGGAAATTACTCGAGCCGAAAACTGCGATGGGTCCGATGGGTACGAGCATCCGGCGAACGTCGGGTCCTGGTCCCATAGGGGTATTCCCCGCGTGATCGATAATCGCTTCGAGGTAGCCACCGTCGAGCACTACTTCGGCGAACAGCCGCAATTGAAACACTGTTCGTGTGAGCTCACCACCCAAACGCTGCTCCGCGAGCCCTGTTTCGGACTGCGCGGTCAACACCAGCTCGGCGCGGCGCTCCTCCAGACAGTCGGCGAGAGCACGCAACAGTCCAGCGCGCCACTCGCGCGGACGCGCGCGCATTTCGCGGAAAGCGTTCGCCGCGGCAGCCGTTATCGCGGCCACTTGCTCGTCACTCGTCACCCCGATGCCCGTTTCGGTGGTAATCGCGGTGCGGGGATCGGTGGTCGTAACGTTGGTCATTTCGGCACTTCCTTCGTGAGGAGGCCTCGCTCGGCCAGATTGGACATGAGCGCACCGATCCCGTAGGTCCAGGGGGAGACCTCCTCGGTGAGCCGAACTCGGTTCACCAAGGCGCCGAGCAAAGGGGATGCGATCCGAACGACATCGTCGCGGTGGTGGGTGAATCCGTGCCCCGCCTGGCCACGGTCGTCAGACGGCGCGAACATGGTGCCCAGATAGAGCACGAACCCGTCCGGGTACTGATGCCGTGATCCGACAGCCTGCCCTGCTAAGTCCACTGGGTCTCGGCTGATTTGCTGCATGTGCGAACTCGCGTCGAGTACGAATCCGTCGACACCCTCGACCCTCAGGGTCACGGTCTCGTGGCGCAGCGCATCCAAGTCGAACGAGTCGTCGAATAGCCGAATGAACGGGCCGATCGAAGCCGAGGCGTTATTGTCCTTGGCTTGTCCGAGAAGTAGGGCGGATCGCCCCTCGATGTCGCGGAGGTTGACGTCGTTGCCGAGAGCCGCACCAACTATGCGTCCGTCTGAGGCAACCACGAGTACGACCTCGGGTTCTGGGTTGTTCCAATTCGAGTCGGAACGTACCCCGACATCGACAGCGGTGCCGACAGTTGCGAGTACCGGCGCCTTCGTGAAGATTTCTGCGTCCGGACCGATTCCCACCTCGAGATACTGGCTCCAGAGACCTTCAGCGACAAGGTGTTCCTTCAGCCGCATGGCCTCGGGCGAGCCTGGAACTAGGTCGGCCAAATCTGTACCGAGGGACTCGAGTATTCCCGCGCGGATCGAGTCCGCTGCCCCGACGAGCCCTTGCGCCTTTTCCTCAATAACACGCTCAAGCATGGACACCGGGAAAGTGACCCCGGCGGCCTTCACCACGTGCAGGTCAATCGGAGACAGCAGCCACGGGGCCATTGGGTCGCGGTCGCTCTCTGGCGTATTTGCGAGCAGATCGGCCACTCTTCCTAGTGGCGGGCCGCTGAGGGTCGCCACCCTGAGTGTCGACTCCGTGAGCTCGCTCATCGTCGCCACGTGTGCACTGAGGTCGATGGCGATCCCATCGCGCACGGTTACGACACTTGGTCCCCTCACCGCGGGATCCCAAGCACGACCCACGAGGGTCGCTCGGTGCGCATCCGCGGGCAGAAGTGTGGTGATCCCGCCAGTCCAGTCGGTCATGGTCATCCTTTGTCTAACGGCGGTGGTAGGTGCCGGCACGCTTCTCTGCGAATGCCCTCCGGCCCTCCGCGGCATCCTCGGTCGCGAACGTGATTCCCTGCAGTTCCCGCTCGTAGTTAATCGCCTGATCGAGTGGAAGATTGAACGCGGCAGCGAGGTTCGCCTTGGCAGTTTCAGCCGCGATAGGTGGCCGAGAAGCGATGGTTGCCGCGAGTTCCCTTGCCCTCGGGAGCAGGTCGGCCGGCTCAACGAGTTCGCTCACAAGCCCCCAACTCAGGGCTCGATGCGCGTCGATCGGGTCACCTGTCATGGTCATCAGCGCCGCGTTGCTTGCCCCTACGGAGTTCGCTAAGAGCACCGACATCCCGCCACCACCGATCCAGCCGAGCTTGATTTCGGGGGCCGCGAACGTCGCGGTCGTGGCGGCGATGCGAATGTCACAGGTGAGCGCAGTTTCAAGGCCGCCGCCAAAGGCGTAGCCATTCACCGCCGCGATCACCGGTTTACGCACTTCACGGAGCGCGTCACAATAATCGCGCCGATTGCGAAAGTCCCACGGAGTCGCGTACGAGTCAAGCGTCCGGATGTCCGACCCAGCACAGAACGCGCGCTCACCGGCACCGGTTACCACCACAACACGAATCGCGTCGTCATCGTTTGCCCAGGCAGCGAGCCGCTCAAGGGCCGCCGACATCTCTGGCGTAACGGCGTTGAGCTTCGCCGGACGGTTGAGTGTCACGATCGCCACACCGTCGGCTAGCTCAAGCAGCACCTCGTCAAGCCCCGGTTCGAACTTCACTGGTATTCCTTTCTCGTTGGGCTGATCTGGCACCCTCCTTGTGGTGGGCCGCAGCTGCACCGTTGTTCTGCAGCCGCGTAAGCTCATCCAGGGTTTCCGCGGTGGGATGGCGCAGACGCACCGCTTCACGGATTGCTTCGGACATCGCAGATTGGACCGCGGTGAAACCAGCAAAGCGCGGGCGCGTCCATGCGCCGTCGATGCTCGGCCGGGTTCGTCGGTAGAAATCGCCCACCCGAGCGTTGACTTCCTCGCTCTCCCATGCAGCCCGCATGGCAGGCTGGCCCTCGTGCTGAGGTATAAAGCCACACTGGACATCGTCCGATAGAAGCCACGCGAGATAGTCCAGCAGACCGTTGGTCACGGTTGCGCGGCTGGTGATGGCAATCCCAGTTCCCCCGAGGGTCGAACCGATTTGTCGCCCATCACCGCTCGGGCTCGAACCGAAGGTGAGGGGGCGTGGGAGTGCACTTGAGGCGTACCCGACATAACCGTAGATGAGAGGGATGAATGCGAGTTCCTGCGATGCTGCCATGCGTTCTAGTAGCTCAATAGGGTTCTGCCACTCAGTGTTGCTCGGTGCGCGCGAAGCCAGATCCGACATAATCTGCAGTGCTCGGTCTCCGACGATCGGATCGACAAGTTGCTCCGAGACGCCTCGCGCGAGCGGTTTCCCTAGGCTCTGGCAAATTGAGGCAAAGCTGAGATAGGCGTGGGGGCCGGACAAAGACAGCGCGACAGGCACGTCGTGCGACAGCCCGATCACGTCGTCCCAGCTGACCGGGTCGGTCGTTACGAGGTCCGCCCGGCGGACCGAAACCTGAGTGGCGGCATCCAAAGGGAGGGCCCACGTACTTCCCTCCATCTGGTAGCTCTCAAGCGACGGACCAACGGCCCGCGCTGCGACGCTCTCCACGAAGGTCTGACCCATCACGCTCTCCATTGACCTCAAGCACCCACTGGCCAGCGCATCGCCAAGGTGCGGGTGATCCAGAACGATCAGGTCATATCGCCCGGCGAGCTCCCGCAAGGGAGCGGACTCAAAGCCTTCGAGCGAATGCGTCTCCCAGCGAAGCTGGATTGCGCGAGATCCACCGAGTTGCGTGGCGGCCTCCAGCGCCGCACGGCCGCGAGGGTGATCCCAAGTGAGACCGAGGTAGCTGTCCACCGCGTTCACACCGTAGAACTAGCGACGACGTGGGATGCCAAGAGACTCTCGATCTCGACAGGGCCAATCCCGATTTCCGACAGGATCTCTCTCGTGTGCTCGCCGGTCAGGGGCGCGCCTCGGTCGACGCGGGCGGGCGTGCGCGAAAACTTGTATGGAAATCCTGGAGTCTTAACACGACCCTCGGTCGGATGGTCGTACTCGACGAAGGTTCCGTTGTGTGCGATTTGAACGTCGTTGACCAAGTCGGCGTACGAATACACCGGGGCGACCCATAGCCCGCCCGCGGAGAGAACATCGAGCCAGTCCTTGGTCGTGCGAATACGAAGGCGATCAGCGACTTTCTTGAAAATTTCGTCGCGCCGCTTCCAGCCGTCGACCTCTCCATCCATATCGCGGAATGAGGGCTCACCGATTAGCTCCCCCAACGTCGGCAGGTGGGGCATGGCAAGGGCGATGTAGCCATCCGACGTCGCGAATGTGCCATACGGCGAGCGGATGTACACGTGGGCGTGCGGCTGTTCGCTGCGATTCTGCTCGATCCCGCCGACGGTAAACACCGAAATCTCCTGCATCTGTAGGGTCGTGATCACGTCGAGCATGTTCACGGTGACCTGCTGACCTTCGCCCGTGCGCTCGCGGTGCAACAGACCAGCAAGTACGGCTTCGAATGCCGTCGATGCCGTTACGGCATCGACGAGATACTGGCCCGCAGCTTGCGGCGGCGATCCGGCTGAACCACCCGACAGCATGGCGCCGCTCAGCGCTTGCAGTAGCAGGTCCTGCCCAGGCCGATCACGGTAGGGACCGTCTTCGCCATATCCCGAGATTGACACGTAGACCAGCGAGGGATTGATGGCCCGCAGCGACTCGTAGTCGACGCCCAGACGCGCCGCGACTCCAGGGCGATAGTTCTGCAGGAAGACGTCGGATTCCGCGACGAGCTTGTAGACAAGATCGCGGCCCTCGGGCGCTTTAAGGTCAATGGCCAAGGATCGCTTGTTGCGGTTGAGCGACAGGAACGAAACATTAATTTTGTTTCCCGTCGCGCCTCCGGCCGGAGCGTGACGCTGCCATTCCCCCGTGATTGGTTCGACCTTGACGACATCGGCACCGAGGTCGCCCAGACGTTGGCCAGCAAACGGGCCAGCCATTGCGATGGAACAGTCCACGACGCGATATCCACTGAGGATGCCGGGAGTCGCCGGTCGAGAGTCAGTCATCTCTTGCTCCTTGTAGGTCCCGCGGGCAGTCACAATGAAGCCTCGCCCTTGTCGATTTCACGGATGCGGGTGACCGCATCGCCAACGTTCTCTGGTCCGTCAAGGATGTGTATTGTCAGGTCATATTCGCGGACCTCACCGTGCGCGAGCCACGTGAGCGCGCCGTCCTCTCTGGCCCCCGCTTCACCGGTGACGTGGTTCGTCGATGGCTCTAGGCCGACCGCATACTGACCGGAGCGAAGGTTCTGCCATTCGAAGAAGTACGGCTGTGTCGAAGCATCCCAAGACACCTCTACCCCGTGACCCTTGTCGGCCGAGTGCAACACGACGCGGTGGCGCCCATCGGGACCAGCCATCAGCGCGTGCTCCCACACCTGCTCAACGAACCCGTCGATCGGAGCCGGCATCGTGTCGAAGGCAACTCCTTGTTTGGTCGCGGAATCCGACGCCCACTCATTTCGAGATATCGATGCGACAAGCTGCGTCCCCTCATCGACATACGGGTAGCCGATATTTACGTGATGAAGGAACATATGGGGCGTCCGCTCGAACCCGAGATTGTCCACGACGTCGTGAACTCGAACGATGGGCTCGAAGATGTCGAGCTCAATCGTTCGGGTCAGTCGCAGATGTTCACCGAACGATGTTGCCTGAATCACCTCACCGACTACGCGGAGGGTGCCACCCATCTCCCGCCAATCCTCGTCGACTCGTAGCAAACGTCCAGGAATCCCGGTAAGGCGACCGTGGAGGCCGTGGCGAACGGTCTGTTTCGGCGGGTATGCGTAGTGACTGGCGTCGTACTCACCGCCGAAAAGCGCATGATCCAGACCCCCTGTCACGAGTAATCCGTCTAGTGCCCTGAGCCAGCTGAGCCCGTTCTCTGAGTCTGCGTCATGGAGGCCCGGGTGGCGGAATCCGTTGCCACTTCGCCATCCAAATGGCACACTGCGATAGCGCGCGGACCCGAGATCGAAACCGCGGTCGATGAGGACCTCGACCTCGAGGCCAACCGCGTTGCGCAGCAACAAGGCGCGAACGCCCTCCTCGCGCCCGTTCTTGAGCACTACCGCCTGCACCCCGGCCAAGGAGGCTAGGTCCCCGGTCCGACGGCGCAACTCGCTGGTCGGGAGGGGGCGCATCCAATTCGACATCTGCGTCACTCCATGATCCAGCCGCCATCGACGTTCATCGTCTGGCCCGTCACAAACGTTGAGTCCGGGCCAACGAGGAACGAAACGACGGCCGCGAGTTCGGCATCAGTGCCCCTACGTTTGATCGACTGACGATCTATAACCCACTCGCTGTACTCCCTGGGGTTGTCGTGAATCTCCTCGGCCTTGGTCGGAAATGCACCGGGCGAGACGCCGTTGACCCGAATACCGAACGGGCCCAGTTCGCGTGCGAGTGCGCGCGTCAGGCCGACGGATGCCCCTTTGGTGGACACATAGCTGGCAAGACTGGTCCAGCCTCCGTGGAAGGTGATGGATCCGATGTTCACGATCGTGCCAGAGCGCCGCGGAATCATGCGTTTGGCGCCCCCTTGTGCTGCGAGGAAGTATGCAGTCTGGTTGACACGCACGACGTCCTCGTATTCCTCCTGCGATATGTCCACGAGGGGCGTTGCCGGGTAGATCGCCGCATTGTTGACCACGGCCCAAAGTGGGCCGAGTTCGGATTCGGTTTCGCTCAGCGCCTCATCGATTGCTCTCGCGTCGCGGAGGTCGGCCGGAAGCACTACGTGGTCAAGCGAACGCCCTTGCAGCAGCCTCGCTGTCTCACGCAACAGCTCGCTCTCCCTTCCGAGCAAGCCGATCGCGAACCCATCTGAACCCAAGCGCAGCGCGATCGCGCGACCCAGTGCACCGCCGGCTCCGGTCACTAGGACGGACCGGGCACCGGGGTCGGGCAATCTAGCTGGCATGTTGACCCGTGAAATCGGTTTGCCACACTAGCGGAAGGTAGACCTCGCTCCCGTCGAGGATGTCATCAAGTTGCTTCTTCCACTGGGCATCCAGAACCTCGGTCGCCTGGACCGATTGGATAAAGTCGTTCCACGTCTTCGAAGTCTTGACAACATGAAAAAGGACGTCACCGTCACGCCAAATTCTCCATGACTCAACTCCAGCGCGGTGCAACTCATCGTCCAGAACTTCTGGGATCGTGCGATGGAAGGTGGCGTAGCGTTCGCCTAAGCCGGGTCTCGTGCGGGTTACCTTCGCGGTCCACTCAGCCATTGGAGGGCACCGCCGATGACCCTTGCCATACGGAGTACTCGCGCTCGGCTTCTTCATCCAACGGGTAGTACTTCGTTAGCGCCCCACCTTCCGCTAGCTTCAAACGCGAGAATTCCTCCCATGCCTCGTGCTTGACGCTGTACTCTGCGACCTCGCGCGCGCGCCCTCGCGGCACGACCACCGCCCCGTCGTCGTCTGCAACAATGAGGTCTCCGGGAAGCACCAGTACCCCACCCACGGCCACGGGAACGTGGAAACCCCAAGGGAATACCTCCCCCTGTGAGGCGTAGTGCGGCGTGGAGCCGAGGCTCCAGATTGGCAGGCCAAGGTCCTGAAGGGGTCGCATGTCGCGAATACCGCCGTCTGCGACGACCCCTAGTCCGCCGCGATTCTTGAGGTGTCGTCCAAGCATTTCGCCGACTACTCCGGTTTGCAGTGTCCCACCCGCTTGGACCACCAAGACATCGTTCGGCTCGATCGCATCAAGCACAGCCCACAATGCAGTGGACCGCTCGACATACTCCTGTGTCGCGCCGGCATCCTCGTAGATGTCTTCTCGGAGCGGCATAAACTGCAAAGTGACCGCACGACCGATCACTCTTGTGCCGGGAAGGTTGCTTCTCACGCCCTTGATATGGGTCTTCCTTATCCCCATCTGATGTAACTTTGCACAAGCTGTCGCGGCGCTAACCGGTGCGAACAGCTCGAGCAGGCCCGCCTCGAGTTCCGGTACCGGAGGTCCCTGAACCGGAAGCGACCAAGGTCCCTCGAGCCTCGAGGCGCTCATCGTGTCACCGTCACGCTGTAGTGGCCCTCTATATACGGGTACGTTTTTTCTAAATCTTCAACGAGCTTCACGCCAAGACCCGGGTCGGACCCAAACTGCAGTCGCCCCGCAGTGACCTTGGTCCCGCCTTCGATCACACCCCATTTCAAGGGCCCCTGCACCATGCACTCCTCGACCATCGGAGCATTCCCCAGAGCCGCAACGACGTGAGCGTTGGCAACTGCCATAAGTCCGTTATGCCACGAATGCGGGATCAGTTGCACTCCGTGGCGAGCTGCCAGTTCGCCGATCTTCATCGCCTCAGAGATGCCACACATTCCTACGTCAGGTTGGACGATGTCGAGCGCCTCGAGTTCAAGAATGGTTCGGAATTGCGCCAGTGTCGTTAACGATTCGCCACCACTAATGGGCATCTCGAGCTCCTTCGCAAGCGCGCTGTAGCCCTCCAGATCCCCCTTGTCGAGCGGTTCCTCAAGCCAACTGGCCCCGCGCTCTTGGAGACCGAGAGCCAGCGTCCGGGCGTCGTCCCGATTCAGCCGGCAATTGGCGTCAACGGCGATCGCAATATTCGGTCCGACACCCTCGCGCACGAGGTCGAATAGTCGCAAGAAATCGGTCGGCCCGATTCGATCCCACTCCCACGCAGTTCCCAAGCGGATCTTGATCTGGTCGTAGCCGGACTCAACATACGTGCGTACGTCATCGACGAGCGTTTCTGGAGACCAGGCCCAGTCATACTTCACGCCCCCTGACGCGTAGGTCTTCACGTCTGAATCCGGGTTGGGATTGAGAAGGTGACGCACCTGGGTGCCTCGATTCTTGCCGCGAAGATCCCAGATTGCGGTGTCAATACCGGCGACGGCAAAGTCGTAGGCAGAGTTGCGGTCCCCCGACATTTCGGTGCCGATCGGACGGGGAACAACTTCGGGATCCTCGACGTCCCTTCCCAACAATGTCGGCTCTAACCACGCGACCCAGTCGGCAATGAGCCGCGGATTTCCGTACGCGCAAGCCTCACCCATCCCGACCTGGCCGTCATCTGTCTCAATGACGACTACGGCGATATCAGCTTTGACGCTGCGGTACACCCAGGTGAGCCATTGTTCACTTGGCTCATGCATTCGTGAACCGCAGATGGCTCGCACTGACGTCACTTTCACAACTGACCTTTCATTGAGTTCATCCTTTTTCTGCTCCAAGCGTCTGCCCGGCGACGAGATAACGCTGGGCAAACAGGAAAATGACAAGAATTGGCGAGATTGAGACGAGGGCGGCAAGCGCCACCTCGGGCTCGTGAATGATAAGGCCGGTGAGGTTTGCTCCCGAGAGTGCGTTCGTGTTGCGGACCATGAGGTTCAGTCCCGTCTGGATCGTGGCCTGTGCCGGGTCCGTAAGCATGATGAACGGCAGGAAAAATGCGTTCCAACAGGTTACGAATGCAAAGAAGGCGACCATGATCGTCGAGGGGCGTGACAACGGCAGGAAGATGGTGGTGAAGATTCGCAACTCTGAAGCCCCATCAATTCGTGCAGCCTCAATGATCGAGTCAGGAATGCTTGTTGTCGCGAATAAGTAAACGAGATACACGCCGAATGGATAGAAGCCGAGAGGAAGTATTACCGCCCACGGCGTATTCGTGAGACCGACCGCTGATAACTCCAGATAGAGCGGGAGGATCATCGCAGCCGCAGGTACGACCATGGTAACGAGCGTCAAGAAGAGCACGGCTTTGCGTCCCGCGAAGTGAAACTTCGCCAGTCCGTAGCCGGCCGGAACCGAGATCAGCACTGCGATCAATACGCTCGCTGTGCTGTACCAGAGCGAGTTCCCGAGCCAAGTGACGATCTGTCCGTCGTTGAAGCTGAGCAAGTTTTCCCAAGCTTGGGGGATATTGCCCCACGACCCGAACGAGAGTGGCGGCTCGGCACGCAAGGCCCCGTCGGTCTTGGTGGGCGCCAAAAACAGCCATACGAGGGGAACTCCGAAAAACAGGCAGATGCCGGCGAGCAACATGTTTCGCCCGGCGCGGCTGAGTGTTCTCCGAATCATTGTCAGTGCCCCTCAACCCGGTAGAAGTTGGTCTTCTTGATAACGATGATCGCTGCCACGACTGTTACGGCCAAGAGAACTACTGAAAGCGCTGATGCCCTGCCGAAGTTCGCCTCTTCGGAGGCGTACGCATAGACCAATTGGTTCACTGACCACGTTGAACTGATCTGCCCAATCGAACCAGCACCGAGAACCTGAGGCTCTACGAAGACCTGGAATCCATTGGCCAGCGAGACGATGAGGATGAACGCGGCATAACGTCGGAGGAGCGGGAGCTTCACGTGCCAGATAATTTGCCAAGTGCTTGCGGCATCCACTCGTGCTGCGTCGATGAGCTCCTTCGGAATCGCGCTCAACGCTCCAAGTAGTAGGACGACCCAGCCTCCAGCGCCAGCGGCGATTCCCATCACGGCGAGCACGAAGGGCAGGGTCTGGTTCGAGATGATAAGCCCATTCGAGCCAGCGAGGGGCTTGAGGAGATTGCTGATGGGACTCACCGTCGGGCTAAACATAAACAGCCAGAGAAGGGCAGCGGCCGAGCCGGTCACCGCTCCCGGCACGTACACGATGAATCGGGTAAATCCCGCGAATCGACTCCTCTTCGAGTCGATGAGAAGAGCGATTCCAAAGACCACGATTAGGAGCAGTGGAAGCCAGATTGCGAGATACATCGCAACATTTGCCGTCGCGGATGGCAGCCGGTAGTCGCCGAGCACGTCCTCGAAATTCTTGGTAAGGCTGTAGTAGGTGTCCCCGACGACGGGGGTCACGATAAAAGCGTTGTATACCCCGTATGCCGCCGGAACCAAGCCAAAGAGCAGGAGGAATATCACATACGGAGCGATGAAGGCGGGCCCGAAGGTGGCGCGGCGAGAGACTCGCCGCGCCACCAATCCGCTGGATCCAGATGACAACTACTGCTCCAGAACCGTGTATCCGGCTTGCTCAGCCGCCTGGACAGCCCGAGTCGCGAAGTCAGCAAACGCACTCGAGATGTCGGTAGCTCCGTTGATGATGACGGTCTGGTTGAACGAGTCGATCAGCTGCGTTTGGTATCTCACGAATCCCAATGTGGGGCTAATCTTGCCCGCGGCATCGATCAGTGCCGGCGCTGGGTCAGCGGCGTACCACGTGTCCGCCGTGGTCGAAGCAAGCCACGCCTCTGCACCTGCGACATCCGCCGGATATGTCGGTCCGCCGATCTGCACCTCGGTGTCGGTCGTCGCATACTGTACAAATGCGACCGCCGCGGCGATGTTTCTTGATTGGGCGGAGATGACCCAGATGCCGCCTCCAACAGCACCGGCGTAGTTTGTCGATGCCCCGGCCCACGTCGGCATTGGAGCAACGGCCCAGTTGCCTTCTTCGACCGAGCTCGGTTTGATGCCGTAGGGACCCATCCACGACGGCGAAATGGTGGCAAGAAGTCTACCTTCCGTCACGATCTGCGTGAATGCGGGATCGAACGGATCGAGAGTGGAGAGCGTCCCGTTTGCCAGAAGGGGGCCGACAACGTCGTTGACTCGGGTACAAGCATCCGAGGTCAGGTTGATAACAACGTCTGTAGCACTCTTGGCGTCGTTGTACTGGCATCCGCTTGAGCCGTAGTAGCCGTCCAGACCGTAGCGACCACTGATCGAGCCGAGCGAGAAGCCAGGGTGATCCACTGCGACGGCCTCGCCTAATGCGAGCCACTCGTCGAAGGTCGTCGGAACCTCGTATCCAAAACTTTCGAAGAGAGTCTGGTTGTAGTAGAGGACGGTTTGGCCGATGTCGTTCGGAACGCAATACGCCGCGCCGTTCAACGAGCAGCGCGCGACGGTGCCTTCCGCAAATCCGTCCAGGAAGTCGGCGTCAGCGCTGACATCGAGTGGGAAGTTCACGGGATTCGCGATGAGAGTGGCAATCGAATCGGGCTGACCCAGAAAGACAACGTCAGGCAATTCGTCGCCGGCGTTCGTGGCAAGCGCGATCCTCGAGGCGAGCGCGCCCTGGGAGTCATCCACAGCTACTGCGGTGACGTTGGCGTCCGGATTTGCGTCCGCATAGTTCTGAGCAGTTACAACTCGAACTGAGTCCGCCCAGACGGTGATTCCGGCTGCGGGGTCCTGAACGGGGCCTGACGGAGTAGTTGGGGTACAGCCTGCGAGCAGCAGGCTGGCGGCGGCGAGGGCCGCAATTGGATATATCGAAATTTTCACCTTTGGGACCGCATTCCTTCTCTTGTGGGGTTTGGGTTGATTTACACGCTCACCTGACAGCCAGGGGGCGATGGATAGGACGATAAGTCCTAGGAGGTCTTTTTGTCAATACGCGAGACGAAAGACCGATTCCTCCGAAAATAAATCGGGCTACGGTAACTCTGCCCATCACATTGCTCGTAGTCCTAGCAGGACTTTGCTATTGTTGCACCATGTCAGTCGCCGATGACGCAGTAGCCAAAATTCGTGAGCTCATCCAGACCGGCCGGCTTCGCCCGGGAGATCGGTTGCCGGAGGAGAACACGTTGGCGGATGAATTCGGCATCTCGCGCAACTCAATGCGCGAGGCGGTGAGAGCTTTGGAACAGTCCGGCGTGCTGCGAGTGAGGCATGGCTCCGGCACTTACGTGACATCGCTCGAGCCGGCCCTGCTGCTTGAAGGATTTGCATTCGCATTCAACCTCTTGGGGGGCACTCGATTACCCGAGTTGCTGGAAGTGCGGCAGATGCTCGAGCCCTTAGCAACCAGACTTGCTGCCGAACGAATGACCGACGAGAAACTCGAATCGATCAGACTGTCCTTGGAGGGGCATCGGGAGCAGACCACGATCGAAGAGCTCGTGAAGCATGATCTGGCATTTCACTCGGCTATTATTCGGGCTTGCGGAAACGAAACCCTCGCAACGATCCTAGAGGGGATCGCGGGCGAGACACTCCGAATGAGAATATGGGCCGCCATCCTCGATGAAAACGGAGTGTCGAAGGCTCACGTCGAACACGGAGCCATCTTCTCGGCACTGGAGGAAAGAAACCCCCGTCTTGCCGAAGCCGCGTCGTTACTGCACGTCACCAGTTCGAGTCGGGCACTCCAGGCCATCGTCGACGCTGAAGCGTTTCCTGAATGACAGGGACCGATAGCACGGCACTGAGCCCACAAGGGAAGCGTCAGCCGATCGTGGACACTCACCTTCATATCTGGGATCGTCGACTTTTCTCCTACCCATGGCTGGAAGCTCGACCGGACTTGCCTGCCTACTCCGACCTCCCCGCTCAACGGCCGGACCTTGAATTCGTTGCCATCGAATCAGGCGTCGACTCGCGACAGGCGGAGCAGGAGAATGCATGGCTCGAGGCCAGATTGTCTTCGCGTTCTGACTGCATCGGTATCGTCGCCGCCATCGACGTCACATCCGACCCCGCCCAGTTCGAGCGCGCACTCGAAAGAATGCTCAGAAGCACCGCGCTCGCGGGATTCCGTCTTCACGCCTCAGGAAAGTCCCCCAACTCTTCCGTCCAATGGCCGTTGATCGCATCCCGAGCCCGGGAGTCATCGATCGCCTGCGAGTTTCTCGTGCGAAGGACGGACCTCCGGAGTCTGTTGGACCAATTGGGGCGGATCCAATTTGGTCGGTTTGCGATCGACCACGGGGGCGATCCGCCGGTCGGGTCAGGTTGGGACTCGCCCGAATTCTCGGCGTGGCGGGAGCACATGAGCGAAATTTCACAGGACCCAAGGGCCCACGTCAAACTCTCCGCCGCGCTGCGGCGAACTCCCTCACCGACCGACGACGAATTCCGCGTGGTCGAATTTCTTTTGGAGAATTTCGGAATGGGCCGGTGCATGCTCGGAAGTGACTGGCCCGTAAGTCAAACCTCAGCGGGCGGGTCACCTCATAGCTTGCTTGACCGGGTTCTCGAGCTTGCCTCCGGGCAGTTTTCGCGCCAGGTGCTTCGCGACACTGCACACCACTTCTACGCAAGAAGGTGTCGATGACCGCCAATCAGGTGACGCAGTCACGAACACTCTCCCGAAAGATTTCCCTCACAGAGATTGGCTTTGGTGGTGCGCAACTGGGAAACCTCTTCCAGAAGGTGAGCGACGTGGAAGCCGAGTTAGCGGTGCGCGCCGCGTGGTCAGCGGGCATCCGGTACTTCGACACGGCACCTCACTACGGTCTTGGTTTGTCCGAACGTCGGTTGGGTTCGGCTCTATCCGCCTACCATCGCGCCGACTACGTCGTGTCCACGAAGGTCGGGCGACTCTTGGTCCCCTCGCCCGAAACCGCCGAACTTGAGGACGAAGGGTTTGCGGTCCCAGCGGACCATCGGCGGGTCTTTGATTTCAGCAGAGACGGAATCTTCCGGTCGATTGAAGCCAGTCTTCAACGATTGGGCCTCGATCACATTGACATCGCTTACCTGCACGATCCGGATGAACACTGGGGTGAAGCCTCAACGACCGGTATCGACGCGCTCATTCAATTGAGAGAACAGGGGCTCGTAGGCGCAATCGGCGCTGGGATGAATCAGTCGAAGATGCTTGCGGAGTTCGTCAGACGATGCGACGTGGACGTCGTCATGATTGCGGGAAGGTTGACCCTCTTGGACACCTCTGCGCTACAGGACCTTATTCCTGCTGCCCACGACAGGGGGGTCGGAGTAGTTGCAGCCGGGGTATTCAACTCAGGGCTGCTCGGCAACCGCCGGGTGAGTGAAAAGTCCATGTTTGACTATCGTCCGGCGCCTCGCGCACTGGTGACACGTGCCAATTTGATAGCGGACATGTGCGAAGCGCACGGCGTCACCCTTCCGGAAGTCGCCGTCGCATTTCCGCTCCAATTATCCGAAGTTGTCTCGGTGGTACTCGGAATGCGAACGCCAGATCAGGTTGTCGAGAATGTCGGCCGCTTCAACCGAGTGATCCCGGCTGGTTTGTGGCGTGATCTGAAGTCATCGGGCTTGGTGCGAACGTGAGCAGTCCCCTCCGTCACGGAGCCAGACGCCGTACCAAGATTGCAAGAAGGAGAGACATGCATATCGCTCGACTCGGACCTGTTGGGTTCGAAATCCCAGTGGCACGAGGTGGCGGGAAGACCTTTGATTTACGGGGAATCACCCCGGACATTGACGGCAGATTCTTCGCTGGCGGCGGCGTTGGGATCGTCGCGGAAGCGCTCGCTGGCGGAGGGCTTCCCGAGATCGCTGACGCTAGCCAGTTGCGTGTCGGAGCTCCTATCGTGTATCCCGGCAAGATCCTATGCGTAGGGCTGAACTACCGGGACCACGCCGCTGAGACCGGCGCAGATATACCTGCAGAACCCATCCTCTTCATGAAGGACCCCTCGACTGTAGTCGGTCCTTACGACGATGTACTCATTCCCAGAGGGTCATTGAAAACAGATTGGGAAATCGAGCTCGGCGTTGTTATAGGGCGTACTGCACGCTACCTCGACTCACCCCAAGACGCGATGGCATGCGTCGCTGGGTTCGTTGTTTCCCACGATGTTTCCGAACGAGCGTTCCAGCTCGAACGCGGAGGCCAATGGGATAAAGGCAAGAGTTGCGAGACCTTCAACCCCCTCGGACCTGCCCTAGTTACCCCGGATGAGATCCGTGATCCCCAGTCCCTCGGCCTCAGCCTGTCCGTCAACGGCACTCAACGCCAGAATGGCAGCACGTCCAACATGATCTTCTCAGTGGCCGAGATTATTCGGTACGCGAGCCAGTTCATGGTTCTTCACGCGGGGGATCTCATCAATACCGGCACTCCCGCTGGAGTCGCTCTCGGCATTCCGGGCAATCCGTACTTGCGGGACGGCGACGTCGTCGAGCTGGAGATTGACTTCCTCGGAACCGCAAGGCAGAGGTTCGTGCAGGCATGAGCAGCGAATTCGAAGGGCTCGTCGCGCTGGTTACGGGCGGGTCGTCAGGAATCGGGAAGGCCACCGCAGAGGCACTGATGACAGCGGGTGCCACGGTGATTGTGCTGGATGTGAACCCGGATTCCGCGCCCCACGGATCCCACCCCTTCCACGCAGACGTGAGTGACCGCTCCTCGGTCAGCTCGGCGATCGACTCGGCGATGGAACAATTTGGTCGCCTCGACGTACTCATTAGCTGCGCCGGCATTGGCGCCATCGGCACCGTGGAAGCCAACGAGGACAGTGAGTGGGCCAGGGTGCTGAGCATAAATGTCACCGGGATCGCGCGCGTTACGGCCGCGTCCCTCAAGTGGCTCAGACATTCGCCCTGTGCCTCAATAGTGAACGTCTGTTCCATCGCGGCACTCAACGGACTCCCTGACCGCGCACTCTACAGCGCGTCAAAAGGTGGCGTACTGTCTCTGACCTTCGCTATGGCGACCGATCATGTGAGTGAGGGCATTCGAGTCAATTGTGTCAGCCCGGGCACCGTCGCTACTGAGTTCGTGGACCGACTCCTGCGCAACTTCGCAGATCCCGCCGCAGAGCGCGCGGCGATGGACGCTCGCCAAGCGACTGGTCGCATGGTGACCCCCGAGGAAGTGGCCACGGCGATCCTATACTTGGCTTCACCAAGGTCTGGTTCGACGACCGGCACAGCGCTCGATGTGGACGGGGGCGTTACCCACCTGCGAGTGCGGCCTCGCGGCTGAAACACGGGTAGCCGCCCACTCGCTCGGGGTAGAGAAATCACGCTTTGAGAAAACGCGGAACTCGGACATTTGCATCCGGATGGAAGGCCAACGAGGAGCGGAACCGCTCCTGTCCAGATCCGATGGGACGGGAGGATCGTGGGCGGCTCGCGGTCCTGCCAAATTCGCATCTTGACCTAGTAACCAGAGGTCAACACGCCCCCGAAGCCGCACATCCCACCAAAATGAGTGGGCAAAGTGTGGGCAACCGTGGGCACGACACGCCCGTGTGATGTATCAGGACATGCCTGACGAATCTGCATCAGGACATCTCTGACAGTTCTTGCATCAGGACATCTCTGACACTTAGAGGGTTCTGGGTTGTCGCCCTCTGGGCCGACCGGAGCGAACGTATTTGGTTCCGGGTTTCGGCCAACGGTGTTGCATGAGTTCGGTGCCTTGGCCGTCGAAGACCAGGAGGTGCTGGTCGGTCTCGACGAGATAGACGCTCTGGCCGGCCAAGAGCCGGGTGACGTGGAACCGGGTTTGGCGGACTTGGACGATGCCGTTGACTGCAACGGTTGTGCGGCGGATTCCGTCCCAGCCAACAGGTCGTATCTGGTTTCGTGGCCTGGGCGGGTCCGCTTTCGGTGTCGCCTCCCATGCCTGCTGCGGGGTGATCCTGCCGGGCAGTCCTTGGTGGGGTCGCTCGGTGTTATAGATCTCATCGAAGCGGTCGACTTGCTCCTGCAGCTGCTCGAGACTCGATGCGAGGGGTTGCTTGTCGAGGAAGCGGAACAGGGTCTGGTGGAAGCGTTCGTTCTTGCCCTGGGTCGTCGGTTTGTAAGGTTTGCCGGTGATCGCTTCGACGCCGAGCCGGGTGACATAGGTGACGAGCTGTCCGACAGCACCGCGCCTCGACGGGTTCAGGGCGGCCCCGTTGTCGGTCAGCAGGCGCTGCGGAACCCCGTGAGCCGCAATCCCCTTCTTCACGACCGTGATCGCACCCTCCGAGGTTTCAGCCCAAGCAACGTGGGAGGCGACCGCCAGCCGGGAGTGGTCGTCGATGAGTTGGAAGATCACACATTTGCGACCGGCGGTGAGGACATACTCGGTGCCATCGAGCTGCCAGCACGCGTTCGGCGCCGGATAAACAAACCGCCGAAACGAGGCCCGCGGCTTCTTCCGCGGCTCGAGGCGTGCGACACCGGCGTCGCGGAAGATCCGCGACAATGCTGCCGTCGAGGGGACCGGGGTCATCCCCAAGGCGCGCATCTTCTCGTGAACGCTGATCGGCCCATGATCCAACCCCGACTGCTCCAGCGCAGCCCGCACCCCGATCGCCTGGGTTTTCACCTCGTCAGCAGTACGGGTCGGGCTCGACCTCGGCCGGCGCGTTCGAGGCTCCAAGGCCGCAGCCTGCCCCTCCACGAGGGCCCGCTTCTTGACCGCGTAGAAACTCTCCCGAGAGATGCCGTGCTCGGCACAGAACGTGGTCACCGCACCCCGCGGCGCATCGGGCGGCCACTGGGTAATGGCGAGGCGGACACGAGGATCAACAGGCTCAATACGACTCATGCCTCAAACAATGAGGGGAAGTGTCAGGACCAACCACCGCCGAATGGTCAGAGATCTATTGATGCAGAACTGTCAGAGATGTCCTGAGACATAACACACGACGACATCGAGTTCAACTTCGCACCGACCGCGATGAGTTATCGCATCGACGGGACGATCATTGAGATACCGCCGAAACGTCTCACAGCGTTCTGGGCGGCTCGGCCCCACCAACTCATCGACGATGCACCGGATGACTGGGTCCATTGGCTTACCGTTCCGCTCGGCCTCTTTCTTTCGTGGTCGTCCCCCGAACTTCTCATTGCCAGCCTGCTGCGTGGAGAGGTCATCGTGCTCACCGACGATCCGCTCGGGGCTCCTCCCATCAGCAGGCTTGGGCAGTGGTCAGCGGACCTTTGCACAGGCAGCGCATGGTCACAGACCACCGTGCGACTTGAACTCGAGGCATACCTGCGCCGAGTGAGCTTCGCGCCGTTGGATGCGACGGAGCCGGCGATCGGATCGGCAGTAGCTGCGCGCCCATCCCGGCTGGCAGGGCAGATGGCTGCCTACATCGCTGCG
>Ga0163151_10003887_pt1 | contig 20837 bp, 20 predicted proteins | sample OliLakLV19MP5IB2_FD_145596 | JGI IMG/M metagenome (GOLD analysis project Ga0163151, IMG submission 145596) | Freshwater microbial mat bacterial communities from Lake Vanda, McMurdo Dry Valleys, Antarctica - Oligotrophic Lake LV.19.MP5.IB-2 | ecosystem: Environmental > Aquatic > Freshwater >... | reverse complement strand
CTCCTCACCCTTGGGCAAGGGTTCGCGGCAGAAAAAGCAAAGTCCGCCCTGCATAAAAATCAATCGTTCCAGCTGTTTGGTCGGCATGGATGGTGGATTCCTTTAATTAGCGAGCAGAATGGTTGCGTCCTGGTTTCGCCTGAAAGTGTAGGCGGAATCAATATTCAACAATGAGGCCAGCCGCCGCTACATCGTAAATAATTGTTTTTATTGATATTTTTGTCATTCCACATCGCTGTACGACAGGCTATATTGAACACGTATTAATTTCAAAGAACCCCGCACGAATGTTTTTCAGTGATCCCCCGTTATTTATATGAGCCACCGCCCCGCTAATTCTGCTTGTCCCGGTAACCCTGTATGAAACTGTCCGCGCATGACCTGGAAAAAATCACCAGCGTCACGCTGCAGCATTACGACCAGAACGCCGACTCTTTCTGGCAGGGCACGCGCGGCCACGACGTCAGCCAGAATATCGCCGCGCTTTTGCAGCACATCACGGGCGCGGCGCCGCAGGTGATCCTCGATTTCGGTTGCGGCCCAGGGCGCGATCTCAAGGTGTTCAGCGCACTCGGCCATTCCGCGATCGGTCTCGAAGGCTCTGCCCGCTTTGCCGCCATGGCGCGGACGCACAGCGGCTGCACCGTGTGGCAGCAGGATTTTCTGCGGCTGGATCTGCCGCCGCAGCATTTCGACGGTGTCTACGCCAATGCCGCGCTGTTTCATGTGCCGGGCCAGGAGTTGCCGCGCGTGCTCGGCGAACTCCATGCCACGCTGAAACCCGGCGGCGTGCTGTTCAGTTCAAACCCGCGCGGCCACAATGATGCGGGTTGGAGCAGCGGGCGTTACGGCGTCTATCACGATCTTGAAACCTGGCGCGGCTTTATGAACACGGCGGGTTTTACCGAGCTGACACACTACTATCGGCCTGAAGGCCTGCCGCGGGAGCAGCAGCCCTGGCTGGCCGGTGTGTGGCGCAGGCCGCGTCAGATGCACAAAGGTGCCGACACGAACTTGTAAGCGGGTTGCGAGCTGTCGTGCGCGAATCGAAGCAAGCCTGAGGGTGCCGGCTTCGATTTTCCGTGTTTGCGGCGCGCCGTAACCAGAAAGATGTCCGCTGCCGCCACCATTCAATCTGTCACCAATAATTGACCATGGCGCCAACACTGGTTACAGTAATACCCGGTGTAGCGTGCCTGTGCGCTGTTTTTTTGAGCGCGTTTTCGAATCACGGGTGTCAGGACAGCGTCGCGGGCGTTAGAAAAACACCCGGCTGAAGCACATGGTTTTGCAAGGCCCCTGAATACCTTTACATCTTGTTGGCCGGGTAAGGCCTTCCAGGCGACGCAGATCGCCGAAAAACCCTGCGCCGTGCGGCTGACCCGATCGATCAAAAACCAAACGAGGAGAAGTCCATGCGTCTGCATCTATCACTGAAGAAAATCGTTGCGCTGGCCGCGTTCACGGGTGTCGCAATGCTGCCGGCAACTCAGGTTGCCGCGCAGAAAGTCGATTTCTCCGGGAAGCGCATCCTGGTCACCGTGCCCTTTGCGCCCGGTGGCGGGTCGGACGTCTATATCCGCGCCCTCCAGCCTTTCCTTGAAAAACATCTGCCGGGCAAGCCAACCATCATCGTGCTCAATGTTCCGGGCTCGCGGTCGATTCCCGGCGCCAATCGTTTTCAGGATCGTGCCGTTCCCGACGGCACCCATGCCATTGTTGTATCGGCCACGACAGTCGGTAGCTTCGTGTTCTCGCGCTCCAAGGTTAAATTTGATCTGGATAAGTGGGAACCGGTGCTGCTATCGCCACAGGGTGCGGTCGTCTATACCACTCCCGCATTCGGCATCAGCGGGCCGCAGGACCTCGCCAAACTCAAGGGCAAGTCGCTGGTCTTCGGTGGACAAAGCGCGAGCTCCTCGGAGTCACGGATCATCATGAGCCTGGAACTGCTCGGCCTCAAACCGAAGTATGTCTGGGGCATGAACCGGGGGCCGGTTCGTCTCGCTTTTGAGCGCAACGAGTTGAACATCAATTACGATTCAATGCCTGGGTATCTCGGGGCCGCATCTAACCTGGTCAAGGCCGGCAAGGCAGTACCGCTCTATACCATGGGCATCACCAACAACAAGGGTGTGCTGGTGCGCGATCCGAACATGCCCAACCTGCCTCACTTCGGGGAAGCCTACGAGTCGATGTACGGCAAGAAGCCGTCGGGCCCCGGCTATGACGCATGGCAGTCGACCAACAAGATGATGACCATGCTGAACAAGGGCATCTTCCTGCCTGCAGGCACCCCGAAACCGGTGCTCAAAGCCTGGCGCACAGCCATAGCCAATGTATTGAAAGATCCGGATTTCGAAAAGGAAGCCGGCAAGATCATCGAGGGGTATCCGCAGTTCGTCGGGGAGGAAGCCACGCCCATCGTCAAGGATGCCACCTCCTTCAAGCCCGAAGCCTGGGCCTGGCTGAAGAACTACTTCAAGTCGCAGCATAATGTCACGATCGAGTAACACCAGGATCGCGATCGCATAAATGCAAGCAGACCTTCTGCAGGCGCTGTCCACGCTGCTCAGCGTGCAGCACATGCTTTATCTGCTGGGCGGCACGCTGCTCGGCCTGGTCGTTGGCATATTGCCGGGCTTGGGCGGTATCGCGGCACTTTCCGTGCTGTTGCCGTTTGTTTACGGCGGCGATCCGACGCTGGTGCTGCCGATGATAATCGGTCTGCTGTCCGTCACCAACACCTCGGATACATTTCCGGCCGTGCTCGTGGGCATCCCCGGCACCTCTAGTGCGCAGGCAACCATTCTTGACGGTTATCCTCTGGCCCAGCGCGGCGAAGCCGCGCGTGCGTTGGGTGCTGCGTTCTCCGCTTCGTTGATTGGCGGCCTGTTCGGCGCTCTGATGCTGACACTGGCCATCCAGTTTGCGCGCCCACTGATACTGGCCGTGGGATTCGGCGAGCAGTTGATGCTCGTCGTGCTGGCGTTGACGATGGTCGGCATGCTGACAGGGGCCAGCGCGATCAAGGGTATCGTCATGTGCGGCATGGGCCTGCTCTTCGGCAGCATGGGTGCTGCGCCTGCAACGGCAGAAGAGCGCCTGACCTTTGGTTTGATCTACCTTGAAGACGGCGTTCCTCTGGTCATTGTCGGCCTGGCGATGTTCGCGATACCGGAGATGGTGGAAGTGCTGCGCAAACGAACGACCATTTCCTCCATCCCCGAACTCGGCGCCGGCACAATGCAGGGATTCCGCGAAACGCTCAAGCACAAGTGGCTCGTCCTGCGCAGCTCGGTGATCGGCGTAGTGATCGGCGCACTACCGGGACTGGGTGGGTCGGTCACCAACTGGGTCGCCTATGGCCATGCGATGCAGACGGCGAAAGATCGCTCTATGTTCGGCAAGGGCGATATCCGTGGCGTCATCGGGCCGGAAGCCTCCAACAATGCGGACAACGGCGGCGCGCTGATACCGACGCTGATGTTCGGCATCCCGGGCTCTGGCAGCATGGCGCTGTTTCTCGGCGCATTGGTTCTGATCGGGATCGAACCGGGTATCGGCATGATGGAGCGCCATCTCGATCTCACCTTCATCATTATCTGGTCGCTCGCCATCGCCAACGTTCTCGGGGCGGGGATCTGCCTTTTTCTGGCAAAACCGATCTCACGCATAACGCTGGTGCCTTTTGCGCTGGTGGCGCCTTTCATGATCGTCATCGTCTACTTCGCAGCCTTTCAGGCCACGCGCGCATGGGAGGATCTGATTGCACTGTTCGTGCTCGGGCTCTTTGGCATGTACATGAAGCGTTTTGGCTGGTCGCGCCCCGCATTCCTGATCGGCTTCGTACTGTCGTTGCGTCTCGATGCATCCGTCTATCAGTCGATACAGGTTTACGGCAGCTCCTTCCTTGAGCGGGGCGGCGTGCAGGTGATGCTGGTGCTGATCGTCATTTCCATTTTCCTCGCAGCACGGATGAAAGGGCGCCGTGAGCCGCCCCCGGCAGAAAGTGCACACACGCCAGCCAACAAAACACCTCAGGCGCTGTTCCTCGGACTGCTGATCGCAGCCAGCCTGTATGTGCTTTACGATGCATGGCAGCTCAGCTTTCTGGGCAAGGTGTTTCCGGTCACGGTGGCATTGATCACGCTGGCACTGCTGGTCGCCACGGTAGCGCTGTTCAATCGCAAGCGGCCCGACTACGTGTTCTTCGACAGCGAGCACGAAAGTAGCGGCGACAACCGGCCCGTGCATAGCGATCTGCATTTCCAAGGCTGGGTCCTGGCGCTGCTCGCTGCAATCGGTTTGTTTGGATTCATTTTGGGGTTATTCGCCTACATCACGACTTTCCTTCGGGTGATAGCCGGCGTGCGTTGGTACAAGGCTCTGGCCGGCGCATTGGGCGCCGTAGCAGTCATGAGTACTTTCGGCCATTTCCTGGTGCTCGAATATCCGACGGGACTGCTGCAGTACCTGTTCGAACTGCCTTGGCCACTCAACTAAACACGCAGCCCTCTAAAACAATCAATCCGTCACTAACGGGAATTTCGTTCAAGGCGTAATTGCAACTTTGAGCACGCCGTCGCGCTGGTGGCTGAACATCTCATAAGCCTCGACAATATCGTCCAGCTTGAATCGGTGTGTGACCATCGCGGTCAGGTCAACCCGGCCCGAGGCCACTACTTCCAGCAAACGACGCATGCGTTCCTTGCCGCCCGGGCATAGCGTGGTGACGATCTTGTGATCCCCAAGGCCAGCAACTATTGCATCCAGTGGCATGGTGAGTTTCCCGGAATAGACGCCGAGGCTGGAGAGCGTGCCGCCGGCTTTCAAAACCCGCAGGCAGGACTCAAAAGTCTCCTGCGTACCCAGCGCCTCAATGGCGACGTCGACGCCGCGTCCATTGGTGAGCGCCATAATGGTCTTGATCGGATCCTGCTCTTTGTAGTTGATGGTGATGTCGGCGCCCAGCCGTTTCGATACTTCAAGCCGCTCGGGCACGCCATCGACTGCGATGATACGGGTCGCGCCCATCAGTTTTGCACCGGCTGTGGCGCACAGGCCGATCGGACCTTGGGCAAAGATGACGACCGTGTCGCCAATGCGGATGTTGCCGCTTTGCGCCCCGCCGAAACCGGTGCTCATGATGTCCGGGCACATCAGCACCTGTTCATCACTGAGGTTATCCGGGATTGCCGTCAGGTTGGCTTGAGCGTCCGGAATCAGTACGTATTCGGCCTGGCAGCCATCAATGCTGTTGCCCAGTTTCCAGCCACCCATAGCCTTGCCGCCGCATTGGCTGCTGATCCCATCCAGACAGGGATGGCACTGACCACAGGGCGTAATGGCACCGGCAATAACGCGCTGCCCTGGGCTATAACCGGTCACGGCGCTGCCGAGTTTCTCAATGACTGCCACTGGTTCATGGCCGACAATCAAGCCGGGCTTGACCGGATATTCGCCCTTGAGTATGTGCACGTCAGTGCCGCAGATGGTGGTTGTGGTGACGCGCAACAGGGCATCCGTAGGCCCCGGCTTTGGAATTGGGCGTTGCTGAATTTCAATCCTGCCCGGCTCAACAAAAACTGCTGCTCTCATCGTAGTCATGGCCTGCCTCCGGTATCGCGAAGAATAAATAGGGTCGGTGTGACTTTGTTTAAAAAATCACACCGACCCTGTTGATCGACATCGATTTTCGCTGCAATCGGTTATCGCTTCAATCGGTTGCGCTTTGGTCGGTTATCGCTTCAGTCGGCCCGGACGCCAGGTTCGGCTGGATGCCCAAGTTACGGCATCAGGGAGTTGGCTGTATGTTCGCTGACACACTGTCGGTTCACGCTGAAACCTGGCGGGGCCATCTGAACGCAGCAGGTTTTACCGGGTTGACGCACTACGACCAGTCTGAAGGCCCGCCGCGAAACAATAGAAAAAATCAATAAGCAGGAGTAATTGTTCGAAAATTGACATCGTCTGCAAGCGACTCGCCCATGTGACTGTTTACGCTTTGAAATTTAGCGGCGGGCGCGCGTGATCCCGAAACGTAGCGCTGGCGCTTTGTGACCAATATCAGCTTTCAATGGCATTAACGTCGAATCCATGTTGACGTGCCTCGAGGAAAGGCGTTAACTGGAAATGCTGTGGTGATCCGGTTCGGGGTAGGTTCTCGAACCAACGATAGCTCCGGTTGCTGCATTGATGTTTCGCTGTTGTGCGCGCCTGAAGTTACAGGTGTACCTGAAGCGAACCAGCGGCGACCACCTTCGACACTTGTGTTTGAGGGGTATCCCGGATCGGAGCGCTTGCAGCACGGGTCGTAGCGCGAGTCGCGCGGTTCGCGTTGCATGTATCCCTGATGGGAGATCCAGGCGTAGCATCGAGCCGAAAACGGAGGATGATCTATCGATGAAGCTTCTTACAGTGTCCCCTTAAAGCCGGCCTTAACCACCGGCCTTGCGTCACGGTAACGTGGCGCCACAGCCACACTGGTGGCTTACCGCTGAAGCCCTGCGCAATCGTCGCGGGGCTTCGCATTTGTGGATGCCATACGCGCATGCTTACCGACCCGCAACGTTTGCTGTAAATTGTCATAGTCCATGCAGAAGGAGATTTTGATGTCGAAAAAACTGGGTATCGGCGATACGTTCCCGAATATGACCTTCAACCTCGTCAGCGGCGGAACCCTCGCGCTGCCGGGCGGACCGGGTTCAAAGTACAACGTAGTCCTGTTTTATCGCGGCCACTGGTGACCCTACTGTCGCCGACAGTTGGTCGGCTTCGAAAAGCTCAAGGCTGAGCTGGATGCAGTGGGTGCGACGGTGTTTGCCGCCAGCGTCGACCCAATCGACAAGGCAGGCGAAGTCGCTGCGGAAGTCTCGTTCCCCGTGGGATACGGAGTCACGCGCGCGAATGCCGATCAACTGGGTTCGTGGTGGGAGGAGCGCCGCAGCATCATTCAGCCATCGGAGTTCATCATGACTGCGGAGGGGAAAATCGTCGCCTCAAGCTACAGCGACGGCCCGGTTGGGCGCATCGACGCGGCTGACGTGATCAAGGTCATCAATTTCCGCGAGGCGCAGTTGCGCAAGTAGTGCGCCGGTTCGCGCCGCCGGGCGCGAGTTAGGGCCCGGTCCGGCAACCGGAACGGGGCCGCCGTTGAGCCACTGGGTGCTGCCTGCGGCGGCACGCTGCAACAATCAACTGCTAACGGGGCTATCACCTGCGAACGAGGTTCACCTGCGAACGGGATCAGATACCGTCTTGCAATCCAACATTCGAAAATGGTCCCGCTCCGACGTGCTAAACGAGCCTCCCGGATTATTGATTAAAACGCAACGCTCGAATTTCACGCATTAAATACCGGACGCTTGACCGCCTGCAGAATAAACAGGGTCGGTGCAACTTTCCTCAGCCGTTACACCGACCCTGTGCTCTGTTTTGCGATACCTGCACCGCGCGGGTAGCTGTTCTTCGACCAACCCGCCCGCCGCTTACTGCGGCTTCAGCCCCGCCGTTTGCGCCACCTTCTTCCACTTGGCGATCTCGGACTTGATCAGCGCCGCGTGTTCCGCCGGCGTGTTGCCGACGGGCTGCGCGCCGCTGTCGATCAGTGACTGATTGTTCTTCGGGTCGGTGAGCGCTGCGCGCAGCGCGCCGTTGAGCCGGGTCACGATCGGCTGCGGGATGCCCGCGGGGCCGAGGTAGCTGAAGGGGCTGGTGACAACGAAGTCCTTCACGCCTGATTCGACCATGGTCGGCACGTCCGGGAATGACACGAAGCGCTTCTCGCCGCACTGCGCGATCATGCGCAGACGCTTGCTCTGCAGGTGGCCGCTGATCGCCGGGATGCTGACGAATGAAAATTCAACATGGCCGGCGACGAGATCGACGATCGACGGGCCGGCACCCTTGTAGGGGATGTGCACGGTCTTGATGCCGGCCGTGGCATTGAGCAGCGCACCCGACAAGTGGCCGAGAGCGCCCTGGCCGGAGCTGGAGAAATTGAGCTGGCCCGGGCGCTGTTTGGCGAGCGCGACGAGGTCCTGCACGGTTTTCACCGGCAGCGAGGGGTGCACGACCAGCCCGGCGGGGATGTCGACGATGACGCCGAGCGGCGTGAAGTCCTTCTCCGCGTCGAAGGGCAGAGACTTCAGCAGCGAGGGGTTGATCAGGAAACTCGCCGCCGCGATCAGCGTGGTGTAGCCGTCAGGTGCGGCACGCGCCACCAGTTCCGCGCCGATGTTGCCGCCGGCACCGGGCCGGTAATCGATGACGAGTTGGTGGCCGAGCGCCTCGCCCATCTTCGGGGCGAGCAGCCGGAACAACACGTCGCTGTTGCCGCCTGGGGCGTTGGGATTGACGACGCGCAATATCTTGTTGGGGAATTGCTGGGCCGCGACGGGGCCTGTGGCTAACGCGGATACAACTGCGGCGCAAACCAGCGCTGCACGCAAGGTGCTTTTCGACACGATGTTCTCCTCCGGTTGATTTTTATATTGGGACTGCGGGGAAATCATAACTGAGATGCGCGGGTCTGGTTAGGCCGGAATGGACTGCGCCGTAATGTCCGGGTTCCCCCCCACGAACAATGGGGCCAGATATGAGGTCTTGCAATCATTAATTTTGCAGCCCCGAATCACCGTACACGGCCCGCTCTCAGAGATTCACCCGGTCTTTCCGGAATTAGTGACATCTTCAATACACTTCAATACACTTCGTCGTGACTGCAGACATGGATCGGCACGATTTCGGATTTGGTTACGACCATCACCAGGGTGATGCGGTAACTCAGATTGATGGAAATACTGTGCAGTCCGGACAATCGGCCTTTCAGTTGGTCGCCCGCCGCCGGGCTCCTTGACGTTTTGAGTGGCGCGCGCTCATGCTGTTCCCGCAACCCATGGGGGAGTACACAATGAAAAAGAATCTTGCTTATGCCGTGGCGGTGCTGGCGGCAGCGTTGACGTTCGCGGGGTGCGGACAAATGACACCAGCGCAGGGCTGGACTGTGCTGATCGACGGCGCCACCGGCATGGAAAACTTTACCGTGTCGGGAAGCACTGCCAACTGGCGCGCAGAAGGCGGCGCGATTCAGGCCGACAAGGTGACCGCCGGCAAGGGTGCGAGCGTGCTGATCACGAAAAAGAATTACCGCGACATCGAGGTTTACGCCGAATTCTGGGCCGCTGACGACACCAACAGCGGCATCTACGTGCGCGCCCCGGACCCCGCCAACGTCAACACCGCTTCGGGCGCCTACGAAATCCAGATCTGGGACAAGAACCCCATGCAGCAATACAGCACGGGGAGTCTGGTCAACGTCGCCTCGGTGCAACCGATCTACAAGGCCGGCGGCCGCTGGAACACCTGCGAGATCTATGTGAAGGGCACTGAGATCACCGTCAAGATGAACGGCGTGGTGACTTCAAGCACCCCGTACGCCAAGACCCACGAAGGGCGCATCGGGCTGCAGTTCAACGCCGGGCCGATCAAGTTCCGCAAGTTGCTGGTTCGGGAGTTGTGACCCCATTCGATTTCACCCCCCTGTTGCCTGCGGGCCTGCCGCCCGCGGCAGCGCGCTGGAACGGGCGCGGCAAATACGATTTCACCGGCGGCAACAATGATCCGGATGCGTTGCCCCTCGAGGGCCTGGTCGCGGCGGCTGATGCGGTGCTGCGGCGCGAGGGGCGCTCGCTCTCGACTTACGGCATGAACAGCGGCCCGCAGGGTTATCGCGCATTGCGCGATTTTCTCGTCAGCAAACTCAAGACCGATGCCGGCGTCACCTGCTCTGCCGACGACATCCTGATCACCTCGGGCTCACTGCAGGCGCTGGATCTGGTCAACCACACGCTGCTCACGCGCGGCGATAGCGTGATCATCGAGGAGGATTGTTACCAGGGCTCGATCAACCGCCTGCTGCGGATGGGCGTGACGCCGGTGGGCATCCCGCTCGACCGCGACGGCCTGCGCATCGATGCGCTCGAAACAGCGCTCGCCGATCTGAAACAGAAAGGCATCCGCCCCAAGTACATCTACACCATACCGACGGTGCAGAATCCGACCGCCACCATCCTGCCTTTAGCGCGGCGCGCAGCACTCCTGAAGCTCGCTGCGGAATACGGCGTGCCGGTGTTCGAGGACGACTGCTACGCCGACCTGATCTGGTCAGGTGAGCGCCCGCCCGCGCTCTACGCCATGAGCGAACGCAGTGATGTCATTTACATCGGCTCGTTCTCGAAGACCATCGCGCCAGCGCTCCGCGTGGGTTACATCGTGGCGCCGTGGGCGCTACTGTCGCGCATGCTGGCCATCAAAACCGATGCCGGCTCCGGTGCGCTGGAGCAGATGGTGCTGGCGGAATACTGCACGGCGCATTTCGCGAAGCACGTGCCTGTGCTGCGGAAGAGTCTGCGCGCCAAGCTGGTGACATTGATGGAATCACTCACCGAGCATTTCGGCGCGGCGGCGGAGTTCGACGATCCGCAGGGCGGCATCTTCCTGTGGGTGAAGTTGCCGGACGGGGTCGATACGTTAAAGCTCTTTCCGCTGGCACAGGCCGCGGGTGTGGCCATCAACCCCGGACCCGAGTGGTCGGTGAACAAGACCCACGCGAAGAGCCGCCTGCGGCTGTGCTTCGCCAACCTGAGCCACGAGGAAATCAGTCAGGGCGTAGCGACGCTGGCAGAGGTCTGTCGCCGGGAGTTCGGTGTGCCCGGCTGAATGCGGGGCGAGTATAAATAATTGGTCTCTATTCAGTGCGCGCGGCAAATTCAACGACCTTCCGCTCGTACTGAATAATTACCAATAATTGTTTTATTGATATTTTCGAAATGCCCGCGCGAACCAAAGATCCGTGTTACCGAAACCTTGTAACTAGTCAGTCGCCTGTTCCAAACAGGCTCAATTGAGCGCCGTGTCAGCCCTGAGTTTCGTTACCGCCAGATCGACAAAACTCCGGACCTTTGCCGATCCGTGCCGGCCCTCGCGGTGAATCACATGCACCGGCAGCGGTGCTTCCTCATACTCCGATAACACCGTCTTGAGCTTTCCCGCCGCAAGCTCACTCGCCACCTGATAGGAAATTAACCGCGTCAGGCCAAAGCCATCCCTGGCGGCTTCGAGCGCCCCGTCATTGGTGTTGACCAGAATGCGGGGGCTGATCCTGACGCCGATTTTTTGCTTGCCTTTGGTGAACGTCCATTCCGCTCCGGCAGACACGGCAGTGGCAGCGATAAGCGGGTGGTCGGCAAGGTCTGCGGGCGTTTTCGGCGCGCCGTGTTTTTTGAGATACCCGGCCGAGGCACAGATCACCCGTCGCACCTGGCCGACGCGGATCGCGCGTAGCGACGAATCGGGCAACTGGCCGATGCGTATGCCGACATCGAGCCCTTCATCGAGCAGGTTGACCACCCGGTCTACAAACAGCGCCGATACCGTCGTCTCGCGGAAGGTCCGCTGGTAGGCGGTGATGACCGGCATGACATACAACTTGCCGAACAGCATCGGCGCGGTGACGGCAAGGTGTCCGCGCGGCGTTGCATTGATGCCCGCCGCGGCCTCGTCGGCCTCGTCGGCCTCGAGCAGCAGGCGCCTTGCATCTTCGAGATAACGCGCCCCCGCATCGGTTGTCCGCACCAGTCGCGTGGTGCGCGTCAGCAGTCGCACGCCCAGACGTTCTTCGAGGAAAGCGACGGCGCGGGTAACCGCAGGGGGAGACATCCGCAGGCGGCGGCCTGCCGCGGCGAAACTCTCCTCTTCGGCCACCGCGACAAACACCGACATCTGATGAAAGCGGTCCATGATTTGTCCCGTTTAATTATTCCGTTTAATGGAATTATGGATTCCATTCTACAGCTATTCTTTTCCTGTCAGGAATTCTGCAAAGTAGCACCCGTCGACAGCACGACGACCTCACACAACCCAATCCAGCCAACCCCACAAAGGAGAAACATCATGGCACGCATCAACATCGTTACCCCCGAATCAGCCAACGCGGAACAGAAGGCGCTCTATGCCGCCATCCACGGGCAGTTCGGCATGGTCCCGAATTTCCTCAAGGTTTTCGCCAACTCCCCGGCCGCGCTGAAGGCCTTTCTTGGACTGCACGGCATCGCTGGCGACGGTTCGCTTGATCCACAGACCCGCGAGCGCATTGCCCTCGCCCTGGCCCAGCAAAACAGTTGCGAGTATTGCCTGTCGGCACATACCGCGATCGGCCGGAAGGCGGGGTTGAACGGTGCGGAGATCGAGGCCAACCGTGCAGGCACCAGCCAGGATGCGAAAGCCGCCGTGGCCGTCAAGTTCGCGCGCTCGCTGGTCGCGCACATGGGCGAGGTGACGACTGCCGAGTTGCTCGAAATGCGCAATGCCGGCTACAGCGAGTCCGACATTGTCGAAGTCATCACCCATGTCGGCATGAACATTCTGACCAACCTGCTCGGCAAGGCCGGCCATGTCGATATCGACTTCCCGAAAGTCGAATTGAGCCGCGCAGCCTGATCCACCCACCACACGCCGGAGGCCATGAAATCTCCGGCGGCAAGGAGATTTCATCATGGCACTCGCTTTTGCCAAAATTGCCTTCACCCCGAAAGTCCGCGCCGCCCAGCAACGAATGGGCAGCCGCAACGCCTACCAGGCGGCTGACCTGGGCGAAGCGGAAACGGTCGAGCTGGGTTCTTATGAAACCGAATTCATTCGCGCGCGTGACAGCTTTTACCAGGGCACTGTCAGCGAAAACGGCTGGCCGTATGTGCAGCATCGTGGCGGCCCGCCCGGTTTTCTCAAGGTGCTGGACGACCACACGATCGGCTACGCGGATTTCACCGGCAATCGACAGTACATTTCGGTCGGCAATCTCGAAGGGAATGACCGGGTCAGCCTGTTCCTGATGGACTACCCCGGGCAGCGCCGCCTGAAGATCTGGGGACGGGCCCGGCTGATTGATGAAGACACCGAGCCGGCGCTCATCGCCCGGCTGGAATCACCGGACTATCGAGCCCGCGTCGAGCGTGGCGTGGTCATCACGGTCGAAGCTTACGACTGGAATTGCCCGAAATACATTACCCCGCGGTTCACCGAACACGGGGTCCGGACACTCGTTGGCGATAGGCAAAAGGCCGCCATCGAAAGCGAACCGAATCCGGGAGACTTCGACGGAATCGGTGCCGGCCCGCTGCAGCTGGTCGTCACCGGCATGCGCCAGCTGACGCCGCAGGTGCGGGCCTATGCGCTGCAGGCGCCGGACTGGAACGCTTTGCCGTCGGTCACGGCGGGGGCTCACCTGCTGGTGCCGGTCCGATTGCCTGATGGTTCAGTCGTGTCCCGGCAGTATTCGCTGGCCTCGCATCCGCCGCGACGCGACAGCTTCGAGATCGCCGTGCTGCGCGAGGACACGGGGCGCGGCGGGTCAGCCGCCATCCATTCCACCTGGCAAATCGGAACGCGACTGGCGACCGACATGCCGGCCAACCAGTTCCCGCTGCATGACGATGGCCGCCATGCCGTGCTGATTGCCGGTGGCATCGGCATCACCCCGATCCGGGCGATGGCGCAGACACTCAAGGCCCGGGGCAGTTCGTTCGAACTCCACTACAGCAGCCGGACGCCCGTCGACATGGCGTACCGTGATCAGCTCGCGATCGAGTTTCCCGATGAGCTGCAGCTCTATTTCACGCGCACCACGGGCGGAAAACGCATCGACCTGCACTCGATCATGCGCGTAGCGTCGGCTGACACGTTGTTCTATGTTTGCGGCCCGGGCCGGTTAATTGCAGCGGCGAGGTCCGCTGCGCGTGAACTGGGTATCGCCACCGAACGCCTGCAGTTCGAAAGTTTCGAATGATGCAGGCCGACGCCTGTTGCCGCGAGTTCGGTGTGCCGGGCTGATCAGAAATACCCGTCCATCATCTTGTCCACCCACGCTGGCAGGCGTACGCCATCCTTGCGCTCGAATGCAGGAATGTACGGCTTGATGTCGAGCACCGGGGTGCCGTCGAGCGCGTCGAGGCCACGGACGGTGATGCCCTTGTCATCAACTGCGATCAGCTCCACGGCCGTCACGCCGATCGGATTCGGGCGAAACTTGGTGCGCTGGGCGAATACGCCGACCGGCGCGAGGTCTTCCATGCCACGCGGGTTGCGCGCGAGCTGTTTCTGCGGATCAAACGGCGGAATGCGGTCGAGATGGAACACGACCACCACGTGCGAAAATCCAGTCAGTCCGGCGAGTCCCTGGACATAGATTGGATTGAGCTCGATGCGTGAGTCCACACCTGCCCAATGGCCGGCGGACATCTCCGTGCGACCGTTACGGACAGCGCCTATGGGTTCGAATTGGGCCATGATTGAGGATCTTGGTTTATGCTGCGGGTTGCTGGTGGCAATCAGGTTGTCTGGTGTCATGGTACTACCTGAACAGGCTGAACAAGAAATCCCGCTTGGCTTGGTCAATGCTGCGTCGCCCGGCAGAATCAAAGGGACCGCCTCGAAAATCCGCCACCGTTGAGGCAGAATCGATCTCACCACTTAACCCGCTGCTCCTGTCATAAGGCACCCGTGATGCTCTCCCCGTTGAACATTGCGCTGCGCATCGCCTTCGGCACAGCAATATTTGCCTTGATCGTCTGGCTGACGGGGCATTTTCCGACTGCGGCCGGACTGATGCTCACGTTCCCGGCGCTCAACGGTCTTGCCTTCATTTTTTCGCGGCACGACACCGTCAGCGCCATTACTGGAACCATGCTCTGGATGCCGCTGCTCAACGGCGTGCTGTGCGTGATTTATCTCGCTGCGTTCATCCTGCTGGCGACACCGGCGTACGCGTCCGCACTCGCCTGGGGGCTGGCCGCAGCCATCGCGCTGCTGTGGCTGGTGCTGGTGACGCGCTCTTTGGTCGGGCGCGGCGTGGCACCCCTGCTGCAGTCGCGTTATGCGATTGCAGTCGCAGCGGGCGGCATCGCTCTGACGTTCGTGTGGTGGCATTTCGCCGGGAATATCGCCAGCGCTGACATCGCCGAGGGCACTGCCAGGCCGGCGCTGACCTGGCTGAAAATTGTCTTGTTCGCGCTCGCGATGTGGCTGTTGATCGTGCTGCCGCCCCGCTTCCATTGGAAAGACGGCGCCAGCGGAATCCTGTCGGGCCTGCCACTGGTGGTGCTGGCGGGTCTGCTCAGCGTTGCGCAGGATGACGCGTCTGATCTTGAGGTCCGGCGTACGCTGTTCATGCGGATGATGCTCGGCGTATGGCTCGCGCCGGCGATGGCGGTGGCTTTCATCTTCGGCGTATCGCGCGCGCTTGGCCACAGGCGCACGCATGCCATGCGCGTGGCGGTGGTGGCTGCAGGCTGGCTGCTGTGCTTCACAACGATCATTATCACAGGCACCGCTTTGCGTTGGCTGTCATCACCGTAAATGGCGTAAAGGTGCGGGAGTCGGCAAGCCGTACTCGTCACGCGCTGTCTCCCGTTAACAGACCCCGGGGACCGGCCTGCCCGCTTAATTTATACTGACCCGGTCTATTCACACCCGGAAGTCATTTGCCCAATCTGCCCGCCTCTGCAGACGAACACCGCCGTCTGATGACACTGTTAATCGTGTCCGCTTTCATGGTGTCAGGCGGCATTCACTATCAGACGCCTATGCTGGCGGCCATCGCCGCGGAGTTCCAGGCGGATGCCGCGGCAACCGGCTGGATACCGACCTGCTCTTTCGGCGGCATGCTGATGGGCATCCTGTTTCTGGTGCCGCTCGGCGATCGGATCGACAAGCGCAAGCTGGTACTGTGCAAGCTGGTCGTGCTGATTCTGGCACAGGCGCTAATGGCGGCAGCGCCGTCGATCGCGGTGTTGGCGATGGGCAGCCTGGTAACCGGCATCTGCTCGTCGCTGATTCAATCCTTCATTGCGCTGACCGCGGAATTGGCCAAACCGAATGAGCGCGGCAGCGCGCTGGGTACGCAGTTGACCGCATTGTTCAGCGGCATCCTGTTCGCGCGCATCGTCGGCGGCTTGATTGCGACGCACATCGGCTGGCGCTACAGCTACGTGCTCTCTGCGGGCATGCTGCTGTTGCTCCTCCCCGTGCTGTGGATGCGGCTGCCCACCACGCAGCCCACTTCGCAAGCACGGTACCGCGCGCTGCTGTGGTCAATGTATCGACTGTTGCGCACGCACGGCGCCATTCAGCGCGCGGCGACGATACAGTTCATGCTCGGCATCTGTTACGGCGGATTCTGGGCGGTGGCCGCGCCGATGCTCGCGCTGCTGCATCACGTGGGGCCGACCGGCGCCGGTCTGATCGGCATCCCAGGTTCGGCGGGCATTCTGATCAGCCGTGCGGCGGGGCGCTGGGTGGACCGTAGCGGATTCATGCCGGTGGTGCTAACGGGTGTCTGCGCGATGCTGGCCGCCTGGATCGCGATGGGCTTCGGCTTGTGGTCGGTGATCGCGGTGGTCATCGGCGCCATCCTGCTCGACTGTGGCCTGCGCACGGCGATGGTCGCCAACCAGACCATGATTAATTCTGCGGCGCCGGAATCGCGCTCGCGCGTCAACACGCTGTTCGGCTTGCACGTGTGGAGCGGCAACGCCCTGGGCGCGCTCCTGATGAGCTGGGCGTTCGCGCATTTTGGCTGGCTCGCGGTGTGCGGCGTGGCCCTGACCGCGGCGATGATCGCTCTGCTGATCCACCTCAGAATTCTGCCGGTTGGAAAAGCCGGAACGCCAGGATAAGGCGGAAGGCAAAACGCGCTTGATAGGTCTTAGAATTTCTACACCCTTCAGCGTATATCAAGCAGCTCCGCGAGATTCTTCCACAGGATTTTTTCCTTCTCATCGGCGGTGAGCGATTCGCGGTTTTCCAGCCAGGTCACCGGCGACGGATGCCAAGGCACAAAGGGCCAGTCGCTGCCCATCACTACACGGTCAGCACCCACCTGGTCGATCAGGAACCGCAGCGTGGTCTCATCCCCGGTGACGGTGTCGTAATAGAGCTGCTTCTGGTACGCGCTCGGCGGTTTTGACGTGCCGCGCGTCGCCGGCCGGTCGTGCCAGTTGCGGTCGAGCCGCCCCATCGCATAACAGGCCGGTCCGCCGCCGTGGGCGATGCAGATTTTCAGGTCCGGACATTTCTCGAGCACCCCGCCGCAGATCAGCACGGCGGTGACGATGGCGTCATCAAGGATCACCCCGAGGCTGTTGTTGAGCCCGTGGCGCTTGATGCGCTGTTGCAGGAAATTGTTGCGCGGCTGCGGATGGTAGAAGAGCACCGCGCCCAGTTGTTCGGCCGCCTTGAAGAACGGCAGGAACCGCGGCTCACCCCATTGCTCGGCGTTGACCTGGGTGTCGAGTGATGCGCCCTTGAGTCCCAGCGTCGTTACCGCGCGCTCGAGTTCGGCGATCGCCAGCCCCGTGTCCTGCACCGGCAGTGTGGCAAAGCCGGCGAGCCGCCCATCGCCCTGGCCCACTTTTGAGCCAGGTTCGTCGTTAAAATCACGCGCCAGCGCCAGGCCCCGATCCGGCGGCAGGTGATAGCCGACGAAGGGCGTGTGGATGGAGAGCACCTGCACGTCCACCTTCAGCGCGTCCATGTCCTTGATGCGATCCGCCACCGTGTAGCGCAGCTTGGGCGAGGAAAATTCCGTGCCCTGCCCGCACGCGACCATGCTGCCGAGTCCCTCGCCTGCCTCGTGGCTGAAACCGTGCCAGTCCTCTTTGGCTTCGATGGCGCGCCACATGGAATCCGGAACAATGTGTGCATGGATGTCGATGGTTTTCATGACTGAGCCTTTGCGGTGCAGGTGAAAAGACTGCGGAACTGTAGTACGGCGGATGCTTGCTTCCGTACCAGAACGCCATGTGGGCGGCGCCACATCGATACCACGCACACCTCGAAATCCGACGTGCGACCGAATTTTGCTCTTCACCCACCATTGCGCTAAATTGTCAGCCATCCTTTGCGTGGAGTAACGCCTCGTGAGAACTACAGCCGCAAGAGCAATCAAGGCCTGCCATCTGTTCGTCCCGGCACTGCTGCTGTCGCCCGGCACTGCGTTAGGCCATCACTTCATGGACGACGCACTACCACAGACGTTTGTGCAGGGACTCCTGTCGGGCCTGGGTCATCCTCTGATCGGCGCGGACCATGCGGCGTTCATTGTCGCCGCAGGATTTTTGCTGGCACTGGTTCCGTGCGGGTTATGGGGCATCTTTGCGCTGATCGCCGGCAGCCTCGTCGGCGCAGCGCTGCATTTGCAGGGCTACAACCTGCCCGCTGGTGAAACCGGCGTCGCGCTGTCGGTGCTGCTGCTCGGCGGTCTGGTCATCGCAAGGCGCCGGATCAAATTGGCGTGGCTGGCCGGCGGCCTCGCACTCGCGGGCGTGTTGCACGGGCACGCCTATGCCGAATCCATATTCGGTGCAGAGGCCGCGCCGCTCATTGCGTATCTCATCGGGTTCTCGGTCATCCAGTTCGGCGTGGCAACTGCAGCCTGGCTGATCCACCGGCACGTCAACGCAAGGCGTGAACGCTGGACCAAACCGCTGTCTGCAGCGCTTGGTGCCACGGTGGGCGCCGTCGGCATCGCATTCCTCGCAATCAACCTCACGAGTTAACACGCTATGAGCAGTCACGATCACCACCATCACGATCATCATCACGATGATGAACATCTCAGCGAGCACGAGCGCCCGCTCTCGGGCCCGGCGCTGCGCGTCAAGGCGCTGGAATCGCTGCTGATCGACAAGGGGCTGGTTGATTCAAAGACCATCGACGGCATCATTGAAACTTTCGAGACGAAAATCGGGCCGCGCAACGGCGCCCGCGTCGTCGCCCGAGCGTGGACGGACCCCGATTACAAAAAACGCCTGATGACCAATTCGCGTGCCGCCATCGCGGAGTTCGGCTTCTACGGCTATGGCGAGGACATGGTAGTGGTCGAGAACACGCCGACGGTGCGCAACATGGTGGTGTGCACGCTATGTTCCTGTTATCCGTGGTCGGTACTCGGGCTGCCGCCGGTCTGGTACAAGTCAGCACCCTATCGTGCGCGTGCCGTGATCGATCCGCGCGGCGTACTCAATGAGCTTGGTGCCCCAGCCGCAGACGATGTCGATGTGCGGGTGTGGGATTCAACCGCCGAGTTACGCTACATGGTGCTGCCGGAACGTCCTGCCGGCACCGACGGCTGGAGCGAAGAGCAGCTCGCGGCCATCGTCACCCGAGATGCCATGATCGGGGTCGCAGTGGTGACCGTGCCTGAAGGAAGCAAATGAACGGCGTGCACGACATGGGCGGCATGCACGGCATGGGGCCGGTCGAAATCGAAGTCAACGAGCCGGTGTTTCATGCGCATTGGGAGAAACGCGTGTTTGCCACCCGTCTCGCCTGCGCCTACCACCGTCGCTGGAATTCCGACATCAACCGGTACGCGGTCGAGCGCATGCCGCCGGTGGATTACCTCGAGGCCAGCTACTACGAGCATGTCCTCTTCGGCCTGGAAACGGTACTGGTCGAACAGGGTGTCGTCACCGCGGAGGAGCTCGCCAGCGGCCGCGCCGCCGGCAAAGCCGACGTGGCCGGTGTGCTCAGCATCGACGGCCTTGCTACGCTGCTGCAGAACCGCATCCGCGCGCGGCGTGATGAAAAAGTGGCGCCGAAATTCAAGGCGGGCGACGCCGTGATGGCACGCAACATCAATCCCGCCGGCCACACGCGGCTGCCGCGTTATGCGCGCAGGCGGCGTGGTGTTATCGACCGCGATTTCGGCGTGTATGTCTTTCCGGACACCAATGCGATGAACCGCGATCCAAAGCCGCAGCATTTGTACAGCGTGCGTTTTGCCGCACGCGAACTGTGGGGCAACGCCGCCTCCGACCGCGACAGCGTTTATGTGAACCTGTGGGATGACCATCTCGATCCCGCCTGAAATCGACCTCGACACCCTGCCCGCCCTGCCGCGCGACGACGCGGGACCGGTGTTCAGGGCGCCATGGGAGGCGCAGGCCTTCGCCATGATGTTGTCGCTGCACAAGCGCAGCATTTTTACGTGGCCGGAATGGGCGGCGGCACTGGCAGCCGAACTTGCGGCCGCGGCTGCACGCGGCGAGCCTGATGACGGCAGCCATTACTATGAGCACTGGCTCGCCGCACTCGAAAAACTCGTCATCGCGAAAAACGTCGCCTCGGCGCAGGATCTGGAGCAACGCGTGCAGGACTGGGACGCCGCCGCACGGGCCACACCGCACGGCCAGCCGGTGGAGTTGTCGCGCCGGTAATGCAGGATCGCGGGCGCGCGCCTCGCGTGTCGCAACAATAGTCAGGAAACCATTCAAACCGGATTGGAGCAGGCGAATGAAAATTGCAGCAATGGGATCAGGCGGTGTCGGTGGCTTTTTCGGCGGACGGCTGGCGCACGCCGGCGCCGATGTCACCTTTGTTGCGCGCGGGAAGCACCTCGCCGCCATGCGTGAAAACGGCCTGCTGATCGAAAACCAGACCGAGGGCAACATTCACCTGCCCAAGGTCAAAGTAACCGACGATCCCGCGAGTATCGGGCCGGTCGATCTGGTGCTGGTGGGCGTAAAACTGTGGGACCTCGAATCCGCCGCGCAAGCGTTCAAACCCATCGTCGGCCCCGATACCGCCGTACTGTCATTGCAGAATGGCGTCATCAAGGATGACATCCTGCGCCGCATTTTCGGCGATAAGGCGGTAATGGGCGGCGTCGGTTATGTGGCAACCCACATCTCGCGCCCGGGTGTGATCAAGCAGGTGGGCACGCTGCAGAAGCTGTTTTTCGGGGAATATGACGGCACGCGCTCGGCACGCGCCGAAAC
>Ga0163151_10003883_pt1 | contig 20849 bp, 14 predicted proteins | sample OliLakLV19MP5IB2_FD_145596 | JGI IMG/M metagenome (GOLD analysis project Ga0163151, IMG submission 145596) | Freshwater microbial mat bacterial communities from Lake Vanda, McMurdo Dry Valleys, Antarctica - Oligotrophic Lake LV.19.MP5.IB-2 | ecosystem: Environmental > Aquatic > Freshwater >... | reverse complement strand
GGGAGCTGTTATTTTGCCACCCCGCCGCAGCGGGCTGCTGTAAATAAAAAAGGGCAGCATTCTAAGTTTTAAAATTCGTGTTTCAAACCTTTATATTTACTAGAATCGAATTATGAAGAGGTCTAATGAAAAATAGATGGATTCTGTCCATTATAAAACATACGAACAATCATTCCTACAAATCTGCTAATCTCTGGCATATATATTTTTGTTAAGCTGTTGTCGCACTTTTAACTTTCAACTTCTCACTTTTAGTTCGTCGCGGCGAATAACTTTTAGTTTTTAGTTTTCCCTTACTTCAACCCAGCTCTCTTCACAAAAAACGGCAGCAACACTTGGTTGAAATCATCACTCACAAAAGCTTCATTATATTCTACTTTATACTTACGGCAAGTTTCCATAAGTGCGGTTTTAAAATCGGTCATTTGTTGCAGATAATGTTCTTTTACTTGGGTGGGCATAATCTTTAAGGTCTCACCTGTTTCTATATCTTCAAATAAGAAAGGGCGGTTGCTAAATTCAAACTGCAATTCGGTTTCCTTATGAGCCACATGAAATAATATAACTTCATGTTTCATAAAACGCAAATGTTGCAAGGCTCCAAATAGTTCTTCCATATTATTGGGGTCTTCCATCATATCGCTAAATATAACCACCAGCGAACGTTTGTGCATGGTCTCGGCAAGTTGGTGCAGCGAATGGGCTATGTTTGAGTGGACATGCTCGGGCTGTGCGGCTAATACTTCATCAAGTTTGTTAAATATAATTTGTTGGTGCGACAAGGTAGAACGGGCAGGAGTGGTATATTTTACCCCATCATTAATTAGCGATACACTAAAGGCATCGCGTTGCTTGCGTAGCATATAGGTAATAGCAGCGGCAGCATATACCGAGAATTTGATTTTGTTCAACGTGTTTTGCGGGTAATACATACTGCTGGAAGTATCAATCACCAAATGGCATCGAAGGTTTGTTTCATCCTCGTATCGTTTTACAAATAATTTGTCGCTGCGGCCCAATAGTTTCCAATCAATATGGCGTGTGCTTTCGCCAGGATTATATACACGGTGCTCGCTAAACTCAACCGAGAAACCATGGAAGGGGCTTTTGTGCAAGCCTGTAATGAAACCCTCTACCACTTGGCGGGCAAGCAGTTCCATGTTCTTATATTGTTCCAGTTCTTCTATTTTTATATGTGCTGCCATTTGTTTTTTGTAGTTGATTTTGTTTCGGTATAGCGAATTAAAACTGAAAAAGTTCCTCGGCCTAGTTGCAGTGCAAATATATATAATTAACAGAAACTTTATAAAATCTATTTGCGGCATCCATATAAATCCTTTTATTTCGCATTAAAATATAACAACACATGAAAAAATTCATATTGGGTACAATGGTCATATTGGCCACGGTGTTTGCCTCCAACACTTTTAAGCCTGCATCTATAGCACCCGCAGCTCTTTCCGAAGGAAGCATTACCTTTACCACAGAAGTGAAAGCCGATAGTGGGAGCGAAATGGAGCAGCAGGCACAAATGATGGATGGCATGGAAATGAAAATGAAATTCAAAGGTAAAAAGTTTAGGATGGATATAAATATGGCCATGTTCAAAACTAGTATCATCACCCCCGATGGCGAAGAAATAATTACACTAGTAAACGGAATGGGACAAAAAATGGCTATTAAAGGTAGTAAAAAAGACCTTAAGAAAATGGCCAAACTAAAAGGAGAATCTGATACACCTGAAAAGTATACAGCAACTACCGAAACCAAAAAAATACTAGGCTATACTTGTAAAAAATATACATCAACAATTGTGGTCGAAGGAAAAAAATATACAAATGCGATATGGGCTACTGAAGAAATAACCGCAAGTGCAGAACTAATGAATAATAATGCCGAAGGTTTAAAAGGGTTCCCGCTCGAATTGTTCACTTATAACAAAGGACTTAAAACACATATGGTTGCTACCAATATAAGCAAAGAAGCTCCCGCCGATGCCGATTTTGAGATCCCCAAAGGTTATGAAGTGAAAACCATAGACGAAGTAATGCAACAAATGCCTGGTGGTGGAGAGTAATTTATTGAACAGTTGACAGTGCCATTATGGCAACTATATATTGCGTAATATTCACCAACTTCAAACTTCAAACTCCCTTCGCCGCGGCGAACCAACTTCCAAACTTCCAAACTTCCAAACTTCAAACTCCAAACTCCAAACTCCAAACTTCAAACTCTCCCCTACTTTTGCAGCCAAATTCCATAACTATTATATAACAAAAAATCAATGAACATTCACGAGTACCAAGGCAAGACCATTTTAAAACAATACGGTGTAGCCATTCAAGAAGGCATAGTTGCCGATACCGCTGATGGCAGTGTAGAAGCAGCCAAGCAATTACAAGCCGATACAGGCACCAGTTGGGTAGTAGTAAAAGCACAAATACATGCTGGCGGACGAGGCAAAGGTAAAATTGAAGGAACTGAACAACGTGGCGTGGCACTCGCTAAAACGCTTGACGATGTGAAAACGATTTCAGGAAATATATTGGGCGGCACGTTGGTTACCATACAAACTGGCCCAGCCGGAAAGAAGGTAAATAAAGTATTGGTAGCACAAGATGTATACTATCCTGGTGCTTCTGAAATCAAAGAATTTTATATGAGCATTTTGCTCGATAGGCAAACCAACCAAAACGTAATAGTTTACTCTACCGAAGGCGGAATGGACATAGAAGAAGTAGCACATAGCACTCCGCATTTAATACACAAAGAATATATAAACCCCAGTGTAGGTTTGCAAGGTTTCCAAGCACGCAAAATTGCTTTCGGGCTTGGCCTTGGTGGCGAAGCACACAAGCAAATGGTAAAATTCGTTACCTCATTATATACTGCCTATGTAAAAATAGATGCAGCCATGTTCGAGATTAACCCCGTATTAAAAACCAGCGACGATAAAATTATAGCGGTCGATGCGAAAGTAAACCTCGACGACAATGCCCTGTACCGCCACGCTGACCTAGCCGCTTTCCGCGACTTGGCCGAGGAAGATCCTACCGAAGTGGAAGCTGCAGAGCATAACCTCAACTATGTGAAGCTCGATGGCAATGTAGGCTGCATGGTTAACGGTGCAGGACTGGCCATGGCAACAATGGACATTATCAAACTAAGCGGCGGCGACCCAGCCAACTTTCTCGATGTGGGCGGCACAGCAAATGCTACCACTGTAGAAGCAGGCTTCCGTATTATACTAAAAGACCCCAATGTAAAAGCCATACTTATCAATATATTTGGTGGCATTGTTCGCTGCGACCGCGTAGCACAAGGCGTTGTAGATGCCTATACCAATATTGGCAATATTAATATACCTATTATAGTTCGCTTACAAGGCACCAATGCTACCGAAGCTAAGAAACTAATTGATGATAGCGGACTGAAAGTATTTTCTGCTATTACTTTAGAAGAAGCTGCTAATTTGGTGAAGAGTTCGTTGGCGTAAAATATATCAGCACAGGACACTACTTTTTCTCAAATTAATTTACCAGTTCAATTGTAGCTATAAACATAGCAGACCCTAAACATTCTGCATTTAATAGTACCATCTATACTGAACGTATGATGGCGAAGCAATCGTCCCTCAATACTGATAATAATACCGAAACTCAATATATAATAGTCCAAAAGAAAGGGACTAATCCCGAATGCTTTCGGGATGTAGTGCGGCATTACCATTCTACAAACTAATCCGCCTGAGGCGGAGAACTATTATAGGTTAAGAATTGGTATAATATAAAATATAGAATAAACAAAAAAAAAGAGCTACAGGAATTCACCCATAGCTCTTTTTCTATATTGTTATTTGGTCTTATTTATTCCCTGCCGCTTTTTTCTTAATGGCAAAATCGAAACAACGTATTACTTCGCATTCTTTGCAGTCTTGATCGCGGAAGGTGAACTTCACGCATATAGTTCCTTTCAATTCGCAGCAGTCGATGGCTGGCACAGGTGGTAATATATAACTGATGCCTACATTGGTATTGTTGGGTATGCTAAATATGGTATTGTTGTTCCAGATTACTTCGCGTGGATTTTGGTAAGCTCCTGACCCACTTCCATTAAATGAAGGAACTGTAGTGCCGCCATACATGGTAATAGCTGGAGGTACAGTTACTATATTGGTTGCAGTTGAAACACTTGCCCAAGTAAATGGAAGGTTTACGCATTTGAGGCATTCTTTACCGAAGTTGTCAGTAATATTATAGCTTACCACATTGGCACGCACCTCGGAAATGTTTGCGGTGCTTAGCCCGCTGATGCTATAGTTTTCGGTTACCACTGTGGCATTGGGTATAAGCACATAATCGTACTTCACGGTTCCTGTGTCAATTGTTATTGTGTAGGGACAGCAACTTGTATCTACATGACAATCGGTGGTGAAACGGATGGTACAGCTATCGCAAATGGTAGTGCCGCACCAACCATAAAGTGTGAGGGTGTAGATACCCGACAGGTTGGTGGTAAAGGTAAGTGGCACGCTGCCCGTTGTGGTTCCTGCTGGCGTAACCAATGTGTAAGTAACAGCCGCATTGCAAGTGGCATCGGCACAGTTGTATACTGCATTAATATTAATTACTTTATTGCATTTTACGACTATGGGTTCATCATCAGGTTTCATGCAGGTAATAAGCTGCGTAATGCCATCAATTTCATATACTTTCTCAGCCCACTTACTTCCTTTACAGCTACAATCTTTGCAAGTAGTTACAAATTTAATAACACAACTATCGCAAATTTTTCCACCACACCAACCATAGAGTGTGAGTATATAGGTGCCTGTTTGCGTAGGTGTGAGGTTTAGGGCAAGAGTGCCTGTTTGCACGCTATTATCCGGCAATAGCAGTGAGTAAGTTACCTTAGGCGGGCAGCTTACGGTATCATTACAATGAAATGATGTATTGATGGTATAAGTTTGGTTACACCGCAATGTATCCATCTCCTTGCAATGCATTTTGTTCTGTTTACCTGCTTTGGTGGTTACAATAATGTCATCAAAATAACTTTCGCTGCAGTCGCAAGTGTCAGGGCACTTGGGCACTAATACTGAATAAGAATTGCTGGTATCAACACAGCCAGTAGTTTGGTCGGTTATTATTATATAGTAACTTCCTGTCTGCACACCATTGCCCCCATTGTTATAACTAGGGCCTGTATACAAAAAGTTGTTGGTATTGGCATCGTACCAGTTAACAGTATAGTTGGATGCGAATATCCCGATTAATGGATTGGGTGCATAAATAACAAAAGGTCTGACACATTCGCAGGGAATAGAATCGCAGTAATGCGGGAATAGTCCTGCCGAGGGTCTTCTATTTACCGTGACTGCTGTGCTAGAGGTGCAACCTGTTACAGTGTCAGTATAGGTGGCAATATAAGTTCCTGCTGCCACTACTGTAATGCTGGGCGTGGTGCCACCATTATTCCAAGTTATATTGTTTGTATAATTGGTTACAGTTAAGGTGATAGGTACTCCTTCGCATAGCGTGCCAACAGGGGAGATGACAGGAGGTGCGGGAGGTGCATTTACCGATACAGTCATGGAGCAAGTATCGCTACAACCGTATTGGTTTGTTACGACCAAGTTGAATACGGTGGTGCTGGAAACAAACATCATATATACAGGTCCTACTCCTAGTTGCGAGCCATAGTTTCCGTTCATATACCATTTATTGGTGTCTCCGTTTACTTGGTTGGCGGTAAGGGTTACCATTCCGCCGGGGCTGCACAGGTTCATAGATGGAGAAACATTAAAAATGGCTTTGGGTTTGGCAACCTGTTTAACCGCCACTGTATTTGATATACATTGACATCCGTTACTATTTGTAATTACCACATGATAATTGCCTACTACATTGGTGCTATAGTTATTGGCGTTATTGGTTCCAGGAGCTGCTACAAAAGTATTAGGCATTGTTTCTACTTCCCACAAATAACTATATCCAGCCACATTAGGCGTAGTTAGTGTTGCATTCCCACCTGGGCATATAAAGCCAGGTTGGATGGTGCAACCGTTTATTCCTTGCCATACTTTTATAGAGATACTATCTTTACAGGTATTGCCTAACAAATCTGTTACTAGTAAAACAACAGGAACATTGTTAGAAGGATTGGCATAAGAGTGTGAGGTAGGTGAAGTGAACGCAGTTCCGCCATCGCCAAAAGTCCAACTATAGGTTACAAAGGGACTTGGATTTGATGAGAAAACTACGGGCACTCCTGTGCAAGCGGGGGCTGTACTATTAATAGCCAGTTTGATATATTTTACAGTATCAATTGCGGTGTTCGTGCAAGTAATATTATTGGGTCCGCCTAAGCCATTATTATACGATATAGTTAATGAAACAGGATAGTTGCCCGGCGAAGTATAGCAATGCATAGCTGGGTTTGCAACCGCAGTGGTAAAGCCATCACCAAAATTCCATAAATAAGTTACGCTAGCTGGATTGGGTGCAATAACTATAGAAGTATTGGTGACCGTTACACATCCATTGCATCCCAAAGTGCGGGTAAAAATGGCTTCTATAGGCACAGTTACAGTTGTTGAAACACAATTGCCAGTGCAGCTAGTAGGGTTGGGAGATGGAGGCCCAACGCAGAACTTAACACAGTAAACACCTGCATGTATATAAGTATGGGTGATTGGTACATTGGAATAACCAGTATCGGTACCACCATCGCCGTAATCCCAAATAATAAGTGCTCCTGTTGGGTTGGGTGTAGTGCCAGTGAACCGAAATTTATTACAGCTTAGTTGTTTGGCTTGGGTAATTTTTGGCTTGTTCACATCGGGGCAGCATACTTTGGCCACGTTAAAAGCAGCAGTGCGAGTGCAAGTGCCATAGCTTACTACCACATAGTAGAGACCAGGTAGCGTAGCTAAATATGTGTTTGATAAAGCACCCGTAACCGTTGGTCCTTGCACTGAAGTGCCAGTAGGATAAGTGCCGCTATACCATTGGTATGTAAAAGAGCCCGCACCTGGAGCAACTATATTAATCCCTAATTGCTCAAACATACCACTGCCTACGCCGGTGCATCGACCCACGCCACAGGTTACTGGCAATATTTTAAATGGATCGGGGACGAAGAAACTTTTGGTGAACGAGCAACCGCCTTTAGTTACGGTACAAGTATAATTGCCATATACGGTAAGGTTGGTAATAGTTTGAGTAGTACCACCATTCGACCAAGCATAAGTAGATCCAGAAGGTGCACCCACCGCAGTAAGTGAAACACCGCCAGGCAAACATACATTTGTGCCTGACATAGTAATGCTAAAGGTAAATTTGGGGAAAATATAAATATTAGTTATAGATGTATTGCCACAGCCGGTGGATGCAGTAATGGTTACTGGACCCCAGGGGCCAGTTCCAGCTTGACCGTGCCAAAGTACTGTGATTCCATTTGTGCCTTGCCCACCTGTAATAGTTCCGTTACTTGACGGAGAGATAGTCCAGGTAACTGTTGTTCCTGCAGGTACATTGCCACCTGATAATGAATAGTTTTCGGTCCCATCTACACAAACACTGTCATTGCCCGCGATGCCGCCTACCGTTGCTGCTACCGTGGTTTTGGTAGTGGCAGGTGTAGCACAAAATGGGGCAGCACTTTGTCTCAATATCACTGATAAAGTCCCGGGGACACTTGTCCATAATACAGTTACATTATCGCCAGTTATAGTTGGTGTGATATTGCCGGGCTGAAATGAGCCGTTTGTTATAGTCCATTCATAATAGTATCCAGTAGGTGCCACTGGTGTCATATTATAATTATATTGGCTATTTGCACATACCGTGTCAGGGCCTTGTATAGTGCCATTGCTAGGCACAGGCACCACTTTTACACTGGTAGATGCGGTGGTATTGCAGAAGGAATTGCTTAAATTGGTAGCGGTTACTACAAAGGTTCCAGTACCAACACTTCCAAACAATGGGCTATAGTTTGGTGTGCCTAAGCTAAATGAAGGCGATACTCCAGTAATGGGCAATATCGACCAGTCAAATGTTCCACCAGGAGAAGTGCCGAAAAATCCGCTTTGCCCCACACATACAGTTGCAGAGCCCATTACGCTAAACCTTTGTTTGGGTATAATGGTTAAACTTCCTGTTGAAGAACAACACAAATGTTTGTTGTTAAGAAATATGGTCAGTTGATAGGTATTGCTGGGTATTGCATTTGCCCAATTAATCCATACGGTATTATTGTCGGGGTAAGTGCTTAATAAATTATTGGCATTGGTAGCCGTGGTCACATTCATTAAAGTCCAAGTGTAAAATGTGCCTGGTAAATAAGGTACAGTATACGATGCATTGCTGGTATTGCAGGGCGATATGGGACCAACAATAATGGGAGAAGACGGAAGGATGGGCACCGTAGCATAGGCAATACAGCCTCCGCATTGTACCGAGATTTGTCCTTGTGGGTTTCCATTACCCCATACAATAGTAACTTGGTTTCCATTGGTTGAAATAATTGCTCCTCCCACAGGTATGCCCCAAGTAGGAGTTACACAACCAACCGCTGTATAAGTGGCAGTATCGCCTGCACAAACGGTGCTGATACAGTCAATTTTAATATTGCCATTTACTACAGTAACTGTATCAATAAATGTATCTGCACAGCAAGTAACCAACGTCATTGAATCGCCTGGGTTGCCTAAAGTTCCACCACCGCCAGGCACTAGTATAGTACTGTATGCAACAAGTGTAACTATATAAGTTCCCGCACTATTATATATATGTGTTGGATTGGTAAGCATAGAATTATTATTTACACCCGAAGCAGGGTCGCCAAAATTCCAACTATAGGATGCTACACCAGCAAATGTGGTAGTATTGGTAAAGTTGGTTATTGAATTCGGACAGGCATTATTGGGCGAAAATGTGAAGCTCGCATTAGGCTTGTCTCGCACATTGACTTCAAGGCATTTTGTAAAAGTATTTCCAAAGGCGTCAGTCACTGTAAGCGTCAGCACATAAGTTCCTATAACTGGCCATGTGATAGTAATACTTGGAGCACTTGTACTTGGATTGATAGTGGGCGAGGCTGGACCCGAGGTAATAGCCCATAGATAAGTGGCCCAAGTGCCCGCAGCACTGTAAGGATAAGTTTCGCCAACACATGCCGAGACAGGAGTACAATCTCTTTTAGGTTGTGTGCTTCCTCCGTTATGGTCTTTTGCAGGTTTGTAGCAATCGGGCTGCTGATATAATATCTCTACTTGACTACAATTTTGTGCTGCAAGTTTTGTTTGTGATGCAATTGAAACAATAACAATCGCCAATAACATCAGTACGTATTTTTTGGTGTTAAATATCTTTTTCATAGCCGTTTATTTAGTATTTTTAGTGGGGTCAACCTGAGCACATCCTTGTTTTTTCTTTTCGTAACACACCAACTTGTTGCAGGTAGTACAATCTGTGAACTCTATTTTATAACGTATACACCATCTGAACAAGGCACTGCAACATGGGGTAAGTTGTGGCGTAGTAATATTTATAATCAAGTTTTGCTGTACGCCATTCCATTGCTGGCTATTGGTGCCATTTGTGAAATGACCATAGGTAAGGGCGTCTTTATTACAGGGTATACACAAATCGTTTTCAGGCACCATTTCGAAGTATACCAAATCGGCCTTAATAGTTTTAATAGTTTTTGGCGGTGAGGTGGTAATCGTTACAGGTTGAACTAGTGAAATCGTATTGTTATTTATATCAATTTGATTTGGTGCAGGTGCAGCGAGCGTAAAATATTTTGAATCGCATGCGTCGCATTTACAAGTTACATTGCTATCACACAAATAGTCTTCAGCATTCTTGCCCGGGTCACCCAATTTTTGAATTTTTGTTTTAATGCAAATATTGCTGAGCGAAGGGCTTGCACTAATAATACCCGTTACCGTTAGCGTTCCACCCGATGGGGCAATGGGGGTACCCAGCGGTGGCGAGAAACTTGAAATTGTAGCCCCTCCCGGTGTGCTGCTGTACACGCTGATGTTTTGAAATACCGCAGTGGAATTATTAAGGTTTGTAATTATATAAGAAAAAGTGTATTGTCCGGGTGTATCAGTGCATTTTACCACAAACGAATCGAGCTCAATAATATATTGTGTGACTATATTGAACCAAAACGGTTGGGCAAATCCATAACCATCTACCAATTGTCTATCTTCGCCATCCATTGGGGTTACAGTCCATGCATATTTTTTTCCTACTTCGGGCAACGGATAGTCGTTAGGCCATTGCGTTTGGTATACTCCTTTATAATCTTTTTCTATTATGGCTTGATTGCTCCTGATGGCTGTTATATAATCCTGTCCATCCATCACTTCAAAAACCTTTAACCGATAGGTCACAATTTCCCTTGGCGATGGAATTACTGGAGTCCACCTAAATATAATATTATTTATATTCTTATCTGAAATTGTTTCAGTATTCCCCGGGGTTTGTAAAATGGGTGCTTGGTACGAAACGATATTGAACATTTTGTGCGTAGAACCAGAAGTGCCAATGGTTGCACCCGTTAAGGGATCGGTAATAGTTACTTCAAATTTGTAATGGTCGTCAGGAATACGCCCAGTTCTGCTCATAGTTTTTTCAAGACTACCTTTATAGTTTACCGCATATAAAGGGAAAATATCATCAGGGTTATATTGGTTTACACCCGGCGGTACTGTTAAGATAGGCATTTTGGATGCATCGGTAGCTGCAACCGATACTCCTCTGCTATCAAATAATTCAGTCCTCACTTTCACGTTCAAATCGCTTGTGCCTGTATTATTTATAATAAGGGTAGCGGTTTCAGCCCTATCTGGCCAATCGGAAATATAGGGCGATGGAGAAGAACTCATAATAAGCTGAATGCTTTGTGCACTATTACTGCCTAGTGAAAGGCAGAAGAAGAATGCCAGGAAAGTAAATTTATGATACATAATCTTAAAATTTATAAATGATGGAAGTTCTTAAAAAATTTTCTCTGTAGGATAATCCAGGTCGTGTTTCACCATAATGAAACATATTGATGGAAGTATTCAATGAGAAAAAGAGTTTCTGGGTCAATGCATATTTGGCACCCGACAATATCATAACTTGGGAGCCTGAAGATGCTGAATTTATTTCGTTATGAGCAAGCATAATACCAGCGGTGGTGCTCAGTTTCTTTTTAAAGAATTTATAGCCGAAGTTCAACCTCAGCGATTTAGTTAACAAGCTACCGTACGATGCATTATTGTCGAAATAACTAAGCATGGTGCTAAACGAAAAAGGGTTTTTTAACATGGACAACATATAGGACAATGCAATATTGTCGGCTTCATTGGCATTTAATGCACCACTAAGCACATTAAAATCTTTAAAGGTATTTTGTGAATACATCAGCGTGAAGTTGTTCAGACTTTTTGAGGAAGTGTAGGTATATGAAGGACTGATGCTCCACGACCAACTTACCATTTCCAATCGAAAGGTATCGTTCATCACGCTGTTACGGTATCCGAAATTGGAAAAAGAAGCAGCAATTGAAATTTTATCCGAAAATCGGGCATTTATGTTTGCACTTCCGATAGATTGAGTAGTGGTTGCTGCCTTTGTTCCTGACACGTTATTTGCCCTTTTGCCTATGGAGCCTGAAACTTGTAGTTTGCTTTTGAAAAGGGTGAAACGTGGGTCAACTGTTACCTCAAGCCTATCGGTTTGTAGAAAGGGATACCCCATGGGTACAAAGCCATCGCCGTAGTATGTCGCAACTGTTTTAATTCCAAAGTTTTTCCTATCAGTACCAATACTCAACACCGATGCATAATCCAATCGTGCTGATCCGTTTTTGGTAAAAATCCCCAATGGGTTGAAAGATGAAGATGGAGCAGGAACCTCATCGGAACTCATGTCTCGGGTAAATGCAGAGGCAGCTACTTCTCCTTTTATATAAATCTGTTTGCTTAAGTTTATTCTAAAATCCAAGGAACTCAAAAACCCTGATTGGGGCATTGCTTTCGAAGGTTTTACTTGCAATGAAGAGGTATCGTCCTTCATCATACTTTGTATAAAATAAATATGTGACGAGTCTTGGTGGCCAAAGCCCGTTTTAATCGAATATATTTTGCGGGAATATATACCACTGATATTGTTTTTTAAATTTTCTTCGATCGCTAATTGCGAACTGCCGCTAAAACAAGATAGACGAAATTTGCCAGGCGATAAATTAATGCCTGTGCCCCATACTGCAATATTGCCCACACTCAGTTCAGAATAGTTAGGCGATTGCGACCCGAGAATTAGCTGTGCCCATTTATATTTGGGAGCAATTGCTACCCTGTTGAGTGGGTTTCGCATCACCTGTTTCAAATTAGCTAAACTTACGCCCGTCATTGCAGGGGCATAGGGAAGAATATCGCCATACTGACCCGTGGGCAATGCCATGGTAATAGGCATAGAAAAGTCTTTTGTGCTTAGTGTGGTATTTATAATCAACCTACACAAAGTGCCAGGTCTGCGAGCCTTTACGACCCCACCCTCTGACTCCATTTTGTAGAATTCTCCGTGCAAACCAATATCTCCGCCTAGGGTCACCAATTTCTTTTGTTGTTGCCCCATAACCACATGCCCCATTAAACAAATGGCAAGTACTAGATAGCTATGGGTTTTACGAGAAATCATGGATTAAAAGTGGATTACATAAGGTGTGGTTTGAACGCAAATGTAAATATAATTTTATTATTCCAATCATAATTTGTTTACGTTTAGCAGACAAATTAATAAACGGTAAAGAATAATTAAAGAACTCAATGTAAGTGCTTAACGAAAGGCTGGGAGCCTTGCATGTTTTATGCGGACCACTTTAATATAACAAAACACCACTGCTGTATGGCATGGGTTCTTTAGGTTTAATCGGACTATAAATTCTTTGCCTTTAGCAAGCCGATTGCATCCCCCCGCCGCGGCGGGGCTATCGCGGACGGCTCGGGTGTGAGTATAAATATATATAACAAAAGAACCCTTGCTGTTGGGTTTAGGGTTCTTTTAAACTGTGAAAGATGCAAATTGGTTTTACTCAATAACTATACGTTGTGTTTCCTCTCCCAAGCGAAGGAAATATATTCCTTTGGCCAAATAAGAAACATTAACATCGAGCGTGTGTGCTGCATGTTGTATATTGTCTTTATATACCAACTCGCCCAGCACATTATTATATACTTATTTGTTGTTCAATATTGTCAGGTTTGTTAAACGCTATCGTAAAACTACCTAAGCTAGGGTTCGGGCATATCTTAAAACTAGAATTGGTATTGCCTCCCGCAGTGGGTTGCCCAATACCCACGCCAAATTGATTACCCAAGCTGTCTGTTTTTACCAAATAGGCTTGCGATTGATTGCCAAAGCTCCACGTACTGCCAGCCAACACATAGCCGCCATCGGTAGTTTTTTGCACACAACTCCCAGCGTCTTGCATTGCCCCGCCATAGTATTTGCCCCAAATTATATTGCCGAGGCTGTCGGTTTTGGCCATATAGGCATCGCCAGCCACATAGTTTGGTGGGTAGCTTGCAGCCATGCTGTGGGCACCTGCAATTATATATCCTCCATCGTTTGTTTGCAGCACCCACGAAAAATAATCGTACTTGGTGATACCATAAGTTTTTTCCCATTTCACATGGCCATCTTGATCAGTTTTTATCAGGTAGCCGCCTTTGTTACCTTTATTATCAGTTCTGCCAACAATGATATAACCACTATCTATCGTCTGTAAAATGTTTAAACCGTACGACATACCTTGGTCGGGCAGGTTTTGAGTCCAAATACTATCGCCATTAGGTTTCACTTTGGTTATGTAAACGCCATAATAGGAAGGGGTGAGCTGGTTCCTCCCTACTATTGTAAAGCTGCCATCTGCATTCACACTTACCCCATACCCTGTGGTTTCCCTTTGGCCACCATATACCTTTTCCCATTGTTTATTGCCAAGCGAGTCCAACTTTAACAAAAAAGCACATACCCCAATAGCAGTGGTCTTCGTACCTGTTATTATATAACCCCCGTCAGAGGTTTTTCGCAAATCTTCTCCAAAATCATAGCAGCTAAATAATTTAGACCAAGTCGTATCGCCTTTGTTATCCATTTTAAGCAAAAATACACCACTACAAGTTTGATAAATGCCTACGCTGCACATACCAATGTAACCTCCATCTATTGTTTGGGTGATAGCCATTCCAAAGCTATTATTAAATCAAAGGGGTATTCTTTGGTCCAAATGGTATCGCCCTTGCTATTTGTTTTAATAAAATAACTTCTGATAGGTGCCGGGCCATTTGATACGCCCGACATAATAAAGCCCCCATCTGTAGTTTGTTCAACAGTATGTAACGTGTCCCACGCTGCTGCTCCGTAGCTTTTTTCAAACAAGATTGTTTGTGCGGCCAGCATATTGCAGTATAAAATAAAGGCAATGCTTATTATATTTCTAATGTTTTCCATATCATTAATTACCTTTTTGAGGGTTTTTCTTTTTGTCTTTATTGTGCAACAATTCCTGCGGCGGGCAGCATTGGTTTATTTGGCCTTGCAGCACATTTAGTTGTATTTGCAAATCGTCTATTTGTGCTTGCTGCTCCTTTATCCCTTCAACTAAAAGGGCAATTAAGCTGTATAATCTATACCTTTTTCGGAGTCTGTCTGCGATGAATCGGGGCTCGTTTTATAAACCACCTCTGGCAATACGGTTTCTACTTGCTGGGCTATAAACCCAATTTGCTTTTTCTGACTGGTGAACGAATCTTGGTTGGTAGAATCAATTGTAAAACCTAAGCGATATGGCTTTAGCCTATATGATACCCCGTTAAGACCTTGTATTTTGGTCATTGCAGCAGAAATGGGTTGTACATCAAACTTATAATTAGAATCAGAGAATTTTACAAAACCCCATTTAGTCCAAACAATACCGTTACCATACACGAAGAAATTGTGACTGTTTTTTGGCAGGCCAAATAGGCTATATTTGTGATCAACTATCTGGTTTTTAGTATAACTGTTATCTACACTTACTATCGAGGACCACTGATAATTTACATCAGGGGTGCCAATATGATCTATTGCAAGTGAGGGGGTGCGATAGCCATAAATGCTAAATTTGCTGCCAAATAAGCGGTTGGAATTACCAAGGACAGCATAGACAGTAGGGTTAAATGGCGATGAAATAAATACATTGCCTCCATTTTCAATTTTAACTTGGCCTTGCGTGTGCATGGCACAAAGTAATAGTGTTATTATTGTTATCTTTTTCATTTTACTGTTTGTTTAATGTTTTCTTATTTAATTTTTTGCACCATAGCATAAAAATCAGCATTGGTACCGCATTCAAACCCATCTCCCAGCAATATAAAATCTGTAGCCTTAAAGCAACTTTGGTATTAGCTGGCACTATATCATTGTTACCACCCGGCCCACCTATTGTAATACTCTTTTTAACCCAGTGTCCATAACCAGCCCACACGTAGTTGTTCAAAACAGTTACTGTTGTCATATTGCTAGTGTCTAGCTTGTATATTTTAAAATAATCAATATCCATATTGTAAGGGGTTAGGGTATTGCTGGTTGTACAATGCGTTTGTTCATTTGGTGCTTTGGTCTGCCCGCCAATAGATATATATACATTCATAGGGACTAGCTGGTCTTGTTCCCAGTTAAAACTTAAAACCATTTTGCCGTCAACAAATATGTCTATATAGTCTGGATTCCATTCACCTGTTACCACATGGTATTTTCCTGCAGCAAAGTCAGTAATTTTATAGGCTGAAGCCTCGGTAATACCCGAGTATTTTTGATCAATTGTTCTGCTATTAGAGTTAGTAAGGGTGTCTCGATGTATTGTGGCCCCACATAGGTTATAACGCTGAGGGGCGGTTTCAAAATAATCAATTTCATAATAGTGCATATTATCAGGCATAGAGGGGCTATGGGGGAACATCCAAAATGCAGGGAACATCCCCCTTACAAGTTCATTATTACCTACGCCTACAGTTGTGCCATACAAATTAATATCAGGCCATCTAAATTTCAGTTCGAAAGCTCCATATTTAAATGCTTGTTGAGTTATTAATTGCCCACCAGTAGTATTAAAATTATGATGACTTTTTTGTCCACCTCCACCAGAGACAGTCCAACAACCATCACACGGATAAGGATAAGTACCTGAATTTTTGTTTGCCTCTAGTTTGCATATCCCATTTGCATCAAATATAATATTTTCACCAAACTCAGTATAATAATTATTGCAACTGTTTGCTGAGTCCCACTGGTGATTACCAAAGGATTCAATAAAAACCCACTTATGGCTCGCTTCTATATTAGCAAAACCTATTGAGTCATTAGCACCATAATTAAAAAATTGTCGCTCCAAATTAAACTCCAGTTAGGGTCGCCTAAGCTAGGTGTCTGCCCGTCACAGGCATAGTTAATCGCAAACATGAATATAAACAGCATAAATTGCCATCGCATTTGGCTAGCATATATTTCAATACGATTTTTAGTTTTTGTTATCATCGATTTTCTATTTATTTGTTGCCTACTACTTATAATGGCGTTCGGCTTTTCCCTATATTTTTATAATGCTACGTTAATAAGCAAGCATTTGTATTTGCTGAGAATGAAATGAGAATAATGACGAAGCCGTGTACTGTTTGCAAGCTTAAAAAATGTTTCGGGAAATGCAATCGGAATACCCTTAATGGGCAGCAAAATACAGCTATTATTGGGGGAGATTATACCCGACAAGTTGTTTTTAAAAGCTATGGATGCGTTATTGTGCATAAAGGCTTAAGAATTAAAAAATATTTTCGGAGACAATGTTAGGTGAAGAAATAATACAATGCAAATTTATTTATTTTTCTCACCCAATGTTTAAAGCCTTAATATAGAATATGTTGTTGAATGGTTAAAAATAATTAAAGAACTTACTGTAATCGTTTAATAAAAGTTTTTTATTTTATATTTCTTTGTTTAATATTTGGTCAATCCCGTCCCATCTTTGCACCGCAAAATGGATTCATACTATGATATAGCAATAATAGGTGGCGGTGCTGCAGGTTTCTTTGGTGCAATAGCAGCGGCTGAAACTGGTGCAAAAGATATTGTTATTATAGAAAAGCAACATAAGTTTTTGCGTAAAGTCTCCGTTTCAGGTGGGGGGCGTTGTAATGTTACCCATAACCAAGCAGATACTTCCGTTTTTGTAAAAGCATACCCACGTGGAGAGAAAGAGTTAAAGCAAGTTTATGCCCGATGGGGGCAGCAGGAAACGATACAATGGTTTGCAAAGCATGGCGTAGAGCTTAAGACAGAAGCCGATGGCCGCATGTTTCCCGTTACAAACGATTCGCAAACTATTATAAATTGTTTAATGGATGAAGCGGAAAAACAACACATTAAATTAATGGATAGCGTATCTGTTGAACATATAAGTTATGATAACAATCAATATATATTAAAAACAAACCGAGGAACTATTACTTGCAAAAAATTATTAATAGCTTGTGGAGGCTTTCACCAAAGCAATTATTATAACTTTATACGCGAACTAGGCCATACTATTATAGAGCCAGTGCCCAGTCTTTTTACTTTTAATATAGAAGATAAAAACTTGCGTAGCCTTAGTGGTATATCGGTACCTAATGGACGTGTGAAAATTGCAGGAATTAAAAAAGGTTGGGAGGGGCCGCTACTTATTACCCACCGTGGCTTGAGCGGGCCTGTTATATTAAAAGCATCGGCATGGGCTGCAAGCGAATTGCATCAGTATAATTACAGGTTCGATATCACTATAAATTGGGGTTGGGCAGCTAACGAACAAGTAGCCATGGAAAGACTACAGAGTGAATATAAAACACAAAAGAAAAAAGTAGGAAATACTTCGTTCGGTACTTTACCACAACGACTACTATATTATATATTTGAACAAGCAGAAATTAATACAGATATGTTATGGGCCGATGTGCCAAAAGCAAGTTTATATAAATTAGCAACTTTACTCACCACACAACAATTAACAGTAACAGGCAAAAGCACCAATAAAGATGAATTTGTAACTGCAGGTGGTGTAGCATTGAATGAAGTTAATATGCAAACGATGGAAAGTAAACTTCACCCAAACTTATACTTTGCAGGCGAAATATTGAATATAGATGGCATCACCGGAGGCTTCAACTTTCAAGCAGCATGGAGCACGGGGAGATTGGCAGGGGAAGGGATGAGATAACAGTTTGTGAGTTGTAAGTTGTGATTTGGCAATTCTGGCGTCAACAAAACTGTTACCTACAAAAACAAAAATCTAACGTAAGCCCATTAACCCCGCCTCGGCGGGAACCATTATTCCTCTCTCCTTCACTATCCTTCTAGTATCTTCGCCCAAGCGAATAAAATAAATCCCCTTTGCCAAATAACTCAAATCAATCGTCCTTTGCGTCTCATTATTCCACACACTATTATACACTTGCTCGCCTAATGTATTATATATAGTTAAGGTCTCTTTTTGTAGTGAACTAGCATATATAATAGTAAAGTTTCCATTTGATGGATTGGGAAATATATCAAAACCGTTATCATTTATTATACTACTAACACCCGAATTCTTTTTCACTGTAAGTAATGCCGCATTGCTTGTGTCAATGCATCCCGCCTCGCTTGCAATACAGCGATAGTTATAACTGTTTTGCGACAATGTAGCATTGCTTATCGTTAAGGTATCGTTACTTACTCCAGCATACTGTCCACCATTAGTAAGGTTTGAAAAACTTGCTCCTGTATTCTCCTGCCATTGGTAACTTGCGGTTTGGCTTAATGCTGAAACTATATATTGTGCATTACTACCTACTATAATACTTTGGCTACTGGGTTGCATAGTAATGGCTAATTTGCAATTTACTTTTAGCGTAACTATATTACTAGTATCCGAACAATTTCCATCAACTATTACACAACGATAAGTATAATTATTTTGCGAAACAGTAACATTGGCTATGGTTAAAGTAGTAGTTATTACTCCAGCATATTGTCCGCCATTATTAATATTGACAAAGCCTGACCCCTTGTTTTTTTGCCAACGATAAGTAGTTGTTTGGCTCGATGTGGCAATTGTATATTGTGCATTGGCTCCCACATTTAATGTTTGGTGGGTGGGCTGGGTGGTAATACTCAAACCGCATTTAACCGTAAGCAACACTACCTTACTTGTATCGGCACAACCTGATTCACTTATTATACATCTATAATAATAATTGTTCTGAGATAAGGTCACATTGCTAATTGATAATGTATTGCTTGTTATGCCGCTATATTGTCCTATGTTCGACAAAGTAGTAAAGCCACTTCCCATATCCTCTTGCCATAAATAAGTTGCATTTTGGCTTGATGCAGTAACTGTATATTAGACCTCTTTCATAATTCGATTCTAATAAGTATAAAGGTTTGAAACACGAATTTTAAAACTTAGAATGCTGCCCTTTTTTATTTACAGCAGCCCGCTGCGGCGGGGTGGCAAAATAACAGCTCCCAAAAAATATAATTTGATAAATACTTTCCTTAACTATGGAAAATGCATACGAGTAGCAAGCTGTTGTTTTGACCACGGTTTTGCATTGGGCCTCTCAAGCAAAAATCACCTTGGTAAATAAAAACACTTTTGCTTCCTTTTTGTGTAAAAAGGAAGCCCCGATAGTTATCGGAGTTCGCGGCGAGCGATACTACAATAAAATAAAGTGTCCGTTATAATTTGGCTTTTCTTATTTGAATTATGAAAGAGGTCTATTGTCTGAAGTTAAAAGTCGCCAACAATACTATCTGAATGAATACTTTTAAATTTTTTCGCCACAGATTTTGTATCCTAGCTTAATTTGCAGCGGTAAAAACAAATGCCCAAGCACATAACAACATATACAAAAAACCTTTTATATGCCCTAGTCCTTATGCTAGGCTTTCTATCAGTAAGCCATAATGCCATAGCCCAAACCAGCCCCGTTCAAGTTGGGATTATAGGAATCCCCCCCTACCCTACGCATATAAGCGATTTTGCCAGTGGCACTGCCGACCATATAAAACTGCAACTATTGCTCACCGACCTCGGTGCAACCCGCACAGTATGGCTGCGTATGAAAATGACGGGGCCTGCACTCAATATGAAAACGAAGGACGCCTACAAGCCCACTTTTGAGCTTACGGGTGGCGTACCTGTTACACTGGGTCTATCTGATTTAGCCCCCTTCTTCGATTTCAACAATATTGATGGCCCCGGTGCTACACAGTTTGCACAGCCTATGGCCGAAGGTGTATACTTTATATGTTTCGAGGCATTTGACAATATAACCAATGCACCTGTGGGCAATAATGGTTGCTTGAGTTTATTGAGCACCAAAAACGAACCACCCATGCTCACCATGCCTGGTAATAATGCACAAGTAGTAGAAGAAATTAGTACGAACCAAAACCTTTTTTTACGTTGGACTCCCCGCCATATTGGATTAGGCAATTACCAATATAAGTTTAGAATTGCACGAATTGCAGACAGCACCTATAGCCCGCAAACATGGATGAGCACCTTTGGCCCCGATTATCTGATAAACGACGTCCAAGGAACCATGCTGCAACTGAACACAGGCACATACCCACTGGTGGTAAGGGCCACCTTTGCAGGTCTTGACCTTGTGGGCTCTACAATAGATGCAGCTACACGGGTGCTTAACAATGATGCCATATCACAGAGCACAAGATCCAAGCTGCAGTTAGCGGCATTCATGTTGAACATACCCGAAATGGCAA
>Ga0163151_10003879_pt1 | contig 20861 bp, 19 predicted proteins | sample OliLakLV19MP5IB2_FD_145596 | JGI IMG/M metagenome (GOLD analysis project Ga0163151, IMG submission 145596) | Freshwater microbial mat bacterial communities from Lake Vanda, McMurdo Dry Valleys, Antarctica - Oligotrophic Lake LV.19.MP5.IB-2 | ecosystem: Environmental > Aquatic > Freshwater >... | reverse complement strand
ACACCATCCCGCGGCTGATCTCGTACTGGAAATCGGTCGAGTAGTTCTGCACATAGCCGAGTGGATGATGGGCCGAAAAAGCGCTCACGGCGTCTCCCGTCTGCGTCAGCAATCCGCGCGTAGCGCCGATCGGTTGCGAAATTCCCTGCGGAAACGCATTGGCGAGCAACGCGCCGGCATTGGGGTTGATGCCGTCGTCGCCGATGGTGGAAGCCCAGGTGGTGGTCGTGGCGAATCCGTCGCGCGTGCCGCCGCCGGTCTGCGGGTAGAAGATGCCGTAGCCGCCGCGGAAGACGAGTTTGTCGGTGATCTTGTACGCCATGCCGAAACGCGGAGCGAGGTTCAACTTGTCGGTCTGCCATGCGCCGCGGTTCTTGGCGTCGTTGAATATCAGTCCGCCCCGCAGCGCCAAGCCCGTCTGTTGCGACAGCGGGTTGACAACGTTGAAATCAAAATTGTTCTGCCGGTTGTAGCGCTCCGTGCGCCCCTGCTGCAGTTCGTAACGAACGCCCAAATGCATCGTCAGGCGGCGGTTCACACGCCAACTGTCCTGGAAGTAAGCGCCGTGGTACATCGCCGTTACCGCTACCGCCGCGCCGATTGGCGCATTGCCGCCGGACCCCGTTCCCAGCAGGAACGATGCCAAGGCGTCGCCCGACGTCGTTGAGGCCTGCGACGCCACCGGACCGGAGGTAAGGCCGCGGTTGAAGTTGAACTGCGGTGTGTTGAAGTCGGTATTGTTCAATCGCGCCAACTCCGTGATCCATCCGAATTTCAAGCTGTGAGATCCCTGCTCCTTCGTGATGTTCGCCTGCAGGTTGTGCGTCTCCCGCGGTACGTTCAGGAAACGTCGATTGTTCAGCGCGGCGTAGTTCTCAAAGCCGAAACCGGGATAGGTTTGGGCCGGAAACTGGCTGACCAGGGCACTGGAAAAGCCCAGCGCCGTAGCGTTCAATCCCTGTGACGGCGACACCTGATTCTCGCGCCAGCGTCCGGAACCAACCAGGATATTGATCACCCAGTTCGGCGAAGGCGTAAGCGTTGTGCCGATCACCACCTGATGGCGCGGATTAACGTCGGAAAAATTCGTATCCGCGCCATTGCCGAAATAGACCGGCGCCACGTTTTCCTGCCAGGCCTTGGTCAAGCGACCAAACATGGTCATCTTTTCGTTGCGCGCCCAGTCGATACGCACGTCCACGCGGTCATTGTTCGTAACCGTTTTGCCCGCCGCCGCGAAGTTGCGAAAGTTCGTCAGCGCGTCGCCCGCGGCATTGGGTTGCGGAAACAACTGCAGCACCTTCACCGCTACCGGATCGAAGCGGGCGGCGGGGATGCGGTTGCCGGGAAATGCCGAGCGAACAAAGCCCGTCCCGTTCGGGTTGGGGACGGTGGTGAAGGGATCGAATATTGTCGACAGCGAAGCGTTTGGGTTGCGCGTCTCGGAGAAATCTCCCACCCGCTGCAGCGCCGTCGGGACGCTGGAAATATTGGTGCCGGGGTTGCCGTCTCGCCGCCCTTCATAGGCGGTGAAGAAGAACAGCTTTTTATCTTTCCAAATCGGCCCCGCGAAGGTAGCGCCGAACTGGTTCCTCTGGAAACTCGGCCGCCGCAGACCGGACCGGTTGTTCGCCCAGGTATTGGCGTCCAGATTGTTGTTGCGCAGGAAGTTGTACACCGATCCGTGGAACGAGTTGGACCCGCCCTTGGTAATCATGTTGACCGCCGACCCATCCGACTTGCCGAACTGCGCGTCGAACTGATTGCGCTGAATGTTCATTTCCTGGACGGAATCTACCGATGGCGACGCGATTAGCCCGCCCCAATCGACGGCCGATGCCGGCACGCCGTCAATCAACGTCAACCCCGCTTGACCGCGCCCGCCGTTCATCGAAAAACGGTTGTGATTCTGGTCCTGCGTGGCTTGCGAAATGCCCGTGCGCACCGCGATCACGCCGGCGTTCACATGCACCAGCGCGAACGGATTGCGCGCGTTGGTCGGCAGATCGAGCATGGTCTGTTGGTCGAGCGTCACCGCGCGATTCGCCGATTGCGTATCGAGCAGCGTCACGGCCGCCGCGACTTCCACCGTCTGGCTTACTTCGCCCAGTTGCATGGCGAAGTTCATTTCCATCGTTTGATTCACGCGTAGCGCGGCGCCCGTCTGGACGCTCTTGCGGAAGCCTTTGACTTCCACGCTCACTTCATAGCCGCCGGGCGGCAGTTGCGAAAAGACAAAGAGGCCATCGGCCCCGGTTGTCACCTGGCGCGTGTCGCCGGTGGCTTCGTTCCGCGCGCGCACGCTGGCGCCGGGAACCGTTGCGGCATTCGGGTCAGTCACAATGCCGGAGATGGTTCCGGTGAACGTTTGCGACAGAAGTAAGGGCATTGCGAAAAGTGTGAGAATGGACGATTTGAGTAGCTTCATGGTTCTAAGACCCCGCCTAAACGAGTAGGTTAAGGTATGCAGATTCTATCAGAAACTTTCCCTCGCGGCGCCGTATGATATAACCGCATCGTGTCCTTCCTCCTCCTTCTGCCGCTGTTCAGTCTCGCCGCCCTGGCCGCTGAAGATGCAGTGACCTGGACCTTCGATAATCTCGCCAAGATCGGCGGCCACGCGGTGACCGTACTCGGTGCGCCCAAGGTGATCGATACGCCCCAAGGCAAAGCAATTCAGTTCGATGGCGTCGACGACGCGCTCTTCCTGGAAGTTCACCCGCTCGCCGGCGCCGAAACATTCACCTGGGAAGTTATCTTCCGGCCCGATAGCGACGGCCCGCCCGCCCAGCGCTTCTTCCACATGCAGGAGAATGGCTCGCAGAATCGCTATCTGTTCGAGGCGCGAATCATAAACAAACAGTGGGCCCTCGATAGTTTCGCCGCCACTACCGCCGGTTCCCGCGCCTTGATGGACCTGAAGCTGCTCCACCCGGCCGATCGTTGGTATCACATCGCCGCCGTATACGACGGCAAGGCGTATCGCAACTACGTCAACGGCAAACTGCAGGTCGCCGCCGAAGTTAAGCTCGCCCCGCAAGGTCGCGGTCGCACCTCCGTCGGCGTTCGCATCAACAAGGTCGATTACTTCAAGGGCGCCATTCGCCTCTCCCGCATGACGCGCCGCGCGTTAACTCCAGCCGAGTTTCTCTCCGCCCCCTAATGCGCGCGCTGATCGTTCTTATTGCGGCGCTGCCGGTACTGGCCGACACCCGTAACGCCGTCTGTGCCCGGTGCCACGCCGTCATCGCCCGCCAATACGCCCAAACGGGCATGGCTCAGACCAGTGGCCGCACCGGCGCGCCCGGCTTCCAGGAATCTTTCGGCCACCCCAGCGTCACTTCCAACTACGAGTTGCAACTCGGCGGCGCCACCCGCCAACTTGAATGGTTTCTGGGCTCCGGCCGCATCGGCCGCAGTTATCTATTCCGCAAGAATGGCCAACTGTTCCAGTCTCCGCTGTCGTACTATTCACAGCCGAAAAAATGGGACATCTCGCCCGGCTATGAGAACAAGCCTTACATGGAGCTGACCCGGGCCGTCGAGCCCGCGTGCCTCCAATGCCACACCAGCCGCGCGCAGCCGTTCCGCGACCCCGGCGTTACTTGTGAACGCTGCCACGGTGCCGGTGATCGACACGCCGTCCGGCCCTTGAAGAGCAATATTGTCAACCCCGTGAAGTTGCCGGCTGAACAGCGCGACAGCGTCTGTGCCCAGTGTCACTTGACCGGCGCGGCCCGCATCGCCCGCGTGGGCGGCGCGTATACGCCGGGCGGGAAGCTCAGCGATTCCATTGCCGTCTTCGTGGCCGATGGAAGCGATATTACCGCCACCAGTCATTTTGAAAAACTAGCCGCCAGCCGTTGCAAACAAGTGAGCGGCGGCAAACTATGGTGCGGAACCTGCCATACCCCCCACGCCGATTCCACTCCCGCCCACTATCGCGAGCAGTGCCAATCCTGCCACCCGCCCGGCGCGTGCAAGGCCAACGCGGGCGATGATTGCATCGCGTGCCATATGCCCAAACGCGCTGGAGCGCAGTCGATTTCCCACTTGGCCTTCACCGATCACGCGATCCCCCGCCGCGCCGCGGCCGCGGCTGACCCGCCCCCCGCCGGCAAGCTAAAGGAGTTCTGGACCGGCATCGCCAACCCGCGTGACACCGCGCTGGCCTATGCCGCCGCCGGTCGCGGCGACGCCTATTCCCTGCTCGAACAAGCCGCCACAATCAGCCCCAAAGACGTTCCCCTGCTCCTCCAACTCGCCCAGTTCAGCGCGGAGGAAAAGGCCGCCGCGCTCTACACCCAAATCCTGCAGCTTGAGCCCGCCAACACCACCGCCGCCGTCAATCTCGGAACTCATCAAATCCGCCAGGGCAAAGCGAAGGAAGCTATGGCCCTCTGGCTGCGCGCCCTGGCCCGCAACCCGGCGCTAATCGGCGCTCGCCTGAATCTCGCCGTCGCCCAGTATCAGAGCGGAGACCCCGCCGCCGCCCGCTTGTCTTTGAAAGCGGTCCTCGATTACGAACCCGAGCATCCATCCGCCCGCCGCATGTTGGAACAAATCGCCCCCTGAAGACTTACAAGCACCGAGCGTCAGCGAGCCGGTGCTTCCTCAAAAACCTCGGCAAGTGACATCTCAATTACCGGCGATTCCGTGCGCAAAACGCCGGTCCTGACTTCGCGCAGGCCATCGGCGGCGTTGGCTTCGAACGCCTGACGAGTTTCAGGATCGAGGAGCCAGACCGTGTTCACGCCCATCGCCAGAAAGTCGTTAATACGAACTTCGACGCGGCTCATGCGGTCCTCCGGCGAGAGAATTTCGATACAGAGGAAGGGCGGAGTAGAAGGTACGCGCTGTTTCGGATCGGCCAGAAAAACACAGATATCCGGAATGCGAACCCGGCCGTGAGCAACGCGAATGCGAAGTTCGCTGAGTACTCTCATTCCCTGCGTTTCGTAACGCTCGAGAAAATAAGCGCAAATCCTAAACTGCAACCGGGAATGATCCCATTCGCCCGCGTTACGCTCCTCAATACTTCCGTCGACGAAGTCGCAATCCGGCTCGTAGGCAGTCGCCAGATACTCTTCGAGGGAAACAATCGTCCCGGTGGACATTTGTTCATGCTATCAAGGCCGGTCGCCGGCAGAGAGCGCATTTAGCAGGCCACGTTCCCAGAGACCTCGGTGCGCGACATCTCGACCGCCGACGATTCCGGGCGCAGCCCGTTGGCCTTTCAGGCCCAGGATAATAGCGCTGACCATAGTGTTCGGGTATCTCAGCATCTCGCCGTACAGCCTCTCAGCGCAAGCACCGAAAGCGTCCGGCACGATGTATTCCCCCAAGCGGATGGCGGACGGCAAGCGATAAACGACACAAAATCTGGACGCCAACACGATGCCGTCCTAATGCTGCGACGATGCGGATCTGAATTGCCGCCGGTATGGCCGTCTATACATGTGGGAGGTCAGCGCGGCGGGCGTGTCAATTATTGGGAAATGGATGGCGATTACCGGCGGACGAAGATTGGCGGCTGATGGCCAAGCACTACGGTGGCGTCAGCGCGGATTCGGATGACAAGGGTACGTCGGCGTACAAAGCGCTTTCGGCGGGCGGCGCCTCGGGATTCAATGCCGTGCTCGGCGCTGGCCGCTCCGAGGATCGCCAGTACGCCCGATTAGAAGCCCGCGGATTCTACTGGACGGCATCGGAGAGCGATTCGGCCAATGGATTCTACTACAACTTTGGTCGAGGCGGAAAAACACTCCATCGTCAGAACGGAGGCGAGAAGGAAAGAGCGTTTTCCGTTCGGTCCGTGAGGGATTGAGTTAACGAGCCGCCAGCAGCGCCCGCAAATGCCGCGCCCTTTCCGGCGACCGCAGTTGCCGCAACGCCTTGGCTTCAATTTGACGGATCCGTTCCCGGGTCACGTCAAACTCCTGGCCGATCTCTTCCAGCGTATGCTCCCGGTCGCAGCCGATGCCAAACCGCATCCGGATCACTTTCTCTTCTTTCGGAGAGAGCGTTTTCAGGATATTGGCGGTTTCATCGCGAACGTTCGATTCGATGACGGCGTCCACCGGCGAACCCACCCAGCGGTCCTCAATCAAGTCGCCCAACGCCGACTCGCCGTCACGCCCGACCGGCGTTTCCAGCGAAACCGGATCGCGCGAAATGGTCTTCAGCTTCTGCACTTTTTCAACCGGAATATCCATCCGGCGGCTGATCTCTTCGTTGGTTGGCTGCCGGCCGAGTTCCTTTTCCAGTTCCCGCGTCGCCCGCAGAAACTTGTTCATGGACTCGTTCATGTGGACGGGAATGCGGATGGTGCGCGATTGATCGGCGATCGCTCGGGTGATCGCCTGGCGAATCCACCACGTCGCGTAGGTCGAAAATTTATAACCGCGGCGGTATTCGAACTTGTCCGCCGCGCGCATCAGGCCAATGTTGCCTTCCTGGATCAGGTCCAGCAAATGCAAACCGCGGTTGACGTACTTCTTGGCCACGGAGACCACCAGGCGAAGGTTCGCTTCCACCAGGGCTTTTTTCGCTTTCTCCGCCTCCACTTCCCCTTGGCGGATAACGGTGATCGTGTGCCGCAACTGGGCCAATGAAGCGCCGGCAAATTCCTGCTTCTTCTTGACATCTTTCTTCAGTTCCCGCACGCGGGCAACGTTTTGCGGATCCTTCCGCGCTTCCAGCTTGTGCAACTCGGAATCGAGGTGCGTGATCTCTTCCACCGTGCGCTCAATCTCTTTGGCGAATTCGCGCCACCGGCTGGGCAGGAACGGCGTGGCGCGAATCGCCATGCTCAACTCCACCTGCGCCCGCGCGGCCTTGTAGTAAATGCGGCGGTACGCCTTCCGCACGACCGGATTCTTTTCCGACGTCTTTGGCGCGGCCGCCTCCCCCAGTTTCTCCAGAGAACTCATCTGCCGCTTATGCAGCAGCGCCAGATTCAGAACCCGATCCGTAAGTTCCTTCCGAATCTTCGCTTCCGCCGGCGTGCCATCTTCCACCTCACCCAAATCGACCAGATTGTCCAGGTCGATCTCGCTCCGCTTCAAATGATCGGCAAACTCAATCACACGGTTTTGCACCACGGCCGAACGGCTGATCGCCTTCATCATCCGCAATTTTCCGCGCTCCATCCGGCGCGCCAGATTCACTTCCCCTTCCCGCGTCAATAGCGGAACGGCGCCCATCTCACGCAAATATACCCGGACCGGGTCATCCGTGTAGATGGACTCTTCCTGTTGCTGCGCCGCCTGAAAGTCTTCCCCATCGTGTACTTCTTCCGGATGGAAAAAGTTTGTCTCTTCATCAAAAGGTAGACCTAAGGGCTCGGTTGAGTCGCCAAGGTACTGGTCGTCAAAATGATCCATTCATCCCACTTCTCCGCCATCGGGACGGAATAAGCTCGCTGCGTTGTGGTGTTCGGGCGGTGGGGCTACTGCCCGGCAGGCACGCGAATCTCGACCCCTCTATGCAAGGAGCGCCAAGACTGAGTATAGCATCCAACCGCTTGAAAGTTAAGAGCGATTTCGCTCCTATTACATCTGATGCTAAATGCGTGAAATGGTTCCGGAAATACCAGCCACGGAAAGGTGGCGCCGCTAAATTTTAACTTATTACTACAACTATAGAATCGCTGTCACCGCACATCCGCCCGGCGCGTCCTTAAAAGCGTTTGTAACTCACTTAAAAACGCTTGTTCATCTTGAAAGTCCCGGTACACCGATGCAAACCGCACGTAAGCGATCTTATCCAACGCCCGAAGTTCATCCATTAATATCTCTCCTACATCTGTAGTTGAAATCTCTCGCTCCGCATTGTCCGCTAACCGGGCCTCCACCTTATCCACAATCGCCGCCAGTTTCGTAATAGGAATCGGCCGCTTCTCGCACGCCTTCAACAATCCGTTCAGGATCTTCTGCCGCTCAAACTTCTCCCGCCGTCCGTCCTTCTTCACCACCATGTACGGGATCTCATCGATCTTCTCGTACGTCGTAAACCGGCGCTCGCAGGCGATACACTGGCGCCGCCGCCGGATCGCATCCCCCTCCTTACTCTCCCGGGAATCGATGACCTTATCTTCCTGGTTCGCGCAAAATGGACATTTCATGGCTGCGTTTCCTGATCCTGCAAATCTCTGCTGATCCGCCGCAGGCTTTGCCAGCGCAAACCCTCGGAGGCGGCCAGAGCGATGCCGACCGGCAGGATACTGACCCATGTTACCAGCCAGTTGGCGACGGCGATTCCCGCCGCCTCCGCCGCGCTTAGCCCGAAAAGCTGTGACAGCACTACCGTCCCCGCTATTTGCACGCCCCCGCCGATTCCCGGGATCTGCACGATGCTTCCGAACGCCACAAACCCCAAGTACACCACCGTATCCAGACTGCTCATGTGCGCGGTCGCCGGAAATGCACGGAAAAAGCAGATAGTCCCGCCGCAGATCACCAGCCACTCGACCGCCGTAATCCCAAGTAAACCAACGACGTCCGAAGGTTTCCGGCAACACGCCATGCCGCTCGTGAACGATGACACCAGCCCCTTGGTCCGTACAACCCATGCCTCCGGCAATACCGCCAACGCGTCCGTTAACCGCCCCGTTACCACTTCCTTTGACTTCCCGGCGAAGAACAGAATCACCAGACAAGCCACCGCCAATACGGCCACGAGCGCCCCGCCCACGTTCAAAATCCAGGCGATGGCCGGCGAGACGTCCCTTCCTGCCGGGTCAAACGCATACAAGCCAAACCCAAAAAGCGCCAGCACCGCCAGCAGATCGAAGACCCGCTCCAGAAACCAGGTCGCCATTTGGGAAGAAAACGGCACGCTCTCCGAGCGCGCAATCAGCCATGGCCGTACCAGTTCCCCCGGCCGCCCGAGCAGGATCACGGCGGTAAACCCAATTGCTGTCGCCTTGAACAGCCGCCACGCCGGCGCTTCCGGCGCCAATGGCCGGATCATCATTTGCCAACGCAGTACCCGTGCCAGGTAAGTGCCCAGCACCAACGCCGCCGACAGCCCCATCCAGCCCCAATGCACACTCCGGTAAACGGCGCCGAACGCATTCCAATCAAAAGACTGAAAGCGCTGCCAGCTGCCGAGAGCCAGCGCCGCCAGCACGGCCACAATAAAAACCGGCGCCCAGCGCCGGACTCGGGAAGCAATAACGGAGGACGGGGGAAAACTCACAAGTGGCCACAAGCACGGGACGCGGGACCGTTGTAAACTACAAAACGGTGGCAAAGCCCGTCAAATCGTGCGAACTTATTATGGCAGATCCTCGTAACTACTTCTGAACGCGTATCGGCTCACGCGGGGAATGTGAGCAATCCAACGCGCCAGGAAGGAGACCGGGGACGTGATGGCACTGGCCGCAGACTTAGTAATCCAGAAATTCGGGGAAACCCAGAACTTGGGAACAGGCGTCATGCCAGCTTGGGGATTGCCCCAAACTGCACGCCTCGGGAGCCGGAGCTTGGACCAAACTTTCGACCCCAGTACACAATTTGACGCGCAATTGGTGGAGCGGTGCCTCTCCGGGGACGAGGGCGCCTGGGAAGACCTTGTCAAGACCCATACCAGACGGGTCTATTCCATTTGCTATCGCTTCGTGGGTAAGGACTCCGAAGCCCAGGATTTGACCCAGGACGTATTTCTACGCCTGTTTCGGACGCTGGGATCGTTCCGCTCCGGGCAGGGATCGTTCAACGTCTGGTTGTCCCGCATGACGCGGAACCTCCTCATCGATAATTACCGGCGAACCCGCCAGGAGCGCATCACCGATTCTATTGAAGAACAACTGCCGATGCTCGAAGAGCGCTCGGTGGGCGCCGGCAGCCGCGCCGATGGCTTGCTCGCCGGCCGCGAAGCGTCGGAACTGCTGCAAGGCGCGCTGCAGCGCCTGTCTCCGGAACTGCGGGAGACGGTGATTTTGCGCGACCTCGAAGAAATGGAGTATAAAGAGATTGCCGAAACTTTAGGAGTGCCGGAGGGTACCGTAAAGTCGCGGCTGAACCGCGGACGGGCCGAATTGGCTCGCATCCTCCGGAAGCATCAGGCGAGCGGTGTAACGCCATGACTTGCAACTGCGCGGAATTCGAAATCCTGCTTTGCGACGCTGTCGACGGAACTCTCCGGGGCGAGCCGCAACGGGCCTTTGACGCCCACCGCCAGTCCTGCGCTTCGTGCCGCGAACTGGCCGCCGACGTCGTGGGCGTCACGGCTTTCATCGAACGCGCCGCCGTTGTTGAACCGCCCAAGGAACTGCTCACGCGAATCCTCTTTGAGACCGCCGGCCGCAAAGCAGGGAAAGCCGCCCCTGACAATAACGGCGGCTGGCTCAGTTCCCTCAAACAGGTTTTTCGCCCGATTCTAAAGCCCCGCCTCGCGATGGGCATGGTGATGACGATTCTCTCGGTCTCCATGTTGGCCCAGGCGTTCGGCCTGGAAGTTCGCCAACTCAAGGCCGCCGATCTGGAACCCGTTCGCATCTGGGCCGGCGTCGAAGACGGCGCGCACCGCCAGTGGTCGCGGGTCGTGAAGTACTACGAGAATATCCGCGTGGTTTATGAGATTCAGTCCCGGCTCAAGGAGTGGGCCGACCAGGAAGAACAGGACCGGCAGTCGCAGCAAAGGGACGCCGCCGCATCGCCAAAAAACAACACCGTAACGACACCGCCACCAGGCCGCTAGAGCCCGGGACGGAGCCAATTCTATCTTTAATTAGGGGAGTTCGCCATGGAACAAACTGGTAACATCCAGTCGGCATACTGCCGGATCTGCGGGAAGGCGCTGGCGCCGGAGGAACAGCAGCAGGCGCTCGGGACGGTGTACTGTGCGGAACACGTTCCCGCGTCCCAGCCGTCCCTGAACTCACCGCCCCCCAACTCACCTTGGACGGCGAACCCCAGCGTGCCTCCGCCTCCGATGAACGCCAACGCTCCCGGCGCGCCCTCGCCCGGCCTTGCCTTCATACTTGGCCTCATTCCCGGCGTCGGGGCCATCTATAACGCCCAGTACGCCAAAGGCCTCATCCATGTCGTCATTTTCGGCCTGCTCATCAGCGTCGCCAATGCCGACTCGGTCGGCGACATGCAGCCGCTGTTCGGCATGCTCTGTCCCGCCTGGATTTTCTACATGGCATTTGAGGCCTATCACACCGCTAAGAACCGCGCCGAGGGTGTGCCCGTCGAAGAGTTCTCCAGTGTCATTCCCGTACGCACCGATGGCCCGCCCGTCGGTCCCGCCGTCATGATTGGCCTCGGACTCATCTTCCTGCTGAACAATCTCGGCCTCCTGCGTTTCTCGCAGATCTTTAAGTTCTGGCCCGTCACCCTCATCGGCCTGGGCATCTATCTGCTCCTGGAGCGGTCCCGCGCCTCTCGCGCGCCGGAGGTGCACCGTGAACAATAACGCGCTGCTCCTCCGCGCCCTCCGCGGACCCCTCACGCTGATCCTCATCGGCATCCTCTTCGTCATCGACCACAACGGCGCCATCGCTTTCACTAAGACGTGGCCGATCATCATCATCTTCCTCGGCGTGGTCCGGCTGGGGGAACGCGCCTTGGCCGCCGAACAGGCTCCGCCTCCGCCCTATTCCCAAGGAGGCGCCCAATGAGACGCTCATCCGTCGTCGGCCCGCTCATCCTCATCGTGATCGGCGCCATCTTCCTGCTGCGCAACTTCATCCCCGAATTCCGGGTCATGGACGTCCTCGGCACCTACTGGCCCTGGCTCCTCATCGGCTGGGGCTCGCTTCGCGTCGTCGAAATTCTCAACTGGCATCGCAACGGACAACTCTCGCCGCGGGGGGGCCGTTTCCAAGGAATGACAGGGGGCGAATGGGCGCTGGTCATCTTCATCTGCCTCCTCGGCAGCGGCATGTACGCCGCCCGCCACGCCAATCTATTCGACGCCAATGGCATCCATCTGCCCAATTGGGACATCCTCGGCGAGCGTTTTGACTTCGCCCTTACCGGCGCCCAAGCCGCTGCCGGCAAGGCCCCGCGCATCGTCATCGACAACGCCCGGGGCGACGCCCGCATCATCGGCGTCGACACCGAAGAGGTCCGCGTCACTGGCACCAAAACCATCCGCGCCCTCACTCGCGACGACGCCAACAAAGAGGACAAGGCCACCGCGTTTGAAATCGTCAGATCCGGCGATCAGATCATCATCCGCACCAACCTGGAGCGCGCCTCCAACTCCCGCCAAGCGCACGCCGACCTGGAAATTACCGTCCCCAAAGGCGCCACCATCGAAGGCCGGGGTAAATACGGAAACTACGACATCGAGAACATCGACGGCGCCATTGAGGTCAACAGCGACAACGCCGGCGTCCGCTTGAATAACATCGGCGGCGAGGTCCGCATCGACCTCCGCCGCAGTGATATGGTGCGCGTCGTCAATGCCAAAGGCAATGTCGATATCAAGGGCCGCGGCCAGGATGTCGAACTCGAAAACGTCGCCGGCGTCGCCACCGTCAGCGGCCAATACTCCGGGGAAATGAAATTCCGCAACCTCGCCAAACCATTCCGCTTTGAGAGCCAGAACTCCAGTCTCCGTGTCGAGCGCATTCATGGCGAAATCGAACTCGCCCACGGCCGTCTTACCGGCCGCCGTCTCATCGGGCCCATCCAGATCACCAGCAAGTCGAAGGACATTGAACTCGCCGATTTCACGAACACCCTGGAAATCGACGTCGAACGCGGCGATATTCAGCTCCGCCCCACGCGTCTGCCGCTTTCCAAAATCAACGCCCGCACCCGCTCCGGCAAGGCGGAGCTTATCCTGCCCATCGGCGCTAAGCTCGACCTGAAAGCCGCAGTGAAGAAGGGTCAAATCGAGAACGATTTCGGCGAACCGTTCCGGGTCAGAGAAGATGGCCGGGCCGCGACGCTTACTGGCTCCAACGGCGGGCCCGAAGTGAAAATAGAGGTTGATCGCGGAGACATCGAAATCCGCAAATGGACCAATGAAGACGCGCCTGCGCCGCCCATAGCGCCTAGATCTCCTTTGGAAGTCACGAAGCAGTAGAAATAGCAGCGCCTGGCAGCGTGTAGTTCGCCGCTGCTGGCGCCACCGCCCCAGAGATGGTCTTAAGGCTTATGATGAAAGTCAGAGATGCGATCAAGCGGATCGAGTTGGACGGCTGGCGTTTGACCCGTACGCGCGGTAGTCATCGCCAGTATCACCATCCGTCCAAGCCAGGGACCGTGACGATCGCCGGTCATCCTTCGGCTGACCTCGACCCGAAATCCGAGAGTTCTATACTGAAACAAGCAGGGCTTAAATGAGTAAGTACACCGTCTTCTTCGAGCAGACATCCACAGGCTACAGCGCTCACGTTCCGGATCTTCCTGGGTGCGTCGCCGCCGCTTCGACGCTTGAAGAAACTCGTGAACTCATGCGAGATGCAATGGAGTTCCACGTCGAAGGCATGAGGATGCGCGGTGAAGTCCTCCCCGCGCCGGCATCTATTGTCGAGGAGATCGACGTCGCGGTGTGAATGCCCGCGGCGCAGACGCCGGCGCGTTCGTGAAGGTCTACGCGCGAACGGAACGAACACGAACGGAGCCGGTCGCGGTATCGTGATAAGTCAAGCCATGCTTCGATTCGCCCTCCTCTCCATTCTTGCCTTCCCTCTGGCCGCTCAGGACCGCATCGGCGCTGTTCAGGTTCGCGTCTCTACAGACCGGTCCGATTGGCGCTATGAACCCGGCCAGCCAGTCCGCTTCCGCATCATCGCCGTACAGGACGGCCACGCGCTGAGCGGCATCAAGGTGACCTACCGGATCGGTCCCGAGATGATGCCCCCTAAAGTCGATCAGACGGTGACGCTCACCGCCGACGGCCTCACCGTCGATGGCGGCACCATGAACGAACCCGGCTTTCTCCGCTGCATCGCTACCATCGAGCGGAACGGGAAAATCTACCGCGGTCTCGCCACGGCCGCCTTTCAACCGGAAAACATCAAGCCCACTCAGCAGGACCCTGCCGGCTTCGATGAATTCTGGGCCGACGGCAAGGCCTCTCTCGCCAAGCTGCCCATTGACGCGCAGTTTACCCCGCTGCCCGAACATGGCAACGCCTCGGCCGGCTGCTACCAGGTCAATCTGCAGAACGTCGGCATGGCAACCGCGCCGTCGCGATTCTATGGCGTTCTCTGCGAGCCGAAGGCGCCCGGCAAGTATCCGGCGCTTCTCAGTGTCCCCGGCGCCGGTGTCCGTCCCTATCGTGGTCTTGCCGAAATGGCGGCGCGCGGCATCATTACCCTGCAGGTGGGGATTCACGGCATCCCCGTCACCATGGAACAGTCCGTCTACGACTCGCTTGGCGCCGGCGCCCTCGCGAACTACAACACCTTCGGACTCGACAGCCGGGACCGATACTATTTCCGCCGCGTCTATCTCGGCTGCGTCCGCGCCAATGACTTTCTAACCAGCCATCCTAAATGGGACGGCGTCAATCTTGCCGTCACCGGAGGCAGCCAAGGCGGAGCGTTGTCCATAGTTACCGCCGCGCTGGACCCGCGTGTCCGAGGCTTAGCCTCATACTACCCGGCGCTTGCCGATCTCACCGGGTACCTGCGGAATCGCGCCGGCGGTTGGCCCCACATGTTCCGCGCCGCCGATGGCCCGCGCTCACACCGTTCGCCGGACAAGATCGAGACGTCGCAATATTACGATGTCGTCAACTTCGCCCGGCGCGTCAAAGTGCCCGGCCTCTACTCCTGGGGCTTCAACGACGAGACATGCCCCCCTACCTCCATGTACTCGGCTTACAACGTAATTCCTGGGGAGAAGAAATTGCTCCTGGCGCTCGAAACCGGCCACAACAACATTCCCGAGCAGGTCGCCGAAGTCCAGGCCTGGCTGCAGGCGTTCCTGAAGACGGCTTCCGCGAGGAACTGAACACCGCCGGCAGCTTACTATGGGAAGCAGCTAAATGCGTACTCTTCTCTATCCGCTGATCGCACTCGGGCTAACCGCCGCCGAATGGCCTCAGTTTCGAGGTCCGAACGGCTCCGGTCTGTGCCCTTCCTGCGGGCCACTGCCAACCGAATTTGGACCGCAAAAGAACGTTCTGTGGAAAACGGAGTTGCCCGAGGGGAAGTCTTCCCCCGTCCTTGCAGGGGATCGCATTTTCCTCACCGCGTCCGAGGGCAATGATTTGATCACGATGTCCCTGAGCCGCACCACCGGGAAGCTTCAGTGGCGGCGATCGGTCCGCGCCGCCAAACGTGAAGCCCAGCACACCCTCAATCACCGCGCCGCGCCCACCGCGGTGACCGATGGAAAAAGCGTCTTTGTCTTCTTCGCCGATTTCGGCCTTGTCGCTTATGATTTCGAAGGCCAACAGCGATGGCAGTTGCCGCTCGGACCATTTAACAGTCAACACGGTATCGTTGCATCGCCCGTCTATGCCGATGGAAGAGTCATCCTCGTCTTCGACACGGACACCGGCGCACACATTATCGCGGTGGATGCGGATAGCGGCAAGATCGCCTGGAAAACGCGGCGCGACGTCGTCAACGGATACTCCACCCCGATCGTTTACCGGCCGGCCCGCGGCCCCGTGCAAGTCATCGCCCCCGGCTCCTACCAGCTCACCGCGTATTCGATAGTGGACGGCGAACCGCTCTGGTTCGTTCGGGGTCTCACCTGCCAGCCAAAATCGGCGCCAATCATTGCCGGCGATATCCTCTACTTCAACGGTTGGACTCCCGGGAACGACGCGGGGCAGCAGGTCGAACTGCCCGCCTTTGCCGAGGTGATCGCCTCAGCCGACGCCAATCACGACGCGAAGCTCTCTCAAATCGAACTTCCACAGCCATGGCAGCCCACCGGAACCTGGCGTGCGATCGACTTGGATCGGGACGGTTTTCTGAACGAGAGGGAATGGACATTCTTCCGCACTCGCCGAGCCTCGCGCAACGGCGTAATGGCCGTGAAACTCGGAGGCAGCGGCGACGTGACGGACACGCACGTCCTATGGCGATTTGAAAAGTCGCTGCCCGACGTACCGTCGCCCCTCGTTTACAAGGACGTGGTTTTCCTCGTCCGAAGCGGCGGAATCGCTACCACTCTGAACGCTCGGACGGGCAAGGTACTCAAGCAGGCGCGTTTGACGGGCGCGCTCGAAGATTATTACGCCTCACCCATCGGCGTCGACGGAAAGGTCTACATCGCCAGTGAGCATGGCAAGGTCGTCGTGCTGCGTGCCGCTGGCGATTGGGAAATTCTGGCGATCAATGATTTCGACTCGGACATCTACGCCACTCCGGCAATCGGCGAAGGCAGAATGTACATTCGGACCCGAAACGCCCTCTATGCCATTGGGATGTCGAATTAGCGCTATTCAGCTTCGCCCCACGCGTCTGCCGCTGTCGAAAATCAACGCTCGCACCCGCTCCGGCAAGGCGGAACTTATCCTGCCATCGGCGCTAAGCTCGACCTGAAAGCCGAAGTGGAGAAGGGTCAAATCGAGAACGATTTCGGCGAACCGTTCCGGGTCGGAGAAGATGGCCGGGCCGCGACGCTTACTGGCTCCAACGGCGGGCCCGAAGTGAAAATAGAGGTTGATCGCGGAGACATCGAAATCCGCAAATGGACCAATGAAGACGCGCTCGCGCCGCCTGCGCCGGTCGCGCCAAGGTCTCCTTTGGAAGTCACGAAGAAGTAGAAATAGCAGGGCCTGGCAGCGCTTGGAATGCCGCGGTAGTCATCGCCAGTATCACCATCCGTCCAAGCCAGGGACGGTGACGATCGCCGGTCATCCTTCGGCCGACCTCGACCCGAAATCCGAGAGTTCTATACGGAAACAGGCAGGGCTTAAATGAGTAGGTACACCATCTTCTTCGAGCCGACATCCACGGGTTATAGCGCTCACGTCCCGAATCTTCCTGGGTGCGTCGCTGCCGCTTCGACGCTTGAAGAAACTCGTGAACTCATGCGAGAGGCAATCGAGTATCATATCGAAGGCATGAGGATGCACGGCGACGCCGTTCCCGCGCCGACGCCTCATGTCGAGGAGATCGAGGTCGAGGTGTGATGCCGGGGGCACTGAAGGCTCCCTTGGAAGTCACGAAGCAGTAGGGAGACTGGGCTTGGCGTTGCCGCGAATGAGCGTGACCAGCGCCAGCGTGGCCAGCAGCGGGACGAGGCTGGCCGCGATCAATACCGGTTCGAACGAATAGCGATCCGATACGATGCCGGTGAGCAGCGTGGCGAGGATGGTCCCGATGCCGGCGCCGGTGCCGCTGAGGCCGCTGACCGAGGCGACGCTGCCGGTGGGGTAGAGGTCGCCGGGGAGCGCCAGGACGATGGTCGAGAAACCGGCGTAGGCGAGCGTGGATAGCGCGAAGCAGGCCACCATCCAGTTGAAGGAGTTCGTGAACGCCGCGCCGGCGAGCGTGGACATACCGATGCCGCAGATTACGGCGACGAAACGGCGGGAGCGCTGCGTCTCCCATCCCCTCTTGATCAGGTAACTGGAGAACCCGCCGCCCGCGAAGTTGCCGATATCGGCAGCCAGGAAAGGAACCCAGAAGGCGAGGAGGCTTAGCTCGGGCCGATAACCTTTGGCGACGAGATAGATGGCGAACCAGTCGGTGATGAAGAACCAGACGGGATCGGTGAGGCTCTTGGCGAGGACGATGCCCCAGGTCTGCGGATTCTTCAGGAGGGTCTTGTAGGGCAGGCTGGGCTGGCCGGTGGGGCCACTGTCGGCACGGTTGGTGAGGATGTCCTGGCGCTCGGCCGCGGACAGGCGCGGATGGCTTTCCGGCGGATGGTAGAGCCAGCGGAAGAGAGGGATCCACAGCAAGCCCAGGATACCGGTAATGAAGAAGGCGGGACGCCAATCGTTGAAGACCTGATACACCGAGTAGACGATGAAGGGGGCGAGCGCGCCGCCAATGGCGGAGCCGCTGTCGTAGATGGCGACGGCCCAACCGCTCTCCCGTTTGGGGAACCATTCGGAGACTGCTTTGGCCGCGCCGGGCCAGTTGGCGGACTCGCCCGCTCCGAGCAGAAAGCGGAAGGCGGAGAGGCTGGCCAGTCCTGTGGCGAGCGATGTGGCCATGGCGATGACGGAGTAGAAGCCGACGGCGAGCGGCAGTCCGCGGCGGATGCCGATGCGGTCAAGCACGCGGCCGGAGACGGACTGGCCGATGGCATAGGCGGCCCTGAAAGAGATGATAAGCAGCGCGAAGGTGGTGTTGTCCCATTGGAACTCGGCCTTGATGTAGGGAGCGAGGACGGAGAGGGTCTGGCGGTCAATGTAGTTGATGACGGTGGACAGGAAGAGCGCGCCGGCGATCCACCAGCGCAGGTTCGGAATTGGTTTGGTCATGCCCAGGTAACTACGTTACTGTGAGGGGACATGTCTTGTCGTGTGCTCATAGCGGGCGTGAGCGGATTTGTGGAGGGCGCGGCGCGCGCGGGTTCGGTCGATGTCTTTCGGGCGCATGATTTGACGCGGCCATTGCCCGCGGATCGTGGGCGGTTTGACGCGGTCGTTCACGCGGCGGCTTTGTCGGCGCCGTGGGGATCGCCGGCGCCCTTTCAGGCCCAGAATGTGGGCGCGACACGCCATATGCTGTCGTTCGCGCGGGCTTCGGGATCCGGGAAATTCGTATTCATTTCTTCGAGCAGCGCGTACTACCGGCATGGAGACCAGTTGGGGATTACGGAGGAGACGCCGTTTCCTGAAAGGCCGATTAATCGGCACGCGGCGACGAAGGTGGAGGGGGAGCGGCTGGTCCGCGAGTCGGGACTGGAGACGGTAATTCTGCGGCCGCGGGCGGTGTTTGGACCGGGGGATACGGTGGTGTTTCCACGCATTCGTCAAGGTCCGTGGCGGGCAATCCGGCGGTTTCGAGCGCCTGTTCGATGTTCGATGGCGGCGGCGGCCATGGAACTGACGGTTTCAACATCGGTGACGAATGCCCGAATTTGACGCCAGTACGGGCGAGGGCAGTGCCTGGAGCGAGGCCGAGTTGGCGATCGAGGTCTTCGATCGTGACACGCCGCGCGGGAAGGACCGCGCGGCGGTTTCCGGGAACCGAACGGGCAGTAACATATTTGGCTAAGTGTAACTGTCTGTTACAAAATTGTATCTAAAGTACCAGGACCATAGTATTAGGGTATTGGTGCTTTACCTATTGACCGTAGTAGGTAGTTGGTATTAGTCTGAGGGTGTCGTGAGCGAACAACGTAAGAATCAACGGTTTGAATTGAAGTTGCCGATCGAGCTTGTAAAGGCGGGAGGCGCTGAGATCCCCCAAGTTGGGGAGACGCGGAACTTGAGTTCGGGCGGTGTTTTGTTTACCTCCGATGGCAAGCTGCAGAAGGGGGATCCGATAGAATACCTGGTAACTCTGCCGGCGCCGGGGACCGAAACCGGACTGCGGCTGCGCTGCGTGGGGAACGTTGTCCGGGTGGACGAGCGGGATGAGCCGGCAGCGGACACTTCGCAGCGGTCGTTTTCGATTGCGGCAACGCTGGAAAGGCACGAGTTTCTGCGCCGGTAATTGGCGCGCCGGTTGCGTTTCCGGTTAGGGCGTGGTAGCAAAGAAAAAGCGAAACCACGCACTATGAATCTCACTCTTGGCTTTTCCGACGCGGCGCAGCCGCAGAACGATCCGGGATTGGAGTTACGCCGTCCGGCGGGGCTGGACGGCGCGATAACCCGTTTCAAGGAATGGATGGCGAAGCCGGCTTCGCCGGTGCGCTCCATTCAACATCAGCCGGCACGGGAAGGCGAATTCCTGCCGATTCCAGACTCGGTGGCCCCGGCGTTGGCGGCGGCCTTCCAGGGACGAGGGATTGAACGTCTGTACAGCCATCAGGCGGAGGCTTTCGGAGAAGTGGAGGCCGGGAACAACGTGGTCGTCGTCACGCCGACGGCGAGCGGGAAGACCCTCTGCTACAACCTGCCGGTGTTGAACCGGCTGCTGATGGAGCCCGGAGCGCGGGCAATGTATCTGTTCCCGACGAAGGCGCTGGCCGAAGATCAGTTGCAGGAGTTTCAAGCGGCGGTGGATTCGATCCGGGTGGACGGGAAGGCGCCGGAGATTCGGGCATTCACTTACGACGGGGACACGCCGCAGGATGCCCGGCGGGCCATTCGCGAGCGCGCCAACGTCGTCTTCACAAATCCGGACATGCTGCACGCCGGGATCCTGCCGCATCACACGAAGTGGGCGAAGGTCTTTGAGAATCTACGGTATATCGTAATTGACGAACTGCACTACTACCGGGGAGTCTACGGAAGCCACCTGGCCAATATCATTCGGCGGTTGCGGCGAATTTGCGAGTTTTATGGGTCGACGCCGCAGTTCATTTGCAGTTCGGCGACGATTGCGAATCCTCGGGAGTTGGCGCAGGCGCTGTGCGAGCGGCCATTCACGCTGATTGAGAAGAATGGCGCGCCGTGCGGGGAGAAGTATTTCGTCTTCTACAATCCGCCGGTGGTGAACCGCGAATTGGGGATCCGGCGGAGTTATTTGGCGGAGTCGCGGCGGATCGCGCTCGAGTTTTTGGACCGGGGACAGCAGACGCTGGTCTTCACTAACAACCGTTTGGCGACGGAGATTCTGACGACGTACCTGAAAGACGCGGCGGAGCGGATTCCGGCGTTGAAAGGGCGGATCAGCGGGTACCGGGGCGGGTACTTGCCGAAGGAGCGCCGGGCGATTGAGCAGCAGATCCGAACGGGCGCCATTCGGGGCGTGGTGGCGACGAATGCGCTGGAGTTGGGGGTGGATATCGGGTCGTTGGACGCGGTGGTGATGGCGGGCTATCCAGGTACGATTGCTTCGACGTGGCAGCGGGCGGGCCGGGCGG